>Ga0247843_1001584_pt1 | contig 45293 bp, 40 predicted proteins | sample LaCruzMarch2017__FD_192420 | JGI IMG/M metagenome (GOLD analysis project Ga0247843, IMG submission 192420) | Freshwater microbial communities from meromictic Lake La Cruz, Castile-La Mancha, Spain - LaCruzMarch2017_8m | ecosystem: Environmental > Aquatic > Freshwater > Lake | place: Spain...
TTAAATTTAATCAAATTAGAGCCAAGCAAAAAAGCAATTAGAAGAAAGCAAAACATTGCAGGGTGGGACGAAACCTACCTGCTAGAAATTCTTATTGGTCAGAGGAATTTAGATGCGTAACCCCTGGGGGTCAAATTGACCTCAGATGGTGTCAAAAGTTTAGACAGTTAAATAAGTCTTTACATAGAAGGTACCTCAGGATGGCCTCTTGCAGGATAATCCCATAAGCATAAAAATGTATTTTTAAGGCCTATGGGCCAGGGTGATTATTATGTTAAAAATAATGTATCTCCTCATGATGGGAGTGATGATGTCTCTCTGGGGTGTTGCCTTTGGGGCGGCCTATGATGAAAAAGACATCATGAAGTTTATGAATGATAAAGAGGTGAAAATCTCTTCTTTCAGTAAAAACGTTCAACAAAAGATTTTAGAAAGCTATAAAGATGTGGCCCTTAAAGAGTTTATCATTTTATTATTCCAAGAAGCTCTCCTTGACTTCCTTAATAATGATGATTTTAGGTGTGAGCTTAAGCTAATCGATCATTTTAAAGAAAAGCTTTTAAAAAATCAATTTGCTGCAGATGAAAAAAACATCGAAGAATATTTAAAACTTTTACGCTCCCTACATGAAATTGATGACATCTTTTATGAACTACTCTCAGGAATAAATAAAGATTTTTTTGGTCTTAAACGTCTAGATACTAAAAAGTCTGTAGGACATCTTTATTTTAAACATGAGGATTTATTAAAACAAAATGATGTAAATGCTCTTTTTGAAGGTTTTGATAAATGGCCTGATGAATCTAATCAGTGTGCTTATGAAGAATTTATGGGTCTTAAAAGGCGTATAAGAAATATAAAGGGTGAACCCTCGAAAAATCTCAATGATATTAAAATCCTTTCTATTAAGGCCTATGATGATGAACTCATTTCCTTAGATACGTATCATCGCATTCAGTATTTACGTGAAAAAAGTTTTATCACGAAACGTGATCTGTGGCTGAGTAATTACTTTGACATTATTTTTAAGGCCAAAAATGTCATGATCCCTTTGAGTTATGTTTATAAAACGAAAAACATTGAAGATGAGCCAAACTTTTCTTCTGAGCGTGTTAGGCGCCTTTCTAGTCTTACCAGAAGAAAACTTCTTTATCGTAAGTATGATCAAACTCAGATCATTCAATTGGCCCAAGTATTACAAAAAGCTTCCCGTCGCATGGGAAGTGACCCTGATACGATTTCTAAACCACCTATTCTTACGCAGGAATTTGATGTTTTGATGGAAGATGGCCATCGTCAAACATATGTCGAACAAATTGAGATTGATCCTCAAAGTCAGTACAACCTGGCACGGCGTCTATTACGTAAAGATATTCTTGACCTTCAAGTCATGGATGAATTTAAAAAACTAAAAGTCACTTTTGAAGATGTGATCATGGCCTCGCTTGAGACAGGTTATATTTCTCTGGAAGATATTACTTTAGTCGTTAGATACGATGATCTTTGGAATCCTAATGAACCGGTATGGCAAAAGATTATTCAATTCACGTTCCAGATTGCTGGTTACGCCTCTTTTTATATTCCACCTCCATGGAACGTTGTGGCCTCCATCGCCTTGGGTGTAACTGAGGGATTAATAGACAGTCAATTTAAAACAGGAGCTGAGCATGATAACCCTGCTACGTTCATTGAATAGTATCTTCTTGTTGGCAACGATCCTTTCCTTTAATTCTCATGCAGAGAGTGGTGTTCCCACTTGTCCTGCTGAATTTGAGGTTCTTGAAAGGCATCCCGGTAATGGTAGTCAATATGGTTTTGTGAAAAAGACCCTTGACGATTTGTATTGCACGAATAGTTTTGAAGGAAAATATTTTAAGATTGTTTATTCGACAGAGGGAGAGGCCATTCCTTTTTCTTATGCAAATAAAGAAGTTTTGAAAAAGGCGGCAAACGTCTATTATCACCTCACTCGTGCCAGAAATTATTGGATCAAAGAAATTAAATCTCAATATGTCTCAGAACTTCCTCAGACAATTGTTCGTATTGATATTACGAATGGTTATTCCAGTACTCGTCACTTTAAGCATGCAGAACAAGAAAAAAATGAAAATAATGCTTGGTCTGTTCCAAACGGTCAAACACCTGAGAATGTTACAGAGAAAGAAAAATGGGGTAAAGAAATTTGGTTCAGTCCCATGAGAAAAATTGAATCTAAAAAATTTATGAAGGATTCAAAGGGACAAAATCCCATTCATCAGAGTTTGTTGCTTGTTAATGATCCTATCATTGAATACAACAAAAATGCTTTGATCTATCAGGCCCTCTCTTTTCTCATTGTTCCAGATATTACAAATACGGCACTGTTAAATTTAGCACTTCAACGTGTGGGTACAATAGCTGTGATTATGTCTCTTACTGAGGGCAGTAAGTACATAGACGGTTGGTTTGTAAAAAAATATTATTATGTGGATACAGCAATGATTCCTGAAATTATTTACCATGAGTTTTCTCATATTGCTATGTCCGATACCATGAAACCTGTGCATTCCATTCCTGTTATCGAAGGTATGGCAGATTATTTTGCGGCCTTAATAGCTGAACGTAGAGATATGTATGAGGCGATCAAAGAGTTCTCAAGTAATAAAACTAAAAAAACGGATAATAAATCTCTTTACCATCCTTATCTTGAAGGTCAATGGAATGCCACCTCTGACTTTACGCTAAGTCTTTTATGGAAAGGTAAAACAGAATTTGAAAGGATTAACCGTGAACGATGGAAAAAAGGACAACAGGCCGTGGGTAACTATGACAACCTTGTTTTTGATGCACATTTTCTTTTAAATGAGAGTTCCAACATCTCTACTGATCTTGCGAAGTCTTTGATTAACGTTTGTCATAAAAAATGTCTTGGATCTCGTATGGGAATTGATACTTTACATAATGTATTTGAGAAAAAAGGTTTAAATTAAGGAGAATCTATGAAAAAATTATTATTGATTTCTGTCCTCGTCCTTTTCGCTTTAAATGGATTTGCAGCTCGCTCACCTGAGAATAGCTGCTACAGAGAGTTTTCTGGAGGCACACTTTCTTCACACACTCTTTGTCGTGGAGTAAAAAGTGATGCTGATATAAAAACAGTTACTAAGTGTTTTCAAGATTCTTTAAATATTACAACAAATGACCGTGCTGCGCTGATTTGCTCAGGTGTAAAAAGTGATCTAGAAGCAAGAATTGTGATGAAATGTTTTGAAGACTCAAAAGGTAATGGTGATATAGCGGCCATTCTTTGTTCTGGTGTAAAAACTCCCTCTGAGATGAAGTCGATTCAGAAGTGTTTTATGGACTTTGATGGAGATGAAGAAGGATCGGCCATTCTTTGCTCTAAAAATGGGATTGGGGCCCACTTGTTTTTGGTCACAAGAATCAGAAGTGAAAAAAAAGAATAAGAATTCTTAAATTTTTTGGAAACCGTTTATCAAAGGCCCAATTATTTGGGCCTTTTCTTTTTTAAATCCAGCACTTAACTCCGATCATGTATTAATTATAATTCGTCTTGTCTATTTTTTCTAATAAGGTATTTTTCCGCCAATTCAAAACATACGACTTTCTTAGAAAGTCTTAACTTCACATGGAGATTTTCATGAACCCTAAGCAACTAATTAGTACGTCACTTGTCTTGGCACTTTTAAGCAACACTGCTTTGGCCAGTAATTTCACAGGAGGCCACGCAGCTTCTTCTGTCGAAGTTCGCACTGAACAAATTTCTCAAGTATTTGAAGAATACCAATATAATATGGATGGATGGGATGGTTCTAACCTTACAATTAAAGAAAATGCTGATGAAAGACTTAGAACTAGTCTTTCTGAATTAGTAGCTGCTGGTGTACAACCACAAGAAATCCAAGCTGCTTTAGAAAATAGAATTTTGAATCCATTAAAAAAACAAGAATACAAATCTTTCATGGCCTCTCTTAAGCAACAAAATCTTTCAGAGAAAGAAATTGCTAAAGCTTCAATGAAGTTTATGGCCGACTCTAATCAAACTGGTGCTGCTTTCGCTTCAGGTGGAGAAGTTAATTACACTCTTATTGCTGTTGTTGTTGGTGCTGCAATCGTTGTAGCTGTTACTGTTTACCTTGTTGTTGAAATCTATAACATCAAAAAAGGGAACTATAACGGAAAAGATGGTAAAGACGGAAAAGATGGCAAACAAGGTATCCCAGGACCTAAAGGCGACAAGGGTGATAAAGGGGATAAAGGGGATAAAGGGGACAAGGGAGAGAAAGGCGATAAAGGCGATAAGGGAGAGAAAGGCGATAAAGGCGATAAGGGAGAGAAAGGCGATAAAGGTGATAAAGGCGATAAGGGAGAGAAAGGCGATAAAGGTGATAAAGGCGATAAGGGAGAGAAAGGCGATAAAGGTGATAAAGGCGATAAGGGAGAGAAAGGCGATAAGGGAGAGAAAGGCGATAAAGGCGATAAAGGCGACAAAGGCGACAAAGGCCTTAAGGGTGACAAAGGCGACAAAGGCGACAAAGGCGATTGTTGTACTAAGCCACACATTCATACACCAACTTGCTAGTTTTTCTCTAGATTTATATATTGAATCTTAATCAGGGTCCCAGCTTTAAGCTGGGACCTTTTTTTTGTGCTGTATCTAAAGTTCTATTACAGACTCATCTTCAATACGTTCAATCACGCCACAAGCAATTGCTAGGGTTATATTCTTGGGCAAACTGTCCTCACTACTCACAGTTTCAGGTAGCTTTGTTGTGGTAGGGGCCCCACGAACAATGATCGTTTTTCCTTCGAGGTTTAGGGCCTCATGGCCGGAGAGGAGTTCCGTGAGATAGAGATCATTCATGAGGTCTCTATATGATGTGGATTTGTTATAAGTGTAAGAGTCACCTGAAGGGTACTGACCAAAATTTGTTTCTGGATTAGAGAGATCGTTATCTAAAGGAACGATCAACTTTTTGGAAACTCTCTTTTCTTCATTCACATCAATAAGACCATCTCCGTTGGTATCGGCCGAAAGATCAGGGCATGTTGTTCCTGAATAAATTCCTTGAAGATGAGTTACCTTAGGAGCATCGTCCATGATGACATTAATTTTAAAATTTTTTTCATCCACTTTCACTTTCAATACACCACTTGTAATCATTCCATAAACAGAAGTGTTGAGTGGTCTGATGATGGCACGATATGTTCCTGTGGCAAGTTGAGTTTCTTGTTGTTGTTCTCCAGGAGTAATACTTTTATAATTAGAAAATTTCTTTGAACTGTTTTTTCCGCAAGCTGTAACTAAAACTATTAGAAATGAACAAATAATGAATTGTTTCATGTGTATCTCCTTAAAAGGCTTCGCTATAAGAAGTGCGTACAGCACCTTTAGAAAAGTTATTCATGTAACGACTTTGTAATTCTTCATTATGAATGTCATTAGGTTGCCAATAGTACATCGTGGTATTAATGAGATAACATTCTTCAGTTTGAGGATTTACATCGTATTCGGAAAATTTCGTCGTAAACTTGCAAGGTCTTTTGTTAAATACAAAAAGGTCAGACCATTCTTTTATTAACAGTGGTCCGTGTGAATACCTGTAATCAAGAACACGCTCTTCTATCCTATCCTCTGCCTGAACATAAACCATGGGTGCAACATGAAACCACCAGTTAAATCGATTTTTGTTAATATAAGAAGCAGTAAAGAAGATAAATGTCTTCATGGAAGAAATGTTGTTTTTATTAAATTCTTCGTAGGACCAGACGTGGGCACGATTAAAACATAGAGAGACTCGTTGGTAATTTGCATTGAGCCTTTTAAACATGGATGTGGCCTCATTTAGGTCTTTTAGTATTGTTGGAGTATAAGGTGGCCTTTCTTCGATTGTGGCCTCTCTATCAAAGTAGGGAGGTTCATCAAATTGCATTTTTAGGTTTTTTATTGAAATAATTTCGTATCGTTTGTCCATTACGACTTCAATGAAGTTCTTTTTCTCAAGTTCTTCCCGAAGAGGTCTTTTGGTCTTTTCTAAAAATGCTACACGTCCATTCTCAAACCGCACCAGATCTGACTCAGCATTCTTTCCATTTATAATGGAGTGAAGTCGGGTTTGAATAGTTTCTGAAATAGCATTCGATGAAAAAAGAACTAATATTAAAAACGTCACAGTAGACTTCATGTGTCCTCCAATTTCAATTCCATCATTTAAAACTGGATATATATAATTGAAAAGAAATCTTGATCCTTTTGATTAAATCTTAATGTTTCGTTTAGATAGAGATTAAGTCTAACAGGTTCTATTTTTTTTCTTCATTCTAAAACAAGGTGCTTGGCACTAAATATTTTCTTAACATTCTAGGATCTTTGGGGGTTATATGGAGAAAATTTTTTTAGAAGGTTTTTTTCTGCAGGCCAGTCTTATCTTGGCGCTGGGTGCTCAGAATCTGTTTGTTCTTGAAGCGGGACTTGATAAACAGTATCCACTTGTCGTTTCTTTAATTTGTTTTTTATGTGATCTTACGTTGATCATGATGGGAGTCGTTGGAGCTTCAACGCTTTTTGGACAATATCCTATATTGAAAATATTGATAGGCGTTTTAGGTGTTGGTTTTTTATTTCATTATGGAGTTGGAAAAATATGTTATAAAACCGCTGAACTTACATGTTACGAGAAAAAAGAAAAAAATTTAAGAAGAAGTATCGTTCTTGCCATTACATTTAGTGTCTTAAATCCCCATGCCTATTTGGATGCCTTTGTTCTCATTGGTGGATTTTCAGCAAAATATTCGGAACTTCATAACCGGATAATCTTGGGTCTTGGGGCCGCTTGTTTTTCGGGAGTCTGGTTTGTGATGCTTTCCATGGCCTCTGGAATATTTAAATCTCTTTTTGTAAATCCTCTACGTATGAAATATGCGATGTCATTTGCAGGAATGATGTTGGTTATATTATCTGGTAAACTTGGAATGAATGTTTATACTTGGATTCGTGAAAGTATGGGCGGAACATTTGTTTTAAGCAGTGTGTTTTCTTATCCAATGCCTCCACAGGGGATTTTTTCTTCAATTCTTTATTGAAGGTTAGTTTGATACTGAACTTGATCTAAAAGATTATCAAGTGAAAATGGTTTTTCGATAAAGCCCTGAACTTTTAATTCGTTTACTTTAAGATCAATTCGGCTATCTCCTGAAACTAAGAGAATTGGAATTTTACGTCCTTTTTCTCCTCTTCTCAATTCTTTCAAAAAATCTTCTGGTGTTCCTTGTGGAAAATTTAAATCCATAAGGATCAGATCAGGCCAATTTTTTTTATCGATTTCGCTCATCGCTTCGTGGCCATTGTAGGCAGTTATGACATCGTAGTTTTCTGATGTGAAAAGTTCCTTGAAGAGAAGCTGTGTTTCTTTGTCATCTTCAATGATCATAATTTTTTTATTCATAACCCCCCTGGATTAGAGACTGGATTAGTGAGTGAATTTTATATGGGGTGGAAAGGTGCTTGGCCAGTGTTTGTTTGGTCGGGAATCTTAATTTATCTTTTATAGACAATAAAAAAAAAGGCCCGCAGTGATGCGGGCCTTCTTCATTTGTAATATTACTTACAGATTATTGAGCAGCTGGAGCTTCAGTTGGAGCAACTTCAGCAGGAGCAGCTTCAGCAGCTGGAGCTTCAGCTGGAGCAGCTTCAGGAGCTGTTTCAGCAGGAGCAGTTTGCTCAACAGTTGTTTCAGTAGCTGGAGCTACCTCTTCTTTTTTGTTACAAGCAACAGCAAGTACCATTAGAGCAGCAGCAAGAACGAAATACTTAGACATAAAATTCTCCCTTTTTTGATCCATCCAAATAACATTTGTGAATGATCTTAATTCTTGATTGATTGAATATAAATTTAACGGAAGTGTGATGGCCTTACAAGTGATTTGGTCGAGACCTTAACATTTTTTTTGAGTACCTGGAAAACTATGCTGTTGGGCGTTAAAGAAACAGTCTTTTTTTACGGCATAACGTAAAGGCCAAAAGCTGTGGATAATAGGCCGCTTCATTAATAAAAATGGGATAAAGCTCTTCTTTGGCAAAGTGTAAATCTTCTGTTCCATCAAAATTTAAGAAGGGTTTATATGGCCCATTTACAGGATGAAAGTCCTTTCCCTGAAAATCAGGATGAATAAAACCGGCCATCTTACCTGAAGTACGTTTAGGGTAATAAATATCTAAAACTTCTTCAAAAACATCTATTTCTCCTATAAAAGTTTGAGGTTTTGAGAGAAGTTCAAAAGTGCGCTCAAGAAGATCTAGGGTCTGCCTGAGTACTTTCGGACATATAATTCCGTTTGATATAGGGCCAATTTCAAAAAGCAACCCGAAAGGTGATTGTGAAACCAGTAATTTTTTAAGGGGATCGGGAGATACAATAATTTTAGTCTCTGGCATGGTTTCTAAAATACCACGGGCCAGCTGTAAAATAACATTATGCGCATTAGTTAGGAGTACTGTCGCACCCATATGTGAGGTGGTGCTATGAAGGTCTATAATGAGAGTGGGTTCTTCTAAAATAAGGTCTTTTAGTTCTTTGGCCCTTTCATGCTCATAAGAATGTGGCCTGAATTCATCTAAAAATTGAAAAGCACGGTTAAGATCTTCGTCTTTAAAACGTTTGTTAATCTTATAGGCCTGAGGGTTTGCCAGAATAAACTCTAATTTTAACTCCGGAAATTGTCGTTTAAACTTTTCACCATACTCTTCTATAATTGTAATTCCCGTCCATTCATTACCATGAGTTCCTCCAAAAATAAGAACTCTCTGAGGGATCATTGACGTGCCTCTATTCGTCTCACAAAATCATTAATGACATTGTGATAAAGATCCATACCCGCAATAGCATCTTCCACGTCAGCATCGATATTTGGATTATCATTAATCTCAATGACGTAGGCCTTACCATCTTTTTCTTTGAGATCAACTCCGTATAGGCTGTTGCCAACTTGGTGGGCCAGCTTGATTGCGGTGTTCATGACATGTTTAGGAACTTTACTGATAGGAAAAGTTTCTGTGTCGCCTGTGAGCACACCATTTTTATCATGTTGAGCATGATTGTAGATTTGCCAATGACCTTTGGTCATATAGTATTTACAAGCATAAAGTGGACGATCGTTAAGAATACCAATTCTCCAGTCAAAATCAGTATAAAAATATTCCTGAGCTAGGATGAGGGATGTCTTTTTGAACAAATCATCTGTTACACGCATGACTTCTTCTAGACTTTCGACTTTATAAACACCTTTGGAAAAAGAACCATCAGGAATTTTAATGATCATTGGAAGACCGATCTCTTCGATGGCCTGTCTGAGTTGATCAGGTTGGTCTTTTCCTAGAACGAGCGTTTTGGGCGTATTAATGTGATTGGAGTGAAGAAGATTATGCATAAAAATTTTATTTGTGCATCGAAGAATGGACATTGAGTCATCAACCACCACTAATCCCTCTGATTCCGCTTTTTTTGCAAAACGATAAGTATGATGATTAAGGGCCGTCGTTTCACGGATAAAAAGAGCATCGTATTCAGCGATACGGGAGTAATCTTTTTTCTCAATCAATTCTACTTGAACGTCATTTTCTTTTCCGGCCTTGATGAAATTGGCCAGGGCCCTGCGATCACTAGGTGGAAACTCTTCATTTGGATTATGAAGGATCGCTAAGTCATAACGGTATTTTTTCTTGGCCTTAGGTTTTCGCCAAATCTTAGCGGAATATTCATCTAGGGCCGATGCAAATTTATCTTCATCGGCAGTTGTAAGAGCATTAATACCGCCAGTTTTTATGGCCTTAATTTGCCAACTTTTATCCCATTCAAAATCAACTTGTAAAATGGGGGCCGGAAAAAGATCAAAAATTTGTCGGGCCACATCTTGAAGTTGTTCTCTTTCTGTTTTTCCGAAATGGATGTTAATACAAAATCCTTCAGAGGGACTTTGATTTTTAAAAGCTTTTTGAATGGCCAAATCTAAATCTTCAGTTGCCAGATTATAAAGGAAAGAGCGGCTCAGATCATTAATGGCCTTAACCGATGGAATAACTGAGTGGCCTCTGGCCTCAGCTAGAAGAGAACAATAATAACCGTGGCTGAGGTATTTATAGTTTCGGCATAAATTAATAATTTTAATTCTTTCTTTAGTTCCCTTAGACTCATAAAGGTTCTCATCCCAATTAACGAGATAGTCCTGAGGGGTCATGAGTTGCTCTACAGGATAATATGAATTCCAATCTTTTAATTTCTCAACGATGACGATAATTTTGGCCACAGTTCTTCCAGGTAATACCATTTTTTTAGGTGAAGTTGTATTCTACCTTAAGTACAATATCAGAATGGAACGCATCTTCAAGGGGGAGATTGAGTGAAAAAAAATCAACAGTCCCTCACGTCAAAATCTTCATTTAAGGCCCATGAGGTCGAAATCCGCAAAGCGCGCTTAGGTGATCTCACGCAACTTGTTGAATTAGAAAATCTTTGTTTTGATTATGAGCAGCTGAGCCGCAGAAATTTTCATTGGATGATTAAAAAAGCTCATTCACTATTTTTAATTCTAGAATATCGAACAGAAATTGTCGGGTATGGACTTGTTTTGATCAACTCTGGCACAAGTCTTGCGAGGCTTTATTCAATCTGTACGCTAAAAAAATATCAGGGACATGGGTTAGCGACAAAACTTATCGAAGAGCTAGAGGTACAAGCGGCCGACAAAAAAGACTGTGCTTATTTAAGACTTGAGGTTCGGGAAGATAATCGTGCGGCCATTAAACTTTATCAAAAACTTGGTTATGTGAAGTTTACCGAAAAAGAAGATTATTACGATGACGGCATGACGGCCGTATGTTTTGAAAAAAGAATTCGTAAACTTACCAAAGAACCCCGCTTAGATATTCCGTATTATCAACAGAGAACGGATTTTACCTGTGGTCCTTCTTGTCTCATGATGGCCATGCGTGCCTTTAATCCCCATTTTGAGCTTTCTCTTTCTAATGAGCTTCAAGTGTGGCGTGAGGCCACGACTATCTTTATGACTTCTGGCCATGGAGGTTGTGGTCCTCATGGTCTTGCCTTATCCGCATGGAGACGTGGTTATAAAGTCGAGATGTATATTTCTCACGCAGGCATTCTTTTTATTGATACCGTGAGAAATCCCCAAAAAAAAGAAGTTATTGAACTCGTGCATAAAGATTTTGAAAAAAAAATTGCAGAAACAAACATTAAGGTTCATCGTAAACGCATGCCTTTAGAGGAGCTCAAAGAGATCCTAAAAAAAGGTGGAATCCCCATCGTTTTGATTTCAACTTATCATTTTGATAATAATCGCATACCACATTGGGTAGTGGTTACAGCATACGATGATCAATTTATCTATATCCATGATCCCGATCAGGATGATGAGCATGCTGGTGTTATCAGTCGGATTCACATTCCTATACCCAAAGAGCAGTTTTTAAAATCTTCCCGTTGGGGCAAAACTAAAGTCAGCGCGATCATTGTTCTTTATAAGGATTAAAAAAGTCGGGTATGGTTTAAATACATTTTCTCTCCGCGATATTTTCTTGTAAATTGTATTATACTAAACTCATGCGTATTGAAGTTCTAGTGGAGTCGGAAGATCCGAAAATATATCCACTCAATAAGGCCAAAATTGTCATCGGTTCCAGTGAGAACTGCGATGTCATATTATCTTCTGATAGCATCAGTCGCAAGCACCTCGTGATTATCGTTGAAAAAGAGCATTTCTATGTCGTCGATCAAGGAAGTTCTAATGGAACTTATCTTAATGAAGAACGTTTGGTCCCTGGAAGAAAAACGGAGTTCACTTCTTTTTTTCCTTTAAGATTAGGCAGTTCTGTTCTTATTACGCTTTTAAGTGATGAAGAAGGAAATGATTCTCAGCTGATTCAATTCCCGATTAGAGATGAGAACACTCCTGCGGCCTCTCGGGCCGAGGAAAAAACAAGCATGCTCTCGATTAAGGATCTCCAAGCACCTAAGACCGACAAGTTAATAAAAAAGAGACAGGAATATAAAACTAAAAAAAATTCGGAATCCAAAGATTTAAAGGGTGGATCTACTGGTAAAAAAAAGGGATCAGCTGATATAGAAAAAGGTCAGTCAAACTTTTTTAAAATTTTTGCCTTACTGATCCTTTCCGCCGCAGTCGTTTATCAGTATTTTGTTAAACAAGAAGAAGTACCTCTTCAAAGCGTAGAAGAAGTCGTGAAGGAACAGTTACCAAAAGAAGTTGCCAAAGAAGTTGAGAAAAAATCTCCTCTTCTTATCGACGATTCCGATCTTGCTTCAGTAACGGCCCTCAAAAATGCTTTGATGGACATTAAGTGTTCAACACCTTTGGAAGTACATTTGTGTGATCTTATTCCGGGCGCTAAAGAAGGCAAGTGGGGTGTGGTTCAAGTTGGAACGATGGTCTACATCCTTTTAGATGGAAAAAAATATTTTGATCTTGGAGGCCAATATTTTAGTCAGAGAAGTACTAGAACTTCACCTAGAAAAAAGGAAACAGATGTTGAATCCTCTCAAAATGGGCCAAAACAAACAATTGCGGCGTATTTTATCGTAGAGGGAATCCCAACTGGAATTGACTACACTCTTTTTGGGCAAACGAATATTACAATTGCTCTTTTTTTGGATGGCGATGAAGAGGCCGATTTGGTTATTGCCATTAGACCTGAAGCTTTAAATAAACTTAAGCAGTCCTTACAGTTAGCACATTTAGAATTATCTAAGAATGAAGGCATTCAAAAATTAGATTTTCTTAAATCTTATTATATTCTTTATTAGAGTGTTTTAAGAAATTCGATCAGTTCAAATTTTTGCTCATTAGTATAAATTTCTTGGCCGTTGTTTAATAAAATCCTTTCATCATGACCTTTATTTGAAAGACCTTCTTTACGAGTGTCATACAAATAATCGGGGTCGTTTTTCCAAGCTTGTGGTGCTTTGGCACCTAAAGGGTAACCTACACATTCTTGGTCAAAGTCAGTTGTTTTATTTTTTGCCTCACCGGCCACATAGGTCACAGGCCTAAACGATGCTTGTGAGAGAAGAGCACATAAACTTGGAACCGAGTTGTTATGGAAATATGGCCAGCGGGCCCAGATACCATCAAGCGGAGGCGGGACATAACCTTTTTGAGGTTCCACCACTGTGCCAAGGGCCTTAGAGATTGCCAGTCGATTAAGGTCAGCAGCAAATTCATTCATGCCTAGGTATCGTCCGGGATCTGTACCCACGTCCTTGACCGGAGTTTTTTTATGATAGATGGTGCGAGTGGTTTGAATGAGATCCACTTGAGTGTAAGAGCTGGCACCTGGTTGATCCCAAGCTTTCTCGTAAGTACCGTGACATTTCTGGCAAGATTGTACGAAATGTTTTTGGCCACGTTTGGCCTTTTCAACATCAATAGAATGGTCTCCAAAAAATTTCTCGTAACGAGGAGACTTAGAAGCAAATACAGCGGCGGTAAGGGCCTCTATTTTATCCGTATTATCTTCTAACCAGACCTCTAAGTTTTTTAGGTCAATACCTCTTCCGATCTCATTCCATAAAAAGTTCGTGTGAACGGGATTTCCTGAAACAATTGATCCATCAGAGAGCCAACGATTTTTGTATTTTAAGTTCCACCAAACCGCTGGCTTACTATCGGCGACCATGGTTGATAATTTATTTTGTCGAGGGAAAGTATGAGAGAAAGTGGTTTTTGTGGCATACTCATCTTGATTTCGTTTCGCAAGTGATAGGGCAACTTGAGCTAAACTTGTATCAAGACCTAGAACCGAAGGTTCTTTGGCCCCAACGAATTTGATCGCCTCTTTAGACTGAACCATGAGAAGGCGCTCGCCCTCAGTTGTTTGAAGAATGTTTTTAAAAACAAAAGTGTTAACGTATGGGGCCAGTTTTTTTCCTTCTCTAAAAAATTCGTTGGCACGTGGAAATCGATTGGTAAGGCCCAGGACTTTAACTCCAAAAAGATTTCCCGAGTGACAGGCAACACAACCAAAAGTCAGGGCTTCGCCATTTTGAGTTTTAATAACAGTGGCACCCATAGGAAGAGATTTTTCATAGGCAGTAAGCTCAGGAAAGGCATTAGGTGTTTCATTTTGAACTTTCTGTGGATATTCATGAAGACCCAACCATTTATAAACACCTGCCATGCTTTGAAAAGGTGAGGCCACTTTAACGATATCAAAAATAAGACGTCTCACAGGATCATTGGCCGCAGAGTCGAAAAAATTGTTAATGGGTTTATAAGGGATAAGAAGTTCTGAAATGGTCACAGGATAAAAAAGAGCATGTTTTCTTCCGGCCAGGACTATTTTTTCAAAATCATATTCACTAAGTTGATAAATATTGTTTCGTGGCTCTATCACTTCCACATCTCTTGACCAGTCAGCTTGAGGCATTGCGTTGAACGGAAATGTAAACAGTATTAGTTTTATTATGGTCTTTCTCATGGGCCCATAATGGTAATTCCGACTTAAAACGTCAACCCTGGAAATGGTAACTTTTTGATAAGGATGAGTATTATATAAAAAAAGCTTTTTGCTTGATTGACGAGAATGAGATTTTTGTAAATGATGAGATTCGAAATCATTTTTTGTTATGATTTCACTCCCAGATTTAGTTGGCCATTGTCTTGACCGCAATGGCCATTTTTTTAATTTTTCGAATGAATCTTAAGAATCTCTTTTTCCAACTTCTCTGCATTTAAAGGAAATTGAAAATATCCGCTGGCCCCTGAGGGAGTGCTAGCGTGAAGTTTTGCTTTCTCAGGTGAAATGGCCTTGGCCATAATCATGGTTTTTGTATGAGGCATCTTTTGTTTAATCTGTGCTGTTAATTGATTAATGGCCTTAGGATTAACATCAAAATTAAAAATCACTAACTGAAACTCTTTATATTTTAAGCACTGATTAAGCTCAGGCAAAGTACTTACGATTTTATAGTTATATCCCTCTGGTAATAGAGACTGGGAATTTTTAAAAAAGTCAGACTGAAAATCAAAAAGAATAATAGGAAAGTTCAGCTTAGATGGGGTGTCCGCTCGTTTATCTAAAAATTCATCAACAAAATGATCACTTTCATCGCCATTTGTACTGGCATTAAACTCTAGGCCTGACACCATGCTGGCCAGATCATCTTCTTGTTGTTTCTGTTTTAGTTTTAGCGCATTTAAATCTAAAACAACTGTCGGCTTATCGTCTTCGTCAACACTAGACATTTGGCCCTCCTGCAAAATGAAACATATATGCCTATCGGCTTCTGGTTAAGAAAATTTAACATGATTTCAGCTTTTTGGGCATGTTTGTATGGTAACACTCAAGTTATTGCTTTTATTTCCGATAAAGGCACTAAGGAATAAGGTGAAAATAATGGCCTTAGATGATCTGGACCTCGAATTCGAAGACGAAGAAGAGGCAAAAAAGAAGAAGAACGATGCCGTGCAAGTGGACGTGGATCTAGAGTTTCAGGCCCCTGAAGGGGGTGGGAAACCTCGTCCGATCGTTAAGCCCACTGCGCCCAATGGACCGAATGGTTCAGCTCGAAATCCGTCAGCTCCTGGAGGAGAAATAAGAAAAATTAATGAGGCCCGTAGTGGCACCCCTCTTAAAAGACCAATTCCTGGTGGTACTCGTCCTCCTATTTCTGGTGCTAATGCTCTAAGAGTTTCTGATGATATTGATAGTTTAGAAGTTGTAGAATTACGCCAGCGCTTACATCAAGTAGAATTTGAATCAGCGGTTAAGGTCGCGACCGCTGAATATAAAATGGAACTTCTCAGTGAAGTTCTGAGCGACGTTAAATTATTGGACCATCAGATTGGTCAACTACTGGCCAGAATCAACGCTAAACACCCTGAAACTAAACAAGAAGCTCTGATGGTTAAAAAGTTACTTGCCGACTTCACTGCTAAAAAAAGAAAATAGTTCATCCCCCAAATCAAGGATGAATATTCATGACACTTCTTCTGGCCCTACTTTTTAGTTTTTCCCTCAATGCTCAATCCATTAACAAAGTTTACATTGAAGATCTCAATCTAGATTATGTAGCACCTTTGGGTAAAGGGAGTTTAGTAAAATTGAATTTGGGTTTTGGAAACATGAAACAGATGGCCCCTTATCCTGTGGAAGTAAGTGTGCAAGAAGAGGCGATCTTCGTTCTTTCACCTGTGGCCGAAATCACTTGGGAAGATTATCCAAAATTTTTGTTAGACATTGATAAACTAGGTGCTACTCATCTGAATGCTTCAGTCAGTAAAAAAGAACATTACCTTAAGGCCTATGATCTTACCTTTCGACCTAAAAAAAATCAGCTCTATGGATTAAATGGGGTGAATCTTAAGTGTATAGGGAATTCGGCCTCAAAGGATCTGATTCAGAGAGTTTTTGATGATTGCCGTGAGAGCTTGGAAGGCAGTGTGAGCAAGATGAATGGTCCTCTTATGCGTTATATTTTGGATGTGTTATCTGATCCACCAAACAATTTAGTCGAAGAGATTGCACCAAAGGATTTAGAAGTTTCAATTAAAAATGGCCAGATCTTTTTAAATCTCGCAGTCAAATTCATCATCACTGCAAGGGCGCGAGTTTGGGGAGAGGTCTTTTACGAAAATGATTATAAGACAATTGCTATTCGCGTGGATCAAATTAAATACGGCATTATTCCAGTAACCCGAATTGTGTTGAGTCAACTTCGATCTCGTGTGAAACATCCTCAGGTGACAGTTACTCCCCCTTGGATTCGCATTCATTTACAAGAGCAGACAAAATGAAAAAATTCCGTGAGCATATAAATGGAATTGAAACACTTAGTGTCATCTCGGATGACCCTAAAGTGGCCGTGGTTTTTCTTCACGGTTATGGGGCCAACATGAATGACCTTTTCCCTTTATGGGAGATATGGCATCAGAATAATTTTAATTGGTATTTTCCAAATGGCGTTTTGCCTTTGCCTATGGGTAATTATGAAGGACGTTCATGGTTTTCCATTGATATGGAAAAATTAGAGAAGGCCATGCGAGAGGGAACTCATAGGGATATGGCCAGTACTGTACCTGCAGAATTTGAGTCGACCATGAGGCACCTCGAGTCCTATCTTATGGAACTTGCCACTCGCCACAAAAAAATTATTTTAGGTGGTTTTTCTCAAGGGGCCATGTGTTCATCCCATTTAGCGATGAAATCTCACTTACCAATTGAGGCACTGGTTTTATTGTCAGGAACTCTTTTGGCGCAAGCTCATTTTCCAAAAACGACCAGAGGATTGCCATTTTATCAGTCTCACGGAGATTTTGACCCCATTCTTCCGATTTCTGGAGCAAAGGATCTTTTTAATAAATTACAGGCCCTCAACTTTCAAGGAACTTTTCATGTTTTTAAGGGAGGACACGAAATTCCATCGTCTGTTCTTAGTGATGTGAAAACTTTTTTAAGTCAGTTCTAATTTCTTAAAAGATAAAAAAGAGCTTCTTGAGTGGATCGCTGAAAACTTGTTTTAAAGTCATCCAGAGAAATGATCTGCTGATATCTTTGGGCGCCCAAGGCCGCTCCGGTATAACCACCATGGATGTCTGTGAGTTTGGCAGCATCCTTAATGGGGTCCAGATGGGTAGGATCTTTAATGAGGTATCGATAATCCTCGGCGTGAGTGATGAATTCATAAGAGAGAGTCATCAGAAATGGTGCCGCGTGGGCCATTTTTTTTGAGTGGCCTTCAGCAACTAGTTTCATCGCCAAATAATAGGGGACATAAAAATGATAAATAGTTTTGTTGATTAAGTTTTTAACACTGGGTGGATAAAATAATTGTCCATAACCTTTTTCAGTATAGTCTAAAACCATACTGATGGTATCAATGGTATGGGCCAGGAGTTCTTTGTTCACAGCAAACGGTGGACGACCTTTGATCTCACGCTTATCTAGGTAGGCCAGGTGGAGTTTCATGGGAGAGGTGTCTTGAAGAAGTACAGCGATGGCCCCAGCAGCATGAAGCTCATTTTTGAAATGTTTCATCGTCACATTCCAAATATTAGCATCCTTAATTTCTCCAGTCAGGTATTGGGTGAGATGAAAATTAAGGTCTCGAAGATAGGCTTCAGTATTTTTATGATTAAGATGATCAATTAACTCTTGTTTAAAGGCCACAAAAACAAATGAACTTGGAACCCACTTGTTACTATTTGTGGGATCTTCAGAGTTTTTGATTTCTGAAAAAAGAATATCAAAATCTAAGATCTCGAGCTCACGTTTGACGGCCCGTTTACAATCGCCTTTTTCATAGGGCATGTGGCGGTTACATCGATTGGAGATGACTGAATAAAGTGCATATTGTCTAAGGCCTGGATGATTAGCAATAAAACGTAATAATGAGTTGCCCCGACCAGATTCTCCGGAGGAATTAATTGACGCAGAAGCATTAAATGAGAGGATCATTGTTAAAATGAAAACGAAGTGGCGCATAAGACTCCCACAAAAAATGTTTGTTCCCTAAAAGTAGGCGTTAGTTCCTCTGATGGTCAACCAAAAACGTTGATTACGCGCATCCCAATGGGGACGAATTTTCCAGTATTTAAGATTTTCACTCCTGAGACTTTGGCCTATAATAAGAACATCATTAACCTCTCGATTAATATGAGTTCATCTTATGACTATTTCCCATGACTTTTCCTACGTTGCCTCATCCGATAATAGTTTTATCGATTCTCTTTATACAGATTATAAACGTCATCCAGATTCTGTTGATCAATCTTGGAAACAGTTTTTTCGAGGTGTGGAATTTGCTCTGGCACGTTCTGAAAATGCCGATGGGCAAGTTCATGTTGCCCCAGGGAATTTAGGCAAAGAGTTTAAGGTTTATCGATTGATTGATTCTTATCGTGCTCGAGCACATTTAGTTTCAACCACGAATCCTATTCGTGATCGAATGAATCGTTCACCTAAGCTTGATTTAGAAGATCATGGCTTGACGAGTGCAGACCTCGAGGAGAGTTTTGCAATTGGAGAGTTGGTAGGATTAGGGAATGCCAAACTTAAAGATATCTTGGCCCATTTAAAAAATATTTATTGCGGCAATATTGGAGCTGAATACGCTCATATCAATGACTCTGAAATCAAAACCTGGTTTCAGGAAAAATTTGAAAATGGCGCTCGTGATCGTCAGTTTGGTATAGAGAAGAAAAAAAGAATTTTAAATAAACTTAATGAAGCTGTGGCCTTTGAAAACTTTTTACACACAAAATATGTGGGACAAAAAAGATTTTCTCTTGAGGGTGGAGAAAATACCATCGCGGCCCTGGATGCTATCATCAATAAATCTGCTCAGTACGGAGTAGAGGAAGTCGTAATAGGTATGGCCCATCGAGGACGTTTAAATGTTCTTGCAAACGTTATGGGTAAAACTTATGACTATATTTTTAATGAGTTTGAAGGCCAGGCCACTCCGGATCTGACGATGGGAGATGGAGATGTGAAATACCACATGGGTTATGCTTCTCAGGTGATCGCCACTGGAGGCGAAAAAGTTTATTTAAAACTCATGCCCAACCCTTCACACTTAGAAGCTGTGTCGGCCGTCGTTTTGGGGTATTCCCGAGCTCAAGGGGATACTTTATATAAAGAAAATCCGGATAAAATTCTTCCGATCATTATTCATGGTGATGCGGCCGTTGCAGGCCAGGGCATCGTGTATGAGACAGTTCAGATGTCGGCGCTCAAAGGTTATAACGTCGGAGGGGCCATTCATTTTGTGATCAATAACCAAATCGGTTTTACGACCGATTTTGATGACGCACGATCTTCCATCTATTGTACAAGTGTGGCACGAATTCTTGAAACACCTATTCTTCACGTGAATGGTGATGATGCGGAAGCTGTCGTTTATGCTGTCGAATTAGCGGCAGATTTTAGAGCAAAATTTCATAAGGATATTTTTGTTGATATGGTTTGTTACCGTAAACACGGGCATAATGAATCTGATGAACCTCGATTTACTCAGCCATCTTTTTATAAACTGATCTCAAAACATGCTAATGCGCGTGAGATATATAAAGATAAACTCATTGAGGGCAAACAGATCGAAGCACAACTTGCGGTTCAGATGGAAGAGCAGTTTAAAAATCTTCTGCAAGATCGTTTTAATTCAGTTAAACAAAAACCACTTCCTTATCTTTATCAAAAACCAGAAGAGCAGTGGAAGTCATTTCGTCGCTCAAATCCTAAGGATTTTGATTATTCTCCTAAAACAGCTGTGCCTAAGGCCTCACTTGAAAAATGTTTAAAGGCATTGGTCACTTTGCCTCATGGTTTCAAAGCAATTCAGAAAATTGAAAAACTTCTTGAAGAGCGTGGTAAACGTTGGAATGAAGATCAGATAGACTGGGCCATGGGTGAACTTTTAAGTTATGGATCTCTTCTTGAAGAGGGCATTCATGTACGCATGTCTGGCCAAGATTGTATTCGTGGAACTTTTTCTCACCGTCATGCTGGAGTCACAGATGAAAATGCTAATACTCGGCATCTTTTTTTAAATAGTATCTCGGATACCCAAGGGCGTTTCCGTATTTATAATTCACTTCTTTCTGAATACGCCGTTCTTGGTTTTGAATATGGTTATTCTTTTGGATGTCCAAGCACCCTTAATATTTGGGAAGCGCAATTCGGAGATTTCGCCAATGGGGCGCAGACAATCATCGACCAGTTTATTGCTTCAGGAGAATCAAAATGGCAGCGACAATCCGGTGTGGTCATGTTTTTACCTCATGGTTATGAAGGTCAAGGCCCTGAACATTCGAATGCTCGTCCAGAGAGATTTTTACAACTAGCGGCAGAGTGGAATATGGTTGTGGCCAATCTCACAACTCCGGCCAATATTTTTCATATCCTTCGTCGTCAGGTGAAATGGGATTTTAGAAAACCACTTATTATCTTCACTCCTAAATCTCTTTTAAGGCATCCTGACTGTGTGTCTACGGTAAAAGATTTAACTGATGGTGGCTTCCAAGAGATTATTGATGACTCTTCGGTGAAGGCCTCTGAGGTCAAACGGTTAATCATGTGTTCAGGTAAAGTTTATTACGATCTGAAGGCCAAACAAGTTAAAGATAAACGTAAAGATGTGGCCATTGTCCGTCTTGAGCAGATTTATCCAATGCCTGAAGAGCAGAGCTGGAAACTTCTTGAGAAGTACAAAGGTGCTGAAAAAGTGTGGGTCCAAGAAGAACCAAAAAATATGGGAGCGTTTACGTTCCTTCGCCGTTACACGCAGTTTGATGATTTTAAGCTTATTGCTAGAAAATCATCGGCCAGTCCTGCAACAGGATACGCTAGTGTTCACGCTCAGGAACAAGCAAAAATTGTGAATGGTGCATTTGCTGAAAAAGTTGAATTAGTTTAAAAGGATAAGTTTATGGTTGAAGTTAAAGTTCCTGCTGTCGGTGAATCTATTAGCGAAGTTACTATCGCTACCTGGGTTAAAAAAGATGGAGATTATGTAAAACTTGATGAGATTATTTGTTCCATTGAGTCGGATAAGGCCACTCTTGATATCTCTGCACCTAAAGCAGGGAAACTCAAACTCCTCGCTAAAGAAGGAGATGTGGTTAAAATTGGCGCAAAAATTGCTGAGGTCGATGAAACAGCTTCTATGGCCGCATCTACCCCTGTGATCGCAGCATCTGAAACTAAAGTGGCTTCTCCTGCTGCTCCAGGGTCTGTTGCTGAGAAAAATTTTCCTTCACCCGCGGCCTCAAAAATTCTTTCAGAAAAAGGTGTTGATGCTGCTTCCGTTCAAGGATCAGGAAAAGATGGAAGAATAACAAAATCGGATGCTCTGGGTGCTTCTGCGCCAGCAGTGTTGTCCCCTGTTATGGGAGATTCTGAACTTAAGGCCCTGGCCCGCGCTACAATGTCGCAATCATTTTCTCGTGAAACAAAACGTGAAAAGATGTCAGGACTCCGTAAGACGATTGCCACTCGTTTAGTGAATGCAAAAAATACAACTGCGATGCTCACAACTTTTAATGAAGTGGATATGAGTGCTGTAATGGAAATCAGAAAAAGATACAAAGATTCATTTAAAGAAAAACATGGCATTGGTTTGGGTTTCATGAGCTTTTTCACGAAGGCCGTTTGTGCTGGCCTTAAACAGTTTCCAGCAGTGAATGCCATGATTGATGGCACTGACATTGTTTATCATAACTATGCTGATATCGGTGTTGCTGTGTCAACTCCAAGGGGACTTGTTGTTCCAGTGATCCGTAATGCTGAATCTATGGGAATGGCGCAGATTGAATCAAAAATTGTTGAACTCGCTACTCGTGCTCGGGATGGGAAAATAACGATCGATGAAATGCAAAATGGAACTTTCACGATCACTAATGGTGGAACATTTGGCTCCATGTTATCAACTCCTATCATCAATGCCCCTCAGTCAGCTATTTTAGGCATGCATAATATAGTGGAACGTCCTGTCGCGATTAATGGACAGGTTGTTATTCGTCCCATTATGTATCTGGCCCTTTCTTACGATCACCGAATTATCGATGGACGTGAATCAGTTTCTTTTCTCAAAGCAGTTAAAGAGATGCTTGAGGATCCTTCACGCTTACTCTTAGATGTATAAAGGATAAGTTCACATGGAACAGTTTGATTTAGTTGTTATTGGTTCAGGGCCTGGTGGATATATTGCGGCCATTCGTGCCTCTCAGTTAAAAATGAAAGTGGCCATCATAGAGAGATACAAAACTCTCGGGGGCACATGTCTTAATGTGGGTTGCATCCCATCCAAAGCATGGCTAGATTCATCTGAACGTTATCATGAAACCATTCATACCCATGCTCTACACGGTATTGATGTGATTGATGTGAAACTTAATGCAAAAAAAATGAGTGAGCGAGTTTCAAAAGTGGTTGAGGGTATCACCGGTGGTGTGGCCTTTTTGATGAAAAAAAATAAAATCACTGTCATAAATGGTCATGGCTCATTTAAAGATGCCAATACGATTGTTGTTAAAAATGATTCTGGCACTCAGGAGATCAAGGCCAGTAAAATCATTATCGCTACAGGATCAAAACCATCATCCCTTCCTGGAGTGATCGTGGATAAAGAAAGAGTGATCACATCCACTGAAGCTTTAAAACTTCAGTTGGTTCCGAAACATTTGATCGTGATCGGAGGAGGAGTCATTGGTTTGGAACTTGGTTCTGTGTTTCGTCGTTTAGGTTCAGAAGTTTCTGTGGTGGAGTTTGCTGATCACTGTATTGCTTCGATGGATACTGATCTTGGTAAAGAGCTGCAAAAAGTTTTGAGCAAAGATGGAATCAAATTTTATATGGGCCATGGCGTGACCTCGGTGAACCGTAAGGATCATGAAGTCACGATTAAAGCAAAAAATAAAACTTCTAATGAAGAGATCGAACTTAAGGGCGACTATTGCCTTTTGGCCGTGGGGCGCCGTCCTTATACAGAGAATTTAGGTCTAGAGAATGTTGGACTAAAAGTGGATGAGCGTGGGCGTATTCCTGTCAATGAGCATCTGCAAACCTCAGTTCCTCATATCTTCGCTATTGGAGATGTGATCAAAGGTGCTATGCTGGCCCATAAAGCTGAAGAAGAAGGTGTTTTCGTCGCCGAGTTTATGGCCGGTCAAAAACCTCACATCAATTATAATCTTATTCCCGGAGTGGTTTATACTTGGCCTGAAGTGGCCGGTGTGGGTCAAACAGAGCAAGAACTCAAACAGAAAGGTCTTGAGTACAAGGTTGGAAAATTTCCTTTTTTGGCACTAGGACGTGCAGTTGCTTCAAATGAAAAAAATGGTTTTATCAAAGTTCTCGCTGATAAAAAAACCGATGAGATCTTGGGTGTCCATATGATAGGGCCAAGAACTGCGGATATGATTGGTGAAGCTGTGGTGGCCATGGAGTTTAGAGCTTCTGCTGAGGATATTGGGCGCATTTCACATGCCCATCCAACGTACTCAGAAGGCCTTAAAGAGGCCTGTCTTGCTGCCACTGAAAATCGTGCCCTCAATAGCTAAATTATTTTTATGCGGCCATTCTGAAGGGTTCGCCTTTCCGTTTGGCCTGTAACCAATCTTTCATTTTGAAAGCGTCATCGATCAGATAAAATTTAACCTGCCTTAGATCTTTGCAAGTAATAATGAGGGTGGCGAAATGATCATCTTCGTTTCCATCTACTTCAACCATAAAGATATCCTGATACATCAAAGTTTTACTTCCAAAAAAATGAATCTCAAGGTGGTCTTCATAACAATCAACTTTGTGCTTTAAGTTATAAAAATAAAATCCTGCCACCATAAAAACTAAACATCCTCCAAGAGAAAAAATGAAATTTGAGACAGGCCCGAAAAGTTCCATGCTCACTGTCAGAAAACACTGAATAGCATACATTAGAACAAGAATGGGCATCATCCTAACCATGTGATCCAGATGTTTTTCACGTGTAATAGAAAACTGTTTCATAAAATTCTCCCTTGAAGGCTCTTCGGATATTCCTTGCAGATCCTTATAGAGAAATAACCCGACAGCACAAATCAAGAATACCTTTCCCTTTGTCACCAACCACTCAAAGAGATAGAATAGGGTATCTAAATTCTCAAGGAGTTCGCTGTGTCAGAAAAGAGACTGGATTCTTTTAAAACCCGTCGCACGTTAAAAGTTGGTAACAAATCTTACGACTATTTCTCATTGAAGGCCGCACAAGCAGCTCATATTGGAGATGTCGATCGCCTGCCTTATTCACTTAAGGTCTTGCTAGAAAATCTTCTGCGAAATGAAGATGGTTTTACCGTTTATGGCGATGACATTAAGGCCATGGGTGAATGGACTAAAAATAAAAAATCATCTCGAGAAATCAATTATTATCCTGCACGAGTTTTGATGCAGGATTTTACTGGTGTACCAGCAGTTGTTGATTTGGCGGCCATGCGGGATGCCATTAAACAAGTTGGCGGAAATCCTCAAAAAATTAATCCTCTAGTACCTGTTGATCTTGTGATTGATCATTCTGTGATTGTGGATTACGCAGGGGATGCAAATTCATTTGAAGCAAATAAAAGACTTGAGTATGAAAGAAATGCTGAACGATATAAATTTTTAAAATGGGGCCAGAAAGCGTTTAAAAATTTTCGTGTTGTTCCTCCTGGAACTGGTATCTGCCATCAAGTAAACCTTGAATACCTAGCACAAACTGTTTGGACTAAAGAAGAGGATGGAAAAACTCTTGCATACTGTGACACATGTGTGGGCACAGATTCTCATACAACGATGGTGAACGGACTTTCTGTTCTTGGTTGGGGTGTGGGAGGTATCGAAGCAGAAGCCGCGATGCTTGGCCAAGCTGTAACGATGCTTATCCCTGAAGTCATTGGATTTAAATTAATTGGTAAAGTTAAAGAAGGGGTTACGGCCACTGACGTTGTTTTAACAGTCACTCAAATGCTCCGTAAAAAAGGAGTGGTTGATAAGTTTGTTGAATACTTCGGTCCAGGTCTTAAGGATTTAACTCTTGCTGATCGTGCGACCATCGCAAACATGGCCCCTGAATATGGAGCGACTTGTGGTTTTTTCCCAATTGATGAGAAGACCATCGATTTTTTACGTTTTACAGGAAGAGATGAAGACCGAGTTCAACTTGTAGAAGCTTATGCTAAAGAGCAAGGCTTTTGGAGAGATGATCATAAAGAGCCTGTTTTTACAGACACTCTTGAGTTAGATCTCTCAACTGTTGAACCCTCTTTAGCTGGACCTAAACGTCCCCAAGACAGAGTCTCTCTTTCTAAAATCGCTGATGGTTTTAAATCAGATTTAGTTTCTCCCACAGGATTTAAGGTCAACGCTGATGATGTGAATAAGGCCCAACATGTAGAAGGTAAAAACTTCACCATCACTCATGGAGATGTGATGATTGCGGCCATCACCTCTTGCACAAATACATCCAATCCATCAGTTCTTATCGGTGCGGGATTAGTAGCTAAAAAAGCGAATGCCCTTGGACTTACAATTAGGCCGTGGGTGAAAACTTCCCTTGCTCCGGGCTCTCAAGTTGTGACTGATTATCTAGAAGCTGCAGGCCTTCAAGCTGAACTCAATAAGCTTGGATTCAACCTTGTGGGGTATGGTTGCACCACTTGTATTGGTAACTCTGGTCCTCTTAAACCAGAATTTTCTAAGGCCATTAAAGATGGAAACATCACGGCCTCAGCAGTTCTTTCTGGAAATAGAAATTTTGAGGGACGAGTTTCCCCGGATGTGAAGGCCAACTACTTAGCTTCTCCTCCTCTGGTCGTGGCCTATGCAATTGCAGGAAACGTAAAACTTGATTTAACTAAAGAGCCGATCGGGAAAGACCAGAAGGGAAATCCTGTTTTTCTTAAAGATATCTGGCCCACTTCTCAAGAGATTCAGGAGGCCATGAGTAAGGCCATTACTCCTCAAATGTTTAAATCTCGTTATGGAAATGTTTTTGCAGGCGACGCTGATTGGCAAAAAGTTTCAGTGGCCGAAGGTGAAACGTTTCTTTGGGATGCAAGTTCAACTTACATCAACAATCCACCTTACTTTAAAGGTATGAAAAAAGATCCTGAAGCCGTTAAAGATATCCATGGCGCTAAAGTGCTTGGTCTATTTGGTGATTCGATCACAACCGATCACATTTCTCCTGCGGGATCATTTAAACCGGATACTCCTGCGGGAAGTTACCTCGTTGGCCGCGGAGTAAAAGCAGCAGACTTTAACCAATATGGCGCTCGTCGAGGCCATGATGAAGTCATGACTCGTGGTACTTTTGCTAATATTCGACTTAAAAACGAAATGGTAAAATCTGGTAAAGAAGGTGGTTACACAACTTACGTTCCAACAGGTGAAGAAACCACGATCTACGATGCTTCAACAAAATACCAGGCCGCGGGAGTTCCACTTGTGGTTTTTGCTGGTAAAGAATACGGGACAGGATCATCAAGAGACTGGGCCGCAAAAGGTACACGTCTCTTAGGTATCAAGGCCGTTGTGACTGAAAGTTTTGAACGTATTCACCGCTCTAACCTTATAGGTATGGGTGTTATTCCTCTTCAATTCACTGGTTCTGATACAAGAAAAACTCTTCATCTAGATGGATCTGAAACGGTCACCATTGTAGGTCTGACTGATATGAAGCCTAAGGCCGTGCTAGATTGTGAGATCAAACGTGTGAGTGGTGAAGTGATCAAACTTAAACTTCAATCACGTATCGATACGGCCAATGAACTTGAGTATTATAAAAACTCAGGGATCCTTCATTACGTTCTTAGAAAATTGAATGCCTAAAATAAAAGAAGGCCACTTCTAAAAGTGGCCTTCTTTTATTTTTAGATGAATTGAATATAAAATTTAATGACCGAAGTCTATTTATCTAAACTCTTAAATTGTTCGCAGCTAAATGATGATTTGTAACTTATTGATTCTTTTAAAATGATTTACGATTCATTTCAAAATTGAAACACTAGCTTTCATATATTTTAATAAAAAATTAGTTTTGTTGATCGATTCTAATAGATGAGTTTTTACTCATTTAAAACCTGCCTACATTGGCGTTTAAGTTTTATTAATGAAACAGATGGGAGCTCTTTTTGAACAATTTCAAAGCGTTAATTTATCCTCATTTGTCTGCGAACAATAAAACTCTTACTTCGTGCTCTTCTATTGGAAAACGATGTTTTGTTTTAGGGATTTGAGAGCAACACTTGTTGGCAAATGGAGAGATCGGTTATCATTTTATCTACACTCTCAAAGCTCTCGCGCTGATGAATATCTAATTTACACTTAAGAGTGCTTTTATTTGGCATGATTTGCTCATACTCGCACATTTCTTCTTGAAGGCCTGTGACTTTTTCTTCTACCGTAAATCCCTCCACCACGGGATGGGGATATGACTGCTCAAAAATGCTGCAGGCCTTTATGGCCGCTTTTAGTTTTTGCTCATGGGTCTGTTCGGCTTGAGTTATAACAACTGCAGTTATCGATGGTGTCGCTTTTTGGGCCATAGTATCCCAGCGCTCTTTTTGACATGGATTCTCGTCACTGTATTTACAACCTTTTTCAAAGTACTCATTAGCGAGATTATTTTCATTTAACTTGAGTAAAAAATTTGCATAATTATGACAGCCTTTGGCAAGTTTTTGAATATTACATCCTAAGCGGGAAGCTTTCATTCCTTCAGTTTCCTCGAAGGCCCAAGTTGTCATGGAAAAGAGAAGGATTGTAAGAGAAAATAGTTTCATGGCCATCTTATCGGATAACGAGAAAAAAAATTGAGATGATAGTCAGATCCTTCTTCTCTTGTTTAGAATAAGTAGATGGGAAATAACTTAAAAAAAAATGTTCTGATAACAGGTGCTTCTTCCGGTATTGGAAGGGCCATGGCCCTTATGATGGCAGAGATGGGGCATGAGCTTTATCTGGTGGCCAGACGTCGTGATCGACTAGAGGAGCTTGAAAAAGAGATTGCACGTAAGGTTCATCTGCTGCCTTTTGATGTGAATGATCCAAAACTCATTGTAGAACTGCAAAAAATTTCTGCTGGAAAGATTGATGTACTTATCAATAATGCTGGTCTGGCCCTAGGTAGAGAAAAAGTTGAGAAGAGTGATTTTGCTGATTGGGAAAAGATGATTTCAACCAATATGACGGCCAATTTCAGAATGGTTCATACTGTTTTACCCTGGATGCTAAAAAATGGAGAAGGGGATATTATTAACCTTTGTTCCGTCGCGGGCCATTATACGTATCCTGGCGGGGCCGTTTATTGCGCCACTAAGTTTGCAGTACAAGCATTTACACGGGTTTTGCGAGAGGAAACTTGTGGCAAAAATATTCGTGTCATGCAGATCTCTCCTGGTATGGTGGAAACAGATTTTAGTAAAGTTCGATTTAAAGGTGATGAAAAACTTGCGGACATGGTTTATGCCGGAATGACGCCTCTCACATCAACAGATGTGGCAGAGATGATGGTTTTTATGCTTTCCCGACCAAGACATGTCGTCATAGATGAAATCATTACGATGCCTACAGATCAGGGATCCCCCACTACCGTCTCAAGGAAGGAGTCGTGAAAGTTCTTGAGGCCAACTGTGTGACCTCCTCTTATCAAAAAAGGCAACAGATCAGTTTTGATGAAAACACTGGTCTCATTCTTGACGTTGGAGAATTAAATTTAAAAGCAAATTATACTTTTTCTGATGAATGTCTTTTATTTGCTGGCCTCGGTGATATTCACATTCATGCTCGGGAAGATGTTTCTGGAAAAAATACCTATAAAGAAGATTTTTCTTCCGCCCATGAGGCCATGATCAATGGGGGAGTCACTCACGCCGGGGATATGCCAAATAATCCCATCCCTCCGATTGATGATAATTCTTATGAAATGAAATTTAAATTGGCCGCTCAAAAATGTCAGGGAGACATTTGGCTTTATGCAGGCATTGGACCTCAGACTAAACCTCTTTCTTATACTGTTCCTTACAAAGTTTATATGGGGCCATCAGTGGGTGAGCTTTTTTTTAAAGATCTTAATTCCCTTGATGAAACACTTAAACATTATCAAGGTCAGCATGTGAGTTTTCATTGTGAAGATCCAGAAGTACTAGAGGCCCACAAAAATGAAAAAACGCACGCCCTAAGGCGACCAACATCGGCCGAGGTTATGGCAACTAAAGATGCCTTGATGCTGATTGAAAAATATAAACTTAAAGGAAAACTCTGTCATTATAGCGCAGGGGATGGACTCACTCTTATCCGAGAGGCCAGGGCCCGGGGTGTGAATGTTTCTATTGAGGTCACTCCTCAGCATTTATATTTTGATTATGCCCATCTAGAAGATCCTCACTTTTTTCAGATGAATCCTCCTATTAGGCAAACAAGTGATAGAAAAGCCTTATGGCAGGCCCTCCTCAATGGCGAAATCAATTATCTTGCTACTGATCACGCTCCTCATACTTATGAGGAAAAACAAAAAGGCATCTCAGGGCTCACGGGTCTTGATACCTATGGTTCTTTTGTGACTTGGCTTCTCCAAGAAAAAGTGGACGCAAAACTTATTGCAAAAGTCACGGCCGAGTCTCCCGGAGATTTTTTTAATCAATTTCTGCCTTCGTGGAAAACGATTTTTTCTGGATATAAGAAGTTTGGAAAAGGTCTAGGTCATCTTCTTCCCGGATATCGGGCGAATTTTACGATCCTGCATTTAAATAAATCGCATCACGTCTCAAGAGATAAACTTAGAACCAAAGTGGCCCACAGTCCTTTTCTCGGAATAACTTTTCCAGGAAAAGTTGAGACTCTCTTCTTAGGAGGGAGAAAGGTATGAAGATGTTTATTTGTTTATCTTTTGCCATATTTTTAGGAATCATAGGCCTTATTATGTGGGCCGGTTACCCATGGAGTCTGTCGGCCAAACAACATCATCCAGAGATTATTACTGTTGAGCCTGATGGCATGGTGAGTTTTGAAGAGAACCCTTCAGTGATTAAGATTATGACATGGAATTTAGGTTTCCTTTATGGTGAAGGGTCTGAAGGGCCAGGTTATGAATTTAGAGAGAAAAAAATCTATGAAGAAAAACTGAGTCAGTTGGCACAGTTTATTGAAGAATGGAATCCTGATGTGATCTGTTTGCAAGAGATTGACTTTGATTCTTTTCGTAGCCATGGCATGAATCAGGCCCAGTATATTGCCAAAAAGGCCGGATATCCTTATGTGGCAGAAGCATTAAGTTGGGATGCTCATTACATTCCTTTTCCTTATTGGCCTATCTCAAGGCATTTTGCTCGTGTGAAATCGGGTGGTGCCATCATCAGTAAATATCCTCTCATGGATCATGAAGTGAATTTACTGGCAAAACCAATCTCTCAACCTTGGTGGTATAATATTTTTTATCTTCACCGCTATTTTCAAAAAGTAACTATAGAAATGGGAGATAAAAAATTTAAGATTATCAATCTTCATTTGGAAGCTTTTGATAAAAAAGAGCGACAAGATCAGATTGAGCTTTTGAGTCAAAAAGTGTTAAAAGAAAATATTGATTTTGTCACTGGTGACTTTAATATGCTTATGTCCAGCGCTACAAAACGCTCTAAGTTTTATAATGATGACAATTATGAAAATGATTTCAGTTATGAGAAGGCACTCAAAATGAATCTTTCTGAAGTTATCCCTGATGACATCTACGCTAAAAATGAAAGTTTATATTTTACATACCCGGCCTCTCATCCTGATCGTCGGCTTGATTACATTTTTTATAAACCTGAGCTTAAAATGATGAAGGCCGAAGTTGTACCCTCGGCCCTGTCGGATCATTTGCCTTTAAGGGCAAGTTTTCAAATTGATTCACCTAAATTTAATCTATATTCACAATGATTTTTTGGCCCGGATATATCTGCCGACGTTTTAGTGAGTTGAGCTTTACTAAAACTTCAATTGGTTGATTAAAATCTTTGGCAACTTTTGTCAGGTGATCTCCACGTTTTACGATGTAGATGCCTTTTAAAGTATCAGGTAGAACAATCTTTTGGCCTATCTGGATTTTACCGCGTTTAAGATTGTTGGCCGTTTTAATTTTAGAAATTTTAAGATTAAAAAGTCGAGCAAGATCTGTGAGATTATCTCCACTGCGAACTTTATAAACAATAGGTGCTCGCGTATTTTTAATCTTTGCAGAGGCAAGGGCCAGTGTTCGGGCAGGTACTAAGGCCAAAATATCTAAACTCTGACCTTCTTGAACTTTTGTTTTCCAGCTTTTAAAGTCGTTGATGATGGCAAGTTCTTTGGCCGTTTTATTATATTTACGAGCAATGGAGAGAAGAGTTTCACCACGTTTTACTTTATGCTGACGAGGAATGAATTCTGCCGTACGACGAGTAATCTCTCTACGAGGTTCTGGACGATCTTGAATCATGGCCGACAGACCTTTGGCCTCTAGATCATTTAAGCGGTAGCTGTATTTAGATGAAGGAACACGCAGCAAGTAGTTACCTGAAACGAAACGTGGGGTTGTATATCTTTTCAGTTCTGGATTTAATTTTTTAAGCAAATGAACGTTGATACTAAGCTTATCTGCCACAATACTTAACGACGTATTTTTTTTAATCGGTTTAAGTTCAGTGAGATCAAAAATGCGGTGTGCTTTTTTAGGTAAGATAAATCCATATTTTTCAGCGTTATTTACGACGTGCATGGCAGCTAAGACTTTAGGTACATAGTTAATGGTTTCAGAAGCAATACGTTTGTTTTTTGAAAGTTGATAATAGTCTTTTGTTCCGTATTTTCTTATCCTGCGTAAAAGGCCATTTTCTCCAGAGTTATACGCGGCCAGGGCCAGTTCCCAACTTTGGAACATATGATGAAGATCACGAAAAAAAGTGGCGGCCGCTCGAGTTGCTTTAAAGAGATCTTGTCTTTCATCCATCTCGTGATTGATTTTTAGGCCGTACCTTTTTCCTGTACTTTTAATGAACTGCCAAGGGCCAACGGCCGAAGCATGGGAGCGGGCCCCAAGATAAAACCCTGATTCAATGAGTCCTACAAAATAAAGTTCTTTTGGAAGACCATATTCCATGAAGATTTCTTCGATATGGTGACGGTATTCCTCACCGTTATTTAGAAAACGTTGAAAACGAGCGCGGTCTTTTTTCGTAAAGAATTCCACCCAGAATTCCATACGTGCCGTATTTTTTTGTTTTAGAAAGTTTTTTGAATAAGGGATAACCACCGCTTCTTTAACCGGCACTTCTTCATCAATATCACTTTCGGCCACACCTAATTCATTTTTTATTTCTGCATCTTCGGCCTTGGCCTCTACAATTTCGTGGGTATATTCACCAGTCACAGGTTTTTTACGCAGGATATCTTCGTTCTCAAGATCAACAGTATCCATTAATCGACTCATGGACGGAGATGGTTTTTTCTTCATTTCAGTGCGCATTTGGCTGCAGCCCATTAAAAACGTGAAAAGGGCAAGGCCTGCAGGGAGGGAAAATTTCTTCATGAAAAAGGCTCCGTAATAATAAGAGGGGTGGTGAAGATAATCTTTATTTTAACACTGGCCGTATTCATTGCAAGAAGATCTTAGGTTATACTTCAGTTTATGGAAGAATCAGTGAAAAAAAAGTCTGATATAATTGGATGGAGAGAATGGGTTTCTTTACCATTTATAGGACTTATTGGAATAAAAGCAAAAATGGATACCGGGGCAAAAACCTCAAGCTTGCATGCTTTTGATATCTATCTCGAAAAAAAGCTTTCTGGTAAGACTTATGTGCACTTTAAAGTTCATCCCATTCAGAATGAACTAAGTTTTGTGGTCTCCTGCCAGGCCCTGCTAATCGGTAAACGTGTGGTCACAGATTCTGGTGGCCATAAAGAAGAACGTTATTTAATCCGTACGACTTTAGAGCTCGGAAGTGTTAAAAAAAAGGTTGATATAACTTTAACGAATAGAGAAACGATGAAGTATAGAATGCTTATCGGAAGAAGTGCTCTTAAGGCCTTTTATGTAGATCCCACTCAGTCTTATCTGATGGGCAAAACGTTGAAACAAAAAAAGTTTTTAAAAGAAGTAAAAATGGAACTTAAGAATATTTTAGCAAAGCCTCGTCAATCTTAGCTGCTAAAATGAAGTCATTTTCAACGAGATTATTATTCATGTGAGTCCAGACTTCGATATCGCAGTGGCCCCATCCTAAAAATATTTCTGGATGATGTTTTTCATTCTCGGCGATAATACCCACCGTATTGGCACATTCTAAAGCACGTTTAAAATTCTTAAATTTTATATCACGACGAAGACGTGAATCATCATGGGTCAGTTTCCATTCTGATGAGAGTGTGGCCAGCAATCTTTTCTTTTCATCTAAAGATAAGGGGGGCACATATGTCGCGCAAGGGATGCATTTTTTATCTTTTAGATCCATGGCTTTTCTCCTAGACTCAAAAAGTATCTTCTATTTTTTGGGAGTTTGTCCATGCCTCTCTTTTTATGTCTTTTTCTGTTATTGATGGGATGTTCGCATAAGGTAAAAATCGTTGCCCCTTCTACGACTGAACCACGTGTGGCCCATGAGGCCTCTTCTTCTCGGCACATGGTGGCCACTCAAGGCGAAGCAACTTCTCGAGCGGCCCTTGGCATTCTAGAGCGAGGGGGGAATATTATAGATGCTTTTGTTGCGGCCTCATTTGTGATCTCAGTCGAGAGACCTCAATCAACAGGAATTGGAGGGGGAGGATTTTTATTATATTTCTCAAAATCAGATCATAAAGTTTATGCTTTCGATTTTAGAGAAGTGGCCCCTATCCGATCTTTTGCAAAAATGTACTTAAATAAGGCCGGTCATCCTCAGGCCCTTTTGTCCCAAGAAGGTGCTTTGGCAGTGGCCGTTCCTGGTCTTGTCAAAGGGCTGCATGAGATACATACCCGTTGGGGTAGATTGCCTTGGAAAGAGACCATTGCTCCAGCGATCAAGCTTGCACGTGAAGGTTTTCCCCTCTACAACCATTTACAAGTGGCCATTGAAGACCGAAAACAGATTCTTCGATTAGATGATGATGCTCGTTCCACTTTTTTCACGAGCAGAGGGGAAGTTCCACTTTTAGGCACTATTATTTATCAGCCAGATTTGGCAAAAACCTTAGAAATCATCGCCGAAGAAGGTAGTGATGGATTTTACAAAGGAAAAATTGCTAACTCTATCGTGAACACCATTAAAAATCGCCAAGGAATAATGAGTTTTAATGATCTTAAAAACTATAAGGTCAAAGAAAGAACTCCTGTTGAAGGTGAATATAGAGGTCTTAAGATTTATTCTATGCCGCCTCCAAGTTCTGGTGGGATTCATGTGATCCAGATTCTTAAAATGCTTGAACCACACAACTTACGTGCCAAGGGGCCCCAAACCACAGATGCTATTCACCTCACGGCCATGGCCATGCAACGGGCCTTTTTAGATCGGGCCCTTTATTTAGGCGATCCAGATTTTCATCCTGTTCCACAGGCATCTCTGCTTGATCAACACTACCTGGATAAACTTTCTACTTCACTCAATCGTACTCACCTCATCAAGGCCCAGGATCTTAAACCTCTTTCACTTCCTTATGAATCTTCTGAGACCACACATTTCACTCTTGCCGACAAAGAAGGCAATATGGTGGCCTCCACTCAAACGATTAACGGTTGGTTTGGTTCAGGAGTTGTCGCCAAAGGCACTGGGATTATCCTTAATAATGAGATGGATGATTTTGCTCAAAAAGTTGGAGTACAAAATCTTTTTGGAGCTGTTGGTGGTGAAAACAATTTGGTGGAACCTGGTAAAAGACCTCTCTCCAGTATGTCACCTACGATCATCACAAAAGATGGTGAACCTTATCTGGCACTGGGATCTCCCTCGGGCACTAGGATTATCAGCTGTGTCGCCCAAACGATTATGAATAAGGTCGAGTTCGAGATGCCTTTGTACGAGGCCGTAGCGGCCACCAGAATTCACCAGCAGTGGTTTCCGGACGAACTTAAAATTGAATCACCTTTTTTATCCCAGAAAGTAGAAAATGAACTGATGGCCAAGGGCCATAAGATTGTCCATGCAAATTTAGGTTGCTCCGTTCAGGCCATCTCCCGTACTGAAACAGGATGGACCGGGGTGAGTGATCCTCGTGGGGAAGGTTTGGCCATAGGTCGCTAAAAACACGATCTTTGATTTTTTACTAAACTTGGGCGACCGCATAGACGATAAGAACCTCATGAGACATAAATGGCCTTCAGAATCCGGATTTTCACTGGTGCAGGTATTGATTGCCACAGCGATGGCGGCCGGATTATCTCTTGCTGTTATGCAGATACAAGAAACTGCTACCAAGACACAAGTCAGGATGAATTATCAACAAGAACTTAATTCTATTGTGACTGAGATTCAGACTGAGCTTTCTATTAAAGAGAATTGTTCGGCCACGATTAAAGATCATATTTTAAATGATAATCTTGATGGCCTTTATGAAGGCAAAATAAGAAATGTTCCTCATGGACTTCCCGTTATTGACAAAGACCTTCCCATTTATACGGTAGGTACTCCCATAGGATCAACGGGGATTAAAATTGATAAGATTGTTTTTCATAAAGTTCTTATTGGACGAAATCCAGATATTTATAAAGATGCCATCTCTGTTACTTTTGATTCTGGTTCAAATAAAAAAATGTTTGGGGCCAGAAAAGTTATTCGACACTTTTTTGTGACCGTCACGGAAAATTTAAAAGAGTGTTACAGTGAATCAGGGGTAGTGGTTCAGGCCGCTTGTGAATCCATTGGTGCAACTTGGAGTGATCTTACCGGCAAGTGTAATGTGGATAATATATATGCTAATAACTGCCGTAGTATGGGTGGTGTTTGGAAACCCAATACTAAAAAATGTTCTCTCGAGGATGCACTTCCTGCTTGTACCATCAGTACTGATAGCTCATGTCCAACCTTTTATCCAAATAGAACAAAGCAGGTGACCCTAATGCCTTCAACTGGCAGTGAAACAACTTGTACGACAAGATATCATACAGATTTTCCAGGTGCGTGTGGTATAGGGTCTTTGGATTTAACATGGGCAACATGTATGAAAAAAAATAAATCGTGTACATGTACTCAGGTTAATTGTACCTGTCGAAATGATCAAGAGGATGGCTGGATCATTTACGAGGCCGAGCAGGACTGTACACGTCCCCAGGTAGATACCTTAAACGTCACAGTCTGCTGCAGAGATACCTGATTTTTTAAGTTAAACTTGTCGGTGCCGTAAAATCACGATCCATAACGGTTTTTCTTTTATCGGCCTTGGCATTTTCAATCGCTTTTTCACATGCGGCCTGAACACGAACCGTTAATTGATCGATGGCCTGAGAAGATGTGGAAAGTCCTGCTTCTGCTTTGATAAGTTTTTTGACTTTTGAAGCAACAACGAGGGCCACTCCAATATCGTTTTTTTCAACATAGAGATTAAAATCCTTGCCCATAACGGTTTTGCGACCAAGTTTTTGAGCGTGGGCCATGGCATCTTTGCATGCTTTAACGATATCGTTATTTAAAGGTTCAAAAAAACCAGCGGAAGTGTTCATATCTGCTTTTTCTTTGATGAATTTTTTTACTTTGGAAGTAACAACTAAGCTTTCCATGTATGCATCTCCTTCAATCTTATTTGAAAAAATTAAAATCAGGATTAACTATCCACGAAAGCTGGGCCTTGGGCAAGACTCAAATCCCTGGAGCATGACTCTGTTCAGGTTCGGATATTCCAAATTGTCTTCAGAGTAACTTAAAAAGACTGGCATCTAAGCATATGACAAACTTATCTGTGCAATTGGACTCACTGCAAAGGGGAGAAGGGTGTCAAAAAATTTAAAACAAAATGTTATTCGAATTCTCTATCTCATTATTATTGCCGCTTTAGGGCTCATTTTTATTTCTCCTTTTATTATTCCCATTGTCTTTGCGGGAACCATTGCTCTCACACTATTTCCCCTACAATTAAAATTGGAACAGAGAGGTTTTATGAGAAAAAGGGCCGCTCTTATTTTGACTGCGTTATTTACAGTTCTTCTTTCTGTTCCCTTTTTCTTTTTTATAGCGAAAGGAACTCTGGCCGTTACACGGCAGTTAGAAACTTTTTCTACCAGTGAGAAATACCGTAACCAGGGCATGCAAAAGATTGTCGTGATGCTCAAACATGATGTGGTGAATACGATTCAAAAATATAGTGAACGATTTAATATGGATTCATATCTGACAGATGCGAAAGTAGAGCAGTTTTTATTTAAAGGAAATCAATTTTTATTAGCTTTTTTTCAGGATTTTGCCAGTGCACTTCCTGTGGTCTTTTTATTATTTCTAGTCATGGTCCTCTGTACTTATTCATTTCTTAGGCATGCCACTCAGGTTCGTCTTTTTTTTCAAAACCTCCTTGGATGTAATGAAATCCGAATGGGTGAAATCGTAAAAATTTTCATTAAGGACTCTCGGCAAGTCTATATTTCCAATATCGCAACGGGGGGACTTCAATCCATTTTGGTGGCGGCCGGTGTGACCGTTTTGGGTTATGGTGATTTTTTTCTTATTTTTTTTATTACACTGATCTTATCTTTTATCCCAGTTGTGGGTGCTGCGCCAGTGGCCTTTGTGTTCGCTCTGTATGCTTATATCCAAGAACAAACGACAGATATGATTGTACTTCTCCTTCTTGGAGGATTTGCCGGAGTTGTGGATAACCTTCTTAGACCCTATTTTGTTTCTATGGGCGAAAGTAAAATTCCTCCTGTTGCGAGTTTTATATTTGTCATTGGTGGCGCCATCATGATGGGGTTTCCAGGTCTGTTTATTGGTCTTCTTGTGGGTACATTGGCCTATGATACTGTTCCACTTTTCTGGAACGATTTACTTGAAAATGAAGAGAGTGAAATCATTTTGCCTGTTATCATTGAAATCGATCAAGAAATACGCGACGAGTCCCGGCATTAACGTTATAATTGGGCCATGAAAATACTTGTGACAGGTGGTGGAGGATTCTTAGGAACTCACATCATAAAAGAACTACTTAAAAATCAAAGTTACGTTGTGACAAATTTTTCACGGCATTCATATCTCCACTTAGAAGATATGGGCGTTCCTACGATCAAAGGTGATCTAAAAAATGCTGCCGACATTGAAAAGGCCCTAAGTTCAGGTTTTGATGCCATCTTTCATGTGGCCGCCATGATGGGAAACTGGGGACGATACCAGGATTTTTTAGATACTAACTATTATGGGACAAAAAATCTTTTGGAAGGGGCCCGTGCTCATGGTGTGAAACGTTTCATCTATACTTCAACTCCCTCAGTCGTTTTTGGTAAAGAAGATCTTTTAGGGGTTAATGAAGATTATCCCTATGCATCTGAATATCTGACTCCTTATGCCGAAACAAAATCGATGGCCGAAAAACTTGTGCTTCAGATGAATGATAATAAACATTTTCTCACTTGTGCCTTGAGACCTCATATTATTTGGGGACCGGGAGATCCTTATTTTTTTCCCCAGATCATTCAGAAGGGTAAAGAGGGTAAACTGCGTATTGTTGGAGATGGAGAAAATCTGGTTGATGTCATTTATATAGAGAATGCGGCCCGGGCACATGTTCAGGCCTTTGAAAGTCTCAATCCAGGATCTCGAGTATGTGGTCAAGCCTATTTTTTAGGCCAAGAGCGTCCCGTGAAACTATGGGATTTTATTAATCAGATTCTGAGTTATGTAAAAGTGGAACCAGTGATGAAAGTGATTGATCTAAAATCTGCTTATCGCCTTGGCTGGTTGTTTGAAAAAACATTTTTAATTGCTGGGATTCAAAAACCTGCTCCACCTATGACCAGATTTAATGCTCTTTATTTAGGCAAGTCTCATTATTTTTCTCATCAAAAGGCCCAACGTGATTTTGCCTACAGTCCTCAAATTTCCATAGAAGAAGGATTAAAAAAAACTTTTTCAGGCAAAGAGGTTTTAAGGGTGGAACGGAATTAGTCGGATTAGCTTCTATTTCATGGGTGATCTGGAAGAAGTGGCCTCTTATCAAAAGGGCCATATTTAAAAAGTATGTATTTTAAAGCTTTGATATCCCTTACAATAAATGAGGTGTTTGACCTTAAGGTAAAGGGATTTTATGAAGGCCATTCAGTCATTTAAAGACAGTTTAAGTTTTGATTATCGGTCAATGGCCTTGTATCGTTTTTTATTGGGAATCATGATCTGTATTGATGTTATTTACCGTATGGGTGATCTCACAAACTTTTACACAGATGTAGGTCTCGTTCCACGCAGTCTTTTCCTTACAGAGATGAGCATGCCTTGGTCATTTTCTCTTCATCTGGCCAATGGCTCTTTGTTTTTTATCGTGCTCATGTTTTTTTTTCATCTACTGATTGGTGTGATGGTCATCATTGGATACAAAACGACTCTGGCCATGATTCTGGCCTTCATTATGAATGTCTCTCTGCATAACCGTAACTGGTTAATCAATAATGGAGGGGATGATATAATGCGCGCCATTCTCTTTCTTTCTATCTTTCTACCACTTAATAAATATTTTTCTTTAGATGCTGCCTTCAGTGAAGAAAAAAGACCTGTGGAAAAAAATTATTTTTCTACTTGGACTCTAGCGTTTTATCTACAGGTGTTTGTGATTTATTTTGTAAGTTATATCCTCAAAAATCATGCCATTTGGCGCTCCCAGTATACGGCATTCTTTTTTGCTTCAAGACTTGATATCTTTGCCACTCCTATTGGATTGTGGCTTAGAAGTTTTCAGACCCTCCAGAAAATCGTTACGATTTTTACCATCTTTTTAGAATGGTTGGGCCCACTATTACTCGTCTTTTCGGCCCTCATTGGTAAAAGATGGTGGATGATTCGCATGATTGTAATCACTCTCTTCCTGGCCCTTCATATGGGTATTATTTTAACAATGTGGATTGGTGTTTTTCCTTATCTGTGTCTGGCCATGTGGATGATTTTTTTACCGAGCGACTTTTGGGATAGGATCAGTTCTTTTTTTGCTAAAAGGTTTAACCCCTGCCATATTTATTTTGATGGGGATTGTGGAGTTTGTAAAAAAATTGTTTTGATCTTTAGAGAATTCCTTCTTGTTCCAAAAATAAAAATTTCTATTGCTCAAGACAATCCCGAGATATTAAAAGAGATGAACATTCATCATTCTTGGGTCGTCGTAAACGAAAAAGACGAGCATTTTTATCATTTTTCAGGTTTTATAGAACTCATAAAAAATTCATGTCTTTTTTTCTGGCTACAAGGTCTATTACCTAAGTCTTTAGGACATAAAACGTATATTTTTATTTCGGAACATCGGGCCTTTCTGAGTAAAATGTCGCAACATTTTTATTTAAGGCCAGAAAAAAAGACCTTCATTTTTTTTAGATGGATCAAAGAGATGATAGGGGCCTTTATCTTTGCCACTCTTCTGATGTGGAATCTTACCACGATTAAAAAATGGAACTTTCATGCCCCTTTTTTTCAAAAGGTGATTCGTGGGCTGCATCTCTATCAGGAATGGAATATGTTTGCTCCATTTCCAAAGATGGATAATATTTGGGTCGAAATTCCGGCCACTCTAGGTGACGGGTCCCAGATGGAACTTTTGAGCGGTAGTCGTGATATTTATGGGGTGAAGGCCTCTCTTTTTCCAGGACTAGTTAAAAACGAGCATTGGCGTAAGTTTTTCCTGAATGTTTCAGAGAGAACTGAATATTCTAAGTATTATGCTGGGTTTTTATGTCGACAATGGAACGACCGTCATATCCGAAAAGTGAGTGAAACAACTTTAAAGAAATTTGATATTATCGTCTATTCTCAACCTATTCAGACAGATGGTTCCGCTGGTGGCATTTATAAAAAAATGTCTTGGAGTCATTGGTGTTTTGATGAAGATGATAAAAATAAGGGTCTAAAATAAACCCTTATTTTTCTGTCATTTTCGTCACATCAAACTGGTCGTTGATAAGTTCTGGTTGCTCCAAATACTTTTTACATAAGTCATTTAAACGTTTTGTTGGTTTATCATCAGTAAAAACCATGAGCAGTTGAGTAAAGATATCACTGGCCCCTTTAAAGTCTTTTTGCATGAAGAGTTTATGGGCCGTCACAAAAAAATTAAATCCTTCTGTATCCTTAAACATGGGATGAGCGTTGTGGAGGACTTCAAATATCTCCACGGGAGTGGTTTTGCCTTTCACAATGACTTTATCAATAGGGCGGTACTTGATGTTGGCCGTATCGATTCGAGAAAGAGTGTATTCAGAGATTAGGATCTGAGCACCATAGTGTTTGCATAAACTCTCAAGCCTTGCACCTAAGTTCATATTATCACCTAGAGCAGTGTAGGAGAAAATGCGATCTGAACCCATGTTACCCACGGAACACTCACCAGAATTTAAACCGATACCAACTTTAAATTCAGGACGGTTAAGTCGTCTAAATTCTTCGTTAATGGATGGAAGGGCCTCCATCATACGGATGGCACCCTCAACGGCATATTGAGCATGATTGCCAATCTCAAGAGGTGCTCCCCAGAAAGCAACGATTGCATCACCAATATATTTATCCAATGTTCCTTTTGTATCAAAAACGATATCGGTCATTTTTCCCATGTACATATTAAGTGAGTGAGCAAGTTCTGTGGCCGACATGCCCTCAGAAATGCTGGTAAAATCTCTTACGTCTGAAAAGAGGCATGTGATTTCTTTTTTCGTTCCACCAACATGAAGTTTTTCAGGATCCTTAAGCATTTCATCAACGATAGTTGGAGCAACATAACGAGCAAATGTACCTTTGATTTGTTTTTTCTCTTTATTGGCCTCATAAAATAAAATAAATGTGTTCCACGAATACGAAGCGATAAAACAGAAAAAACAATAAAAAAGTTTAAGCTCATAACCATGAGGTAAAAAATATGTGGAGTCGACGTATCGAGAGATGAGAAGGAGGGTGACAATGACGAGGGCATCTAAAAAAGCGTTCCCATAACGTTGCACGATAAGAAAAAATAACATTCCAAGGAAGAGGATGTAGAGTGAGTATTTCACAGATTCATTTATATTTTGATAAAAATATTGATGCAAAAGCATGTGGGTGAGATTCATGTGTCCGTAGACCCCTGGCATTTTCGCATCAATAGGTGAAGGACGTAAGTCGTGGGCCCCTTGAGCAGTGGAGCCAACAAAAATGATTTTATTATTTATGAGTTCTTTCATTTTTGCATCATCAGGAGCGGCCACTAAAAGATCATATAAAGAGACATCAAGAAACTGGGCCTCACTTCCAATATAACGGAGTTTTGTTTCGCCAGTATTTGAGATCTCAAGAGTTTTACCATTAATCACTAATTCACCAGTGGCATCGGAAGAAATTTTAATCTCGTTCATATCTTTAACATAGGCCTTATACGAGTTAAGTCCTAGAGAGCCATAATAGATGGTGTCGATATTTGTAATGAACTGATAAAGACGAAAAATGCCATCACTATCTTCGCGTGAGGAAATACTCGCCAATCCGGCCTCTGTTGTAACAAACTTTTCAATAGGAAAAGTGAAACGATTAATCATCTGTGGGATCATATCTACATTGGGTACTGATTGAGTCATGATGGCATCATTAAGCATCTCGGTAGGAGCTTCTTTTAATCCCTCTTCAGGATTACTTGTAAGCGAGTAACCTAAAAAAACTCGGCGATCATCTTTTTGAAAATCTTTAAAAGCTTTTGCCAGATCATCGTCTGGAGATTGTGGCCCACAAACGGGTGATGCTTCTGGGTACATAATATCGAGGGCCACAACTTTTGCACCAAAGTTATTTAACTGCCTAATCATTTTGGCATGTTCAGAACGTGGAATGGGCCACATACCAATTTTTTCTAAGGAGTAGTCATCAATTTTAACAAGAACAATTTCTTTACTCTTGAACTTAGGATCAAGCTGACTTTTCATCCGGTAATCGTAGAAACGATTTTCAAATGAGATTGTGCACTGCAGAAATTTGCTTAGAATACTGTCTTCATCCATATCCCTGATAAGTGTAGATCCTAAAATACACCAGGCCGCGAAAATAAAAATAGAAAACATGCCTAGAGGACGTATGGACTTTGTGATAAATTTGATGAGCACTTAGAGGGCCTTATTGAGGTTGTTTTACTTTATTTTAGCAAGGTCCCGGAGCTGTGCAAGGAAGTTTATGAATCTTGATCCACATAAGTTGCAATTTCACACTCACGTTAAAAAAATCCAAGATCAAATTACTCGTGAAATGAAGCGTCTAGATCCTACTTTAGAAATGATTGAAGACAATTGGACGCGTCAGGATCATTCTGGCTCTCCTGGAGGTGGCGGGATTACGCGTGCCTTTCATGGAGAACTTTTTGAAAATGCTGGTGTGAACACATCATGTGTTTTTGGAAAGATTGATCCTCAGTTTGCCAAAGCACTGCCAGGATCTGGAGATGAGATGTGGGCCGCAGGTATTTCGCTCATCCTTCATCCAAAAAATCCTCGAATCCCTACAGTTCATGCTAATTTTCGTATGATTCATCAGGGAGATAAATTCTGGTTTGGCGGCGGGGCCGATCTCACTCCTTATTATCCTTTTGAGGATGATTTTAGTTATTTTCATGAAGTTTGGAAAAGGGCCGCTGGAGACCAGTATGGCACTATGAAAAAGGCCTGTGACGAGTATTTTAATAATGCTCACAGAGGTCTTGAGATGCGCGGGATCGGTGGGATCTTTTTTGATCATTACAATTCTGGCAACACGCTCCAAGACATGGAGTTTGTAAAAAATCTCTCAGAACATTTTATTGAATCTTATTTCCCTTTGGTTGAAAAACGTAAGAGTGAAAACTGGACTCCAGAAGATGAAGATTTTATGCTTCATCGTCGTGGCCGCTATGTGGAGTTTAATCTTTTGCATGATAGAGGCACGCTTTTTGGCCTAAAGACCAATGGAAGGGTGGATTCAATACTTATTTCGCTACCGGCCCGTTGTAAGTTTTCATACAAATATGTACCCCTGCCAAATTCTATCCATGAAAAGATGTGGAGTTACTACACGCCTAAGGCCTGGTAAATTCACATTATTTAAAATCTCTTATCTTTGGCGAGTAAATTTTGCTCTCTCTGTTGCGTTGCGTCTTATTGAGTTGTAGAAAACAACCAATAACCTCATCAATAGAAAGGGTCCTTATGAAAATCGTACTTTTTGCTTTTTTGGTTTTGTCATCGAATTTTAGTGTCTTTGCCTATGATGAAACGAAAGCGAGTTCATCCCAGTCTTTAGTATTGATGTCGATTACTTGGCTCTCTTCAGAAATGACAGTAGGAAATATAGGGGCCCACAAAGAGGCCAGGCAAGTGATGAGAGATTCTCAAGAGTATCTTGTGAGTGGAAAAGTTTCTGTAGATCTAGAAAAAAAAATCAATGATAAATTGCTTCAAGATGAGTCGCTTACAAATGATGAAGCTCTTGAGGTCGTCATGGACGAAGCTCAAGTTCTTTTAGATTCAAATCGTTAATTAGAGCGTGGTGCGTTTCAACCCATAAAATTGCTATTATTTAGATTTATTTTGTTCTTGGCCTATTCAGAATAAAAAAAAGCTCCTAGGATTAGTTTGCTTAGAACAAATCAAGGAGCTTTC
>Ga0247843_1001585_pt1 | contig 45277 bp, 22 predicted proteins | sample LaCruzMarch2017__FD_192420 | JGI IMG/M metagenome (GOLD analysis project Ga0247843, IMG submission 192420) | Freshwater microbial communities from meromictic Lake La Cruz, Castile-La Mancha, Spain - LaCruzMarch2017_8m | ecosystem: Environmental > Aquatic > Freshwater > Lake | place: Spain...
CTTTCCCTGCCTTCTCATCCCACACACCATCGGAGTCCTTGGCGATCGTATGGTCATGCTTGGTGATCGCTTCAGGCAGGCTCAGAGCCAGGGCTTCGCCTTTCGCACGCAGGCTCGCCACTCCGACGGGCCGAATCGGATTCAGCCGTCTTGTTTGACTGCTTTGGGACGACAGGTTCGCTTCCGGTTGTTTCCCACCCCGCCTCACGGCGACGCAGTTACCTTCAGCTACACGGCGCCATGCCAGCACCGTACTCGGTCTTTCACCGGTTAGTCGTTTCAGTTTCATGTTCACACATGCCGTGCCCCGTTGGGGCACTTCGAACCGCCTCTCAAAACCTCTAAGAGCCTGTCCCCATCTTCAATTCAATGTCCCATAGAGCCTGTCCCTATCTCCTCCACGGAGCCTGTCCCTATCTCGACAAACTCATGGCCCACAGAGGCTGTCCCCGTGTTCGGCACCGCCCCAACGGGGCGGCGCATACCAGCCCAGGGTGTAACCCTGGGGTAGGATCGTTGATGAATCGGATGCGTTCTGAAGGAACGCCGCATCACGGGCATGTCGATGGATAATCCTGGTGACACACAGAGCCTGTCCCCACCTTTATCTCGCGACCCTTGCCCACCGGACTCGTGGAGTCCACGTTCGCCCCATCGCAGCCATGTTTCGCCTCCTCATCGCCGGATTCCTGACCGCGACCCTTTTACGGGCCGCACCGGCAGGGCCGCCGCCCGTCCCGCGAGAATTCCGGGCCATGTGGATCGCCACCGTCGGCAACATTGACTGGCCCAGCAAACCCGGCCTGCCAGTGGCGACCCAGCAGGCCGAACTGCGCGCCCTGCTCGACACGGCCAAACGCTGGCACCTCAACGCCGTCATCCTACAAATCCGAACGAGCTGCGATGCCCTCTATGCCTCGCCTCTGGAACCGTGGAGCGAATACCTATCAGGCCGCATGGGAGTGGCACCCTCACCCGCCTGGGACCCCCTCGCCTTCGCCGTCACAGAGGCCCATTCCCGCGGACTCGAACTGCATGCCTGGCTCAACCCCTTCCGAGCCCGCTACAGCCAAGCCATCTCCCCGGTCGCCGCACAGCATGTGAGCCGCACGCGGCCGGATCTGGTGGTCCAGTACGGAAAGTTCCTGTGGCTGGATCCGGGCCTCGCCGAGTCCCGCGACCAGACCCTCAAAGTGGTGACCGACGTCGTCCGCCGCTACGACATCGATGGCATTCACATTGACGATTATTTCTACCCCTATCCCGACAAGACCGGCCCGGGAACCCTAGCCCCCTTCCCCGACGAACGCAGTTGGAGCACCTACCAGCGCTCCGGCGGAAAACTCAGTCGACCCGATTGGCGGCGGGAGAACGTCAACACCCTGATCCGAGCCATGAACACCGCAGTGCACCGGGAAAAGTCCTGGGTGAAGTTCGGCATTAGCCCCTTTGGCATTTGGAAGCCGGGATTTCCCGAGGGCATCAAGGGCTTGGACCAACACGAAGTGCTTTACGCCGACGCCCGCAAGTGGATCCGCGAAGGCATGGCCGACTACTTCGCCCCCCAACTCTATTGGACGGAACGGCAGACCGAGCAGCGCTTCACCCGACTCCTGGCATGGTGGGCCTCTGAGAATATCAGCCACCGCCACCTCTGGCCCGGCATCAACACGGCCGACATCGGCAAGAACCGCACCGCCTCCGAAATCGTTTGGCAGACCGACCAAATCGGACCCGAAACGCGTTCTTCGGGCGTGATCCACTGGAATGCATCGGCCCTTCGAGAAAACCGAGACGGCGTCGGCACCCGATTGATCCAAGGTCCGTTCGCGCATCGCGCCCTGGTACCCGCATCACCGTGGTTGGGCTCCCAACCGCCCGAGACTCCTTCCATCGAGGTCGGATACGGCGGGCGCGGCCCGATCACCATCGACCTCAATGCCGGCAAAACTCGACTATCGGCTGTGGTGGTCCAAACCCATGGGGAGTGGTCTTGGAAAACCGAGATCTTCCCCGGAACCACCCGCCGCATCCCGGTGCCCCGGACCTACCGAGGAACGCCGCCCAAAGAAATCCGAGTCCTCACAGTCTCCAGCCCGGGCATTGAAAGCGCCCCAGCCGTCTGGCGACCCAAATGAACGTCTAAACCAAATCCTCCCGCCTGAATCGATCAGCGGGTCGAGAGGACGATGCGGAAACCCACGAAGTGGATGCCGTTGGAGGGCGACATCATGAAGCGGCTCGAAGCCCCGGCATACTGGAGGTCCTGGTTCCATCCACCCCCCTTGAAGACCTTGTACTTGTTGGTGCCGTTCGTGGCCGGCCCCGTGGGATCGGTCAGCGGCTTGGCGGGATACGGCTCGAACCAGTCTGAGCACCATTCCCACACATTGCCGTGCATGTCGTGCAAGCCCCAGGCATTGGGCTTCTTGGCGCCAACCGGATGCGTGGTCGCCTCGCAGTTTTCAGCCGTCCAAGCGTGCGCATCGCCGCCTTCGGGCGTCGGGCCAAAATAGAACCGGTTGGTGGAGCCAGCGCGACAGGCGAACTCCCACTCCGCCTCCGTGGGGAGCCGATACTCGAAACCCTCGGGCAAGTGCCCTTGTCCCCGTTCCTGTGCGGTCACCTTCACGCAGTAATTGCTCGCGGCCACGAACGACACCTTCTCGACGGGATGATTGCTCAAGCCCGTGAAATGGCTCGGGTTGAGCCCCATCACCGTCTGGAATTCCCCCTGCGTGACCTCGTATTTCCCGATCCAAAAATCCCGGGTCAAGGTCACCGGAAACCGGATGCGCTGAAAGGTTCCCGCGGTGATGCGAACCATGTTGGTCAACGGCACCGGCACGGACACGGTGGCAGGCGCAGAACCCTTGGACGATTCCTGGCCGCAGCCGGAGCCGATCCACAGCAGCGCGATCAGACAGGCAGAAATCCAAGATTGAGCAAAATACTTCATGGAGCAGGAGGCTGGGAGACTTCCACCGTTTTCTGAGACGGGGTCAAGGAAACGCGTTGCTCGGGACGATTCGGCCAACGGACCCGCAGGGCAACGGCTTTGTGGGTGCTGGTCAGGATGCGGGCCGACGCATCCTGCGACCAGTACCCACTGCCCGCCCCGACCGTCTGGAGTGGGCCCAGGCTGCCAGATGCATCTTCAAGCCGCAGTTCCGCGCCCACGCCGTCCGGATTCCCGGGGCTTCCTTTCAGCACCACACGCAGTCCGGGCACCGCTGCCCGGTTCCGGAACAGTCGGGTTGATCCGTGGTTTTGGCTGATGACGACATCGAGTCGGCCGTCGTGGTCGAAGTCGCCCAGAGCCGCCCCGCGCTGTTCACCAAAAACCCGAATGCCGGACATTTCCGGATCCCACGGAGAAAACGTGCCGTCCCCGTGGCCTCGCAGCACGAGACCGTAGCCACCGTCTTCGCGGGTCAGATCCGAGGCGGTTCCAAAGAAATTCTGGGAACACAGCAGATCCTGAAAACCATCGCCGTCGATGTCTCCAGCATTCACCGAAAACACCGGCGCCCACTGCGCCTCGGGCGGTAAGGGCACGGCCTCGAATCGAGAACCTCGATTGAGGAACACCATCGACGACAATTCCGAGGTACTGACCCACGGCGCCGTGGCCACCCCTTGCCGCTTCAGGATTTCCGGGATCGTGGACTGGGAAAACTCGGCATGCGATTTGAACTCGGAAGCCATCTTCGGAATGCCCTGCGACAACCAAGCCCGATCATGGACTGGCCACCACTCGGAACCCGATCGCCAAGCCTCGAGGATTTGGATCACACCATCCCCGGCCCAATCGCCGTGGAACAGGCGCAGCTCCGCAGGCCGGTACAATTCATACTGCGAATTGCGACCCCAATTTCCACAGGCCAAGTCCGGAAGTCCGTCGCCATTGAAATCGCCGGTGGTCACGCCAGTCCACAAGCCCGGCTTGTTCGATAACCCCCATGCCTCGGTGGCATCGCGAAAAACTGCTCCGTCATTGATGAAGATCCGAATCGGACCCCATTCGGAGGCCACCACCAAATCGGCGTCGCCATCGCGGTCCAAGTCGACCGCGCAGGCTCCGGTGGCCATGCCCAACGACGCGAATGCCGCACTGCGGCGTGGATCCACCACTAGTCGACCTTTGTCGTTCAGCCACCACTGCGATGGGACCGCTTCGGGATAACGGGAAGCTCGGCTGCGTCCACCCACCCAGACATCGAGATCTCCGTCGCCATCCACATCCGTGCTGACCAAGGCTCCGATGGCGTGCGTTCCGGCTGCAAGAATCTCCGGCTGCGACCCCGCGAGTGAATGCACCTCCAGTTGGGAAACCGATCCGACAGGCCGTTCCCCATTGGACACCGAGACCAACACACGACGCCCTCCCAGACCATCAGGCCATCCCAAGACAGCCCCTTGATCGGCGCTGGCCAACGGTCGATTGGTGACGGCGCTCCAAGTCTGTCCCTGCAAATTGCGGTAAATCGCCAAAGCCCCCCCGCGCCCGCCGGCCACGAGCAGTTCCTCCCATCCATCGCCGTCGAGGTCATACCAACCCACGCCCGGGCCCAGACGGCTCAGACGTCGCGGCAAAGTCGGCTGCCGGGCCCAGTCGTCGAAGTCTTCGTCCGCATGCACATGGTTCAATGCCATGGTCTGGTCCTCGAACCAGGGTGTCGGAACCGGCGGAGTCGGCACCGGCACCGGAGCGCCATCGGCAGGTTCCGCCACTTCGTAGACGCGATTGCCCTCGACGCCTTCGATCACGGTTTCCCGACCGCTCCGCCAACGCACCTTGAGGCGTGCCCCGGCATCGGCCCCGGCGTCGAACGCAAAAACCCTCAACGGTTCATCCGCCGACAAATACCGACCGCCGGCGATCATTTCCTGAGCTTGGATCATCCGCGGCGAGATCAACGAAATCCGCGCGCCAATACCCTGCGTATTGGGAGCCTGTCCCCGCAATCGGACCGCCACCCGCGATCCAGAGCCCGTGTTTTGATAAATCGTGGCCGGCGCGTTCAGGTTGTTGAGCACCAGATCGATGTCGCCGTCATTGTCCAAATCGCCGGCGGCCATGCCGTAGGAAATCCCCTCGAGATCAAACTTCCAGTCGGCGCCGGCCGGCTCGAATTGACCATTGCCCCGGTTGCGGAAGGCCGCATTGCGCGTGCGCCAGCGCGGATGCATTTGCATGGAACGCTTGAGCTGATTCTCGGTCAGGCGGCGGCCGGAGTCCTTGATCTCCGAATGGCTGTCCTGATCCATCACGTCGAATTCGAAGCCGTTGGTGAGCAGCAGGTCTTCGTCGCCGTCGAGGTCCACATCGAGGAACAAGGTGGACCAGGTCCAGTCGGAAGCGGCCAAACCCGACATCCAGGCCACCTCGGTGTAGTAGCCACCGGGCCGGCCCAGAAAGAGGGTGTTGCGGTTGAACTGGGGACGGCCCTCGGACAGTTCCAGCTCGGCCACGGTGGGACGATCCCGGACCAACTGGGTCATCCGGGACCGGTGTTCCCGGGCCAGCATGTCCACCACGAAGAAGTCGTCGTAACCGTCCCGATTGATGTCGGCAAAATCGACACCCATGGCCGAGCGGCTGGTGTGGCGCAATTTCACCGTGTCCAACTCCCGGAACTGACCCCGACCCTGATTGATCCAGATGCGATCGGGAGACGTGTTGTCATTGCAGACATACAAATCCGGAGCTCCATCGCCATTGATGTCGCGGAACATCACCGCCAGACCCCAATCCCGATAGGGCGGTATCGGCTTTCCCTGCGCATCCGAAAACGTGCCGGGCTCGTTCTCGATGGCCCGAAAACGGCCTTGTCCCTCATTGAGGTACAACCCGTGCACCTCGGGCAACTCGCGCACCTTGCCGTCGGGCAGCGCCTCGAAGCGGCCCTTCCATTTGGCGGAGCGGGTCGATTCGCCGTTGATCTTGGAAACCTCCCAACCATCGCCCTTGCGGGTAAGAGCGAACCGGGTGGTGGGGTCGGCCAAACGCATCACGTCGATGAAGTGCGTGCAGTACAAATCCAAATCGCCATCGCCATCGATGTCGGCCAGCGCCATCGAGGTCGCCGAGGCCGTCGGGGACAGGCCCGAGTCCTTCTTTTCAGCAAAGGTACCGCGGCCGTCATTGAGGAAAAGCCGGGTTCCCACGCCGATTCCATTGACCAACAAGTCGAGATCCCGGTCGCCATCGACATCCACCAGTGCGGCCGCGGTGGAGCGCTGGTCGGCACAAGCGATCTCGGGCAAGTCCATGGCTTCAAAACGCCACTGACCCCGATTGCGGAACAACCGATTCGGCCCCTCCAAATTGCACAAATACACATCGGCCCAACCGTCGCCATCCACATCGCCAATGGCCACGCCGGCCCCGTTGTGGGCCACGGCATTGGTCAGGTACAGGTCGCCCGTCATCGCGTTGGTGAAGACGAGCCCAATCTCCTGAGGAACCATTGAACGGAACCCCACAGGACCATCCGAGGACGGAGAAAACTTGCGAACCGAGGTGACGAGCGCCCCAGTCTTGGGCGGCAGGTCGGCAGCGAATCCATCAGCCCCATAGAAAAGCAATCCAACAAGGAATGCCCACACCGGCAACAGGACGGCATCGACGACCCCCTGGCCGCTCACCGGAAACGTTGCTGGATTGAACCGTCGCATGCTTTGGAATTGCGACCAATTTGCCTTGGAACGTCGGAAATGACCACTCCCAGAACGTCCCGGAAAAGGGAAAGTGCGCCCTGCCGGGCGCACCATAAAAAAGAGGGGCTGGTCCGAAGACCAACCCCTCCTGGATTCAAGCCACGAAATCCGTGGCTCAATGGCTTACTGGTACTTGATGACCAACTTGCCGCCCTCGTTCTTGATCGAGATGATCGTCACCGAGGGGGTGATGGTGAGGAAGCCAGACGTGCCGGTGGTCGGCAGATCGGCCGTCACGGTCTTGGTAGACTCAGACAGCGTCACGCCAGTCAGCGCCGTGCCGGTCAGGCCAGCCGGAACCTTGCCCGCGGCAACGCGGGTGGACTTGGCCGGAGCGACACCCACGCGGTAGGCCTTGAAGCCACCGTTGTCGAGGTCGTTCACCAGCACCTTGTCGCCGTTGGCCTTCACGCTGGCCAACTCGATGTGGGCAGCGCCACCGTTGTCCTGGAACAGGATGCGCACCGGGTAGATGCCGGCGTCTTGCACGAAGAACCGGGTCAGACCCGTGGCGGTGTTGCCGTTCAGCTCGAGGCCACCCTCAGCGAGGAGGATGCCATCTGTAGGCTTGCCGATCGGGCCACCCTGAGCGCGGAAGCGGTCATCGCAAGCGATGGCCAGCGTTACCACACCCGCCGGAAGCTCGACGAAGGTCGTGATTTCAGCAGCAATGCCGTAATCCAGACCGCTGGTTCCCGGAACACCCGGCATTCCCTGGTCTTCAGGGAAGCTACCCGCGTTACCGCCGGCAATCGCGTTGATGTTGATCGTAGTGCCGATCTCGAATTTGACGGTCTTGCCGTCCTTGACACCGGCCGCCAAGGCATTGCCCGGCTCGTTCGCGTTGGCCAGGTTGTCGATGACCGCGCCGGACTCGTCCTTAAGGGTGCCGAGCAAGGCCAACTCCACGTCATCCAAGACTTTGGAGGTCATGACCTCGTTCTGCACGACGCGCCAGATGAAGCCCGCCTTGGTCTTGTCAACCGACACAGCCTGATGGGCGGCCGTCAGAACAGCCACATTCGCGGCCGTGAAAGTACCGGAGTCGGTCACCGTGTTGCCTTGGGTGTCCTTGACTTCGATCTTGTAAGTGTGTTCACCCGCGGCGAACGGAGTGGTCCGGGTGTAGGTCACGTCGGTCGCATCGGCGTTCTTGGGGGCCACGGTGGTGGTCACGACCTGTCCGTCGATGGTCAACTTGATGCCATTGGCCGCTACGATCGAACCACCCTTGTCATTCGCACGGAACGAGAAGGTCACGATGCTCGGATTGATGGCCGAGAGGAACAGCCGTTCGGCGCCCGAAGAAGCCGTCCCGAGGGACACCAAGGCGGTTTCCTTCGGCGACTTGCCGAACACGAGCGCGTGGGCACCCAAACCGCCCCAGCCCTTCTGACCGTTTTGGCCAGCGCCGTTGTCACCGTCGTTGATGGCCATGCCCAGACCGAACTGCGTTCCCAAGGTCAAGGCGGTCTTGCCGATCGCGGCGGCCGGCAGCTTGATTTCGTAGTAGGTCTTCTTGGCCGCAGTGTCGCGGGTCACGACCGCCTCGGTACCACCGGGGCCGGCCTCATGGTTCACGATCACATCGGCGAGATCACCGTCCACGCCACCCAGGGCGTAGTTGTACAAGGCCACCTGCTGCTGACGATCGGCACTGGCGATCATCAACTGGATGGAGTCACCGTTCCACGCGCTCTTGGCGGCGTTCTCGTGGTAGTCGTCGGTCACGACAAAGCCGAAGTAGACATTGTCGATATCATAGGCCACCTGAACGGCCGAGGTCTGGTCATCCGGACCGGACCAAGTGCCGCCACCGTATTCTTCGAACAGCACGTACTTGCCCGTGCCGGTGGCACCGGAACCCTTGGGTACCGAGAACTTGGGATCGGAAAGGACGGGCACGCCGCCCCACTCATTGAGCTTGCCGTCGAGGACGATCGGCGTCGTCACCGCGCTGGCGGTGTAGTATTCCTTGCCCGGCTCGATGTCGTTCGGAACGACCGAGCTCAGGGTGAAGAGAGCGGTTTCGCTCGGAGACTTGCCGAACACGAGCGCGTGGGCACCCAAACCGCCCCAGCCCTTCTGACCCGTTTGGCCAGCGCCGCTGTCACCATCGTTGATGGCCATGCCCAGACCGAACTGAACGCCGCCCTGGAGAGTCTCGATCGCGAGGGAAGCCTTCGGGAGCTTGATCTCGTAGGTGGTGCGCTTGGTGGCACTGTTGCGGGTCACGACCGCCTCGGTACCACCGGGGCCGGCTTCGTGGTTCACGATGACGTCTGCGATGTCGCCTTCCACGCCACCGAGGGCGTAGTTGTAAAGAGCCACCTGCTTGGTGCGGTCGGCACTGGCAATCATCAACTGGATGGAGTCGCCGTTCCACGCACTCTTGGCGGCGTTCTCGTGGTAGTCGTCGGTCACGACGAAGCCGAAATAGACGTTGTCGGTGTCGAAGATAACCTGCACAGCCGAGGTCTGGTCATCCGGACCGGACCAGGTGCCGCCACCGTACTCTTCGAACAGCACGTACTTGCCGTTCGGTCCGGCGCCCTTGGGTACCGAGAACTTGGGATCAGCCAACACAGGCACACCCTTCCACTCGTCGAGTTTACCATCGAGGGTGATGGCGCCTTGAGCGCGGTTGACGGTGTAGAACTCCTTGCCCGGCTCGATATCGTTCTTCTTCATCAACGTCATCTCGGCCGTCTCGCTCGGAGATTTGCCGAACACCAGAGCGTGCGCCCCGAGACCGCCCCAGCCCTTCTGACCATTCTGGCCGGCGCCGCTGTCACCGTCATTGATGGCCATGCCCAGACCGAACTTCACGCCGCCCTCGAGCTTCGCGATGTCCAAGGAGGCCTTCGGGAGCTTGATCTCATAGGTGGTGCGCTTGCTGGTGCCATTGCGGGTCACGACCGCTTCGGTACCACCGGGGCCGGCTTCGTGGTTCACGATCACGTCTGCGATGTCGCCTTCCACGCCGCCCAGGGCGTAGTTATAAAGAGCCACCTGCTTGGTGCGGTCAGCACTGGCGATCATCAACTGGATGGAGTCGCCGTTCCACGCGCTCTTGGCGGCGTTTTCGTGGTAGTCGTCGGTCACGACGAAGCCGAAATAGACGTTGTCGGCATCATAGACGATTTGCACGGCCGAGGTCTGGTCATCCGGACCCGACCAGGTGCCGCCACCGTACTCTTCAAACAGCACGTACTTGCCCGTGCCAGCCGCGCCGGAACCCTTGGGTACCGAGAACTTCGGATCGGCCAGAACTGGCACACCGGCCCACTCTCCGAGATTGCCATCGATAACAATGGGTTTCGGAGCAAACACCACCGAGTAAGTCTCCTTACCCGGCTCGATATCATTGGCTGCTGAAGCACTGAGCCCGCAGAGGGCCAGCGACAGAGCCAAAAGTTTATTTTGGATTGGGTTTTTCATTCTGATTAAGCTTTGAGATAAGGACATCGACGTGAAACCCCTGCAACAGAAATGTGGCGAAGCGCCCTAAGAAATCTGGAAAACCATAACAATGGCGCCAAACTCCTGTTTTCTCCCTCTGGATTACCCTGTCTGGAACTCCATCCGGCGGAGGGAGTCCGGAGAAACATTCCGTATTGGTGCCGCGGGCGGGACTCGAACCCGCACGGCCTTTCGGCCTGGGGATTTTAAGTCCCCTGTGTCTGCCATTTCACCACCGCGGCATTGCGTTTTTGCTGGGGTTTTGAGGGTCACCCCGAGATTTCGGTGGGCTTGGATACACTTTTGGCAGCACTTGCTGCTTCGTGAAACCCTCCGGAATGAAACAATCGAGACGTGGACGATACACGAGCGTCTCGGAGGGTCGCAACACGCCGATTGGTTGTTTGTCTGGGCTAGAGGCTTCCAATTTCAGGTCAAAATGGCCTGCACGACTCGGCCATGGACATCGGTGAGCCGAAAATCGCGGCCACCGAAACGGTAGGTGAGCTTTTCGTGATCCATCCCCAGCAGGTGTAGGACCGTCGCCCACAAGTCATAAACCGTGCAGACATCCTGCACCGCGTGATAACCGAGTTCATCCGTGGCACCATAGGCCGTGCCGCCACGGATTCCCCCGCCTGCCAACCAAACACTGAAGCCGAAGGGATTGTGATCGCGCCCGTCATTGGATTGGGCAAAGGGCGTACGACCGAATTCACCGGCCCAGACGATGAGCGTTTCGTCGAAAAGGCCACGCGCTTTGAGGTCGCGAATGAGCCCGGCGATGGGCTGGTCGACCTGGAAAGCCATTTCGGAATGACCCGCCTTCAACACGCCGTGTTGATCCCACGGGTTGCCTATTTGCCCGGGATCGCTGGATCGCGGCAGACACGTGAGCTCGACGAAACGCACCCCGCGCTCGACAAGCCGACGGGCCAGCAGGCACTGCCGCGCGTATTCCGCCTTCTCCCGGACCGGCGAATCCATGCCGTAAAGCCGTTGGGTCGCCTCGCTTTCGCCGCGCAAATCGACCAGATCGGGCACGGCCGACTGCATCCGATAGGCGATCTCATAATTCTGGATGGCGGACTCCACCTGTTCGTCCCCCTGCAATCGGGCCAAGTGCCTGTGGTCGAACCCTTCCACGAACCGCAGGCGCTTGCGCTGAAGTGGGTCGGCTTCGCGCGGCGTGATGTTGGCCAGGGCTTCCTTTTGAGTCGGGTCGATGAACGACGCCTGATGCACCGCCGGAAGGAAACCGTTGCCGTAAATATTCACGCCGCCCAAAGGGGCGCCACCGCTGGCCAGCACCACGAAGCCGGGCAGGTTTTGGTTCTCGCTGCCCAGGCCATAGGTCGTCCAGGCACCCGCACTGGGAAACCCGGCCAGAGAGAAACCGGTATGGATGAAGTAATTTCCCTGGGCGTGTTCGTTGGCAATGCTGGTCATCGAACGGATGACGGCGAGGTCATCAGCACACGCGCCGATGTGAGGGAACAATTCGCTGACGGGCAGACCCGACTGGCCGTGGTTCCGAAACTCCCAAGGGCTGGCCATGATGTTGCCATTCTGGTTGAACATCGTGGGCCGCACCGGCACGGGCATGGGTTTACCGTGATCCTTCTTCAGGCGGGGCTTCGGATCGAAGGTGTCCACATGGGACACACCACCCGACATGAAGCAAAAGATGACGCTCTTCACCTTCGGCGGCAGATGCGGCACCCGCGGAGCAAACGGGTTGGGCGGGGCCGCGGCGAGGGCTTTGCCACCGCCCAGAAGGCCGGACAACGCCACCAGGCCAAAGCCTGTCGAGCATTGGGCGAGCATGGCGCGTCGGGAAATCCCCTGTGCGCGGCGCAGTTCCATCCGGCGGCGATCAATCGACATAAATGAACTCCTTCAGGCAAAACAGGGATTGGGCGAAATCCTGCCAAACGCGTTCGTTCGACTCGAGGTCGTGCGGTGGAACGGAGTGTTCCGCCGCCAACCCCAAAAGGAACTCCCGGCTGCCAGCCACATCCTCTGCCGTGGCGGGGCGCCCCAACGCGCGAACGATCATGGCCTGAATTCGTTCATCGCGATTGCGGCCGTCTTTAACCAGGGATTTGGCCCATTTGGCCGACTGGTCGATCACGAATGGATCGTTGAGCAACGTCAGGGATTGGGCCGGCACGTTGGTGGCGTCACGTCGGCCGCGAGTGCTCACCGGCTTGGGCGCGTCAAACGCCTCCAGGAAGGGATTCGCGGCATTGCGCCGGATCCGCTGATAAACACTGCGGCGGCGGTCTCCATCCAGCGGTCCTTTGGGCCCTCCGCCCTCGGTCTTGGCGATGTAATACACGTTCACCCCAGGGCCATACATCTTCAGATCTACCTCGCCGGAAACGGTGAGCATGGCATCGCGAATGGCCTCGGCCTCTAGTCGGCGCACACGGGCGTGGGACAATAGTTCGTTGCTCGGGTCGATGCGACGGGCGTCGCTGGAAGGCGTCGCCGCTTGCTGAAAGGCCCGGGAGGTCACCAGGAAGCGGAGGGTTTCCTTGATCGACCAACCGTGCTCCACGAAACGGGTCGCGAGGTAGTCGAGGAGTTCCGGATGGGTGGGTTTTTCACCGAGGCGACCGAAGTTGTCGACCGTGCCGACCAGACCCCTTCCAAAGAGATGATGCCAGAGGCGGTTGACCATCACTCGAGACGTTAAGGGGTTGGTCGCACTGGCGACCTTATTGGCCAGTTCCAGCCTGCCACTGAGGGACGTTGGGAAAGGCTGATCGTCGAACATCTCCAAGAATCGGCGCGGCACTGGTTCACCGGGCTGGGTGATTTGACCTCGCACAAACATCGGCTGATTGAACGCGACCGCTTCGTGGACTCCCGGTGCGCGCCGCGGGATAGGAATCTGCGCTTCTAACCGGCGATACGCGGTCACGGTCTTGTTCAATTGGGGCAATCGTTTGAGCGAAGTCGGCAACAAGTCCTGACGCACAAAATAATCGAGAAAGCCGTGTTCCTCCTCACTCAGAGAACCTTCCTGCCAGTGCTGGACGGCCGCGGCCAAACGGCGGCGGTAGAGATCAGCCAACTCGTTCCGGGATCTGGGCACTTCTCCGGAAGCCAAGAGGAAGGCCGCGGGTTCGATGAGTTCTTTGGGGGGCAACGGGCCCGAGTGAAACACCACCTCGGCGGCCCCGAAATGAGCGCGCCCACCCTCAGCCGAGCCTGAGTTTGGGGAATCATCAGCGCTGACGAATTCCAGGTAGGCGTTTGCGCCCTTGCGGTAGGCGGTATCAAGCCGGCGCCACCGCATTTGATCGGCACCCAGATTGGCGGCCGGATAAAGCCCACCACCGCCAATGGCGTAGTTCTCGACAATGAGCCGAACCATGCTGCGCTCACCGAGGCCGCGCACGCTGATGTTGTCGGTCTCCACTTTGAACCGGGGAGAGGTGAGGACCCCGCTTTGTTTTCGAGTGAGTGCATGGCTGAAAACACCCGCCGGATAAAGCCCGCGCAAGACCCGGTCGCCCTCGAACTCCACGGAAAACCCACCCACAGGCTCAGCTTCGCTGTTTCGAACTCCTGCACCCTGCGTCTCGTCACCAGCGTCCATGAACCACTTCCGTGATTCGTTGGAGCGCAAGTTCCATGCTGAGGTGAAGTTAGTTCGATTGAACTCGCGACGGCCGGAGAGCTCGTCCTTCCAAAACTTTGCGAGCTCCGACCATCCCGCCTGAAACTCCTCACCGGTCCGGCCCGCCAGCTGGACCCACGGATGCAGGGGATTGGCAGTGTTTTTGGCGGCATCCGCCCAGGCGTTTTTCCAGGCCTCGGTCAGAAGTGGCGAATCGAGGATATGCGCCCGATTCGCACGAAGCCGTTCCAAGTCCCGATTCAGGTTCGATCGTTTTGCCAACTCCGCTGGCGTCAGGGATTGGGTCAATGTTTGAGCGTCCATGCCGACGGCACCGGCGCGAAACGATGCGGATACTTCGTCTGCGGAAAGGGCGCGCGCATAAATCCGGGCTTCCTCGATCTCGCCAGTCAACGAGGCGATGCCGGCCGCCAGATGGCGTTTGCCCAACACCACCCGCGCTTGGCCCGCCGAGAACGGCTGCAACGTGCCTCGCTGGTAGCGTTTGCCGTAGGGCAATCCGTTGCGGTACAGCGCGATGGAATGGTCGGCTCCATAGACCGCCACGAGATGCACCAGCTCGCCGGGCTTGGCGGTCTCGGCCGGACCTCCGAAATCCTCGGTGCGGCGGAAAAAATCGCTGCCCGCAATCCAACGGGCGGTCTCCCGTTCGCCAAAGACGATGGAGTCGAAGTTCTCGCTGTCCGGCGTTTGGACCGTCAACGCTCCCCCGCCCTTTTGGTCCAGACCGGCGAGCGCCACCCAAACTTCGAGGGATTTTTCGCGCAGATCGGTGGGTAAAGGTTCGGTGGCGACCCATGCGTTCACTCCATCCAAGATGAGGCGTCCGCCACGGACCACGGCTCCCCCCTCCGCGTGCCCATGCATGGCTCCCACGCCATCACGCAAATCCCCTTCAAAACTCCATTGTGCCAGAGGCGCGGGCAGCCGATTCGAGTGGGTCGCTCCGCGCTGCCGGGCCCACTCTGAACGTGCACGGGATTCGACTTGGGCGATTTCGTCCGATAAACGGCGAATTTCGGCTGTCAGGTGTTCCTTTTGTGCGTTGATCGAGGCCTGCTCGAGCATCCCCGTTTTCATTCCATCCACCGCGGCGCTCCAGGCGTCAGCCAAGCCGATACGGATTTCTTTTTTCAGTCCCGTGAGCCTTTCCCGGTGGACCTCCAGCCGCGATGGATCATCCACGACCACTTGGCCGGGGCGACTGCTGGCGAACACTCCGTACAGTGCGTAGAAGTCCTTCTGGCTGATCGGATCGAACTTGTGGTCGTGACAGCGGGCGCACGAAACGGTCAGGCCGAGAAAGGTTTTCGAGAACACATCGATCTGGTTGTCGACCACCTTCACCTGATCGTCCAAGGCATCCACCGGGATGTACCCGAACTCCACCATGCGCAAGTGCGCCGGCCCAATCCGGGATTCGTTCAAGCCTTCGGCGCGGTTGATTCGCGGGTTTTCCAACAGATCCCCGGCGATGTGTTCGCGGACCAACTGGTCATAGGGAACGTCCGCGTTGAAGGCGCGAATGAGATAATCCCGGTAGCGCCAGGCCATGGGCAGTTCCGGATCACCCTGACTCCCATGCGATTCGCAGTAGCGGACGAGGTCCATCCAGTGCCTCGCCCAACGCTCGCCAAAACGGGCCGAGGCCAGCAATCGGTCCACCCGCTTCTCGTAGGCGTTGGGCGAGCGATCGCGCAGAAAGTCTTCGATCTCTTCCACCGTCGGCGGCAACCCGGTCAGCGCGAACGTCACTCGTCGCAGCAACGATTCGCGACCGGCTTCTGGGGCAGGTCGCAATCCACGTTCCTCCATGTGCGCCAACAGGAAGCGATCCACCGGGTGGTCGGACCACGCGGTGTTCGTGACGCTCGGGATGGACGGCATTCGGACCGGGCGAAAACTCCACCACTCCTTGCGCGCTTGGATCGTGGCGGCAAAACCAGAGCTGTCGGTCGCCGCGGCTGGCGACACGGACTGAGGTTGGTCGCGGGGATCCACAGCACCTGCGTCCACCCACCGGGCAAAATCCGCGATGACAGACTCGGGGAGCTGAGGCCGATCCTTGGGCATTCCAGAATCACGATTCGCGTGTCGGATGCTTTTGAGGAGAAGGCTCTTTCTGGAGTCTCCCGGGATGATGGCGGGACCCGATTCCCCGCCTTTGAGAAGCCCGTCGCGAAAATCCACCCGCAAGCCGCCCTTCTGCTTCTTGGCCCCGTGGCATTCGTAGCACTCGTTGGCGAGGATGGGGCGAATGCGTTGCTCGAAGAGTTCGACGGCATCGGGAGAAGCCGCCCGCGCCGACTCCATCCACAGCATCCGCAAACCCAGAAGAATCCAGGGGACCCCGCGGAAAATGAGAGGGATGCTGTGATTCATCAGTGATGGGGCCTTGGGACAATCTCGCAGAATCCGCCAAAACTTCTCAACTCAAGATCCGGACACGCTCGGGATCAACGGGCGCTCGCAGGGTCATTCGGGCGGATCGCCGAACGCCGTCCTGGAGGATTTCGTACCGGCCGGCTTGCAGCCATTCGGTGTCCACGCCGATCCCGGCTTCCTCAGGCGGCCGCTTGATGTAGGCCATGGCCACCGGCGCGGAGAGCGTCGGCGAATAGGCGGCACTCGACGTGTATCCCGCCAATCGCCCGTCGCGGAACACCGGTTCGTTGCCCCACAAAGTCACGGTCGGGTCGGCACACTCCATCACCAGCGAAACCAGTCGCTTGCGCAACGGACGCCCCTTCAGCCCCAGCAATGCGGGTTTGGCCAAAAAGTCCCGGTCCCAGTCGACCGCGAAGGACAGTCCGGCTTCGAAGGGGTTTTCATCGACCGAAAGTTCATGCCCCCAGGCGCGGTAGGCCTTCTCGATGCGCATGGCGTTGATGGCGTAGGTGCCGGCCGGGCCGATGCCCTCCGGCTTTCCCGCCTCCGCGAGCGCGGTCCAAACCGCGGCCATGGATGCAGCAGGGCCATGCAATTCCCATCCCAGTTCACCGACGTACGTCACCCGGAGCGCCCGCACGGGCGACGGCACGCCGGCGATGCTAATTTCCGCGCTGTGGCCGAAGGGAAACGCCGCAGCCGATAGGTCGGTCTCGGTCACCCGCTGCAAGACGGCCCGCGCCTGCGGACCCATGATGGACACCACACCAAAGGCTTCGGTCACATCCGTGAGCCGGAGATCGGCCGATTCCGGCAGGTTTCGGAGGATCCAATCGGCGTCATGGCGCACCTGCTGGGTGGGGGCGATGACGTAGAACCGTTCATCGGCCAGACGCACGATGGTCACGTCGCTCTCGTAGGTGCCGCGAGCATTGAGCAAACCGGTGTACACGATGCGGCCGACGGGGACATCGAGGCGATTGCCACAAAGCCGGTCCAGGCCGGCCAGCGCATCCCGGCCGGTGATCTCGTATTTGGCAAAGGTGGACTGATCAAACAACGCAACCTGCTCGCGGCAACGTCGCACCTCGGCCGCCACGTGTGGGGCCCAGTTCTGTTTGCTAAAAGAGTACCGGAGTTCGGCCGGCGTGCCGGTGGGGGCATACCACAATGGGCGTTCCCAGCCTGCCGTCTGCCCGAAGCAAGCTCCCGCGGCGCGGGTGAGCGCGTGCACCGGTGTGGCGCGGACATCCCGCGAAGTCTCCATCTCGCGATTGGGCCAAGCCATTTGGTAGTGCAAGCCCAGCACCTCCGCGGCACGGGCTTGCAAATAACCCCGTCCATTTTGCGCCGGCACAAAGCGACGGACGTCCACGCTCCAGAGGTCCATGGGCATCTCGCCCGACTCCAGCCACGGCACGGCGAACTTGCCGACACCGCCCGCACTGGCGATGCCCACCGAGTTGAACCCGGCCAGCACGAACAACCCCTCGGTCCCGGCCGGAGTGCCCATCAGGAAGTTGTTGTCCGGCGTAAAACTCTCCGGACCGTTGACGAACTTCGGAAACTTCGCCGTGCGCAGCGCCGGGATGCGGTGCTTTCCGGCCGCCCACGGCTCGGCGAACTTCTCCCAGTCGTCAGGCAACAAACCAAAAGCGAAGTCGCCGGGAACGGTGTCGCCTATTTGCCACGGCTTCGATCGCCACTGGAAGGCTCCGAGCTTGATGGACCCATCATCGAGCGTGCGGAAATAAATCGCCGCATCTGGATCGCGGGCGCACGGCAGGGTCGGCAACGCTCCCTCGATGGGTTCGCTCAAAACGTAATGATGCTCGACCGGGTAAAGCGGCAAATCCACGCCGATGCCCAATCCGAGCTGGCGGGCCCACATGCCGCACGCAAGAACCACCCAGTCGGCGCGAATTTCCTGACCGCTCTCCAATCGTACCCCGGTGACCCGCTGACGCCCGTGCGGAGCCGCGGTTTGCAGCAGCGAGGCGACGCGCGTGCGATCGAAGAGGGCTGCTCCGTGGGCCATCGCACCCTTGGCCAAAGCCACCGCGCATTCGCCCGGAATCACCCGCCCATCTCCCGGCAAATACACCGCCCCCAACACGTCCTCGACCTGGATGAGCGGCCAGAGATCTTGAGCTTCTTTGGGGCCCACCAAATGGGCCTCGACGCCAAAGACCTCCGCCATCGCGGCGGTTCGGCGCAGCTGGGTCATGCGCTCCGGGTTGGTCCCGAGCGTCAGTCCGGTGGTGCGGACCCAGCCCACGTCATGCCCCGTCTCCTCGGCGAGCTTGGGATACAGCTGGGCCGAGTACTTGTTGATTTGGGTCATGCTGTTGCTGGCGCGCAACTGACCGATCATGCCCGCCGCATGCCAAGTGGTGCCGCCACTGATGAGTCCCTGCTCAAGCAGCACGACATCCTTCCAGCCCGCCTTGGCCAGATGATAGGCCACCGAACTGCCCACGATGCCTCCACCGACGATGACCACACGGGCCGTAGAAGGAGGAACTGCTGGGGGCAGCGAGAAGGTGGAGCGAACCGGTGTATTGCCGACGTGGGTGGTCGTCACAGGCGCCAACCCTGAATACAGAGCGGAGGCGCTCAATCCTGAAATTGAGCGCCTCCGTGCATTGGAACTTTCAGATCAGCCGATTGGATTTCTCTACCGGATCACGGGATTCGGCCCCGAAGACCCGCCAGCAGAATCCAAGAACCAACAACTCATTCCTCGCGGATTCGATAGAACCGCGATGCTTGGTCTGCCGATTGAGGCAACGGCAGTCGCAACGTCCCCAAAGGCGTGACCTCCGGAGCGACTCCGACGGGAGTCCATTCCGCATCACTCGCATCCAAACGATTTACCGAATGGACTCGAATGGAACGATTGACCGCCGAAACGGGAACCCCTGACGAGTCGATTGCTTGCAACTCCACATTCCAACGACCCGCGGCCATGTGTTGGGAAACCATCTGCCCTCCCAACACACGCCGACGCTGGGCAATGGACCACTCGCCCCCTTCGAATTCGACGGTCGTCACCGGTTGGGCGTCGACGGTCGCGATGAGAGAATCCACCGGGCGGCTGCCAAAGCGGATCTTCGCACTGCCGACCGCGGCTTTGACACGGAAGCCCAGTTCCGCCACCGAGCACTCACCCGGCGGCACTGCTTTACCCGCAGCCTTCCATAGAAGGACTCCAACGCGTCCTTCTTGGGCCGCAAGGTTGTTTTCCATTTGGGAAGTCCCGGACGCGGCTTTCAGCCCGGTATACTCGATGACGCCCGGATCGAACTCCACGTTGAACGCCAAGGCATTCTCGTTTCCGTATCCCGAGAGCAACACCGGAACCCAAACCTCTTGGCCAGCCACCAAGTCAGCCCATCCGAGGCGGACCCGACGCACCTGAGTCATCGCCAAAGACTTCCGCTGACTGACCACCTTGGGAAGGGCAATGCCCCCGTTGAGGGCGAACGTGCCACTCGGACCACCAGCCGGTGGAACAACCTTCAGGCGGACAGTTTCGGCGATATACTGGCATTTGGCGAAGAGTGGCGGAACGAGGCGAGGCCTTCGGCTCAATGGAACGCGTTCCGCATCCGCCTTTCCCGCCGCAGCCGAGCGATGCCCCTCAGATCCTCGATCACGGTCGAGACGAGGCGAACCCGCGTGTCCAGATCATCGCGCCAGATTACTGGTACCTCCGTCACCCGAAACCCTCGGTCCTGGGCCAGGACGAGCAATTCCGTATCGAAAAACCAGCCATCATTCCGGATGTCGGGAAGGAGCTCCCTTGCCACCGTACGCCGCAGGGCCTTGAAGCCGCACTGGGCGTCGCGGATCTGCACCCGCAGTGTTGCGTGCAGGAGCGCCTGATAGACCCAAGAAATCACGCTCCGCTTCCAACCGCGCTCGACCTGGGATTCCGGATGACGGCGGGAACCAATGGCGATGTCCGCTTGGCTTTCGATCAGCGGCCGCAGCAGCGATTCCAGGCAATCCAAGCTGGTCGAGAGATCAACGTCCATGTAGCCGAGAATCTCCGCCTTGCTCGCCAGCCAGGCTTCCCGCAAGGCAGCACCCCGCCCTCGACGTTCCAAACGCAGGTAGCGCACCTGAGCCAATGTCCGGGCAAGCTGGCGGCCGATTTCCGCCGTACGATCCGTTGACGCATTGTCCGCCACCATGACCTCAACGCCTTCCCACCCCATCGTCCGGCAATGTCCGAGAATGGCCCGGACGCTGGATTCGAGCTGAACCTCTTCATTGAACACCGGAACCACAAGACAGATGGAGGGCACGAGGGGCATGGTCGGGTTCGCCGCGGTTTACCACCAAAAGTATGGGTACTGATCGCTACGGACCCGGAGTTGCCGGAGCTGTGGGCGGGCCACGTGGCCATCCCCATAGAGGACCCCCGCCGACATCGGGGTTCGGTTGGCGGTATTCAAGTGGGCACTCTGGTGCAGCACAATGCTGCGCCCCCCGTACGAGTATCCGCCGGGAATGCCGGTGAAGTTGTTGGCGCTCGGATTGCCCTGGTGACCGGTCTGGGACACCACGATGTCGGCCGCCATCACCCAGTCCTCCGCTACAACGTTCGTGGATAGTCGATCCGCGGTACTCTGCTCAGCAATCCGGGGCCCCTGATCCAGTCGCATGAACCACTCCGTCTCCCGCAGGTGCGGCGTCCCGCCCAACCCGAACGAGTAGCCCACCACCCGGTATTGCTGCCGGTAATTCCAAGCTTGGTCGGTGAGTCGATCCGGCTCTGTCGGGCAGGCCAGAACCCCGCGGGTGACCCCGTACGCCACGAGGGAGTCCGCCGTTTTCCTCGGGATATCCCACGGCAGAGTACCGTGTTCGACGACGGCGCCGTTGGTGAGGCTCATTGGCGGAAGCCATTCCCCGCTGTCGTGGGCATAGGCGAGCAGCCCGATTCCCAACTGGCGCAGGTTCGATGTACAGCGCGCCTGCTGCGCCTTGTTGCGGACCTTGCTGATGGCCGGCAACATCAACCCAGCCAATACCGATACTATGGCCATCACAAAAAGCAGCTCGATCAGGGTGAAGCCGGCCGCGGATGAGGTGGACACCGAGGGTTGCTCCGGACTTGGGGAAGGCCTGTTGGAAATGGCTGGGGAAACGGACCGGGGCCCCCGATCCAACGCGTTGCCCCATATTAAGAGCCCCCCGAATCCGGCAAACAAAACCGCCGCATGAATCCAGAACGCCGTCGCCGGCAACAGTCCGAGCCGCGTCCAAAGATTCAGGGAAAAGTCCCCCGCTTCGTAAGCCCGCACGAACGATCCACTAATTGGATCTGGATCGCCGTAGGTCATGGGATTGGTCAGGACCGCCCCCGCCGTCAGCAGCAGGCTCAGCGCGCCCAAACCCAGAGCCCCTCCGGGAATTTGTCGTACCCCATAGGGTGCAGCGAGAATCAAAGCCGGCAGCACGGAGGTCAGGTAGCGAGGACCAAAGGAAACCCCGGCCAGCCACTCGAAATCCCGCCCGGAGATCACCACCACGTTCGCCACGAAGGTAAGCAGGGCGAACCAGCAAACGCTTCGGTGCTCGCGTGCCAAGGCCGGCAATCCGATCAATCCGGTCAACAGGAAGGGTGACCAGTAGAAGAGTCCCCGTTCTGTGCCAAATAGCAGGGACCAGGTCAGCCGTACCGAGGGAAGCTGGATCCCGTACAATCCGGCCTGCATCTGGGGGAAACTCGCCTGAAAGCTGTAAGGCAGCTGCCACGGCGTCCCGAGCACGATCCAGCTGTAGGCGGGAATCGTCAGGCATGGGATCACGCCACCGGCGCACATCCAGCCCAGCGACCGCCAACCGTGACGCCAGGCCGTCCACGCTGCGAAGCCGACCACCGTCAGGCCTAGCGTGTACTCTGAGGCGAGAGCGAAACCCAGCCAGACCCCGGCCGCGAAAGCCCGTGGAGGAGGAGCCGTCGGGCGACCATCCAAAAGGCGCAGATCGCACAACGCCACCGCCATGGCCACCCAGGCAACGCCATGGGAATAGAGCGTGAGGCAATAAACCACCGGCATGCCGCCCAGCGCAAACGCACCGGCCACCAGCCATGCCCGCGCCAGGCCGTGGGGGCCGGCCATGGCCTGCACCAGCCGATAGGTTGCGTAGCCCAGAAGCGGACAGAACACCAACGCGCAAGAAAACCAGGACAGGAACCGCCAGGCGCTCGGTGATTCAAGTTCCTTCCCCTGAACCCGAAGCAACGCGACACCGGCGCGGTAGGCGGGAAACACGGCGGCCACGGTCGCCGGAGCCTTGTCGCTGTAATAGTGGCTGCCTGCAAAGGCCTTGTCCGGCGTGTTCTCGTGATACCGGTCGATGAACCACTCCCCATGGACCGACAGCGAATGAAGGAGGTCTTGCCGCGAGACGGCAGTCGGATTCTGGAACCGCTGGTGATGGATCGCCGCTGACCAGACAAAGACAAACAGCCCGCAGGCGACGGCGAAAATCCGGTTCATGCGCGATTGCCCCCCATCTCCCCCCGCCCGGAGGCCGACCACCAACGCCAATGCGCTCAGGAATCGAATCATACCCGAGTCCTTTCCCCCTTCGGACTGCGTCGCGCGACGGCTAGACGGCGCAAGGCCAGCCCGATGACACCCGCCACGCCAAAAAGCATGGCAAACTGAAATGGTAACGCCGCAAGTCGGGAGACCGGCTCGGGCGGCTTCTCGGGAGTTTGGGACTGCCGAGCGCTCCACATGGCCGCAAGTTCTGCTTCGGAATACCCACGTTTCTCGGCAATGTAGGACACGAACGGGGTAAACCGCTCGTCGCTGACCTCACAACCCGTCGGCGGCACCAAAGCCGTCATGACAGGCAAACCCGGCGGAAGCGGGTTGTACGCAAACTCGGTCCACGACTCCGACCGGGCAACCAGGAACATCTCGTTCTGATTTTCCAAGCGAAGGGGGAGCGTCATGCCCCCAATATTGGTAAACGCCGTGTAGGTGTAGCGGTGGGCCAACTGCGCCGTCAGGAACTCAACGGAGAGCAGCACCCCGCGCACGGCATCGAATCGGCCGCTCACCACTGGACTGCCCTCCTGCTTGGGATAGGCAAACCGTCCATCCTCCTCCACCACCACAGGGCCCTCGGGCAAATGGTAAGCCACATCCAACTGCAGGAGCTCCCCGTCGAGGGAACCAAGCAGGTCAGTCGTCTTGGTCACCGCGGCAAACATCAGATGGTTGTCCACAAGCGGGCCCACGTCACCGTCCGGTTTCACCATGGCCGAGCCATACCGCACCAGCAGTCCGGATCGATAAAAGCGGAGCGTTTGGTCCGAGGGACTTTCTGAAGTGAACGACACCGAGGCCATATCACCGCGGGTGTTTCGTTCCACCACGGTAGTACTCACACTGCGGGAAACCCCGTGATCTAGGTGGTGAGTGATCGCGGCACGCAGGTTCCCCAGCTGCGCACGGCGGGCCGAAAGCACCTCACGCAGATCCATGGAGCGGCCCGCCGGGCCCGCGGCCTTGGTCAAGGTTCCCGAAAGGAGCGCCACAGCAGCGAGTCGCAGAAATAGTCGCGTGAGACGATCAACGGAAAGCGTTGCAGTAAACGGAGGAGTCATGAGCGTTGGGTTCGGGATAACATTGAATTGATGGTTCGAAGAGCCCGAAACAGGGAGAGCCAAGTCCAGGTTGGGTCTCAGGCGTCAACGACGGGGTGGAACTGGCGGACGGCACGAAGCGGCCGGCCGCCAGCCAATCCGATTGGTCGCCACCAAATTCGGTTCATTCGCGATTGTCACCCTCCTCCCCCTCCCGACGCCAACGCAGCCGATTCGCGCCTCCGAAGACCCGTCGCACAAAGGCCACCAAGGCCCCGACCACCACCATCAGACCGGCCACCATCAGCGGCCAGAAGCGCAACACCTCCCGGCCCATCAACGCCGGCTGGCGCTCTCCAGCCGACCGACGAACGCTCACCTCATGCAGGCTCGGCACCTTGGCCGAAATTCGGTCCATCAGGTCAAACTTCTCAAAATACACCGGCCGGCCACTCCTCGGATCAGGAAGCTTCCCCGCCAGGATGTCCTCCCGCAGAGGCACTTTGGTGACACGGTCCATCACCTCCACCGTCCATCGACCTATTACCCGCTCCTGATCCTTGCCCGCCGGTATGGCCGGATCGGAAATCGCCTTCCATACGATTCGGGTCGGCAGATAAAACCCGGCCCCACCGTCCACAAACTCATCAAACGTCCACCGCGACCATGCAGGAAAGCCCTCCGGCCGCCGCTCCAGTGCCGTGACCACCCCATCGGCCGGCCAACGATCTCGATCAAACGCCACCTCCGACTTGGCGACTGGCGTTCCCAGGATTCCGGGTCGGGTCCAGACCAACCGCTCCAGCCCAGCGAGTGAGTCGCCAGGGAAAAGACGGTAAGTCAGCGGGTCCCAATCCGACCCAAGGATCCGACGCACCAGATCCGCCCCCGGGGGCAGTTCCACCCGGGTCATTAGACGCTCGCGCGCGTTTCCAACCAACCGTCCGAGGCGAAACTCAAATCGAGCCTCTGCCGACACCGCCACGAACCCATTCGTCCCGGCGATGACCACCGCCTTCTGGGTTCCGGTCGTGTCGGACATCGGGGTGGGCGCGCCTGACCGATCGCTGGTGACGGCCAGCCGAAACCATCCGGTCCCATCTCGGTTGACCGGCTCTCCCGCCCGGAGGGCGACCACCAACGCCAATGCGCTCAGGAATCGAATCATACCCGAGTCCCATCCCCCTTCGGACTGCGTCGCGCGACGGCTAAACGGCGCAAGGCTAGCCCGATGACACCCGCCACGCCAAAAAGCATGGCAAACTGAAATGGTGACGCCGCAAGTCGGGAGACCGGCTCGGGCGGCTTCTCGGGAGTTTGGGACTGCCGAGCACTCCACTTGGCGGCAAGTTCTGCCTCAGAATACCCACGTTTCTCGGCAATGTAGGACAGGAACGGGGTAAACCGCTCGTCGCTGACCTCACAACCCGTCGGCGGCACCAAAGCCGTCATGACAGGCAAACCCGGCGGAAGCGGGTTGTACGCAAACTCGGTCCACGACTCCGACCGGCCACCCGCGAAATTTTCGTTTTGATTTTCCAAGCGAAGGGGAAGGGCCATTCCCCCAATATTAGTAAACGCCGCGTAGGTGTAGCGGTGGGCCAACTCCGCCGTCAGTAACTCAACGGAGAGCAGCACCCCGCGCACGGCATCGAATCGGCCGCTCACCACGGGACGACCCTCCTGCTTGGGATAGGCAAACCGTCCATCCTCCTCCACCACCACCGGGCCCTCGGGCAGATAGTAAGCCACATCCAACTGTAGGAGCTCCCCGTCCAGGGAACCAAGCAGGTCAGTCGTCTTGGTCACCGCGGCAAACATCAGAGTGTTATCCCGAAGCGGGCCCACGTCACCGTCCGGTTTCACTATGGCCGAGCCATACCGCACCAGCAGTCCGGATCGATAAAAGCGGAGCGTTTGGTCCGACGGACTTTCCGAAATGAACGACACCGAGGCCATATCACCGCGGGTGTTTCGTTCCACCACGGTCGTATCCACACTGCGGGAAACCCCATGATCATTGTTGTGAATGATCGCGACACGCAGGTTCCCCAGTTGAGCACGGCGGGCCGAAAGCACCTCACGCAGATCCATGGAGCGGCCCGCCGGGCCCGCGGCCCTAATTAAGGTGCCCGAAAGGATCGCCACAGCAGCGACTCGCAGAAAACGTCGCGTGAGACGAACAACGGAAAGGGTTACACCAAACGAAGGAGTCATGAGCGTTGGATTCGGGATAACATTAAATTGATTGTTCGAAGAACCCGAAACAGGGAGAGCCAAGTCCAGGTTGGGTCTCAAGCGTCAACTACAGGATGGAACGGGCGGACGGCCCGAAGCGGCCGTCCGCCAGCCAATCCGATTGGTCAGGGATTGTTGTAGTAGACGCAGGGTTCCTTGCTCAGGACCTTGGTGGGCCACAATTCAGAGTTGACGGGGGTTTTGCCGGGATGCGGGCACGGTGCCGGTGCGCCCCACTGTACACCGGTGGTCGTTTCCCGGTGATGCCGCTTCGGACCATCATAGCAATAGTAACCGTTCCATCCTACGGAATCACCGCGCCCACATGTCTCACGGTCCCGTGTCTTTACGCAGGTGTTGACGCCAAAGGTCTGAGAACCAAAAGGTCCTCTCGTATTAGACATCGCCGGCCAATCTCCAAATTCCGGACTAATGATCTTGAAGGCACACGGAGCCTCCGCCTATACCCCGACGCCGTTCAGGGCGCAAATAAGCACAACGGATCTTATATATTTTTTCATGGTTCTATTGGTTTTTTGGTTTTTAGTTCTTTCGTTATTGACTGACCACAGCACAAATTCGTCGACGGTCGGGCATAGACCACCGGTATATCATAGATTTCGGTTTCCGGCCGGCTGAGAATGAATCTCACGGAGGGAGGGAGGGATTTGTCGTTCATATCCAACGCCGAGCGCTCTATCCGCACACTGAGACGCATTGAGCCATCGGACTGTGGAACTAGTTCCGTCCGGACGCCGGGTTGCTCTACAGCATCGATCCGTCCCTCCACAGCCTGTCGCAAATCCGTTCTGCGGACCCGCACCACCGCTTCGGCTGGCGAATTTCCGTCCAAAAAGCCCAGATTGAGTTCTGCGGGTTCGATGATCACGCTCCCGGCCGCAGTGATGGTCACGAAAATTACGGTCGACTGCCCGCTGGGCCGGTGCACCACGCGAACCGAACCCGCTCGAATTCCGAGAACCAGCGGATTACCCCCGTCCAAGGTCAGTTGAAGACGACCCTCTCCCATTTGGGTACCCGCTGTGAGCGCTGTCCGGATCGCCAACCGTTCCGAAGGTTCGACTTCAAAGTCCGCCGCGGAAAACTTCCCCACCATCGGATCAAGCCGTAGGACTACGTTCGTTGTGGCCGAGTGGCCGAACAGGCGCTGCATCCGGACCCCCTGGGGAAATGCCCGTAATCCATAGCGCACTTGCATCTCCAACCACCCGCGGAGGACCCCTGAATCCGTTCGAAACAAAAGCGTGTGCTCGTCCTGAACGGGCCGAGCCGAGGCGTCCACCACCACGGTCACCCCGATTGAGCCATGGGCCGGAACCACGCTGTTTGTCAGCGTAGCCGTCGTGCATTGGCAATCGACATCGACACCAAAAACCGTCGAAACCCGGGGGGAATCATTGGTTAGGAAAAATACATTGGTCGATAGGCGGCCCGACAGGACGACCCCAGCATTGACCCTTGATTCGATCAATCGAAGCCCGGCTTCCGCCCGCCCGCCCCAAACCAAGGCTACCGCGACCACTCCAACGCCGGCCCATCGCCTGGCCAATCGGGTCAAAAAAAAAGCGTCCGCGGCCACTTTTCATATAATAAATAAACAACAAAATTCTAAATAAATCAACAAAGAAAGGGGTCGTTTTTTTGGTATTGTGGGGTGGTAATTAGGTTTAATTTTAACTAAAAAATTAGTATTACCCATGTCAAGACAAAATTTTACCCGCCATGACGGCGGCTTTTGTCTGCATCGTTCCAAAACCCGTGGAAAGTTGCTGGTTTGAAAACCACGGTTTTGCCGTGTTCTTGGGGGTGGTTTCTTCGGGAATGAGCGCGAGTGCTTCTTCCTTCTTCCGGTTTTATTCCAGGGCGCTTCACCTCGTGTGATCTGACCCTCGGCTTGTCGGCCCGGAAACGTCTTCTTCCGGCCTATGGCCGGCTACCGTTCCTCATCCAGGTGACTGCATTCTGGCGGGCTGCTCGACGGGGATCCGCGCAACTGCGGACGCCAACGCTTCTGCCGTGCCGATGCCTGCAAAAAGGCCAGCAAACGCCACAGTCAGGCTCGTTGGCTGAGCCAACCGGCCAACGCTGACTACTTCAAGGGACCCACCAACACCGAGCGGGTCCGTCAGTGGCGCGGCCGCCCCATTGTCCTGCAGTGCGCGCGCAAGCAACTTCTGGAGGCGGATCTTATCACCCACCAGAAGTCCCACTATCAGGTATTGAGCCTGTCGGATCAGCCCGACCCTCAGCCGCCCTCAATCCGCCTATGGGAGGCGGCCTCGGTCGGCGACACCCTTCGCCGAGCTCTCGGGACGGGAGGTGCCCTGTGATCGACTACCAGACCTTCTGCCACCTCCGCCAGTTGCGCGATCGCGACGGACTCAACGCGGCTCAGATCGCCCGCGAACCTGGTCTGCACCTGCAGACCGTGTCGCTTTGGATCGATCGCTCCACCTACGAGCAACGCATAGCTCCGCCGAAGTCCAGCAAGCTGGATCCAGTCAAACCCACCATCAGCCGGTTACTGGTCCGACACGAGCACGCGGCCAACCAGATCCTCGCGCTGCTGAAAGGAGAGGCCTACACCAGCGGAGCGACGAGCCTCAGGAAAGGCGTGGCCCGGGTGCGTCCATGACACCGTCAGGCGTTCCTGAGGCTCCGGTTCGCCCCGGACAGGCCGCCCAGGTCGACTGCGGTTCAGCCGGGGCGACCGAGGTCGGCAACAACCGCTGCCGGGTCCACTTCGACTCCAACATCTACTCTGATCACAACCGGAATCCGGTCCAGCACCGCCGTCGGAACACCCGTCCGACGGCATTTTCCTTCCACCCACCCGAACACGGTTTTCAAACCGTCACCGAAAAAGGCCGATGTCGTATGGACTGCATGTCCGGGAGCAGAAAGAGACCGGAACAACTACTCCCCAGGGCCGATTCAAGGCCGACCCCACCGTTTCAAGGCACGCCTCGGCGACGTTCAAATCCGGAGATTTTCGTGGAATCCGATGCGGCGATCGCTAGCGTGATGTCCGATACCCCAAGAAATTGCAGGAACATGAAGACAACCCATCCCTACTTTGTCGACGTCTCCGGCAGACGAGCCTTCACCCTCATCGAGTTGCTGGTGGTGATCGCCATCATCGCCATCTTGGCCGGGATGCTCCTGCCAGCCCTGGCAACTGCCAAGCAGAAGGCTCACACGGTCAAGTGCATGAGCAACCAAAGCCAAATCGGCAAGGCGTACTTCATGTACACCGACGACAATCGGGACTTCTACCCGGCCATCAACGACTGGGCTTCGACCGGCGGCAAAAACGGCACCTACGACGTCTTCACCGCGGCGACCAACCGACCCCTGAACATCTACGTGGGCAATTCCTTCGAGGCCTTCCGCTGCCCCTCGGACAAGGGCGACTTCTGGTCGCTGGCCGCACGCGGGGTCAACTGCACCAACGCCTTCATGCAGTACGGCAACAGCTACCTGACCGAGTTCGGCTTCGACTACTACAAGGTCAAGATGGTTTGCGCACCCAAGGGCAACACCACCATCGTCCCGATCAAGGGCTCAGAAGTCGCCCGTGCTCCCTCCACCAAGATCATCCAGGGCGACTGGATTTGGCACGCCAATCGGGATGTCCTCAAGCCGCGCAGCCAGTGGCACAATTACAAGGGCAAGAACCGCATGATGATGCTCTTTGGCGATTCACACGCCGAATTCTTCAAGTTCCTGCCCACCGCCCAGATGGAGGCACTGGCCAATCAGGCACCGGATCCCGGCTTTCTTTGGTGGTGATGGGCAAGGCGTGGGCCCAGAGGCATCCAAGTTGGTTTGAAGCGTTTACCGCTCGGAGAGTGGCACTCGGGCAGTGGAGGTTTTGGATCCGATTTTTAGCTCAGTGAGGGCATCGCCGTGCCCGAGCAGCTCGTTTGTCGATGAGGGGCTCTTCTCCAGCACAACACCCCTGCATTCATCCCGGCATTTTTCGTGCTGCGGGGCAAAACTCCATGAGAAACGCCCCCAACTCAGATGATCTCGAAGCCCCTACCCCGCCTTCGGGGCCTGTCTGGCTTTATCGGATGTTTCATGTGCCCACGGCCACCAGTTATCAGGTCGTCCACAACATCCTGAATCTGGTGATCTTCGTTGCGGCCATCACCGGTGCGCTCGAAACCGTGGATTCACTGCATGATCACTTCCACAACTGGTTCGCCACCTGCGAGACGGTCATCACGGCCATCTTCACCTTGGAGTACATCGGTCACGTCCTGACGGCCCGTCGCAAACGGGATTACATTTTCAGCTTTTGGGGACTGATCGATCTGTTGGCAATCCTGCCCACCTACTTGCAACTGGCCAATATCACCGCCCTGAAATCCACACGGGTGTTGCGAGTTTTGAGGGTTTTGCGGGTCCTCCGGGTGCTGAAATTGGCCCGCGAGGCCGTCACGCAACTCAAGACGGACAAGGCGGGCAAGCCCCGCAGCCCCATGGTGACCAACTTGGTGATCTATTTTCTGGCCCTCTTCTCCGTGGTCATCATCTCCAGCACGCTGATTTATCACGCGGAGTACACCCACGGTGAATTGGACACCGTCCAACGAACCGGGCCCAACTCACTCCGGTTCTCTGCCCAAGACCTTCGCGGAGATCTGACCGGTGGCAAGGTGATCATCAGTGGCGAATCCGGCTTCGACGGCACTTGGGATGTGAAACTTTGGGATCCGGCGAAGCGCATTTTCGAAGTGGCGATCCCGGACGCGGAACTCATCGGAAAGATTCCCGAGACAGCCATCCCGATCCACAACAACTCCAACCCTCAGGAGAAAATCCGCTGGGGCAAGGAGACCACCGTGAACGGAGGACTCTCGAGCTTCAATTCGGTACCCCAATCCATGTGGTGGTGCGTGGTGACGCTCACCACGGTCGGCTACGGTGACATCTACCCCGTCACTTTGGCAGGCCGATTGATCGCAGTCGTCACCATGTTCTGCGGGTTGGTGCTCTTCGGCATGCTGATGAACATCGTCGGCAAGACCATGATGGTGGCCCTCTTTGGCACCGAGTCGGTAGAAGACGATGCCTCGAACCGTCCCCATTCGAACAAAACCGAAGTGGGTCCTGGCATGGCTTGGGATGCCAACTGGCGACACTGCCCCACCTGTGGGCGGGCGACAACTCCTGGGGATTCCTCCGAGCATACGCATTGATCGCCCGGCTTTGGCCGGAGCGATGCAATTGGCAGACCCGGGATGGCGTGGCGGATTCTTGAGCAAGACAAGGCGAGAGCGAAGATCGAGCCGCTTGAAGGCCTGCAACAAGCGATCAATGGTTCCATTACTGAATAAGACCCAGCCAGCACGACCAATCCAATTGCATCGTTCCGCTCACTTCTTGTCACCCGGCACGGACGGGGCGCGCAGCACTGTCAGCCACAGGCGTGAGATCGACTCCACCACCAGACGACGAAACCCCTGAGGAACGCCATTGTTCTCCCCGGCACTGACCAGAGGGAACCGCGCTTCCTGGACGGTGGCCGGGTTCGAGCTCGACACTTCGATGGAAACCGGGCCTGAAAATGGAGCGGCATTGGTGGCAGTGATCCAGCGAAGGGTCGCTGTGTCCGTTTTTTCCGCGACCTCCACCGGATCGACCTGAACCCCCGCTGGCAACCCGCGGACCGAGACGGTCAACCGCATGTCCGCCCCGTGGCGGCGATTCAGCGTCACCTTTGACTCGTTGGTTTTGCCGGGCTCCAGTGATCGGGCCGCTTCAGCCATCGAAGCGCTCCACAAGGGCTTCGGACGTTGGATCGACAGCCGGTAGCGCTGGTCCCGACCGCCCCGCTGCAGCAGGTTGCCCACTACCACCCGATACTCGGCGGTCTCGGGCGAAGTCCAATCAAGCACCGGATCCGAGCCGCCGGTGTCATCGTTGCGGGCCAACTCCTTCCCGGAGGCATCCTCGATCCGGAGCCAGGCATCGAGGGGAAATCCCAACCCCGCAGCCTGGACCTCCAACCGAAATGGCTCTCCCTTTTGGCACGAAAGCCGGTAGCGATCTTCGTCGCCCGGACGGTCGAGGTCGCCGGAAACGGCAGAGGGAATCCCGAGCGCCTGCGCCGTGGTTGCTACGTCATTGGGCTCACTTTCCACCCACTCCTTCCCTTCGCCCACCGACAACTCCAAGGGCACCTCCCGATGCGGAATTCGAAGGGAGTGGGAAATGGCTCCGGGGGCAATGGCCGAAGCGAGCACCTCAATGGCCTCTGACGAAACGGAGGATACCCCCCAATCGCCCCAGCTCACGCGGGTATCGACAGCACGACTGACGCCCAGTGGCCACGCATGCCGGGCCACGGGATCGGTGGAGACATGAAGTCGATACACTCCCTTGGGACTCCCGCTGAAGCGCAAATCCGAGTCGGCCGGATAGGCAAACCCGAACACTTGGAGCACGTAGGTTCCGCTGGTTTCCACACGCCAGGCCAGAATCGGGTCCAGTGAGCGCACCTCATCATGGTTCCACGCCACCTGCACACCCCGGGCATCCAGCAGTTTGAGCACTGGATCCAAAGGCGATTGGAGCGTGTAGGCCTCCAGCCGGGCCATGAGGGTCTGACCAGCACGGAGGTCCACCGAATAGCTATCCACGTCGCCGTTCTTCTCGAGACGCCCGTTCACCTCGGCCGGGAGGCCGGCCAACACCTGGGCCGAGGGCACCGCATCGTTGGGCTCCACCTCGGCCTGCTGCGGCCGCTGCGAAAGGATCAGAAAACGGGGTTCACTCACCCCTTCCGGTGAAAAGGCCCGGATCACCCGAGGGCCCGCTAGGGCTTCCGGGGCGACACGAACACGGATGACACCGCTGTTGGTGGTGGGCTCGCAGGACACCCCGGGAATATCCAGATCAAGCCGGGTGGGCCAGGGATCGAATTTGCCCACCAAAGTGACCAACTGGGTGGTCCCGATTTGGATCGCCGCGGGAAACACATGATCCAAGACCGGCACTGCAGCCTGAAGCACGCCGAGGGCCATCAAAAACACCAACCCACACAGCGCCCAGGAGCGACTCCTGATCATCCCGAAGAACCTCACGCGGTGAAGATTTCACGGATGCGGCGCCCATTGTTCACCAACTGCACCGGCCGGCCTGTGTTGGTGTGGAGCACCTGGTTGGGATCAATGCCCATCTTCCAGTAGAGGGAGGCGGCGAAGTCTTCCGGACGATACACCGCCTCGGAGGCAGCGTAGCCTTTGGCATCGGTCGCACCGACCACCGCGCCCCGAGGGCAACCACCCCCGGCCATGAGAATGGACATTGCATGGGGCCAATGGTCGCGACCGGCATCCTTGTTGACCTTGGGCGTGCGACCAAACTCGCCCAGCAACACCACCAGCGTGGAATCGAGCAAGCCTCGCTGGTCCAGATCCCGGATGAGCGCGGCGACCCCGCGGTCCATGTTGCGGACCGAATCGCCCTTGTACGCCTCGAAGAGCTTGGTGTGGTGATCCCACCCGCCAGAATTGACGGTGACCCACGACACCCCGACCTCCACCAACCGACGAGCCATCAGGAGTCGCTGGCCAAAGTCATTCCGTCCGTATTCGTCTCGAACCTTCTTGTCCTCTCGGGACAGATCGAACGCCGCTTGGGCCTGACTCGAGAGCACCAGATTGACGCTTTGCTGGAGGTACTGATCGAAGGTGACCGCCGGATCTTCGGCTAGGCGATCGGCATACCGGGCCATCGAGTCGAGCGCTCCGCGCAATTCACGCCGGCTGGTCGCTCGCCCTTCGCTGATCTCCGAAGGCAGCACCACGTCGCGCACTTTGAAATCGGCCGAATTGGGCTGGCCATCGATCACGAAGGCCGAGTGCTTGCCACCCAGGAAATTGGGCCCACCGCTGCGGGTCACTGAGGGCATGGATACGTAGGGAGGCAGTCCCTGGCTCTGCCCACGCTGCCATGAAACCACCGAACCGAAGGAGGGATGGAAGGTGACGTGGGCACCGCAGGCCACCGGCACCGGCGTGGGGGCCCCGGTCATCAAGTAGTGGTTCCCACCGCCATGGTTGGGGTCTTTGTGGCAAACGGATCGGATCACCGTGGCCTTGTCGGCCACCTTGGCCAGTTCTGGCACTGCCTCGCTGAAGCGGATCCCCGGCACGGCCGTGGCGATGTCCTGAAAACTGCCGCGAATCTCCGAAGGTGCACCCGGCTTCGGGTCAAAGCTCTCGTAATGGGACGGCCCGCCATCCAGCCAGATGAGGATGCAGTTGACCGGTTTCCCGGAGTTCGGAATCCCCGAGGCTCCCGATTTCTTCAGGCCCACTTGCGACGCCAAGGAGGTCCCCGCCTCGAGCCGCAACAAGTCGCCAAACCCGGCGCCCAGCAGGCCACCGATTCCCAATTGGATAAAATCCCGGCGGGGCATTCCGGCGCAGTTTCCCAGGTTCGATTTCATTTCAATGGTTGAGCACAAATTCAGGGGAGTTCAGCAGCGCCCAGAAGACATCCTCCACCGCAGTCTGGCGGGTGGCTCCCGGAACCGCAAACGCACGCAAAGCCGCCTGAAGCTCCGTTTCTGCGGGCTGGCGGTTGAGCAGGAGAAGGTACAGCTCACCGACCAGTTCGGATTGGCTCCGAGTGCTGTCGGCCAATTGACGGACGCGACCTTTCGGATCGCTGAGCTTGGCCTGCAGGATCTTGGAATTCATCAGGTGCAGGGTTTGCACAACACTCAACTGGGCATCCCGCTCACAGGGACAATCACTGCTGGGGTTGGGTCGGCCAAAGGCGTCCATGAAATGGGAAGCGATCTTGTAGCTCCAGGTTTGCATGGCACGACCTCCGGGCGGGACCGCAGAAAAGGTTTCGGGCACCCCGGTAACATCGCTCACTGCATCCACCAACACCTCGGCCGGCAGTCTCCGACGGTAAGACCTGGAAAACTGGCGGGTGTCGCCCAGATTGGTGGCATTGGGCACCGAACTCAGTTGGTAGGTGCGCGAAGCGAGGATTGTCCGCAGGAGATGCTTGAGGTCATAGCCATGGGCGGCGAAATCCGCGGCCAAGGCGTCCAGCAAGGCCGGGTTCACACACGGATTGGAACTGCGGAAATCATCCACCGGATGGACCAGGCCCCGTCCAAAGAAATGGCCCCACACCCGGTTCACCGCCGCCTTGGCAAAGAAGGGGTTCTCCGGAGCGGTCAGCCAATCGGCCAAGTGACGCCGTGGATCCCGCGATTCGGACTTCGGGAGTTCAGGTCCCTCCGGTGGTCGGGGCGTCATCGCCACTCCGCTGACCGGGTGCTTCACCTCGCCTCCCGGCGCGAAATAAAAGGTCTCGGTGCCTGCGGAGATCGGCGGAGACAAACCCGCCCCCTTCTGCTTCACCGGACCGAAGTAAGCGGCCAGTTGGTAGAAATCATCCTGGCTCCATTTCTCGTTGGGATGGTGATGGCATTTGGCGCATTCCAGCCGGGTGCCCAGGAACAACTGGCTGAACTGAGTGGTCAGTTCTGGCGGGTCGCGTCGGTCTCGGTAGACCACGGCCGGACCCGCCCGATGGTTGGAACCCTCCGCCAAGAGGATGTCGCGGACGAACTGATCATACGGACGGTTGGCCCGGAACTGTTCGCGCAGCCACTGATCCAACAAGAACACGCTCTTCACGCCCACCCGATCGGGATTCGGACGCAGCAGGTCGGCCCACTGGTTGGCCCAATAATCGGCATAGGCCGGGTGGTCGAGGAGGGTTTCGATGAACCGCTGGCGTTTGCCGGGAGACGGATCGGCTGCAAAGGCGCGCACCTCCTCGGGTGTGGGCAGAAGACCGAGGGCATCCAGTTTGGCCCGGCGCAGGAATTCCGCATCGGTGCACAGGTCGGAGGGCATCAGTCCCAACCGCTGGAACTGCGCCAGGGCGTGTTCATCGATGAAATTGTGGGTGGGAATGGCCGCATAGGCCTTGGGCTTGAGCACCTTGTCGGCCGGCACCATCAGCGAGGATGCAGCCACCAGCCCCATGTAGCGCGCCACCACCACCCCCTGCCCCGTCAGGCGGCCGATGGAAACCCGACCTGTCTCATCCACGCGCGCCAACTCCTTGTCGCTCGAATCGTAGGCGGCCAAACGGGTGACATCCCGAATGCTGCCGTCGGAATAGCGCGCTTCAACCTTCAGTCGCTGCTGTCCCCCTTTGCGATAGCGTCCCTCGGTCGGGAACACCGCGACCGACTGGAGCACCGGTTCATTGGTCAACGCATAGGGCATGCCTGCGCGAATCCAGCGGGTCAGCAATTGGTGGGTCGGGGATCCCGGCTGAAAACGCTGCCCTCCCTCATGCGGCACCCGTGTCAGGGCCTTGAGGAGAATCAGGCTCTCTTCCGGGGCGGCCGGAAACACCCGCCGGCTGCGGGCATCCCGGACAATTTCGGCGTAGTCGCTCAGGGGATCGTAGGAGAAGACCGACAATTTGAAGCCGCTCTGACCTTCCGGCTTGGAATGGCAACCGCCGGAGGCGCAACCGGCCTGATTGAGAGCAGGCAGGACATCGCGCACAAAACTCGGCGGGGCCAATTTCACTGACGGGGACGGCACAGACAGCACGGTTGCGACCTTCGCCTCCGGGTTCAACTCGCCCAACAACTTGCCATGGGCATCCCAGACTCGAACCTGCCCTTCGAAGTCTCCCGCAGCGACCTTTTGCCCATCGGGCGTGACGGCCAAGCAGAACACCGTCGGTTGCAGTTGCGCGACCCGGCGATGCTCGGCCGTTGCCGAACTCTGCTCCCCGGTGTGGGACTTGAGCTGGGTATAGCGGTCGATGGTTCCCCGATCGGTGGCCGCCCACACCGAGGCACTGTCTTCAGGCCAAACCACGGCCGTGATCGCCGCCATCGAATCTCCCAAAGTAACGATCTTCTCCCGCGTGGCGATATCCCAGACCTTGAGCTGACGGTCGGTCCCTCCACTGACCACCTGAGTGGCGTTGGTATTGAAGGCGGCGGCGATCACCTGGGAACCATGCCCTTCGAGAACGGCCAACGGTTCCCCGCCGGAGGGATCCCACACCTTGACCAGCGCATCGCCCCCGGCCGAAAGCAACCGGCGGCCGTCACGGCTGAATTCCAGGTCGAAGACGGTGTCCGCATGGGCCTTCCAGGCGCGTCGGATTTGTCCGTCGGCCACACTCACCAACCGCACATAACCTGGAAGACCGGAGCCCCCGTCTCCGAGGGCCAACTGGGAGCCATCGCCCGAGAACTCGAGACTGACGACCCGGCCGGACAGGCCTTGAGAAACCTCCCGCTCGACCGTGAGGGTGGCCGGATTCCAAAATCGGACCTTTCGGAAGGAACCGGAGGCCAAGGTGCGACCATCCCGGCTCCAGGCCAGCGACTCCACCGGATCGTCGGACTGGGCCGAACGGGCCACCCGAGGGAACCCCGGCTTCTGAAGGTCGTAGATATCGATCCCGCCACCCCGTGCCACAGCCAACTGATGCCCCGCAGCGTCGAGCGCCAGAGCAGCTACCGGGCGGAAGGAGGAATTCGCCGACTCCAAAGTCACAGCTCGATGAGCGGGCTCACCGGCCAGCAGACTCGCGTCCCAGGGGAGCCCACGGCGAATCCAATCCCGGAGGGTCTTGATTTGGCCCGGCGTCAATTGCTTGCGGGGCGGCATGTGCGGTTCGGCTCCCAGAAGGACCGACGTCAGCAGTCGACTCTCCTTGGGCCGCCCCTCGAAAACCACCGGCCCCTCCTCGCTGCCCTTGAGCACCTGCTCCCGAGTCAGCAACGAAAGCCCTCCTTTTTGCTTGGTCTCGCCGTGGCACGAAAAGCACTCGTCGCGCAGCAGCGTCAGCGCACTGCGCGCCAGCGGGTCGCCAGGGCCTGCGGAATGAGGGGCCGCGGCCGACAGCAGCACCGAGGCCCAAAGGGCCCCGAACCAGAACCCGAGTTGTCTTGGGATGCTGTGGATCACGGGAAATAGGAGACCCTGAGATTGAAACCTCTCTTCCGCCAAAGGCAACCGTCATGCCACCAAAAAAAGGCATCCACCCAGCCTGTTCCCCCAGCTTACTTATCGGTCGGACGGGCTGGCCAAGACCTCGCGCTGCCCCGCCGTCACCGGCACCGTGGCCGATGCACCTCCGGGCCAACGAATCTCCACCGCATCAACCTTCTGGTCTCCGACGCCCAAGACCGGCACCGGGTCATCGCAAGACCCGTCGCCAGAACCCAGATGGATCTCCCGCCACGGCCCGAAGCCCGAAGCTGATTTCCATCGAACCCGGGCGCCGACAGCCGTGGGATTGCCGCCAACCCCGGAAAGACGAACCCGCAGCCCCGGACGCGCCGACACATTGCGCCAGAGGGTCGTCTCGGCGCCATTCTGGCCCACCGCCAAGTCCACCCGGCCGTCCGCATCGTAATCGCAAACCGCAGCCCCCCGGCCATCACCCTGGACGCGGACTCCTGAGTTTTCTTCCGGGACAAACCCACCCCGACCATCGCCCCGCAACCACAATCCCTGCCCCGCGTCGTAGCGCTCGGCAAAGGGATGGGCTGTGGACAAATTCTGCGAAAGGAACAGGTCGTCGTGCCCATCCCCATCGAAGTCCGCCACGCAAAGGGAGGTCACCGGGGCCCGCTGGGCAGCCGCCGGCAACGACTTCACCACAAAGCGCTCACCCCGGTTGAGCAGCAACACCGAGTCGAGGAGGTCCACCGAGACCGACCGGGCCGCCGGCAACGCATCGCCCAAAAGCATCGGCAAGGTGGCCTTGGAAAACGTGGCCAAAGAATCCACCCGCTCCCGTACCCCCGGGAAAAGGGCCGCCCACAATCCCATCTCACGTTCCGGGCGGTCGGCCTTAAGCGCCGGATCAAACCAGCTCTCGGCCAAGTCCAAACCCTGGCCGGAACCGAAGTCGCCATACCACAATCGCCGAGGAGCTGCCGCCGACGCGCTCCAGCGGGTGTTGCGGCCCCAGTTCCCCAGGGCCAGGTCCATCCGTCCGTCTTCATCGAAGTCACCGGCCACCACGGCATTCCACAGTCCGGAGAGCGAGCCGGACGCGACGTCCAGGGTCGGAGTCCATTCGGTCAGCCGACCCGAGTCGTTCCGGTAGAATCGAGGCGGGGCCCATTCGCGGGCCAGCACCAGGTCGGGCCGGCCGTCGCCATCGAGGTCGGTGAAACAGGCGGCCGTCACCAGGCCGAGATTGTCCCAACGAGCCACCGGTGTCAGGCGCCCCCCTTGATTGCGCAACAACAACGAGGGGGCTGCCTCCGGATAACGACCGGCCACCGATCGACCGCCCACAAACACCTCCAGAGATCCATCCCCGTCCACATCGGCAGCGGCCAAGGGCCCAACACAAAAGGCCGTGCCCACGAGGATCTCGCCGCTGCGTCCCCCGGCGATGTAATACATGCGCAGAGCCCCACCATTGGTCAGACCGTCCTCGTAATTCGAGATCCCCGCCAGCAGGACTCCATTGATGGGTAAAATCGAGGTCATGTCCCGACTGGTCGTCTTGTGGAAAGGCGGGGTTTCACGGGCCTCGAAGCCGCCCTTCCCGTCCTGAATACGAACCCCCGGCTTGCCGCCGCGTCCGGCACCGATGACCAAGTCCGGACGGCCATCCCCATTGAGATCCGTCCAAGTCAGGCTGGGCCCGAGTTGAGACAACCGATGCGGCATGGCTGGCTGGCGAGCGAAATCATCGAAGGGTTCGTCCTCGTGCCGGTGGGCCAGGCGCGCCGTCTGGTCTTCAAACCAGCGGATGGGCGGCTTTGGCAAAGCAGCGGTTTCAGCGGCAGGCGCCTCGACTTCCGACACCTCCACCGCAGAACCAGCCGGCACCTCCCGCCATTCCGAGATCCGACCTGAGGACCATCGAACGCGCAACCCAACCGAGGCTGCGCGACCCGTGGCAAAGGATCGCACCGGTTCATCGCCGCTGAGGTAGCGCCCGCCGGCGATGATCTCCTGAGTCTGGTCCGGCAGGCCCGCGGCGCGAACCGTCACCGATGCGCCGATACCCCGGGTATTGGGCGCCTTGCCTTGAAGTCGGATGAGGATCCGCGGAGCGCTCGCGTTGTTCCGATAAAACGCCGGCGCTTCCATGAGGTCGTTCATCACGACGTCCAAATCACCGTCCCCGTCGAGATCCCCAATGGCCGCGCCCTGCGAAATGGAATCGGTGGCGAAGCCCCAGGCCTGAGAGACGTCCTCGAAGGTGGCATCACCACGATTACGAAAGGCCACGTTCGGAGTGGCGAGCCTCGGGAAGGATTTGACCATCGCGGCGATGTCGACCGATGTCTTGAGAGCACCACGCCGCTGGGCCTCGGCAATGCGCCTCGCACCGTCGCCATCCTGGAAATCGCGCCACTGTCCATTGGGGACGAGCAGGTCCTCGAACCCATCCAAGTCGATGTCCAGGATCACCGGACCCCAGGACCATTCACTGGCCTCGACACCTGACTGCCAGGCGACATCTGCCCAGGTGCCATCCCCGCGGTTGAGTTGCAGGACATTGCGTTGAACCTGGGCCCGATCAGCAAATCGGCCAGGCAGGCGCATCACCGGGGACATGCCCGCCGTCTGGGTGTGCCGCCACGCCCGATTGCGACTGAACATGTCCACGGCGAAGAAATCGACATGCCCATTGCGATCGAGATCGCCGAAGTCGATGCCCATGGAAAACGTGGGATTACTCCTCAGGGCCATTACCGACAGTTCGCGAAAACGCAACCGGTGATCCGGACCCGTCTCGTTGATCCAAATCCGGTCTGGGGTGTGCAAGTCGTTGCAAACGTACAAATCCGGTTTCCCGTCGCCCGTCATATCTTGGAAGCGGGCAGCCAAGCCCCAGTCCCGCGGAGGGGCCAACAAGGCTTTGCCGGCCGAGTCCAGAAAGGTGCCGTCGGTCCACGAGGCCCGCACAAAACGACCCCGCCCCTCATTGAAGAACATCGAGTCGACTTCACCCATTTCGACCACCTCACCGCCTGAATGGATTTCGAATCGGTTCGTGAGGTCCGGTGCGGTGGCCGGCCGTCCATTGACAGCCACGACCACCGTTCCCGCATCGGTCTGTCGGAGTTGGTACCGGGTGTTCGGTTGATCAAGGACAGTGGTCGGGCGGAAGTGCGCCACGTAGAGGTCGAGGTCACCATCGCCATCCACGTCGGCCAAGGCCATCGAAGTCGCCCCACTGCGGGAACGTAACCCGGCCGCATCAGTGGTCTCCTGAAAACGACCCGAACCCTCATTGAGCCAAAGGCGGGTGCCGCCGCCCAACTGATTGACCAACAAGTCGGAGTCTCCGTCCCCATCCACATCGGCAAAGGCCGCTCCGGTCGAATCGTTGGATCCTGAAGATGGGTTGAGCCAATTCACACCCGGCAAAGCTTGGGCCGTCACATTGGTGAAGCGCCAATTCCCCAAGTTGCGGTACAGGGCATTGGTTGAATCCAACCCGCAGAAGAAGACATCGAGACGTCCATCGCCATCCACATCGGCCAGCGCCACTCCCGAACCGGAGACAAGATTGCGGTTGGTGACCGCCCGTTCCTCGGAGAGTCGATTGGTGAAATCAATCCCCAGATCCAGAGCCGACAATCGGGTCAGACCGGGTGCGGACGGAGACACCGAGGGCAGGGTCTGGATCCGAAGACCCGTCTGGGCCGCTCGCAATCCCATCATCCAAACCCAGGACAAGACCAACACAGCGAACAACCTCTGGAGGTTCGCTGAAATCATCGAGCGATGCGGATTCATCATGGCGTCAACGTGATCTCAGCAACCCCGGCCGCGACCGGCACGCGTCGCACAACGCCACCCGGCCAGCGCACCTCGACCTCACCCGCCGCCCGATCCGACGCGAGGATCGTCACCGGGCTGTCCACGCTGCAGTAGCCTCCGCCCATACGAATTTCACGACGGGCCCCCGCCTTGCCGCCGGCCCACCACCGGAGGGAGGTGCCGATCCCGGTCGGATTCCCGGGAGGCCCCTTGAGCCGGACGCGAAGACCCGGGCGCGCGGCGCGGTTGCGAAAGAGCAGCGTCGGTCCGCTGTTCTGACTCAAAGCCACATCGGTGCGCCCATCGGCATCCAAGTCCGCCAAGGCCACACCGCGTTGCTCACCCCAGGCCACGATGCCCGAGTGCTCGTCGGCCCGGAAGTCACCGCGACCCGTTCCTCTCAGGAGCAATCCCCGCCCCGCGTCATAGCGGGCGTCATCCGAATGCACACCGAAGTGGTTTTGCGATAAGAACAAGTCCTCGGTTCCGTCGCCATCGAGATCAGACACCGCCAACCCATAGGCCGGTGCCAATTGGGCCCGCGGCGGCAACGGTCGCCATTCCAAATGGTCTCCCCGATTCAGGAACACTCCCGAATCCAAATTGAGCGCTGACACGCTGGGCAATGGGCCCAGAAGCGGACCCAAGAGATCCTCCATGGAAGACTTACCGAAGGTCCCCGCATCCGGGAAACGCTTCGCCACATCCGGGATGAAGGCCGCCAGTGCGGGCCGTTTGCGGACAGGCCAATCCCGCCCATCAGGCCCCACATAGCTCTCCAGAAGATCCCAGATGCCATCGTCGAGCAGGTCCCCGGAACGGATGCGCAACGGTCGCCGGCGGGCATCGGCTCCCAGGAAGTGGTTCCGCCCCCAGTTCCCCGCGGCCAAGTCCATGCGTCCGTCGCCATCGAAATCACCCGCCGTGATGCCCAACCACAGGCCCGTCCACTGGGAGAGTCGCTCAACACCGGCCGGCAATCCGGTGCCACGCAGTGGCGGATCCCAAGCCTCCAGAACGCCCCCTCGATTGCGGAACAAGCGAACCGCCCCCCAGGCCGTGCTCACCGCCAAATCAGGCCGCGCATCGTCATCCAGATCGGTGAAAACCACGCCGTTGACCAGACCCAGTTTTTCAAAAGTCGTCTGGATCCCCAAACGCCCACTCCGGTTCTTCAACAAAAACGACGTCGCCGGCTCCGGATAACGCCCCGGGACTTCCCGAACCCCGACGAAGATTTCCAACTCTCCATCCCCGTCCACATCGGCCGCCGCCATGGAACCCACCGGGCAGGCGCGACCGCTGAGGATTTCACCGCTCACTCCGGACGCCAGGTCCACGATCCGGATCGCGCCGCCATTGGTGACCCCGTCCTCACCATTGCTGATGCCGGTCAGGATTACCCCGCGCAACACCATCACAGTGGTCTGATCCCGAGGGGCGGGCTTGAGCAACGCTGGATTGGAAAAGGCCAAGAAGCTTCCATGGGAGTCGTTGGTGAACACCCCAAGCGTTCCACCCTGACCGGCGGAGATGAGGAGGTCATCCCACCCATCTCCGTTGAGGTCCGCCCAAGTGACGCCCGGTCCGGTCTGGCTGAGGTCGAAGGGCTTCAACGGTTGCCGTCCAAATTCATCAAATGGGGTATCGGTATGGACATGCGCCAAGCGGTCCGAAATCGACTCGAACAGCGGCGTTACCGGCGGTGGCGCAATGGCAGCAACCGTCTCCTGCTCTGCAATCTCCACAACACCGGGGCCAACACCGGTGCGTCGGGTCACCCGTCCATTGCGCCAAGTCACCTCGATGTCCGCCGTTGTCGCCGCGCCCAACGCAAAGCACCGCATCGCGTCATCCCCCGACAAGTAGCGACCGCCAGACATCATCTCCTGGGACTGCACCGGGAACCCTTGGGCCATCACCCGGATCTTGGCTCCGATGCCCCGGGAATTCCCGGCAACTCCCCGCAATCGAACAGCCACTCTCGGTGCCGTGGTCCGATTGCGGTAGAGCTTCGGTGGCTCATTCAAGGCGTTGAGCACAAGGTCCAGATCCCCATCGCCATCCAGATCGGCCGCGGCCATGCCTTGCTCGACCCCCGGCGCATCGAAGCCCCAGGCTTGAGTCACCTCTTCGAAGGTCAAATCCCCGCGATTGCGGAAGGCGGCATTGGGCGTATCGAGCCGGGCGAACATCCGACGCATGTCCAGGATTTCGAGGAAACCCATTTTCCGGCTCGATTTCATCGCCTCAGCGCGGGCCCCGACATCCACATCGAACATGTCCATCTCGTTGCCGTTGGAGATGAGGAGATCCTCATACCCGTCCAAATCGACATCCAGGAATAGCGGCGTCCACGACCATTCACTGGCACTGACACCGGCCAAACGGCCGATCTCGGCGAAGGTTCCATCCCCACGCCCGAGAAACAGGGTGTTGTGTGAGAACTGAGGACGGTCGTCCCACATCCCCGGTTGGTAGAAACCCGGCGGGATTCCATCGGTCTGGATGTTCCGTCTCCGATGCTCACGACTGAGCATATCCAGCACCACAAAGTCATCCACGCCGTCGCGATCGATGTCAGCAGCGTCCACCCCCATCGAGAAAGCGCTGGTGTGTCGCAAGGCCAATTGGGGCGCTGCCCGAAATCGTAAGGGGCCACCGGGAGCCGTTTCATTGACCCAGAATCGGTCTTCCGACTGAAAGTCATTGCAGACGTACAAGTCCGGCCGCCCATCGCCGGTGAGATCCCGGAACAGAACGCTCAATCCCCAATCTTGCGGTGCCGAGTCGAGCGGACGACCCGCGGTGTTCAGGAAAGCCCCACTCGTCCAAGGAACCTCCGTGAAAACACCTTTGCCTTCATTGAGGTATAAGGCATCCACCTCGCCGTTTTCACGAGGACCCACCGGAGTCATGGTAAACCTCCCCTCCAAATCAGGTTCCTCAGTCGAACGACCATTGTAAGCCACGATCCGCTGGCGCCCATTTTCCTCGCGCAGTGAATACTTGGCCTTGGGATCATCACGCACCGTCACCGTGCGGTAGTTGGCGACATATAAATCCAAATCCCCGTCCGCATCCACGTCGGCCAATGAAAGACTCGATCCCGCTCGGTTCGGATTGAGGACAACACCCGGTGTGAAATGCCCTTTACCATCGTTGTGATAAATCCGGGTTCCTTGAGCTAGCCGGACTTTCGCTACTGGGCAGCGGTTTTCGCTGATTTGCGCCGGTCGACCTGCGGTTTTGCTCGGAAAAACGACTCTTTGAACCGCCTCGGCTAGCGATTTTCTCTGTAGTGCAGACCTACCCCCTTGTCTCGGCTCCCGGATTTCCGGATAGGATGTC
>Ga0247843_1001587_pt1 | contig 45258 bp, 31 predicted proteins | sample LaCruzMarch2017__FD_192420 | JGI IMG/M metagenome (GOLD analysis project Ga0247843, IMG submission 192420) | Freshwater microbial communities from meromictic Lake La Cruz, Castile-La Mancha, Spain - LaCruzMarch2017_8m | ecosystem: Environmental > Aquatic > Freshwater > Lake | place: Spain...
TCGTCACCAACAGAGGGGGGGTCCGGGGGGGCATCCCCCCCGGCATTCACACGTACCACCCTCACCTCCAAAAGCCCGAGCGAAGCAGTTTTCATTTGTCGCAGAGGAAAGGGTTGGAGGATTTTGGGATTGAGCATGGAAGAATATTATGGTGATCGATCACCACGGAGGCAACTGGCTTGTTGCCAATGTTGTGGTATCGAGGCAGCGCCGACACAAAGGATTAAAAGCTGTATGCGATGTTTCACAGTCGGGTATTGCTCAAAACAATGTCAGCGAGCCGATTGGAAGATACATAAATCGATTTGTAGTGGTGCCAGAACGCACTCTTGCACTGATTCTGTTAGGCTGGAGGTCCAACGGAGTGATACGGGTGAATGGGAGAATGCAGGATCAATAAATTTGATCGAAGATACGACGACTGCGAAGCTTGAAGGTACAGCTTCAAATATTAATGCAGGGATTAGAGTTATGCCAATCAGAACGCGGCAGATTATAGGAAATGACTCGTCTTCGTACATATATCGGCATTCGCACGATGGCATTGATGAGAATTTGTTAATCTTCTTTCATGGGGCAGGTGATACTCATCTTCCATTTGACGCATTGGGATGTCAGATGGCACTACCGCAAACTGCAACCTTGTCAATCTCGGCGTCAATATCACTGAACAACTTGACCAGTGAAGCTACCACCAACAAATTTATGAAATTGCCTTTTGGTTTGGGGTACACCTGGTTTGAAGAAATGGATTATGAATGCACCGGTGAGACATTGGAGTCAAATCACCCTCGCCGATTAAAGTCTCTGACTACTGCATTAGAGATATTGTATCAACTATTATGCTCCTTGACAGATCAAGGTATTACTGATTTTACATGGCTACCAGAACGTGTATTCTTGTTTGGGTTTAGCGCCGGTGGGTGCCTTGCCATGGAATTGTGCCGAATGTGGATGGAGAAAGGACGAATACCATTGGGTGGTGTTATTTGCATAGCCGGTGGCGTCAAGACTAAAGGACTGGGTAATTCCACTCAACAGACGCAGCAACCTACAGACGTGTTGGTCATTACAGGAGAGGACGACTCAGTTTATTCACCAGCAGATGCTCAATTATCGAAACGTTTGTACAATGCATCCAAAGTACAAATACACGTACAGAAAGGGAAGGGACACGGGATGGTTGATCGAAAAGAGGAAATGCAAGCTATAATGGAATTTCTTTCCAAACGATTGGCTCGGCGCTTTGTTTCTATGGAAGAGATGTGAACTGTCTACTTAAACTAACAGTCATCATCTCTACACGAGCGGAATCTTGAACAGAATGTCTTCAAAGTTGCATACCGCACAAATACCAGGATCTCTATGTTCAAATAGTGACGTACCATTCTCATCGCATATTACACATCCCCCAAGCTGCGTCAGCACTCCTGCCGCCAACGATGCGTCGTTTGGTGCTAGCTCTTTCCAATTCTTTATGGAAATATCCAACATATTTTGTAGACGCAATGTTGCAAGCTCTAGTGGTCGACGTGACCAGCCTCCTACCACGGGCAATTCAGTGAATTTATTTGTGACCACCTTTCCACTCGCCTCATCCAATACCAAACCAGAGTCAGGCCACCGTCCTTTGCGTATACCCACAGCCATTGCATCTTCAATCCATGGCTGTGCTCGAAATGGATTACCGATATACCCACCAATTACTGCAGGAAGGGTGGCCCATGCCTGTGGTACAAAATGGTGCATCATTAGATGTCGAAATGTGTAATAAAAGGATTACTCTTCAGTGATAGCACAACATTTACTTACTCCCAGACCAAAGAGCATACCAAACAACTTCAAATATGGTGACATTTCTGTATCATCCGGTCTCCAACCCGTTCCTACACCAAATGCTTTCCCAACTTTCCCAGTAGGGTCGACCATAAGCTCCACTCCTGTACCTGTAGTTGCGTCACAATCCAAATCGACTAAATCTACCATTCTCTTAGCCGACTCTGACTCACAATTCAATATTAGACCAATCTTTGTAATCCCCCTCTTTTGTAAGTCGGGCATGTAATACCTTAGACGTTGAGCATATTCAATAGCATTGAAGTCGGCTGCGTATGTAGCAAGGACTAGCATGGTCTTTGTCCCGGGAGTATTAGTGTATGAACCTAGATCGATGTCATTTGCGGTCGTGACTGATCTTGCCGTCAAGCCAGCCAAGGGAGCGTACGCACAGCTCTGTTGGGTTGTGCAGCACAATGCGGTGAATGACAGTAGGGCTCTAAACATGATGAATGGCACAACCGTCGGCGTCCGTTGCGCCTCCTGCGGGAGAGGCAGATGTGGTCATGAAGAAGGCCAGTCTGCCATACCGAAATCATACGTACGTACGTATGACAACGCTATGACACGATTTTTTTTTCTCGGTGAAGCCATGCCGACGCTTGCTACACTACTACTAGTCCTTCAGGTGCTGATGGCAATATGTTCCATTGATGCACTCTACATGCCGATTCCGAAATCCAAGCTCTGACCCGAATTCATTCTCAATCATCAGATTCTTCGACGTCGATTCGACGTCGTCCAACACCATCGAGGATAAAAGAAACAGAGAACTATCGTGAAGCCAAAGAGCTTTCACGCAAGTTCATCGACGATCACCATCATAATCAGGGAAATAAGAAACGAGTCGCAATATTCGGAGGTGGTTTGTCAGGAATCGTGTGTGCCAAGTATCTTAGTGATGCCGGACATGAAGCCACCATCTATGAAGCACGCTCAATACTGGGGGGTAAGGTAGCGGCGTGGCAAGATGAAGATGGAGATTATATCGAAACTGGTCTACACATATTCTTTGGCGCGTATCCAAACATACATAATCTATTCCATGAGCTTGGGATTGAAGATCGACTACAGTGGGCACCACATCGAATGACTTTTGCAATGCAAGATCTGCCTGGACAATTCACTACATTTGATTTCCCCGAAGGTGTTCCAGCTCCGTTTAATATGGCAGCTGCAATACTTAGAAATACGCAAATGCTAACACTGGAAGAGAAAATACGGATGGTTCCTGCGTTACTTCCCATGCTATTAGAAGGTCAGTCGTTCATTGATGCACAAGACGAGAAGTCGGTTCTGCAGTTTATGACTGAATATTCAATGCCGAGAAGAATTAATGATGAAATCTTCATAGCAATGGGGAAAGCATTGGACTTCATAGACCCAGACAAGCTGTCAATGACAGTTGTACTGACAGCCATGAATAGATTTATCAATGAAGCTGATGGGAGTCAAACTGCTTTTCTTGATGGTAATCCACCTGAACGTGTTTGCCAGCCCATCAAAGAGTTTATTGAAAGCAATGGTGGACAAGTAATCTGCTCAAGTCCAGTGTTAGAAATTCTATTGAGCGATGGCGACAGCACAGTGAAAGGTCTCAGATTAGTGAATGGAACTACCATAACTGCCGATTACTACGTGTCAGCTGTTCCCGTGGATGTGTTCAAGCGGCTAATACCAGCTCGGTGGTCAACAGATCCCTTCTTCAGACAGCTTGATGAATTAGAAGGCATTCCTGTTATCAATATACAATTGTGGTTTGATCGAAAACTGAATTCAGTTGATGGGCTCTGTTTCAGTCGCTCTCCTTTGCTAAGTGTCTATGCAGACATGTCGAATAATTGCGAAGAGTATGCTGACGAAAAGCGCTCAATGTTAGAATTGGTCTTTGCACCCTGCTCTCCTGAAGCCGGTTCATCGATCAACTGGATTGCCAAGACTGATTCTGAGATTGTTGATGCGACAATGAAGGAACTCGAACGTCTCTTTCCTACAGAGGTTGGTCCAACTGTCTCAGCTGACAAACGTGCCAATCTTGTCAAATCATCAGTGGTACGAGTGCCACGGTCTGTATATGCGGCTACACCTGGACGCAACAAATACCGCCCAAGTCAGGTAACACCAATTGACAACTTTGTTCTAGCTGGGGATTATGCATCGCAGAAGTATTTAGGAAGCATGGAGGGCGCAGTTTTATCAGGGAAGCTAGCTGCAGAAGTTATTTGTGACAAAGCTATGGTGAGAAACAACCGGAATGGATTGAAGAAAGTACATTCCTCGGTTCAGGATGCTGCGTTACATGAACGTATCCCGATGGGTATCAAAGGCACGTTGCCTTTTTCATTCGGAGGCGGTCAGCAGGGTAATTTTAAGAATCCATGAATATTATTACGCAGATATTGATATTATAATACAATCTCAGAACATTTAGCAGCATTGATGAATTTGTGTTGCTTAATATTTTATGAAATATCAATTGCATTCAGGTCCCTAGCCTACTGAAGTGACAAATTCCCCTCCACCCCCAAACCTCTTCTTTCGTCAACCAAACAGATCATTGAGATACTTCTTGTATATGGCCATGAACTTCGCAATGAATGCCTCGATATGAAATATCTCCTTGCTCCCCAACGCAATCCGGTGTTCATAGAATGCTGCCCATTGTACGACTTGTCCCTTAATCGAATCATCCAAATTCGGAATCAAATCCATAACCAATGTCTTTAGTATAACCTGTGCGGGGATACAGTTGATTAGGAGCTCATACAGCTTTTCCCGTGCGGCGATGAGACTATTTGGACTTTGCTCATTAATTATCCCCACGGCTAATTGTGCAATATATCGCTCCCAATCAGTATGTGGGATGGGAATTGATGCCTTAAGTTCCTTCGGTGAATCGTCGCGGGAGGTAACGTAGCAGGATTCCAACATTAATAATGCCCGACGGAGATTACGATTCGATGCTCGGGCAATATTGACAGCTAATTCATCAGCTAATGCAATGTTCTCCTTGCGCGAGACGGTCTTAAGGACATTACATATCTCGTCATGTGACGGTGCAGCTATACGTATCCCCAAACACCTCGACCTTACTGGTTCAATAACCTTACTTGGGTTGCTGCAGCACAATATTAATCGACAGGACGATGAATACTTCTCCATCGTACGACGGAGTGCGGCTTGTGCCTGACGTGTTAATTTGTCAACTTCAACGAGTATGACCACCTTGTATTGTGCCTTCTGTTTGACAATATTATTCTCGTCGTCGTTAGTTTTATTCGAAGATGATGATGCAAATATGCTGCTTCCACCTCCTCCCCCCTCGCCGACATTCGCAATGTTCTTGTTTTGTGCCATCTCCTTAATGACATCCTGTATTACGTAACGGTCATTCAGCCCAGCATCCCCCGGTGCCATCTCAATGTGATAATTACTCGATATCATATTAATCTCCACGGTACGTTTTGTGGGTGTCGTAAAGGTCCGTTTGTCAAGACGTAAACGTTCGGCACCTGGACCAAAGACTTGACGAAGCAATGCCATGATACGAGTCTTCTTCCCAGATCCGGGTGGGCCGTAGAATAGAAGATGAGGCAGACCCCCTGGCTCGTCTGCAAGGGATGACAAACGCTGCGTCAACTTGCCATGGTACGAGAGTTGCTGGAGCCGCGTGGGGCGGTGCTTATCGACCCACAGCATTAATCTAGTTGAGTTGGGTATGGTGTCATGGGCGCGCCAAATCTGTCATTTTAAACCGTATCACCTCCCCAAGACCTCGCGTCTCCCCATATCCATAATGGAGACCCATCGTCGTCGTCCGGCAATGTCACCGGCCGATGCCACAGAAGACATCGGTGTCCAGGCGCTAGGTGCAGCAATGACGACGATGGCAGTGACGGGCGTTCCTACCGAGCTTTGCATTCCAACCCTCAAAGAGACTGCAATGCGTCCTTCATCATCGGGGTCGGGAAAGAAGAAGCAATGGCACAAGAAGAAGGCCAGTCCTCCTCCCGCTCATGAAATTCATATCTTGCGTCATGTCGTGAGTGATGATACTCATCATCCCGTCATCTTCCATGGAGGGAGCGGTGACGCTGAGTCAATGACGACGTCAACAACATGGCCCATGGTACACTCGTCGATAACTGGTGGTGGTAAGACAAACGCCACCACGGTGACCGAGACTACGACGAACAAGAATAGTAGTGGAGGGCATCTGCAGTTGAAAAACAAGAAGTCGGTCGTCGTGGAGATTTCATCGACGCAGCTTCATAAGCCACCAAAGAAGAAGCCCCCCTACCTTCATATCCTACCGGGTAGCAACTATCGCGTCGTCGCAGGAGGGGCCGCAGGCATGGCGAATATCGTCTCGCCAACGTCCATCGACGATGGTGGTGGTAATAATGGTAATGGCCAGAGCAAGAAGAAGTCGACGAGCAGAAAGAAAAAGAAGAATCCGCAGAACCAGCAAAATCAGCAGCAGACGGCAAAGTTGAATGGAGATTCGTCGGACGATGTTGCTGCTGCTGATGGTGGTGCTGGTGGTGGCAGCTATGACTTCTACTACACCAATGAAGGAGGTGCCTCGGTCCTGTCTCTCTTAGGTCAGTACCCCTACGTCATGCCATCAGCATTCGATGGGTCGTACGATCGATCCGATGAACAACACTTCCTCCACACCCAGCAGCTCGATACTTCCTCCATGATCTACCCACCAACACCAGCAGCGTACGTTGGTCATCATGAGGTTGGTGGTGGAGGCTATGATGTGCACTATCCGTACATTGCTACCGCACCCGTGCATTATGACCTTCATCGTCAAGGACCACCGGCTGGTACCGCTGTCATTGTGCCTGGTGGATACTACGTTCCCGTGATAATGCATGATGATACCGTGTACTACAGTCAACCAAGCCATCCACAGAGCTCTGCTACCGGCGAACATGCGGTACCATATTACCACCATCATGCCACCTGCCACTCTCCATATGCTGGAGAAATGATGGTGGATGTTTCTGGGAGATATAATCCTTGCCCAGCTCCTCCATCCTCTGTACATCGAACAAATGACAGCAACCGCATCAAGTCACCATTGAATATTGATGCTCCCGCTTTTGATCCCCCCATCAAGGACTATGATACCAAACTCGAGAACGATACCAAAATCAAGACTACTCATTGAACACCACACTACTTGGGAAAAGAGCATGCTTTGAAAGCTGTTTCTCTCCTAGAATTATTTGTACTACCAAGATCACTACCTTTCACCACTCATGTATATTAGAATTTTACTACTCCTACACGTTATCAAAACTCACGCAATAGTTTGCAACAATAGAAATAGTGCAAAGCAATCAGATAAATCATTTTATGTAATTATATAACACTCTCTGTCATGTCGGCCTTTCAATATTGATCTATCTGCCACTCTTTGCCATTCCTACATAACACACCTTCATTTTCTAGTATGAAGTCCATAATATGCCGCGGTATCAAAATACATATCTCTTTGTTTGGATATACAATCTTAGGTGGCAATAATGTGCAAAATGAGTATATTTCGTTCTTTTCATGCTTCGGCAATACGATTAATAAACCCGCGTATGTAAGCGTCTCTTGCTTCGCTTCTCATCTCGGCACAAGCATTGTTGTAGGCTTCCAAACTTGAGTCGATTGTATCTCTACTAACGTAACCTCTCGTTAACCCACCTAGCAAGTCATGCATGGCAGTATAATCCCCAGCTGATGCTGCAATCGTCCAATGCTTCACAGCTCGTTCCATGTTTCCAGACTGTGCCTCCAAGAATCCAAGCTTTTTCCTTGCGTCTTCGTGCCCTGTCATAGCCGCGGCCTCATAGTGAAACTTGGCTTTCTTTAAATAGAATCCTTCCCGATAATTGTTGCCTAGGTAACAATGCGCCTCACTGGAACCAAGATCTGCGGCCCTGGCGTAAAGTTCCATTGACTTTTCACGATTCTGCTGCAAACCCATGAATCCTCCATCATAAAAATTGGCCAGAACAGTCATCGAACCAGCATCATTTGCCTCCACCCGCTTCGTCAGTTCTCTAATAAACTCATCTCTAGTTTTCCCCATTCTCTCTGAATTGCAGAACGGACACTTGTCGCCGTTTCCAGACATTCTGAAGGAGTCTATACACCCTCCACAAATGCTCTTTCCGCAGCAGGAATAATATAGTGCCATACCCACATTTGCCTTCTCATTTGCAATCGCAAAGTCGTAAACTGGTACAGATGCTATAGTCGCAGGTGGAAGCGAGACACAACATGCCATTTTTTTTGGCATTGGTAGGAAGCAAATGGGACAGTCGTCTTTGGCCGGAGGGTCCTTGAACAACGCCTCGTCGTGTAGCTCGGCAGCACGTCGTTTGCATAGTTGTTTATGCGTCGACCAATGATTCCTCTGACACTTTGCGTTGCAGTACCTGACGAGCATACACAATTTACACGTCTTGAGACTAACACCCTCCTCGCCGCACTCGGCACAGCGGTGGACCGTCATATCGTTCATCCCACTGGACAATTATTCAAAAGATGGCTAGAGAACATGAAGGCGGATGTCTACTCGTGGACATGATACAAACTACAACCTTCGTTTGGGCGGGAATGAGAGCCCCCACCTCATCTTTTATCTCTTTCATGAAGCCGATCTGTCGTGTCGCCATCGTCGGCGCCCAGCGCCAGCGTGTGGCAAAGGTTGCGGCTCTACTTCATTCAGATGATTCACAAAAGAGTCTTCAAACGATATCACTGGCTGATACAACCACGATTAAGGAATCATCGATGACGACGACAATCGACGAGGATGACAACAAAATGAACATCGTACCGAAAGGAGTGCCGGTCGCGATTGAAATTGAATATCTACCATGCGTCGCTACATTCGAATCCTACAACAACGATCGTGGGTTAAGTGTAAAATATTTGGCAAAAGTAGAATACCATGGACCGAATGGAGCACTGACGATGGGTCAGTCGCTAGCCCCATTTTTTGATTCCATCGATCCTGCTCTTCCCTTTAATGGAATAGCGGCAGTGGCAATCGGTTGCGGCATCGAAGAAGATGGCGATGTCGATAATATTAGGACATACTTCGCTGCACTCTCTTCATGTTCGGAAGACAGTGTTGACACTATGATTCAGTGCTTGAAACCTAATGAAGAATATGCATCGATGAAGGAAGAAAATGAAGCCTTCCGTCAAATGACTGAGGATAAGAAGGAGGAGGCAACAATACATGGCACGCTGGGACCAGGGAAAATGGCCACATTTGTTTTTGACGTTGCTAAGCATTGCGTGCGGCAAAGGTGGGAGAAAGAGTTGACTGAGTACGAACAAATTCTTGCAACAACTGTATTGCAATCACAATCTACTGTAGAAAAGGTAACAACATTCACGGACACTGTTGTAACAACGCCAGACGAGTTACAGTGCACTATTTCACATATTCCAAACCCAGAATTGACCAGATATGCATGTAGAAAGTGTAGAACAGCTCTCTTTGGAGAAGAGGATATACAAGACCCACCTCATAGCCAATCCCTACACAACTTCAGCAAGAAGATGCACAAAGTCGGGTATGGCAATGCGGGAACCTGTCAGAATCACTTCATTGCGCAACAGTTGTCGTGGATGGGTGGATGTGATGGCGTGGAAGGGAAGCTACACTGCCCAAAATGTAAGACGAAGGTAGGGCACTATTCGTGGACTGGTGCACAGTGCAGCTGTGGAACATGGGTCACGCCCGCAATTATGATCCCCTTATCCAAAGTGGACGAGATGAATCCATTATCGCAAATTTTTACGGTGACACCTGCTTCTGTGCCACAATCATTCGTTATGGAAATAAGATAATCATACACTTTTTAATCCATAAATTACGAGCACTTGAATATATCACTAAACAGATCATCCTTCGTAAACAAACCTTCGGGCTCAACGAATGTAAGAGATACTTTGCTAACCCCTCCTTTCTTCTTTCCTCCTGTACCAGCACCATTTCCCAAGCGTTTCTTCTCCTGCTCGAACAATGATTTGTAGGTGTGTGCCATAAAGTCCTCCATGTCGTGCAAGGGTGTGGTTTTATCGTCCTCGTTGCCTATCGATTTTGCCAGCGTTGATATAGCAGGATGGTAATGCTTTTCTAGCGCACTTAATTCCCAAAGGGATGATTCCAGTGCTCGAGTCTTCATCAAGTCACTCACATCCTCCACGAACACATCTTCAATCAACCCTCCATCCTCATCCTTGCCTCTGCGATGTATCAAACATGCACACTCGCCGTGTTTTCGTAGCAAATTGCTCACCAGTGCAAGCACGAATAGGCCACCACTGGGCGGGCCACTCAATGCCAAGCGACATAATCGTTTACAGAATGCAGCCACAACGTAGGCTGGTAGCATAGAATTAGACGACAATGACTTCGAAAGTAGACGCAAAAATCGCGTACGATGCTTCGTGTATAGTATACGCGGATGCAATAGCTGATAGAGAGAGTTGTAAAATTGAGGATATTCAAGTTGATGGTCCAGCATAAGGATGAAGAGTCCATGCAATGACAGGATGGCGGCAAGGCTATTATTGCCATCGTTCACCCCCTCCTTGAATGATGTGGTGAAGTATTCCGCGAACCTCAACGGAGATGGACATACATCGCTACTTAACATGTATGTCGATAAGTGTTGCAATACGCGCCTTTGAGTCCTTGATGGTATGCTAGAGAGACGCAAAACAGAGAGCCATGCCTCTTGGTGAGATTGACGATGTTTGTACGATTGTTGCCACGCAATGAGCTTTGTCTTTTTGGTTGTACGGCTTTTCTTTGACTGTGGTTCATCGTTTATTTTCTCCTCTTCCGATGACGAATTGCCTTCGGATGCATCTGAGTTGACATTATCATCAAAACCATCATCAGTGACAACATCTCTCTTCTCAGCAGAAAAGACAGGTGGAGGGAATAAGAATCCTGCACCATTTTCAACTCTCAAATCACCAGTACGTTTCTTTGGTACATACTCCATCATCAACAAGATACGGCAGACATTCTCGGCGACCAATCCGACCTTCATTTCGGCTTTTTCGACATCAACATCATTCGCAATCTTTCGAACTCTTTCCAAACTAGCCAATAAGTCTAGTACAATTTGATGCAATCCCTTGTATACAAAGTATTGAACATCACGATATGGACGAATGAATTCAGTATCCAATAGTTGGAGGATTGATTCCTCCGACGAGAAAGATTCACCACCAGAGTCATCCTGTCCCCGTGATGTGTTGTCATTCATGGTACTAGTGCATAGTCGTGATTTCACAATCGCTTCCAATAATTTATTCAACAATCTTTCGGATATATAGAATGCAGCAGCGTTTGGATTTTCCTTTTCACCTGCTGTCAGATCACCTCTGCCATGACTTGTGTGGTTACTTGACAATCCAGAAATATTCATAGGAGATGATGCCAAGACACCGCAATACGTACGTAACGCTGTAGTCTTCCCATCTACGATACCTTCAAGTAGAAGAGAGATAAATTCATCATGCTGGGTCAACAGCCATGTTTTCCACTGGTAACTGGCATCATTAGTACCACTTATGTCACGACCATCACCTACTACGAAATCGAACTCGTCACGCTCAATCAAGACGGAGAATATCTTACGCAATCCTTCTAATCGCAGAGCATCGTCACGATCCCTTCCGTCGTGTACTGCTTTGCTGCTGTTGCTGATATCGTATCGATGATTCTTCCTCTTCTGGCGAGAGCTTTTGCGAAGTTGCTGCAGCAGCGTCTTGATCTCTTGAGCCGTTTGAGCCGACGACGATGCCATATCCTCGTTTGTTTGTGGTGGTGGGTGGTGGAGGTGTTGGGCGTGGCGCCAAAAAATGACATGCAATCGCTCTTTTGATGCCCCACCCCAACATAGTCGGAAGAATACCACAAAAAAAGCTAGATACTACGATCATGGGAGCAATTGAGTTATTGGATGATCTCATCTTGGATCTAGAGGGAAAGTTAAACCTCGGTGAGAATAGAGTTGTTGTTTTTTGCGTTTTGACATCACTCGTGATGTGTATCTGACGCTGTACGCTTCAATACTAGCACCGGGTGAAGATCCGGTAATCTACGTCAATGGGAATGCAGGAGAGAAGCAACAACATGACAAAAAACAAAAACAAAAGCCGTCGAAGGACACTAATTCCAATAAAAATTCAACTACCAATCCGAATCTACCGGATATTCATATACTCAAGCTTGAATTCAAAGTAGGTTTAATTACGAAAGTATGGACACATCCAGATGCCGACAAACTGTACTGCGAGGAAATTGACTGTGGTGAACAAGGAGGACCGCGACAGATTGCTTCAGGTCTTAGAAAACACTATACGGAAAGTGAAATGCTGGGAAAACGAGTATTGGTCGTGGCCAATTTAAAGGTGTGTTTGTGTTCTCGTGCCATGATGGCTCTACTTTAATACAACGGAAAAATCATCATATTCATCACATCATTATTAATTATCATAATAGGAAAAGAGACTTGTGGGATTTAAATCGCATGGAATGGTACTGTGTGCCTCCCAATGCAACGAGGATGGCTCCGAAACGGTCGAATTTGTCGAGCCCCCCGATGGTTCACCATTAGGCGAAGTGATTACTTTCGAGGGACTTCCTGCCCCTTCTCCAATGTCGTCATCTCAGGTAGAAAAGTATAAAGTTTTTGCAGCGTGTATGGAAGGGATGAAAACCAACGATGATTGTGTTGGGGTATGGAATGGACATGCCTTCATGACAACGGCTGGACCTTGTAAGAGTAGGAGTGTGAAAGGTGGGGCAATGCGTTGATCTCACAATAATTTGACGACAAATATCATCTCTAGCTAATGGCAAAGATTGTACAACAAAGCTCTCATAAATGTGGCAATATCACTTTAATTGTTCTCACTAATGAAACACACTTTAGTTGTACTCACTAATGAAAAAACGTTTAATTTGACGACGCATATATCTAATTAACGGCAAAAAAATCGTGTAAGAAAGCTCTTGAGTAAATTTATGTGGTACAATTTTCAAGTGCATTGTTCAAATAGTAGTCGTCTATATCTTCAAATTAAAAGCCCTTCCATATCCCAAATCACGGAATACCGATACCTCCAATACCTTTCCAGTATCGGCATCTATATTGGCTTTGACTTGTCCGACCATGGTACCACGACCCTCTTGTTTATTGGTCTGTCCCATACCCCCGAAAGGCAAGGGAATGGCGCCCGATCGTCCCATTATTCCACCTTTTTGAAAGCTGGCATTAAATCGTACCGCAATAATACCAGCGCGAGGCGAACCAAATCCAAGGACATTGTTTGTTTTCGTCAAACGCCCCAACTCTTCATTTGCCGCCTTGTCTTTCTGAAGTGCACGTACCACCTTGTCTATTGCTGACGATGCCTCCTTCTCGGTAATTTGAGCGTTAAGCACTAATCGGCAACACTGTCGTTGAGAGATTTGTGCAGGCGTCGTAGTAAATGCTACAGTGGGAGAGACAATCCAGATCTGAATCAGGAGGACTACTATTACTGATCGAATAAATAGGTTGTACCGCCTCATCCTTATACACCTCCACGACTCTGCCCGCTCAATGCGGCACCACCTCCTGTTTGTTTGATTGATCATGGGCCCATCGTCAAATACCAATAATCATCGTCGCATAGCCAAAATCAAACAGGCGCTAACACTACTAACCGCATTCCTCTCCGGTGTTGCACTATGCTCCACTTTTTTTCTTTACAGGACGACACGACTCCACATCGACAACAATGACAATGCTGCCGTTCGTCCGTGGGGATCGGCGGGGTCGTCGTCGCCTCATGAATTACTACGATCGACGCGGCTGCGAGAATATTCATCGGCGGCCACCACCAGTGGGAATATCGCATCGGCATCGTCGTCGACGTCGATATTGGCAGGACTGCGCATACTCGTGGCAATAGCCTCGTATGATTTTTTGCAATTGGCCCATTTAGAAGAGGTGCTCGACGCGCTGTTGGACTTTTGCCATGCCGGATCTGCCATCGATATCGTTATATACACCACGGTAATGTATCCGGTGGCATTACTGGATATGTTGAACGATCGATTACGATGTAATTATCGTGATTATCGAAATCGGGAGACGACGACGGCTACTGGGGCTAAGTTGACAGTGACGATTATATTAAAACCGTCACATGTACGATTGCATTTAGTGGATTATCATCGAGAATTATTTTATGAAAGAATAGATCAGTATGACGTATTCGTTTATACAGAGGTAAGTAATAAGGAGATGGAGTACAAAAAAAATGATTTGTCATTCATTACACTCTCTCATCTTATTTTAATATACAACACAATAAAATTACTACTGCAATAATAATACAAAGGATGATATACGGATTACGCCCAAAACTATAGCAGCATATTTACATGAAACACATCGTGTTAATAGTCTCGTCGGTCCGAAGCGTGCATCTGATTATAATATTGGGATTGTACGGTATGAATATAATTATCCGGAGAATGTCATCATTACCGACAAAACGCGTCATGCGAGCGTGAATGTAACGCGCGTATATTGGGAACATGTCGGAAGGCCGATATTTGATAAACTCGTTAATAAATTGGATGCAACCATCGATGCACCCGAATTATCGCCGTACTATATTACCATGGCACATCCACATCAGGGCATGTATATGGTAACGCCTGCATTACTACTGGCATGGAAAGATCGACCGGGGTGTAATTTTAATATCGTGCGTAATCGACCATCGCACCCCAGCAATCCAAGTCAACCCACCGAGGGCACACAACGCGTATGGATGTCGAGTCAAATGATGTACGGAACACGACACTGTGCCATCAAGCAATTATTGCCGGTGGACAGCTTTGGTCAATTGACTGTACATCATTTACCGAATAAGAATTATAGACGCGTTGGCAAGCAAGGCCGATTGGGTGGACATGCGAATGCACCCGCGAATGAATTTAGCGACGGTACTGAGGTCTTTGAACCATCGCATTCGGACCTATTGAAGGCATTGGAATTACATATTGCATTAAAACGACAATTTCGACATTTGCGATCATCAAATAATGATACCATACGAGTGGTTGATACTGATATCAAATTACGTAACAATCATCATATGGTGGAGGCATACAAATCATACGTCAAGCGAGGAGGGTACATGATTGATACGGATATGGACATTGATATAGATGCTTGGCGGACTTCGAGTTCATTATGACCCCCCCTCACAGACATATTTTTTTAGTGGGATGTGCTTGGCCATGAAATTGATTTGTTGGCCGTGAAAATTGATTTGATGGTCGTGAAATTGATTTGCTGGCCGTGATAATTGATTTGTTGGTCGTGAAATTGTTTGTTGGTCGTGAAATTGTTTGTTGGCCGTGAAATTGATTTGTTGGCCGTGAAATTGATCTGTTGGCCGTGAAATTAATTTGTTGGCCACGAAATTGAATCTTTTGTGAATAACGTTACTCGTGTCATTGTGTATAAGTCGTTAGAATTCAAATGTAAATATAATCGTCTAATGGAGAGAACTCAATCTCAGTCTTGTCTATGTAATGCAATGTAATCATTCATCATCATCATCATCACCATCATCATCATCATCATTATCATCACATATGTCATAGATGCATATACAACGCAATTCGTCACCGGCTGCCCCACAAGAGAAGCATATATAGGCGTCGTCTGGGAGTATTCTGGCTTCGACATTGGAGGCATACAAATCATATGTCAAGCAAGGAGGTTGTATGATTGATACGGATATGGACATTGATATAGATGCTTGGCGGACTTCGAGTTCATTATGACGCCAAATATAGTTTCTTAAATTTAACTATAATCATTATTATTGTGGACGTGGTAGATATACCGTCTCCAATATTTAACCAAGGGACATATATTTAGCAATATTTGCAGGCTGACACCGACGTCTCCTATAAAATAATACATACGACGTTTCGGATACAACATTCCTTGGTGGGATTGGCTCGACTAAATCATCATCAAACTGTAACCATAATGGTTCCGCTGATTCAGCGATCAATTTCGTTGCTGCATTAGTCGCTGAATGTTTTTCCTTACTCCTTCCAAGATGCCATCGATTAGTATTTGGAGTTGTCCCATCCTCTACACAAGTCTCAGCGGTGTCAGTGTCAGTAATGTTTGCACCATTAAAGTTGTATGCAACTTCTTCTTCACCATCCGGACTACATGTAGTAGCCTTGCATATTGCGATGTAATGTCCCCCTGTCATACCTCCTATGTGATTAACAACACCTACCAAGTCATAAATGAATGTCTCATCGTTCGATTCTCGACAAAGCGGAGAATCCTTGTCACACCACTCACGCATATTCAGCCCCGTTAATGGGCAGTCTACCCTGGTACTTATTTTCTCCCTCCAACGTGACGAGGCACTAAAACGCTTCAAATGGAATGTTAGTAGATCAGGTAGATTCCACAATGTCATACTTTGCTTGGCTTCACGATCAACCTTGCATTGTGGACAACGCCAGCTACCATTGGCATCTAATTGCTGTTCTTTACAAAATTCGGTTAGACATGCACCAATATGCAACCATCCCTGACTGGGGGGACTTGACTGGCATTCTGAGGATTTGTCGTCAGCAACACCTACTTGACCTTTCTGCTTAGTATCAAGCAATGCATGACTTTGTGGATGTGGAACAAGAGAGGGTGGTGTGTACAGTAGCTGCGTCGGATGTCTTGTCCTGGAGTTAGGATCGTCTTTTCTCTGATGCCAGTGCAACACTAACGCATGTCTCGCATTCATGTAGTTCCCAATAGTACGAACCAATGAGTATGGAAAGTTTTTATCTTCGTCGTTCGTACCAAGCGGCGACACTGCCGTAGTAACGCGTACTTCAAATGGAAGTAAAGGTAGGACTTCTCTTAATCTTGTGCTGAGTGTGTTTGACAAGGAGGTCACGAACGCATGTTTATCGACAGTACTGGCTTCCTGACCAATATTTACTGCAGCTTGAACGTACTGTTTGTCAATTGTTACCAAGGCCTCAATAACGCGTGACAGCATCTTTTGGGCATTATGTCGTTCTTTCTTGGAAATGCTCGAAGCTGTTGTTTCATTTGCATTTGTGATAGGATCTTCCAAGAACCTCGATGCCTGAGCAAGAATGTGTGCACCCGCTCTAGCCGTGCTCCATTCATTGTGGCACTGAACGTAAAACGATTGTCCGAAAAGGTAGGGATCATTACTCTTTTGATCAAGACCCCTATGATGGACAACAAATTCTGTTGGCTTTGGTCTCGGAAGAGCATAGCTGTACAACGGACATACCCGACCTTCAGTAAAACTGTCAATCGAATACGTTTCATCCCATTTGGCGGAAAAATTGTCAAAGTGGATCTTGACCTTCTTGTTCGATTGATTTCGAGATCCTCCCCCCTCTTCATCAAGAGCCTGCACTATCTCGTCGGCGTGGATGATTTCTATCACACTGCCCGGGAACCAGTGGTTACGGTGATCAATAGCATCTACGCGTAGCCCTAGTGTAAAATCTATATCCGACCTCGGCCAGAGATTACGGGAGATAACTTTGGCCACGACAAGTGGATTCGTATCAAGTGAAACGCATTCCTTTTCATCGCCATAGACCCTTAAATATTCTCGTGCTAAGTCATAGTCTTTCTTGTCTCGGTCAATTGTATGTAGTTCACTGTCATTACTCAATTCACTAGAAGTCGTTGATGCATCATCAACTACGTCCTTGTTGGTACTGCTCTTAGGCTCAATTGATCTAACACGCAACGTCGTCTCGAACGCAATTATGCTTGCAATAGTTTGAGATGTAACACCATCGAATGTTTCTTGTCCAAGATGTCTTAGACATGGACCTTCCTTATCAGGTAGCAGTACGACCTTTGTGTACATTTTCGTGAAAGCATGACTGTCATCACTAGCTGTTGATTCTATAACTTCTTTCTTGCATATTCTTAAGTTCAAGACACCGCATAACTGCTGTAACTTCATTTTTAAGTCACCAACATCAGCAAGTCTGGACATGGGTATTAGATACTCTTCAAATATGAGATCCTTTGACGGTGGAGACGACTTAACAACTCGTGATGATGCCTTATCCTTCTGCGAACGCCGGGCCAGTGTGTTTGGGCAATTAATATCCGTCGCACGTCGAACAACAGTGCACTGAAAAATAACCTCGGTGACTGTTGGAAATGGTAGGGATAGCATGTTAAATGGATCAAAATTCTTGCTTGAGTGATTGCACACGGGACAAGTGACTCGGTTGTAGACTTGGCCCATGGAAAGATCCGATATCGCAGAACGATTACGTCGAAGAAATCGTCGCCACGCCTCTTGGCCAACTCTCGAAAGCTCTGACCTCTCGATAAATTTATCCTCTAAGGCCTCCACGTAATATTTCCTCTTCACTCTATTGCCGTCCTCGTGAAGCATATCAAACATGTCATTAAGCAACTCTTGAGCGTCCTGCTGGTCTGCTCCGCTGTATTGTGAGCGAGACTTCGCGAGGAAAGCACGAAATTTCTGAGGTGCACGGGATCCGTATTTTCCGCTCCACATAAAGTGCAGTAATTCAGAGAACTCCTCTAGTATTTTGCCCCCAGTACCCAACGGATTGTCCTTGTTTATGTCCCCATTCATTTTGAACTGCTCACTCAATAAGTACGCTCGCAGTAACGGCAAATATGACATGCATTGCCATCCAGAGTTAGCATAGCAGGTGTTGCCTAAGTTCATCAGGCCACATGCACCATACGAAGGAAATAGACACACTGCATTGTTACTATGATCAAATGTGGATGTTTCCGTTGTTTCTTTTTTCTTATTCCCCGTGGCTGACTTGGTTTTTGACTCGTTCGACGAATTGACTTCGTCACCATTGCTATCGATTTCCAGATTTTTCACGCTGCCGGAAGTCATGCGACCCCTAACTGCCAGACGGTCTGATTTAACGTCAATCCACTCCTCGTGATTGCCACCACGGACATTAAAATGAACACGCACATGAGTGTACTCTCCAAATCCAGTCGTCTTAGCAGCTGAGCCGTTCGCAGTTGAGTTATCATTTTCTGCATCACCAGCCTTGGTTGTGGTGTCAACGTTTACGATGATTGCTTGGTACCAACAACCGGTTGAGTCCATCGCATCAACTATAGTCCTTAAAATGAGTGTTTTTAAAGGCTCCGACTTTGCATCTAACCCACGTAAGAAGAGTCTAAAGTTGGCATCTTCGTCGGCAATCCTACGTGCAGCTGTTGCCTTGGCTGCTGCCTCGCGAGGCCAAGCAAACGATCCATCTTTATTCACGACAGTGCATTCATACAAAAGTCGCATTCCGTCAGTAATACCAATACTCTCAACAGAGCGCCAGTCTGCATATTTATCCCACCGTTCTTGATACTTTTGATACGAATATGTTCCTCCTTGGATATCGGATGTGCCTACCGGGATATCGGCACTTAGATTCTTACAAAGGAGCGCCCATGGACCGTATTGGTTTACTGTGGAGGAAGCCTTTGTCTCAAATTTCCACAATCTTGCCCTTCCCTCTTTCTCGCCATCCTTCGTCTTTGTACAGCTGCTTGAAATAGGCAGTCGAACGACAATTTCCCCGAAAAGACGCCACATCGGTTGATCTGGCATCGCCATGAGCCTGATAGACATGGGTCCTGCATCTCCTCGTCTATATGGTTGTCGGGGGTCGCATATTTGACAATGAATGACCCAAGGATGGGTTGCGACTCTAACAGATGGCGGAATTGCTGCCGGATAGGGATGAATGACACGTTCTGACTCTTTAACAATTACTTCAACGGATGATAAGCCCCCGCCATCATCTCCTCCAGTCATGCAAGACTTCGGAGGAAGAACCATCCTCGGAAGAGGCGGTCCACCACCGTACATTTCGTAAAGTATATTCCAAACCCCGGGGGGGACTAGCACGTAATCCTCACCGTTAACGACTGAGGATTTCATGGCTTCGTACGAGCCCTGTGATCCAGACATAAACGAAGAGTCGGGAGAGCGATCAATAAGTCGTTCCGTCGTCAGTTCTCGCGGTCGTTTGACATACTCTGGCAGTTTAATAGGGCCATTATTCGTCGTCGACGTGACATCATTCCGCCAGCCGGTGAAAGCTGCCCACTCATCCCACCAGCATTTGTCAATACAATACAGCACGCCATGACCAAATCCACCCTTACCATCCACTCCCCCAATACCTCCCCAGACGTGATTAAAATTTTCACTGACGTTTTTCCCCATCTCTTCTATTGGAACTTCTGAATCGTGACTTTTCACAAACATTCTTCGTATACCACCCATAGAGGATGTCGACGCTGGCGCAGTATGTCCGTTCATTTCATGACTGATCGGTGGGGGAGGAGAAGAATCATCTAGTGGCTCATTATGCGTATTCCAATCTATCCAACGTTGGGCCACAAGCTGGTACTCCATCTGTGCTGTAGGAATGATGCCGGTACCGAACAGACGAGACATGATTTTGTCCAGTACGACATCATCCATGGCAACGTCCACCCAATCTGAAAACTCTTTCATTGACCACGATGATCGACCTGCCTCATTTTCAGTGTTGATTTCGCCCCCGAAAGATGAAGCCATCTCGATGAATTTATCAATGTAGCACATTTCGATCGACGAAAGATCCGCTGAGGTGGTGGTCATCATTTCTCCATCCTGCAATGTTGCTCGTATGAGCATGGTGCTAACTTTCTCACATTTCAGGTCCATTAACGATGATTGGACATTTATTGACTCAACCTTTGTTTTGTCGTTGTTGGATTCCTTGAGATTCATCAATAATTGCTTTCCGTAGACACCGCTATTACCATCTTGTGAATCGTAACATCGTTTACCCAAAGAGTCCGCCAACAGTGTTGCTAGCACCTCCACCGAATCACAGGAGTCGATGCTCAATCTTTTTTTCTTGTATGATGTCATGATATAATCTCCGACGTTGTCTACCGATGGAAGCATAACGCCGTCATAATTGTAGAAATAATTTAAAGATTCATATGACAGCACGACGTCTCCGTCGACTTCGAGGAGCCAAGTCGGAAATCCTCCTGCTGGATGAGAGATTAGGAGGGAATACAACTCCTTCGGGGGTAGAAGGAGGTAGAAAAGTAAATTAACTTTCTGCCGTCGAGTGCCTCGCAATGCCATAGCTAATAGAAAGCAAAGCGACGAGAAGTGTACCCCCATGGGTTCGATTGTTGTGAGCCTCGGCTCGCCGTAAATTTCAGAAGGAGGTTTGAGAGATGATGGTGATCCTGGAGGTGGTGGAACTGATGCGGTCGAATCATTCCGCTCCCAACGACAACCGTCCTTCTTCGTCTCCCCAGATTTTGCATCTTTGTCGTCGCAGTCGCTATTAAGCAAAGCGAGCTTGTTAACATCCATGATCAACCCCGTCTCATTGGCACTCAATTTAGCAATTTCGGCAACGTATTCCCACCGCGATTCTGACATGTAAAGCAAGAGTAGGTATGCCGAACCATAAACGTCGATCATATCCTCTGCTATATTTTCATCCGAGGACGAACGAGATAGGCTATTCGTAGCGTCATTTGTTGCATCCTCCTCGGTGGTATTAAAATGATCTAGAGCAACTTTGTTCGTCTTATTATGCCTCGTGGGTGTTGACTTAGCTTTTCGTGCAGGGGACGCTGGTGGCGTTTTTGTAGACGTTCCTTTTAATGAGGGTCTTCGTTGTTCGCTCCCTTCTTCCGTAGCCTCCGTCGGTGATGAAGCCCTCGATGCACTTGTACGAACTTGCTCTCGCAAACTCTTTCCGACACCCTCAAAGAACTTTCTAAATGCGACAATATCCAATAGTCTCTCTCTCCGATACGTCTCTCTCGATCTATCGACCGATGCGTCAAGCGGGAATGGCTGCGACGGCACCAAATCATTATCATATTCACCCTCGGGGTCAATACCCGTACCATGATGCAACAACCTAGTTACGCCAGTAGTTAATGGGGAGGAGTGTGTAAGGAGTTTAATTTTCTTTCGTAAGAGTCCACTCGCTGACCCAGTCCCATCCCCCCCTCCTCCTCCATCGGGTTTCTTCCCACCATTCATATTATCTTCCATCTCACCACCATCCATAATCGAACGCATTGCAATCTTGACTCTACGTTTCACGAATGATACCTCTGCAGGTGTGAGTCGATTAATCGTTGTGGAAATCATCGCATCAAGAGTTGAGTGCATATCCATCGGATCTAGGATACGAGGTGAGAGAGTACGGAATAGATACTCCCATCGCACATCGTCAGTGGTGAACGAAGGAAAAGCCGAGCGAATGTCGTATTGTTTTTGTTTTTCTGTATCTCGCGTTGGTGGTTTAGACGCCGGTTTGAGCATATCGATGGAAAGGAATGCAGATGATTCCCCAAGATTTGCAACTATACTCTCATAATCAATGTAGTTTTCTTTGTCATTGTCCTTCGCGACCATCGTATTTTGCAATCTCTCAGCATCTATTCGCTCGTCAGAGGGTTTCTTTTGCATGTCTTTGATTTTTTGAGTTTTCACGTCATCGTCGTGTATCGTGTCGCTAGCGACCACTGATCCAATATCTAGGTTCGATGCGCTGACCAACGCCGTCGATGTAGTTGTTGTCTGACCACCTCGCGGCTGTGCTCGCCGCTTTGCCGTTGAAGGCAGAGGCGATGCTACGAGACTTGATTCAGTGCACCCCATCAATAATGATATTTGTAGGTATTCAAATTGTCACCACCAATTAGACGGATTGCAGCTAGAGGAACCCTTAGTAATGGAAGTGTAAACTAGAAATAACACTTCGATGCTTTAGTTGGCTTCCCTGGTTGGCTGCGTCGGTGGTGGTGGGCCCCATGTCGCCAGATCATGATCAGATCTATCGGAGAAAGTCTCAAATGGGCGGGAGGGCACTTCCATTTTCCTGGGAACAAAAATGACTCACTCTAGATTGATATCACACAACATATGCCGTCAAAGATGATTCGAATGCTCCATCACAGAGGCTGCAGAATGGTCAAGGCGGCTACGGCGTCTCAGGCGGCGACGAGGAAAATTCACGCATCAGTTAGTCGTCGTGTCAAGGATGACGTGTACGTCACGACCACGACTGCTGCGAATAACAACGATACTCAGACCAAAACTGTTGGAGGTTCGTCGTGCTCTAAACCAGAATTAAATAACGCAGTCGGTCAAGACGACGAAGAGGAACATGAGGAAATGTTCGTAACAGCACACCCAACACTAGGAGTTGGATCTATTCGAGAATGGGGAGGGCCCACACGGGGTGGACGACTGGCGGAACCCACGCGATTTGGAGATTGGGAAAGGAAGGGGAGGTGTACCGATTTCTGAATTGAATTGATAGCGCAATATTTTTCGTGTTGTGTGTAAGAAAAGTGTCAATCTAGTAGGAGTATTGTTCACTATTATTTCTCTGGTTACTCTGTTGTCAACACGATTTTTCCAGAGGTTTTCCCACTCTGTATAAATGAATGTGCTTCCCCGACTTCATCCATGGGCATTTCACATACTCGAGGACATATGAGCTTACCCTCCTCGATCCAAATCAAAATCTGGTCAAACATATCTGACAATATCTCTACCTCGTCAGCAAAGAATGATAAATTGAAGCCAAGCACTGACTTATTTGAAACAGTAAGGTCCATGGCATCAAATTTGGGCATGAAAAACATCCTCCCGGCCATACGTATCCATTCTATCGGAGAGAGCATGGCACTGCCCAATGGTAAATTCGAGTGAAAGCCAAATACTATCAATCTCCCGGACGGGGCAAGATGAGCGTAGGAATCGTTTAATGTCGACACTCCATTGGCATCCATAATTGTGGAATATCCACCAGAAGTTGTCTTCTCTGCCTCACGCCAAAGATTTTGAGTACTCTTGTCAATAACAATGTCACACCCGAGCGCATATGCGTAATCTACTTTGGACGTTGATCCAACAATTCCTACAACGTACAATCCCAATATCTTTGACATTTGTACTAACATACTTCCCACACCACCGGCGGCTGAATGAATCAATATCGATTTGTTCGTAAATTTACTCCGTCCTTCACCGTTGGGTACAACTGGATAGTACCCAGCTAAATGTAAAGCATACAATGCCGTTAACGATACAGCAGGAAAGGCTGCTGCTGTTGTAAAAGAAGTAATACAATCAGGGATTTTTCGTAATTGGATGGATGGGATGACAATACGATTGGAATATGCACCAAAAAGACTACAACCAAAGACTCTGTCTCCCACATTAAGCACGTGACGATGGTGGTCCTCATTCTTCTGAGCATCTGATGATATACGTTCGACTGTTCCAGCGACATCAAATCCAGGCACGATAGGCCAACCAACGAATTTCTTTGCACTTTCATACAGTCCCCATCGTATCGTACAATCGGCATAATTCACAGAGAATGCTTCATTCTTAATAATAACACAATCGGATGGTAGATTGAAATCTGGTGAAGTGTACGGTGGTGGACTGACATGTTTAACATTGTACCCAATGGTACATATACCTGGATGTAATGCAACTAAGCGTAATTGTTCCATCCCACCTGGTCTACCGATAGAGATACATTTCGTCTGTGACGTCGTTTCATGGGTAGTGGATAACGATTCTTCTTCGGGAGATGTTGGAAGTAGATACGGTAGCAAGCTCGGAATAAAGGTTGCAACTAGCCATGATATGATGTTGGCAACAGCTGCTAACAATATACTTTTCTCTTCCTCCTTCATGGTCCGTAACACCTTAAGCAAGTTTCTTTGTAATCGTCCTTACTATTGTTTCTGCTGTTGTTGTTATTGTCACCGTATTCTTTCAACGAGGCTTACCGCCAAAATATCCACCAACAAAAAGAAGCGGTCGGTCGTCAAGTGACGACAACGGCACCTCCCTCTTGTCCATCCCAATTGACAATGGGTAAACGATCGCGTCACTCGGTAAAGACGGGAGATGCATTCGTTTCCAAGAAGAAATCACAATCTGCACCGCGATACTCGGAGGATAATAATGATGATGACTCGGAGAATGATGGTATGTACAACGAGGTAGAACGGTATCATAATCGCAAGACGAGGCAAGAAGATGAGGATTATTTACAATTAGATCAACATGATAATATCAATAATAGTAACGATAGTGATGATGATGATGATATGGATGATGGGATTACACATCAAGAGGGGGTGTTTGATTTGGGTGTGGGTGGGAGTAGTAGTGAAGATGATGATGAAGACGACGAGGATGAAGACGAAGATAGCGAGGAGGATGATAGGAAAGTCGTTGAAAAACAACAACAACAACAGCAACAGCAGCAGCAACGGGGTGTCAATAAGACATCTTCTTACGCTTCATATGACAACAATTCAGAAAATTACGACTCTGACGATGATGACGACTCTGATGATGATGATGATGATGACACGACACTCTATGACAAATCAAAAATATTAAATTGGGGTGATAAGAAATCCGCATATTATCATGGTGATACGGCCGATTTAGAAATTGGACAAAATTTAGAAGATGCATATCTTGAAGAAGAGGCAGCACGTGAAATATTGGCAAATCAGGCAAAATATATGGATGAGGAGGATTACATGCTTGGAGGAGGAACAGGAGGTGGAGGTGTTGGTGAGGAGGAAAGTAGTATAAATGGAGGATCAGCAATCAAGATAAAAAAGACAACAAAAACAAAGAAGTCTACAAATAATGAGATGGAAATTATTCAATCAATCAAGAATAGCAAGAATATATCACAATTAACAACACAAGAAAGGTTAAAACATGTCACAACTACCCATCCAGAACTATTACCACTAGTATCACATTTTAGTAAATCAGCAGATGATTTGAATGGCAGTACATTAATTGCTGCGAGTGTCATGTTACAAAATGGGATTGGTAAATGTATTAAAGAAATGGAGGTAAGATATTATGATACATGATGTATATATTTATTTGGAGATCTGTGACGACACGCACTCAATATGATAGACTAGAGCAAACGACAAAAACGCCACGTTGCTTTGGCAGAAACGCAGTGCTATATTGAATATGGGATCTTGTTTTTATCCTACGAATGTGCTCTTTTTTTTTAGTGAGCTTTAAATCATTCGCTTGTAACGATTCCACATTTACTCAAAGCTGGCAGGGTGGGGGCTTTTGTATTTGCTTGTCAATGATGAATATATGCATCTAACTCACACACACACACACACACTGCTTTTTTGTTTCTTCCTCTCTCTATATATCTACTATTTACACAATAAATAAATAGGCTGTTGGGGCCACCCCCACCGGTTTACAGTATCTCATTACCAAGTCGATGATTCAGGCATCTGAGACATTAAATCTAGTACTCTACCTACTGCTCAAGTCAGACCAAGCATCTACAGCCAAGAAGATGAATAATGATACTACTACTACACCATTCCTTATGGACATTGTGGATACAAGTGATGATATTGCTAATCATCCAGTAATACAACGTTTGAATCAATTATCTATCTTAACTGACAAGCTCCAAGCTGGTGTTGAAGATAAGATGCCTGGATTGAATGATCAAATGAAGAATTTGGTCAAAGCAGCAACTCTTATGGCTGGTGGTGATCTATCCCTAAGTGATAATGATGATGGCAGTGAAACACGTGATAATGCTTCATCCAAGGAAGGAGATGAGAGGATAGTTGAATCGTTGGACGGGTCCGAACAACATGATAAACACGATGAAGATGAAATGAATCGTAATCCACATGTGAAGAAACGTGAGATTTATCGTAAGGCACTTATTAGTCGTAAGGGTGCCGATGAATACGAGAAAGTAGAAGAAGAAGATGATGATGAAGAAGAATCATCATCTGAAAGTGATGACCAATATGAAACACAAGAGGCCATACAACGGAAGGTCATGACAGAAGCTAAATTTGCATTACGTAATCAAGACATAGATCAGGATATGAAGTATCTAACCAAGAAACGTGTGCACCGACTTGCTCCACCAGCAATGTCATCTGATTATGGTGACGAAACTGACGAGGTAACAGATCAGACATTAATGGCTAGTCGGAAATTGGCATCAATGATGAATTCAATTGTACAAAAGTCAAGCTCGTCTAATGATAAGAGGAATAAATCGATGGCACGTGACGATGACGAAGAAGATGATTATGACAAAGTGCAGCGTGGTCTGTCAATGATGGAGGAGGAGCTTGGAAAAGGATCTGATGATGATGATGACGACGACGACGAAGACGGCGACGATGATGATGAAGGTTTACGTGATAGCGACGAGGATGATTTCTACAAGTCAATAAAGTCCAAAAGTAAGGCAAGGAAAGATGCAAAGAAGGTAATGTATGAGGTAGCACCCAAATTCCCACGTCTTGACATTATGGTGGATGGTGAACGTGCTATTGGGGGTCAAATAATGAAGAATCGTGGTCTAGTTCCCCACAAACCAAAGATTAATCGTAATCCACGTGTGAAGAAACGTGAGAAGTATCGTAAGGCACTTATTAGTCGTAAGGGTGCCGTGCGTGAAATTCGTACAGAAGAGGGACATGTTTATGGTGGAGAGACTACTGGTATTAAGTCAGGTATTAGCCGGAGTAGGAAACTTGGTCGTTAAATACTCATGTCGATCAGTTTAAAGTTTGCTCGCAGGATAAGTAGCATACATTTCTTCAATCTGATTCGAATAATAATTCTTCAATTGTGGACGTTTCAACTTGAATGTAGGTGTAATCAAATCATTCCCTACATTGAAAATTTCTGATTCTAAAAAGACATCCCTTACAGTCTCAAATCCATGTAATCCATTGAGTTCCGATGTCTGATGTACCTCTGAGAGGATCTTGTCTTTCAGTACATCGCTATTACACAACTCTGCAAATGGTAAAGTCGCCGCGTCGGGAATATTCGAAGAAGTGGTGGCCCATGCACGTACTGGTTCTTCATCGGGTACAACGATTGCGACAAGGTAGGATTGAAACGAGTCACCATACACAAATGATTGTCCAATGAATATTGACTGGTTGATTACATTTTCGATTTTCTCTGCAGACACATACTCTATTTTGAGAGAGACGGCATTGTTAGTCATCAAATAGTCAATACAATGACAGAGAATAAACAGTCTTCTGCGTAGGTATGTATATATGTTCTTACCTCCTTGTGCCAACTTGAAGATATTCTTCTTCCTGTCAATAATTTTGATTTGACCTTCCATAGTCCAAAGTCCAACATCTCCACTGTGAAGCCATCCCTCGTCATCAATCGCCTCCCTAGTCTTGTCGGCATCTTTATAATACCCCTTAAAGACTGGAGGTCCACGTACGCATATTTCACCACGGCCACGACATGGCTCACCATTATGTAATGTGTCTGATGACAAGTATCCCATCTCAGGAACATCCACAAGAACAATCTCGACTGACTTCACGGGTCCACCCACATGACCAACACCTGTCATATCATCCGGATGACCTAATGTTGCTGCTGCACTTGCCTCAGTTTGTCCATACCCCTCCACCACGGGTACACTTAGCAAACATCGAAGGAATGTCATAACTGTGGGACTTAGCGGTGCTGAACCGCTAATCATCAGTCGTACACAATCCAACCCTAATGCCTTTTTGATTTTGTGAAATAGTATACGATCCCATAATGCATGTTTGAGTATCCCATGTTTCAATCCTTCAGTTTTTGCTGCCAATGCAGTCTTGAACATTTTTTCAGTAATCCCACCCTTACTGGCAATACCCGCAACAATCTTATCGTGTATCTTATTTACAACACGTGGTACCACGGGTATTACCGTTGGTCGACATGCCACAATGTCTTCAATAAGTAGTAATGGATCACCACGGAAGAAGGCGATTGATGCACCATTCGTTATCATCTGTGCTATAACAACACGTTCGAATATATGTGGTAGTGGTAAATAGGATATATGTCGATCAGTCGGAAAGATGGTAAATTCCTCCAAGCCGCCCACAGTTGACATGATGTTATCATGTGTTATCAGCGCACCCTTGGGATTGCCCGTGGTGCCAGACGTATAACAAAAAGTTGCAACATCCAATGGTTCGGGTGGGGTATGTTCATGTCCCTCCGTGGGGATGATTTGTGACCCCAGCATTTCAAGTTTGGCAAATGATACAACCTTCAAACCTGATTTGGTCGCAAGTGCTGCTGCCTCTGGTGTTACGCCATCAATGAGTATAACAGAATGGAAGTTGGGTGTTGTATTAGTAGCCTTCGCTTCGCATAAACTTGATAACTCTTTTCGAGAACAAACCACACATGAAAGTCCGGTATGTTCCAGTATGAATCGTACAGTGTCTGGACCGAGTGTATCATAGAATGGGACTGTAGCACCCCCCAGGCAATAGATTGCCTGTTCTGCCAGGATCCATTCAATTGAATTTTTCATATAGATACCGAGCAATAACATCCCATCGTCATTTTTGTCAAGTAGATGTTCACTACTCGTATCAAGTCCCGCGGCTAGTGCATCTACGCGTGCGACACATTCACCGTAGCTCCCATACACGTAGGGCGTGGCAAAGCCACTGTTGCTGCTAAATAAAATACGACGTTTAGAGCAATTATACAAATGCGACATCCGATCCAAATAATGCGAGGCGAAAAAAGTGAGAAAAGCAAACAAAATGGTATGACAAAAATACACATCATAACTGCATTGAAGATTGCATATCTGTCATCCATACCTAGTAGCACGATAGCCCAAACATGGACCTAGTGGATTAATATCCCGTCCTCGACGTAATGCCTCGTACAAGGTCCGTACACCAAGTGCACCGAGGGTGGGCGACGCTAAAGGATCGTACGATCGACGGATATTCCCCCGTCCACCAGAAGTATGATTGGATGGACGAGAGGTGTTGGGGACCTCGACGGACCACCGTGGTTGTGGTGAAGCGGTGTTGGAGGACATTGTTGTGGGAGACCAAACAAACCAGTTTGGCGGGGTGGGGTTGAGCATTGGCGTTGATGGCATGCATTTCAATGATGAGTGTGGGGGGTAAGACTGCGTCGACTAGACGCATGCACATCACGGTAGCATGCTCGATGATGATCATGTTGTACATGCTCATCCTCGTGACTCAATTTCGGATGATAGACATCCTCCACACATCTCATGTCATTCTGGATGGTTCGGCGATTCTAGAGTCTGAAGCAAGTAGATCGGCTACTGCTACTGCGTCATCGACATCTTCGCGGCAGGAACGAAATTATGAAAAAATGGCAATATCAATTGTACAAAAGTGGAACTTGACAGCATTAGATGCTGTCAAGTTACTAATTCAACAATTCCATCGACCACTCGATACATTTAATCCACAAACCGACTTTGTACACTTTCATCATCTATATAAAAGTGGAGGGACATCGATTTCAAATCTAATGGACAAAACGTTAGGGATAAACGGTGGGATATTACCAGGATCATACGAATCTGGTAATTTTGATCATGATGAAGCATTAGCCGATATACAACAACGTTTGAAGTCGGGTACGAAACGAGAAGATTTGCCATATTTGGCATCGTATGCACATACTGGACTACGACCAGTCTATGGACCAAAACGGACCAAGACGGGTGCATTCCTATTGGAGCAATTGCCACATAGACGATTGCGTGCAATCACCATGTTACGCGATATTGTCGATTTTCGTGCAAGTAATCATGCAATGATAATGTGTGGACTAAACTATGAAGTCACACGATGGAACAATGAACGTGAAGCTCGAGGTCTAGAACGCGTGTGTTCACCCAAGGATGGGCTTAATATTAGTGCACTTGTCGATAGAAAGATACATGATCTATTGGACAAGTGTCAAACAGAGTCTGATATACTCGCACGACATGAAAAGCCAAAGAAGAAACTATTCGATGAACAACGGAGACAATGTGCAAAGGAGAAGGAAGGAATTGATACTCTTATACATTGTCGATCGGCAAATCATCTACTAGCATCACATGAGTATGACAAGCATTATCGATCAATGTTCACGGCATTAATGGGACGGTACCATCGTAAACAAGAGTTTACAAACTCTACCGCATACGGACGAATGGGATATGGATTTGCGAGTGTTGAGAAAACAAATGGATACTCCAGCGAGACTGTTCAGGAATATACATTACAGGATTTAGGTGGACTAACAGATACCGCAATAACAATGAGTGGCGCCGGAGATGGCATCGGCCCGTCTGAACCAGACTTTGTTTGGTTCGGTATAACAGAACGAATGAAGGAATCGGTTATATTATTTTATTATCAATTTCGTGCGAGACAATCACCGTCCAATAAATGGACGAAACGTGTACAGGAATGTAGACCGAATTCATGGTGGACTGATGCAGATAGAGCCGCGGTGATACAACGTGAACCGGCCGACTATGCCGTGTGGAGAGCTGCAAATGCGATTATGGATGTTAGGGTGGAGAAGATGAAGTTGGAAATACAGGAGCTACTGCGAGCGGGTAAGACTAGAGATTCTTTGTACTACGTGGATTGGGGTCAGTTAGAGGAAATAGGAGTAAACTTTAATGACAAACAATAGAGATATATTACTTTCAATTAAATACCCAGCGCTCTTATTGTTTCTGCCAATTCCTTGCCTAACCTATGCATCGATAAACCCATGATGGTAAAATAATCTCCCTCCAGTCGCTCAACGAATTGGCCTCCTACTCCCTGTATTCCATAGCCACCCGCTTTATCCATCGGCTCTTTTGTCGCGATATATGCATGAATATCGGAGTCTGTTAGATTGGCAAACTTCACACTTGCTGTATCGGTGTGCGATTCCATTAGAATTTCATCATGCCCAATTACATGTTTAGCACCGACAACATATATTGCCACACCCGTGTGAACTTTATGCCATTTGCCACTTAGTTTTTTTAGCATGTTATATGCATCTGCCTCGTTTGTTGGTTTATTCATGATTTCTCCGTCTAAATCAACAATAGTGTCACTTCCAATTACTAATGTAATTTTTCCATCGTCATTGTTGTTGTTGTTGTTGTTGTTGTTGTTGTTGTTGTTGTTGTTGTTGTTGTTGTTATTATTTTTTGGTAACAATGTAACGGCCATAGCTTGCGCCTTCCTCTCCGCTAATTCAAGTGCATAGCACCGGGGTGTATAGTCCTTTCTCTTTGCCAATTCGATCTGCAACGCTTCTTCATCAAGTGGAGATGGCTGCGCTATATATCGTCCCGACAGACCCATTAAATCTAATATCTCTCGTCGTCTAGGACTTTGACTTGCCAATATTAGTCTTAGATTGGTAGGAGTAGATGCTTCGTCGGATGATATTAATCCAAATTTATGTATATGAGAAAGAAGAAGCGAGCCATCATCGATGGTACCCACGGCTGCGTTCGTTGCTGCTTCGTTCGCAGTCATGCCAGGATGAGGCAGCGATTTCATAATCGCTGCTGTAGATGTATTATAACGATGTTGGAATAATGTACAGCCTGGAGACCAACTCGAAACAAAGGGGATGAATAATGATGCTAATAAAAAGAGGAACTGGCGATGGCGATGGAAAACGCCTATCATGAATGATGCGGGGACGGAGACAACCACCAAGACCACATTTTCCCGCTCAATCTGGCTTGGGTGGGTGATTGAGGGTGGTGATTGGTGGTGAATACAACGCTTCTGGAGGACTTATCCGAATAATGAATCGAGGAACGCCGATGGGAGGTGGGAGATTTGGAGGAGGAGGTAGGGGTGGTGGTCCAAATCAAATGATGGGAGGAGCGCCATTTGGACCTCCCATGATGATGGGCGGAGGCGGTAGGGGAGGAGGAGGGGAGATGATAAGACCGCCTCATCCTAATTACAACGGAGTTCCGCGGAATGATCGCGGGCAATGGAATAATAATCGAGGAAGAGGGGCTGGACCAGGATTGCCTCCTCCTCCCCCGCCAAGAGGTGGGAGGATGATAGGACCGGGGAATGGTGGGCCGGGCAATCAACCACCGATGATGATGATGCATAATCACGGACAACAACAACTGCCTCCACCGCCGCCCCCACCTCCACCGAGACCAAATCAGATTAACATGAATGGTCCCCCCATGATCATGGGAGGCGGGTATCCGTCGAATCAGCAACCTCCGTTTAATTATAACATGGGCCTCCCTCAACATCACATGCAACAAATGCAAATGCCACAGGGGCAACCATCGCCTCCGCACGTACAGCCACCATTTATACCCAACGATGTACCGTCGAACATGATGAGATCACAAAATCAACTGCATCAATATGGTCAAGGATTTGTCCCCCCAACACAGCCACAGCAAATTAATCAACTCATGCATCCGCAGCAGCAGCCACAGCAATACCAGCAACATCCTTCTCCGCAAATGAATATGCAGCTACTCGCTGCTCCCGGTATGTCAATCCCTCAGCCTCAGCAATACTCTTTATATCAACCGCAATCGATGCAACAACCTCAACCACAACAGCCACCGACAGTGGCATTGTCAGCTGGTTGGACAGAACACAAATCGCCTACTGGTATACCATATTATTACAATACCATCACGAAAGTTTCTACTTATGACCGGGCCGTGGCTCTAGGAGGAGTTTCCACATCATCCACAATGACTCCTCCCCCACCAGTAGCAATGAGTGTATCGAAATGGCAAACCTTTACTGATAGCACCGGGAAGAAGTATTATTCCGATGGAGTACAAACAACTTGGACACGTCCTGCCGATCTTTCACCGGAGGAGGGAAATAGCGTGCTGCCGCCAGCATCAACAAAGAAGAAAAAGTCTGGAGCAGCAATCGAGGATGATGACCGCTCGTCTCGACCAAAAAAGAAAAAGATTGATAATGATAGTAAATCACTCTATGCCAACAAGGCTGAGGCAGTAGCCGCCTTCAAGGGACTACTCCTTGCGAAGGATATTGCACCATCGACGAAATGGGCTGACGTTGTACGAATATGCTCCGATGATACACGGTGGGATGCATGTACGACCATGGGCGAACGTAAACAGGCATTGGCAGAATATCAAACGAAACGTGCGAATGAATTGAAGGATGTTAAGCGTCAGGAGAAGGTTCGGGCGAAGGAGGCATACCAACGATTACTCACCGATGTCCTACCGGCGTCGAAGACGTTTGTATCTGGTACATCTCGCTTTATGGATGTACGGGATTTGCTGTCGAAGGATGATAGATTCTATGCCATTGAGGATGAGACAACTCGTGAGGAATCATTTTTTGAGTGGGTGGAGGAACTTCGGAAGAAGGAAGAACGGACTAAGCATAATAAGAAAAGAGAGGCAAAGGAAGGTTGTATAAAGTTTTTAAAGGGAAAGGAGGAAGAGGGCAAGCTAACATTTGCTTCTACTTGGTCATCATTCATGTCGTCCTTAACAGATACTGAAAAGTCCGATCCTCGCTTTCAATTATCTATGATTATGAATGAAACTGATCGTCAACTCTACTTTGCCGATTATATAATAGAACTCTCTAATGCTGAAGATGAGAAACGCCGACGTATCCGAGATGCCCGTCAACGTGCCGAGAAAGCACAACGTGATGCTTTCCGGGAGAGACTTATCGAACTGGCTAAGGCTGGGATTGTCACTCCCGAGACACGATGGCGCAGCATCGAGGATAAAGTGGTGAATGAACCGACATATGGACCCGTACAAGTTCAGGGTAGAGATGTGGCACGTGAATTATTTGAGGATTTTGTATATGATTGGCGGGAGGAGTATCGAAGAGATAAGGTAACATTGCTCAGTGTATGGGATATGCGTGAGAATGATTTTGACTTTGTTGACGATGGCGAAGAGAATGTTGACGAATTTGGGAAGATGTTGCTTGAGTGGTCATCAAAATCTTCTGAATTGTATGGTGAAATACGAAGAATGTCAAATCGTGAAGTTCCATTGTCGAGTATCCACCTGTTTTTCAATGATCGTAGAACGATGTTTGTTTCGACGAATAATGGAGGTGGGAATAAGCGCTTGCGAAATAATGTAGATGAGTCGAGTGAAGATGAAGGGGAAATCATTGAGGATGGGGAAATTGCGGAGAAAGAAAATTCGTGACTATTCTGTTCTCGGTTTCTCTTGCATGCTGTTGTGCTTAAAACGTTTCATTTTCACACATCCACTGTGCACTTTACACTTGTGCTTGTGGCCAACTTCAAAATTGTTGCTGTTCAGTTGTTTTGTCGCTTAAGATTGTTCCGCATTTCTATTTTGTAACTTTCTAGTTCAGTCTTTTATCTGTTTTGAATTGGAGCGGTGCAATAGATTGGAGACGTGAGTTACGAATAAATGACTGTCATGAATAAAGGGTATCCTTGAAATAATAATTTGTATATTTTTAAGTTTCTCTGACTTCACCTGTCAAAGTTATCACATGCATCACCTAATTCATCTTTGATACATTTTTGATCAAGCAACATGAATGCCAAGTCTGCATCATTTTCTCCCAGAGCGCACATGATGGACAGCCACAGATCACCCACGGGTCTTTTAACTGGCTGCTGCTGACTAGCGTGACGAAATTCCGCCTTATTTGCATGGTTGGATGGTCTTGGTGGAAACTGTGATAGTTTCGAACCACCACTGCAATTATCATTCTCCACTGCGAGTATGTCATCATTGTGGTCACACATCCCCGTAAGAGCCATCGTTGCTAGACCAGCAAACGGTAGCCAACATCCTTTTTCAATTTCATGCTCAAGCTGACCTGGTGCCCAACATGCAGCCCCGATAACGAAACTATAATCATCTATATCACTACTGCCCTCAAGGACTGCGTACGATGCCTCCATTACATCACCACCGAAATATATTGCATCACGCTTACTACCGTCCTCGTACCCCAGCATAGTACCACCAATCTTTGATGACGGTTTCTTTTTCTGTCCCACACGATCAGCTGCGATTGCTTCATCACTCTCAACGTAGTCATCGTTTTCGACTGACGTTTGATTTAACGCAGCACTGCGATGTATCATTTGCAGGCTTAAATTCACGGGACCTCCTTCACGAATTGGAACATCCCCAAATGCCATTTGCACCGACTCTGGTAAGTCGTCGGCATTAATTGCCTGTAATAAGGAGATAGGTCGTGACATACTACTATGTCTTGCGTCTGTGATGGTTGAGGCATACAGTATTTCTCCTGACATCTCTTCTCCTTGAGTAGTAGTCGACTGAGAGGACTCAATATTATCTTCTAGATGGACGGACGACAATACTTGTGTTGTGCCGCTGCTATCCGCACCGCCTCTATTCTCTAATCTTGCTTTCTTCTTCCCCTCCTCCCAATTACGACGTAGTAATTCCAACTTTCGTCGTGTCGTGTCCACCGTCTCTGGTTGGAGAGCCAAACGATTAACAATCAGACCGTACGTCCCACCCTTCTGCTCATCGGACGAGTCGGTGCTTTCCAGAGTATGATCAAGTAATACAATAACAGATCGAGCAAAGTAGCCAGTCATCAAAGGATGTGCGACTAGATAATTACCACATTTCAAAGGAGATACATCCTCACAATGATCATTGTTGCTATTGTTGTCGTTGTAGTCATTATTATTGTCAGAACATATGCCATTAATATCGGTGCCATCGGATGCAACCTCACGTTCGATCATTGGAGTTAGGGTGGGACTAAATTGCCGTCTTCGTCGGCGACGATGACCACTTGTAGTCGCGGGACCAACTCGTCTCGCGTGAGATTTGATTGATGACAATATCTCATCATTGCCTAGTCTGATTGTTGGCAAGGGATACACTCCTTTGGCGGCCTGTATTACTCGTCTCCTACTTCTTTGAATTTGATCGCTCGTTGATTTCGTAGATGTGGTTATTGGGGCAGGGAATCCCATCCGTTCTGCCCATGCCAACTTTCGATTAAGTTCCATTAATGCATAGAAAGCCGTCTGAACGCGAACATCATCGTCTATATAGGAGGACGGTGGATATTGCGTCGACGCATGCCCTATAACACTTCCGTCGGAAGTTTTTAAAGTACCAGCCTCCTCTGTGGCCTTCATTCGTACATCAGCCGATGGAGCACGGAATTCTCGTCGTATCACATCTCTTAAACTAGGTCCATCTTGATCCTGTATCTGAGATGGAAATCTCATCAAGGGTACCTGTCGGACCTGCCCATTCTCATAATATCCCGATTCATCAGGAGTCCACTTCTTTCGATTCCACGGCCATTTGCCTGGACTACGCCATATCCCATCATCATCTGTAATGTCCGCGGTAGTTATCGCATTCCGATCTCCACCCGCGAACCATTCACGTAGTAAATGTCGAAAGAGTACCAATTTCGGATCCTCGTCGGCATTGTAAAATTCATTATCATCATCGTGCGGGCGCAGAGTGGTCATACTATCATCGTCGTCATCGTTACTGTCGTCATCGTCGTCTTCATCAACCCAACCCGAGTCACTCCCACGCTCTCTTCGCCGTGTATACTCCTCTTTCAAATCGGTGTATGAGCGGGTAAGGTCCATCGCCCATGCTTCGGGTATGTTACCCTCCTCCCCACTGCTAGCAAGTGATACCTTGGAAGACTTTCCCGCGGACACTGATGCATCCTTTTGTTGTTGTTGTTGTTGTTGTTTTCTTCGTCGTCTCTCCTCACATCGGTGGACACACTCCTCCCAGTCATGTGATACTCCACTACGGTGTAGAAGCGAGGCGTAGGCATAGGACGATACCGAGGGGGGGGAGAAGGGAGACGAGACACGAAGGAGAGAGCGGTAGAGTGACCGGACTACCACTGGTGATGGTCCCATGGTGTTACAATATTATGGGTGAGAGGCTGATACCCCGAGCCGTAGGACAAACTGTTAATAGAGCCGTAATCTACTTAAGTATCTTACAACCAACATTCACTTCAACAACACCTCGAAGATGGCCAAGTTCAGCATCGTCGTCGCCCTCGCCATTGGCGCTGGCATCTCGTCGACCATCGCTTTCGCTCCTGCATCATTCTCGTCGACATCTTCTCGTCTTCGACAACAGACTACATCTTCTCCTCTTCGAATATCTGCCGTCTCTGAGAAGCAACAGCAGCAATCACCCCTGGCTCCACTAACAGTATGGGGGGAACATATTCCTGATATCATTGAGAGTCAACGAGTACTCCGTTCACGATCAGATATTAATTTTGCACCCACGATCCGATCGACGGATGTAGGACTTGCACGTGATGACATTGATGGACAACTCGCATACATAAAACAGAATGCATTCCAACTTAAAAGCAGGATGGTTAATGATGGTGCAGTAATCTTTCGTGATTTTGACTTAATGAAAAGTCAACCAGGATTTGTCCAGTTCTATGAAGCACTGGGGATGAAGGTATGTTTGGATCCACTCCATTCTGTCTCGGCTCGTCCAACAGTCGATGGTACGAAGAATTCGCCAGTATATGAAGCCGTGAATAAAGAAAGTCGTAAGAATTTCTTCATTGGGATGCATAATGAGTTCGTGGGCACACGTGCTCCTCGTGCTGCGGCATTTGTTTGTTTCAAATCGGCCGAAACGGGGGGAGAATTTCTAATTGCCGATGGACGACAAGTGTTCAGGGATTTAAAGCCAGACGTTGTACAACGTTTGTACGAACGCAATATTCGTTATAGTGTCATGGAACTTCCATTCTTCGGTTGGGTTGACAATCTGCCAGAACCTGTTCGTCCAGTTGCCATGGGTGCAATCAAAGGATTGGCAAGTGCCGCGATTAATGCAAAGGTCGACTTCTCGGTAGATTTGCGTTGGGGTGAGGGTGGGTATGATGGTGTGAAGATGCTGCAGGCCCGTGCGCCGAGTCAACCTCCCATCCTTGTCCATCCCGTCACTGGTGAACCGCATTGGTTTTGCAATGTCCATTCACACTCATCCAAGCTACGGAAGGATCGAGAGGCAATTTACGGTGCCGAACGCTTCGAGGATGGAGCGTCACAGATAAATAAGTCAGACATGTTCTATGGCGACGATGGTGAGATTAGCGACGCCGACCTTGAGCATATTGACGAGATCACAATGAAGAACGTACAGTTTGTTAAGATGGAACAGGGTGATGTGGTCCTGCTCGACAATTACAAATGCATGCACGGTCGTAATGTATTCGATGGTACGAGGAAGCACGGCGTCGCTTGGTTCGAAGGCTGGGAGGGTGAGGAGGAGATGAAGGCGGATGTATCATCATCGCGACGGAAAGAGGCCATCGCAGAGCCATTCTTCGCGTCGTCGTTATAAATTTCACAAGAATATGGAGCGTCTACAGAAGTGAGCGTGGGGAGTAGTAAATAGTAAAAATAACGATTTGCTTGCGTAAGGTATGCAGATGCTGTAGTATTAATTATGCTCTATTAAAACCGAATGAGAGCTTTGGAGGTGGGGCAAAGTTCTTTCCGCGCTCTAGGTCCAAGGCCAGTCTCAATGAAAAGAAAACCCTTGATACAACTACCAGAGGACTTTCCATGACAACATTATCATCAGCACCACCGCCAGCAGCAGAGTCATCCGACACGAGTTGTGGAATGGCGCACATCGTACCCACCCTCCTTCTCTTTGCCATCATATCACCATCACCTGCTGGATGATAGTAACACTCTCTGTCCGAGAAGCGATTGAATGGATCGGCGGCAGCAAGGCACTTTTGTAGCATGGACATGTAAACCTCATTCCGGAACCCGTCGTCGTCGGTGCGATGATTACCCCGTTCCCACGTGGCAGTATCCCAAGTACCGTGCGCCAGTGGGATTGCCAGTGCCATCCAATCACGTAGTGCAATGTGCGATTGAATTGTGGAGGGATGACGTGCATTATACTCCACCTGGGCTAGACGGAATTGCAACTGTAGCGGTAAGCGGGCAAGGTCGGCCGCCTCTCCAGTTAGCGATGCTCCGAGGTCCAAGGCCGGTGCTGACACATCGACAATGGATCGGGAAGTATTATCCTCCAACGCAGCAGCAACCTCAAGGGCGACACGTCGATCAATCTCGGAATCCACTAGCGTATTATCATCAAGGGGGTCAGCATCCTCGTCCAGTAGAATCCATCCTACACCCCCTGCATCGAGAGCAGGTTTTGTATTCCGGATCGGGATCTTTCGTTTCGATGATGCTGGGCGGTCCTTCCAATCGATCGATGGGACGTTATCGACTTTATCGCGAAGGAATCCGCGTAGGCATTCATCAATGAGGTTGTAATCTGGCATCTCTACAAAGCCCAACGAAGCCACATGACGGAATGCCTTCCTTAGACAATTGATGTAATGCATATTTTTTGACAAGGCAAGTGGTTCCGGAAGTGGGGGGAGTGAGTTGATATCCTGAGATTTGATATCCCTCCTGTACTTGGCATTATGAAACTCCGCACCAAACAATAGCCATTCAATTGCATCCCCCCCATCCTTTGGGACCTTGTCTTGATCTGGCTTACTTGCCATCCCCTCAACTTTCTTCCCCTCCGTTGGATTTTCGCCATCGCCGGTCCAATCATCTCTCCCCCTCTCACCCATGACCATCTCTTTTAATATTTGACAGCTCGCACGATCCCTCGCACTTGCAAATCCCATCCATGGTAAGCAACCCGAGACTAAATCACAGAATACATAGAGTAAACCCCAAATATCATCACGAGGACAATGATCTTTGCCCTGATGTACACGCAATGATGCATACATACTCGTTCCTCTAAATTCGGCCGAGTCACGTTCCAGACGTATACATCCACCCACCGTTGCCATAGTTGTTGCTGTTGTTGTGGTCATGACTACATCATCATTATTTTTACTACCATCGACGACAGTCCCCTGCTGCAACGTTCGGTCCATCCATTTACCCTTCCATGGTCGATCTTTATCAGCCAATGAGGATGTTTCTGGTACAATAAAGCACTTGGATAGACCAAAGTCGACAATCTTAAACTTACGATCAGACGGGGTTGTTCCTGTTCGTACCACGTTCTATATTTTTGAAGGAGGCGAATAAAACATAATAGATGAGTGAAAATGGAATAACAGCAATAAGGATTTCACGACACAGTCAGTGAATAATGTGGCCTCGTATGGATAAGCGTTTTCCTGCATCTTGGCGGAGTAATTCTAGAGCATTTTTTCATCTTCATTGGCCGCCTAAACTCGCATTTTGTTTGTTTCACTTACCGATGGTTTCACATCCCGATGTACAATCCCAACCTCGTGCATAGCCTTTAATAATGGCAGCATGACATCGGCTACTAAATACACGGCATCCTGTACTGATAGACGTCGTGGTACACGTCCTCCTAATGATAATGTGGGTCCACCCCCATCCTTTTCCCCCGTAGCCGCAGCCTCTGCGGCAGTTTCTTGACAATGTCGATCACGCAATATATGCATATCTTCACCCGGGAGACATTCCATTATAATTGCTGATAGTCCACCATCATTGGTCCCTCCTCCTCCTCCTGTGATGTTTGATGGTGGTACACCAGGTGTCATTGGTGTTGCCATGCCCGCTAACGATGATGACGACATGACAGGTGGAACAGCAATGTTGTTATCATTATTTACCAATGACGTGCCCTGATGTCGAACATAATCGACAAATGTGGGTACCATCCCAGTCGGTAATGCCGAGTCAAGGAAACGTAGTACTGATGCCTCGCCGTCGATCACACCCGAGTCTACGAAGTTGGCCAATTCGACTTTGGCAGCAACTATCCTACCCCTTTTCCTCCCATTCTTCTCCTGGCGATGATGGTGATGTTGAGAATGATGTGCAAATGACATGTCAACACATTTATGTATCGCACAAAATGTGCCCTTGCCTAACCGTCCAAGGCAGAAGTAGGCATCATCGGGACCGACGACTGAGCCGGGTTCCGGGAAGGGTGGATGCGTCGATCGGTGTGGACTGTATCCACCGATACCGGCGGAATCGACGGCGTCCTTCATTATTTGGGGGTGGGGGTGAGAGGATGTGACTCCCAGCATAGGTGGACGACGTCCACGACGACCTACCAGACGATGATGGAAGTCACAAGGAAGAAAGAGTGTGTGTATGTTCATGTCTTTTAGGTTATTTTCTACATAAATATAATACATGAGTCTCCATTCAAATTTCAAATCACCGTCCTATTATCACTGCCTCAGGGCATATGATAAAAGTATCCATTACGGAATTGTTCAAACATAGCATATCCCTCCGATACGTGTGAATTAAACCAACTACAACCTCCACGCTGGTATGGTCTCCATCTGTTGTCACTATGGTGCGATCGGCAAGCATCCCTAGCTTCCTGTTCAGTGCCTCTCACACAATGTAGTCGTTGGAGAATATGTTGACTGTGTCCGTTTGCAGCTGTTACCGCAATAGCTCGACGGAATTGTTGTAACATAATACGGTAGGCTCCACCTTTCCTATCCGTGTTGATAAGTGGTGAGATTGTGAGTCCCTCATCTGATGATGCTGCTTCTCTTGCTAAACATTGGATGACTTTGTCTAGATCTTCATTTACTTCACCAAACGCACCGAAACATAAAGGAATAATCGTTTTACCATGGAACAGTGTAAGAGCGTTTTGAAATGGTCCAATGACGTTGTTATTTCCATCTCCTAGCTTAGGGTACGTATGTACCTACATACTAACAGCCAAAAGTGTAGAGCGAGTTTATGACTCAATACAACATCAATACTATTAACACCTCAACATCAGAGAAGACCCAATATATCTAATTGCTTGCGTGAGGACGAAGGGAATTATCCGCAGCGCACGTCATGAGTGATAATAATCGTCCTCCTCGATGTGAATCTTCGCGACGTTCGCCGATCCACTCCGTACACAGCATACGCCAAGTAGATGCCGACATTTTAGAGCAGGGTGTCGAGGAGAAATGGGGTGCGGCATTGGCTGATTTTGATGACGAAGGACGTCGACTCGAGGCGCACAGTGAGAATGTTTCTCTTGTTGATTTGGATGATGACAATGACGAGGACGGAAAGGACTTTGAGTTTTGTGGTCGTGGTGATGGTGGCACAGTGGTGAACATCTCTTCGGGCACAGCAAGAATGACGTACTCATCGAGCTATGACAATTTAACAACATTGCCCGCGATACACGAACAATCGAGCAGCTGTCACGAAGGTGCTGACGATTTTTGTCCTCGGCCATTACATAAAAGTATATCAGAATCATTTATTCTTCTTAATGATGTATCTGAGCTAGATACCATTTCATCACGAGCAAATAATGAAGAAATAGATCATGCAGCACTCTTGCAACGAATTGCCAGTGGTCGTGCCTCTAATAGATCTGACAGTTTTGACAGACGAAAGAATGAATCCGCTCAATTTGCCGAAGCGATTGGAGAAGAACCTGATTCCTTACTTTTGCAGAAGATTGTTGAGGATGATAGTTCGAGTGACTTTGACGACAATGAGATAGATGAGGAGGGGATGAATTTGATTATTGAGGAGGACGATCAAGTAGAACTTAGAGACTTCGCAACAGTTTTGGATGGAAATCAGTCTGAGATGAACTCTGTTGTCGAGGGGAAGGTAGTGGAATTTACGTCGTCGGATCAATTTGACCCTGATGTAACACTAACTACGATTCAAGAGGGAGAGAAACACAACGAAGACCATGCAGCACTGCCCATTTCTTTAGAATCTGAGATGAAGAACTCAATACACATATCAACTGTTCTAGAGGGAGAGAGTCACAACGAAAAATCTTTAGCACTGCCCGTTTCGTTCGAAGCTGAGATAAGGGACACATCTACGGCACAATGCAACGAAAATTATGTGAGTCATCCTGAGAAATCTTCCATTCCACCCAACATAAACTGGAACTTCAGCCGTCAATTTTCATCTGCATTGAATTTGAATACGGACAATGCCCACAGGAGGAGTCAATCCTTTCCCTCCAGTGAAGCCGACTTTTTCTATCGTGGTATTCGTGCCAACCCTCCCGAAATTACCAAGAGAGGGGTCGCTCGTGGAAACTACGCCCAGATGCATCGAAAGGCATGGCTTGAAGTGTCTGACAAGCGTCATCGTTATGGAAAGAATTTACGTATGTATTATAAACACTGGGAGGAGCTTGGTCACCCCTTTCACATGTTTTTTGACTGGTTGGATTCGAAAGACGAAGCTGCTGGAAATCCACTCCCTGACTTATCGGAGATTCCTCGGTCAGTTTTGGATTCTGATACAGTGTTGTACATAACTGATCCTGAGATCACTGCGACTTATGTGTTAGATATTGTGGCGAATCCCGTCGATGGGTCTGCTACTATACTCGATCAGGACGGAAATCCAGTCAACACAGGAAAGGAAGGTTGGATATTTGTCCTGCGTGACAATTTGTTTTACGGATCACAGAAGGTAACTGCTCCAAAGTGCTCAGGTACATCCAGCGGTAACTTATCTACCGGGACAGTCATTCCTAGACAGAGATTTCACCACTCAACCTTCTTTGGTGGCAAGGCAGTCGCGTCAGCTGGAATATTCTTGACCAATGAATGTGGGCTCCTCACCCAGTTGTGGCCTCACTCTGGTCATTATCGTCCAGGTGAATCACACATGCAACGGGTTCTTTTCTTCCTGCAGCAACTCGGGGTCGATCTTTCTTCCTTCATGGTTGACATGCAGCAAATCTTCAAGGTAACACGTGAGAAAGCCCCCAAGGTGCAACCCCCCAAAGAGAGTGACGAAGCTCTCGATATCAAGGGACCTGGTGATGATAACCAGGACAACGAAAATACAACCATGAAGTGTAGTAAGCTCGAAAGTCAGGTGAAAAAGACAAAGAAGATGGCGAAAGTTGGTTGTCTCCATCTGCTCTCTGGGCAAGAAGTTGCTCTTTTCCTCGCTCACAAGGCGCTCATGATCGAGTATGGCGTGTTTCAGCAGATACACAAGATTCGGAGGATCGTTCCAAAAGAGTCTAGAGACAGTGTTCGTTTTGTTTTGAGCTATGTCGAGAATAATTGAAGCCATGAAAAGTAACGTTGTAAATTCTTTCTTTCCTGGAGACGTATCAAGTAAAGCTAGAACTATGTGCTTAGAAATAAAAACATATATTACCTATTCACTAACCAACGCCGCTGATCCCCCCGCGACAATCGTTCGTTCACTCTTTTGATTCTTCAGACTTCATCAACAAATGCAATCCCCGCTCTTTCACTAGTTCTAACCCCATTCGGAAGTAAGGCCTATTCT
>Ga0247843_1001588_pt1 | contig 45247 bp, 43 predicted proteins | sample LaCruzMarch2017__FD_192420 | JGI IMG/M metagenome (GOLD analysis project Ga0247843, IMG submission 192420) | Freshwater microbial communities from meromictic Lake La Cruz, Castile-La Mancha, Spain - LaCruzMarch2017_8m | ecosystem: Environmental > Aquatic > Freshwater > Lake | place: Spain...
ATCGAATTTTGAAATCCACGCAAAAAGAACAGAAATAAAGGCGAAGGCATTTCTAATGAGAGACCAAGTTCGAACCTCGTACAACATTTCCCCAGTCGAAATGGTTTCAAAAGCCATAGGGGGCGTGAGCCCATTGGGGTGGATTTCTAAGCCAGAAGTAATCCTGATTGATGAAGCGCTCAACGATTATGAAGTTGTGTGGGCAGCCGCCGGACACCCTCATGCTGTCTACCCAACGTCCTACGATGAATTGCTCAACTGCACAGGCGCTACGCCAATGGTTGTTGGAGAGTAATTATGTCTCAAGTAGTCGTCGCATATTTCTGGACTATTAAGAAATCAGATCTTCCCTTCGCATTTTTCTCTATGGCTCGAGATCGCGGTCGTTTACGTAGTTCTGCAGGTGTGAACTTTGCGAAGATGTTGGGTACCGGTACAGGTGAAAATTTCACTCCGAGCGATGCTGACCTGACTCGTTGGGGCGCTCTAGTTGTCATTGATGAAAGTGCACTGGAATCAATCGATTCTCTTGCGGTGTTTCGTTCTTGGAATAAGCGAGCACTTCATGAAGTGCGACTGGTCCTCGATCCGATTTCGGCACACGGTCTGTGGTCAGGTTCAAATCCATTTGATTGGAGTGTTACTCCAAGGGCAGATTCTCAAATAGTTGCAATTACGCGTGCGCGTATTAAGTGGAATCAGAACTTTAGGTTTTGGAGAGCAGTGCCTCCGGTTTCAGCAGACCTGCACCAATCCCCTGGGTTGATTGCAGCTATCGGTATAGGTGAAGCGCCAATTGGACTACAGGGAACTCTCTCGCTCTGGGAGAACGGAAAAGTCCTACGTGATTTTGCATATAAGGGTCAGGCACATCAGAGGGCGATAGAGGCGACAGCGCAGTACAACTGGTATGCCGAGGAGTTGTTCTCGCGCTTTGCAGTACGTAATGTGCGTGGAAAACTCTAGTAAGGCAGACTTAGCCCATGTCGATTCGAGATTTCACACCGCGAGCAAATCGTCGTCGTGGGCAGTCTCAACGCTCAAAAATCTTTCTTGCTGTAGTACTCGCTGTGGCAATCTTGCTGCAGATTCCGTATCCACTCTTGGATGGAAAAGCTCTCGAGATATTTACACTCCTTACTGTGTACTTCGGCGCAGCCGCAATGTTGCTACATGCCCGGCTGAGTTTTGGAAATAAGTTTGCTCTTACTTATCTCGCGATAACGGCGCTATTTGCATGGGTGATTGAAACCATCGGAGTTAACACCGGGTGGCCTTTCGGCGTTTATGAGTACAGTGAAACTCTTGGCGTCTTTATCTTTGATGTCCCGTTAGTTGTCCTCTTTGCTTGGACGATGATGGCCTACCCAGCGCTCATTGCAGCTAGACGTATTGCGCGAGGCTGGGTATTTCTCTACGGCGGTGCAATCTTGATGGGTTGGGATCTCTTCTTAGATCCACAGATGGTTGCTGCAGGACGTTGGACTTGGGAAGTTACTGGCGCATCATTTCCTTACGCACCAGAGATTCCATTGTCGAACCCATTTGGATGGTTACTCTCTGGGCTTACGTTGATGGCAATCTTGAACTTTATTCTTCCAATAGAGCGTCGCAAGGATGCTCCGGGCACGTTGGTTGCCGACATCTTTCTAGCGTGGAGTCTTATTGGCGGATTTATTGCGCAATTCTTCTTCTTTGGTCGACAAGGGCTCGCTTTAGTCGCGCTCTTGATTTACGGGTTAATCCTTGCTCCGTACTTCTTTACGCAGTGGCTCAACCGTAGCTAACTGATATGTCCGCTCTTCTTAGTTTATCTGTCGTAATCAACGCATTTCTTTTAAGTATGGCAATCTTTAATGCCATCACCATTATTCGACCACGCTCGCAGAGTTCACAGAATTTAGGTTTCTCTCTCCTTGTTCCATGTCGTAACGAGGCCGATAATGCAACAGAGCTTGTCGCGTCCCTGGGAGCACTTAATCATCCCAACTATGAAGTGATCTTTATTGATGACAACTCAACTGATAGCACCGGAGATTTGTTGCGTCAGGCAATTGCTAGCCATCCATCTATGAAGGTAATTAGTGCAGCCCAACTTCCAGATGGTTGGAAGGGCAAACCTTGGGCGTTATCGCAAGGACTTAGCCACGCAACTCACGATTACATCGTCACCATTGATGCCGATGTTCGGCTGGAGCCGCATGCGCTCTCGGCCATGGATGCTGTTTTGCAAAGAACGGGTTCGGATTTTCTCTCTCCCTATCCACGCCAAGAAGCGATAACTCTTTCCGAGAGACTTATTCAGCCACTCTTGCAGTGGACATGGATGAGTACGGTTCCGCTTCGCCTTGCAATGCAGAGTTCGCGCACATCATTAGCTGTTGCTAATGGACAGTTTCTCTTGGTGAAGAAGAGCGCTCTCATCTCATGTGGTGGGTTTGCGACAATCAAATCGAGCGTTCTAGATGATATTGATCTGGCACGAGCGTTAATCCACGGTGGGTTTCGCGGTGGAGTCTGTGATGGTTCAACAATCGCTTCAACTCGCATGTACTCATCGTTTAGAGAAATTCGCGCAGGATATGGAAAATCAATGTCCATAGGATTTGGTGGAATCTTTGGTTCTCTCGCGCTTGTTTTTGTTATGGCAGTTTCTGGAATTCTGCCTTTTATCGGTTCGATTGCAGGCTCCCCCATTGCAGCAGCGTCTCTGCTTATGGTTATAGCCTCACGAATAGTCTCAGCGATCTCGTCGCGATCACTTCTTATTGATGCTCTCTTGCATCCCATCTCTGCGTTTCTCTTTATCTACTTGCTGATCTATTCAAATCTCTTCCACTCAAGGATTACGTGGAAAGGCCGACCAGTATGAGCAACGACAAGAAAGATGTAGTTGTTATTGGCGCAGGTATGGGCGGGATGGCAACGGCTGCGCGTCTTGCTAAAAAGGGATACCGCGTTCAGCTTTTTGAAGCTAGCGATCGACACGGTGGAAAATGTCGAACGGAGTGGATCAATGGTTATGCCTTCGATACAGGTCCATCACTTCTCACGCTGCCAGCCGTCTATCGCGATCTCTTTCAACGTACAGGTGATGTGCTGGGAAGGGTTGTTGAACTCAAGCCGGTCGACCCCTCATTTGATTATCGCTTCCACGATGGAACTTCTGTGAAGTTTGCCAACCTTTCACGGACAAAAACCTTAGAAGCAATAACAGATTCATACGGCGCTGCTGCATCACTTGAATGGGATCAGATCATGCGCCGAGCCGAGGCAATGTGGGATGTTTCGCGCGAGCCCTTTATCGAATCAGAGTTGAAATCTATCGCCTCACTCCTTAAGCGTAGATCGCTGATGAGAGATCTCTTTGTAATCGCACCTTGGAAATCAATCCGTGGGCTGGCAATTAAGAGTCCACACCTTCGCAAAATTCTTGATCGCTACGCCACATATAGCGGATCTGATCCTCGCGTTGCCCCTGCGGTCTTATCGTCAATCGCTTTCGTTGAAGAAGCATTTGGTGCCTGGCATATCACGGGTGGAATCGGAAAGTTAGGGGATGCTCTCTATCAACGTTGCTTAGATCGCGGAGTCACTTTTGAGTTTAATACTCGAGTTTGCGAAATCACTCACGATAAGGCAGTCGTGACAGGAGTATCACTGACAGATGGCCGCACAATCCCTGCGGCACTAGTTGTCGCTAATGCCGATGCGGGAATGATTTATTCAAGCCTGATCAAGAACCCACCAGCATCTGTCCGTAAGGCTTCTCGCGCAATAGCAAAGATGGAGCCCTCACTCGCTGGTTTCTCGCTTTTGCTAGGACTTCGTCCATCAGATGCACCAAAGCTTGAACACCACACGGTTTTGTTTCCAGATAATTACGATGAAGAGTTTGAAACTATATTTAGCAAAAAGGTTCCGGTAGAAGATCCAACGATCTATATCTGTGCTCCACACGATGAGACTATGGTTGAAAAAGAAGGCCATGAGGCATGGTTTGTACTTGTAAACGCCCCACGTCACGGAGCCGATAGTTTTGACTGGAGCGACCGAAATTTTGCTGAACAATATGCGCAACAGATTATTGATCGCATCGAAGCCCGCGGTATTCAGGTTCGCAGCCGCCTTGAACTTTTAGAGATTCGCACCCCTGCAGATTTAGAGGCTAGCGTCTTGGCTCCTGGCGGTTCAATCTACGGTACTTCAAGTAATGGTTCACAGAGTGCCTTTAACCGCGCAAAGAACCGCAGTCCGCTCAAAGGTTTGTACTGTGTTGGTGGAAGTGCTCATCCCGGCGGAGGACTACCTCTTGTGGGGCTAAGTGCAGAAATTGTTGCGCAGGCAATACTTACGCAAGATTGCGGCGAGCAGCTCTCATCACTTGATAGACACTAAAAGTTGCCATCGCTGTAAAGATATAAATCGCAACTGGCGCGAAAGAAAAGTTAAGAAGTTCCAGGACCATAAAGATTGCAATTGCACTGGCGCGCACTGGTCGTTCTGCAATAGTGACAACGCCAATTTCATGAAAACCAAGGGATGCCATACGTGCTCGGGCATATTCCTGGGTGAGTGCAAGTGCGAATAGCGCTAAACAAATCTCTGGTGCAACTCCCCATTGATACAGGGCAAAGAACCAGAATCCTTCTGCGATGCGGTCGGCAATGGCATCAAGGGTGGCTCCAAATCGGCTGACCTTTCCTGAAACAATCGCAACGCTTCCATCAACGCCATCGCATATTAGTGAAAGCACAAGTAAGAGCAGTCCGATTGCCGAGTATGGATAGAAGAGAAGTGCAACACCGCTGAGTACGCCTAAGAGAGTAAGAACGTTGGGAGTAATGCGAAGCGCACTTAAACCTCGGGCGATGACGTAGGAGATACTCAACCATCCCTTAACGATTCCCTTAATTTCGGCATCGAGATGAAGTGTGCTCCACGATGCAAAGAACTCTTCGCGTTTCATCATTTAGCGCCGATCTTGCAAAGATTCAAAGATCTCACTTGTGGCAGTTGAGCTATTCATTGTGTAGAAGTGAATTCCTGGTACTCCTGCTTCGATCAAGTCATTACAGAGATTAAGTGCGATCTCTACTCCAAGTTTGCGCACATCTTCTGGATTGTCTTCAACAGCGGCAAATCGTGATGCGATCGAATCAGGAATTGGCGTTCCACCCAGCTCGGCCATCTTGGTCAACAACTTCACATTTGTAACAGGAAGTACACCCGCAATAATTGGCATTGTTGATCCACGTTTTGCTAGCGCATCAACTAAACGCTTCCACTTATCTACTTCGAAGAAAAATTGTGTTGTTGCAAAAGATGCACCGAGTGATTCCTTACGTAAGAGAACATCGATATCTTTATCAAAATTACCCTCAGAGTTGGGGTGACCATCAGGAAAGGCGGCAACGCCGATCGTAAAATCACCTTGTTCGCGCGCTAAAGTGATCAGTTCGTCAGCGTGAGTCAGTCCACCATCAACTGGTGTCCAAGGTGCTCGTGGTCCACCGACAGGATCACCGCGCAACGCCAAGATACTTTTAATTCCAGATTCGGTATATCTATGCAAAATCTCGATCAGTTCATCGCGAGTAGAACCGACGCATGTTAAGTGAGCAACGGTTGGAATACTGGTCCGCGCAGTGATCTCTGATGTGATTCGTATCGTGCGATCGCGAGTACCGCCACCTGCGCCATAAGTAACGGCGACAAAATCTGGGTGAAGTGCGGCAAGGCTAGATAAGGCTTGCCAGAGGCGCTCTTCCCCCGCCACATCTTTGGGAGGAAAGAACTCAAATGAGTACATTCGCTTTTCAAGTCGCATCTCCACGCGGTCAGGGTACCGTTGCCCTCGTGAATAGTCAGGTTATGGATGAGCTCGTATCGGTTCGCGAGCAAGTGCAAGCAGCCTTGGCTACATATTTATCGCAAGCCCGCGCACATTTGACCACTATCGGATCTCAACTAAGTCCGGTCTGTGATGGCCTTGAAGAATTTATTCTCGATGGTGGGAAACGCCTTCGTCCACTCTTTGCCTACGCCGGCCATAAGGCGGCAGGAAAAGATGTCGGAGCGGCTGAGATAAAAGTCTTTGCAAGTTTGGAATTCTTACAAGCCTGCGCACTGATTCATGATGATTTGATGGATGCATCCGATACTCGTCGCGGAAAACCTGCGATGCATCGTAGATTTGAGAACTTGCATCAAGAACAAGCGCTAGCTGGTCTCTCAGATCAATTTGGCGCAGCTGCTGCGATTCTTTTAGGTGATCTTGCCCTTGTTCAATCAGATCACATGCTTCACACATCAGGAATTTCATCAGACCAATTACTTGACGCACTTAGCGTCCATGACGAAATGCGTATTGAGTTAATGGCTGGTCAATATCTCGATGTTCGTGAAGCTGGTGAAAAGAGCTTTAACGTCGAGCGATCGCTCCGTATCGCCCGATTTAAATCTGGAAAATACAGTATTGAGCGTCCATTACATCTAGGAGCAACAATTGCTCTGCGAGATCCAGCAGTTCGCACTCCATTGACATGGAGATTATCTGAGTACGGACTTCCACTTGGAGAAGCATTCCAACTTCGCGATGATCTTTTAGGAATTTTTGGAGATCCCGCCGTTACTGGCAAGCCCGCAGGAGATGACCTTCGCGAAGGAAAGCGCACCGTCTTAATGGCTATGGCAATGGAGCGCACCACAGATGCCGGTCGTAAAGAGTTATCTACCTATCTGGGAAATCCGGATCTCTCTCCTGAGGTCATCGAAAAACTTCGCGGAATCATCAATGAGAGTGGCGCTGTTGAAAGCGTCGAGGGGTTAATCGAAAAACTCACCTTTGATGCGCTAACAGCTTCACGATCAGAAGAAATCGCACCAGATTCACATGAACTTTTGGCCGCGCTTGCAGCAAGTGCAACTGCGCGGAAGAGCTAGGAGTAAAAAATGGTCGCACGTATCAAGGGTCCAACGGATCACGTTGTAGTTGTCGGTGCTGGGTTGGCCGGACTCAGTGCAGCGCTACGTCTTGCAGGAGCTGGCCGTAAGGTAACTGTTCTAGAGCGAGCAAGTGTTCCTGGCGGTCGCAACGGCCTACTTAATAAAGATGGATATGCCTTTGATACAGGTCCTTCAGTATTAACAATGCCTTCATTGATTCAAGATGCATTCTCATGTGTGGGTGAGGATATGAAAGATTGGTTAGAGCTCACACCAGTAAAGCCGCTCTACCGCGCCTTCTATCACGATGGAAGCATCATCAACGTCCATGCAAACACTGCAGAGATGGAAGAGGAGATTCGCCAGACAGTTAGCGCTGAAGAGGCGCTGGGGTATCGGCGTTACGTGGACTTTGTAACCAAGTTATATAAGTATGAGATGAATGACTTTATTGATCGAAATATTGATTCGCCCTTTAATCTTTTGACGCCAAACCTTGCCCGTCTTGTTGCACTCGGCGGATTTAGACGCCTTGCGCCAAAGGTCAACCAATTCCTTAAAGATCCTCGCCTGCAGAAGGTCTATTCATTCCAAGCCATGTATGCCGGAGTGAGTCCACAACAAGCGTTAGCAATTTATGCAGTGATTGCTTATATGGATTCAGTCAACGGTGTCTTCTTCCCTAAGGGTGGAATGCATGCAGTTCCTCGCGCTCTTGCAGCTGCTGCCGAAAAGCATGGCGTTGTATTTAAATATGACACTGAAGTTACCGGCGTTGAAGTGGTCAATAAGCGTGCCCGCGCAGTAACAACAGCTTCTGGTGAGCGCTATGAGTGCGATGCCATTGTGATGAATCCAGATCTTCCAGTTGTTTGGCGCGATATTCTCGGTAAGACTCCCCTAAATATTAAGCGCCTGAAGTACTCACCATCATGTGTGACCCTTCTTGTGGGATCTTCAAAGAAATACGACCATACAGCTCACCACAATATTCACTTCGGCGAATCCTGGGATGGCGTCTTTGACGAATTGATCAACAAGAAAATACTGATGACAGATCCATCCGTGCTTGTCACAATTCCAAGTAAAGATGATCCGGCTCTAGCTCCTGCAGGAAAAGAGTCCTATTACATTCTCTATCCGACTCCTAACCTAGATGCAGATATTGATTGGAAGAAGCAGGCTGGCCCATACCGCGATCAGATGATTAAGACTCTTGAAGAGCGCGGATATACAGACTTCGAAGCGGGCATCGAGACTGAAGTAATGACAACGCCACTTGACTGGGAAACCCAAGGAATGATGCGCGGTGCACCATTTGCAAGCGCACATACCTTCTTCCAGACAGGTCCCTTTAGACCTCGCAACATTGCAGCAGGTTTTGAGAACATCGTCTTTGCCGGTTCAGGTACACAGCCAGGTGTTGGAGTTCCAATGGTTCTCATCTCAGGTCGTCTCGCCGCAGAGCGAATTGTTGGACCCGTTAAGTAATGAACGAACTTGATGCAGCAGGGATCACTGATCCCGTACTGCGCGCTTCTTATGCCGAGTGCAAGCGGTTAAATTCGCTTCACGGAAAGACGTATTACCTAGCAACCCTTCTTCTTCCACCGGCCAAGCGACCATTTGTCCATGCCCTCTATGGTTTTGCGCGCTATGCAGATGAGATCGTGGATGATCTGGCATCAACCCTTTCGCCAAAGGAAAAAGCAGATGTCTTGCGCACCTGGAGTTCAGGTGTCCTTGCAGATCTTAAAACGGGAAAGAGTAATGATGCAGTTGGTGCCGCACTCGTTGATACAGTCTCGCGCTTTAACATTCCCCACCAACACTTTGTCGATTTCCTTCACTCAATGGAGATGGATCTGACGGTATCTACATATGCCACTTTCGATGATCTCTATGAGTATGTCTATGGATCTGCAGCAGTTATTGGTCTGCAGATGTTGCCAATCCTAGGAACACTCTCAGATGGTGCTTATGAGAGTGCGAAGAATCTTGGCGTGGCTTTCCAATTGGCAAACTTCATTAGAGATGTTGGTGAAGATCTCGATCGCGGTCGAATTTACCTGCCGCTTGATGAACTTGCAGTCCACGGAGTTACAGAAGAGATGCTCTATGCGCGAGTTCTTACAGCTGAAATTACTGCAGCGCTGAAGTTCCAGATCGCTCGCGTACGCCAATTGCAGAAAGAAGCAGATCGCGGAATCGAACTACTGGACCCAACTAGCCGACCATGTATTCGTGCCGCAAGTGAGCTCTACTGTGGAATAGTTGATGAGGTTGAAGCCATTGGTTATGACATCTTTAACAAGCGAGCGAAAACGTCTACTGCGCGCAGGCTTCGTGTTGCAGGCAAGGCCTATATTCAGGCTCTTTCTGCCAGACGTGCGCTAAACTAAAAACGCGGGAGCGCATGCGTTACTTGTAACGCTGCTGAGAGGATCTCAATGCGAGATCGACCGCTAGACCCGTCCGGTAATGCGGATGTGGAAAGGATCTAACTATGTCTACCCTCGAAATCATCGCAGCGTTTATTTCATTTATTGGTGTCGCACTTGGCGTTACAGGAAAGAGAAATACCTGGCCATGGTGGGCGGTGAGTAGCGCGCTCTATGGAGTTCTCTTTATCCAATGGGATCTTTTTGCTAGCGCAGCGCTACAACTTGTATTCATTGCCGCCGCTATTGCAGGTTGGTTTGGATGGGGAGAGAAAGGTGCGATCCCAGGTCCGCTTAAAAATAGTTATCGAATCTACACAGCCGGAGCAATCATTCTTGCAACTCTCGCACTTGCACCAATTCTTGATCGTATTGGTGCGGCATCTACCTACGCCGATGCAATTCTGCTCTTTGGATCAATCGCTGCTCAATTACTCATGGTTTATGAGAAGTATGAAACGTGGATTCTCTGGCTCATTGTTGATATCGGATACACCGCGCTCTACTACAGCCAAGAGCTATATCTGACCTCGATGCTCTATCTTGTCTTTACAGTTGTAGCAGCTGTGGGTTGGAGACGGTGGTATGCAACTTATCGAAGCACTATCTGAGATAACACTTGGAGTCGATCAACCGATCATCGCAATTGATGGGCCGGCAGGTGCGGGCAAGACAACTCTGGCATCGACGATTTATTTAGCGCTTTCACCACAGTTGAGCACAACGGTCATTCATATGGATGAGCTCTATCCTGGATGGCAGGGTGCACTTGGCGAAGAGTTAACCAGGACGCTGACGTGGCTCACCTCTTGCCATAAGGCGAAGAAGCCGCTGCTCTATTCATCATTTAACTGGGTTACCAATGAATTCGACCCACCTAAGTCACATGCTTCTACTCAGTTGCTCATTCTTGAAGGCGTCGCAAGTGCTCAGATTGCAATCGAAGATTCCTTAGCCACCACAATTTGGCTCGATCTGGATCCGGCGATTGGTTATCAAAGAGTGATCGATCGAGATGGTGAGAAAATCTCCCACGAAATGAAGCAATGGCTAGTAGTGCAGGAGCAACACTTCGCAGCAGATAAGACGAAAGAACGCTGCGATTTCCTCCTTTCAACCTAAAATTTACCCATGTCCGACCTCACTGGAAACCTCATTGATGGTCGCTATCAACTCTTGCGCCAGATGGATGCCGGAGGCATGGCGACAATTTATGAGGCGATTGATACGCGCCTTGATCGCCGAGTGGCAGTCAAAATCATGCACGCCCATCTTGCACAAGATGAACAATTTGTTGAGCGTTTCATTCGCGAAGCCAAGGCCGCAGCGGCTTTAAGTCATCCAAATGTTGTTGCAGTGCAAGACCAGGGGTGGAATCAGAGCGGAATTCCTGCAGTCTTTATTGTGATGGAACTTGTCGACGGACATACGTTGCGCGATTACCTTAATGAGCGCGGGAAGATCGCCGTTCCTGACGGAATTAAATTTCTCCTCCCAGTACTTAGCGCCCTAGGTGCGGCACATCGCTTAGGAATTGTTCATCGAGATGTAAAACCAGAGAACATCCTTGTCTCTAAAGAAGGTCGAATAAAGATCACAGATTTTGGTCTGGCAAAGGGTGCGATGATCGGTAGCACGATGACGGCTGAATCAAGTGTCATCTTGGGTAGCGTCTCTTATCTCTCCCCCGAACAAGTCTCGCGTGGAATTGCAGATTCGCGGAGCGATGTTTATTCGGCAGCGATTACCGCCTTTGAAATCTTTACTGGAACAAAACCTTTTGAAGGTGAGGAACCAATCCAAATCGCATTTATGCATGTGAATTCTCGTGTGCCACGTATTAGTACTTTGATTCCCGATGTTCCCAAGGCGCTCGACGATCTCATCTTTGCCGCAACGAGTGTGGATCCAGATGAACGTCCTCGAGACTGTCAGATTTTCCACAGTCAGCTCATGGCGATCTCGCAAGCGCTTAACCCAGGTGCGCCTCAAATGAGTCTTGAGCTAGATATTCCTATCGCTCCAATGAGAAGCAAGAGTAAGAAGAAATCTCGTGGAAAGTTTGCGCAGATAACCGAGAGAATCTCTCTTACGCTTCCAGTTGCCACAGCAAAGGAGACCACTGTGCAGGTCCGCGAGCGAAGAAAAGTTAGTAAACGAGTTCGCCGTAATAGATGGATTGCAGCAGGGTTGGCCGTACTTCTAGGAATTTCTACCTGGTGGGTTCTGATTGGCCCCGGCGCCTCGATTAAATTCCCTTCAGTTGTAGGGGCGACAACAGAACAAGCGAATGCCACACTGACTGCTCTTGGTTTAAAGACAGTAGTTATCGAAGAGCGCTTCGATGAAGATATTGCAAAGGGTCGCGTTATCTCTACCGATCCTTTTGCTGGAGATTCGATTGCCCTCGGTGGGACTGTCAATTTTGTTGTATCAAAGGGTGCCGAGCGCTACATAATTCCATCACTCCTTAAATTGACCCCAGAGGCTGCTGTCAATCTCTTGGCAAAATCGCCTCTTAAAGTTGGCGAGATCACCGAAGTCTTCAATGCCACCGTGCCAAAAGGTTTTGTCATCTCTTCCAACCCTGCACAAGGCACGAAAGTGAAACGTGACACTCTCGTTGATTTCGTTGTGAGTAAAGGTGTTGAAACATTTAGCCTTGCTTCTTTTGTTGGAACAAATGGCGAACAAGCGCTCAATGAGTTGACTACTGCTGGATTTAATGTGACAACCACATATGCTTTCGATGAAAAGGCTATGCCGGGAGAAGTTATTTCACAGCAACCTGCCGCAGGCTCTGACCTTCCAAAAGGTGCAGCGGTAGAAATCTTTGTCTCCAAAGGATCGGCCTATGTCTACATTCCTAATGTGATGCGCTCAACCCAAGATCGTGCAGTGGCACTTCTTGAAGATTTGGGACTAAAAGTTGTTGTGAAGAAGGTTACCAAGAGTGCCAAATTGGTGATCGGCATAGACCCTAAGGTCAACGCGAAGGTTAAGCGTGGAGGTACGGTGACTCTCACAGTAGGGTAGGTCAATGCCAAAAGCAGCCTTGCCTCGTATCGGAGCCCACACACCAACTAGCGGTGGAATGGCCAAGCGTTCTATTGAATACGCGCGCATTACAGAAGCTGAAGCGATTCAAGTCTTTACATCTAACCCACGTGGTTGGGCAATGCCAGAAACAAACCATGAGGCAGATGCGCTATTCCGTGAACGAGCAGATGAGTTAGATCTGGAAGTTTATGTTCACGCCCCCTTCCTCATTAACTTAGGTTCACCAACTGAAGGAACGTATAAGAATTCTTTAGCATCGACAGAATATTCACTCAAGCGAGGTCAAGAAATTGGCGCGCTCGGCGTTGTAGTTCATACAGGCTCTGCTGTAAATGAAGACTTTATCGATAGCGCGTGGAAGCAAATTCACGAAGGCATGATGCCTATTCTAAATGCGCTCACAGATGATGCTCCTTATTTATTGCTTGAACCAACAGCCGGACAAGGCCAATCACTCGTTAAACGACTAGAAGATTTAGCGCATTACCTCAAAGCGCTTGAGTACCATCCTAAAGTTGGTATCTGTCTTGATACCTGCCATGTTTTCGCCGCAGGTCATGACATTGCGAAAAAGGGCGGCATGAAAGAGACCCTCGATCTCCTCGTAGAAGTTGCTGGCGCAGAACGTATTCAACTGATTCATGCCAACGATTCGATGGATGTCTGTGGCGCGCTCAAAGATCGCCATCAAAATATTGGTGAGGGTTTTATCGGCACAGATCCATTTAAGGAGTTATTAGCGCATCCTGCTGTGGTCAACGCTCCCCTGATTCTTGAAACTCCGGGTATGGAACCTGAGCACGGAAAAGAGATTGCACTCCTAAAGAAATTGCGAAAGGGCTAAGGCCTCGCCATGATGAATACCCACCCAGGTCGAATACGTTTTGCACCTGTTGCACTCATCTTGTTAGCCGCCTCTTGGGGGCTGGCATTTGTAGTCATGAAAGATTCCATCGAACGCCAGAGTGTTAATAGCTTTCTCTTTACTCGTTTTGCATTCGCACTCATCTTTCTCGTAGCTTTCAGACCTACAGTCTTTCGTCTGATAACAAAGGAGCTCTTTCTTAAGGCATTTGCAGCCGGTTTACTTCTTGGCGGAGGTTTTATCTTTCAGACAGAAGGTCTGGCACGCACAGGTGCAGCAATCACAGGCTTTCTCACCGGTTTATATGTTGTTGTCACGCCCTTAATTTCAGCTCTTATCTTGAGAAAGAGGATCTCCTTATTCACGTGGGGATGCGTTGCACTAGCCACCGTTGGCTTAGCCTTACTTTCACTTCGTGGCTGGTCGATGGGCTTTGGCGAATTTCTAGTGCTGCTCTGTGCAATCGCATTCGGTGCACACATTGTTGCTCTCGGCCAATGGAGCGCTGGGCGAGATGTCTATGCCATGACGACCGTGCAACTCTTTGCCGTAACTGTTCTCACTGGTGGATTCGCCTTTGCAGAGGGATATCAAGCGCCTCCTGACAATGGCGTCTGGGCGGTAGTTTTCTTCACTGCAATTGTCTGCACCGCATTTGGTTTCATCGTTCAAACATGGGCTCAAGCTCATATCGAACCAACGAAGGTGGCAGTTATTTTGACCTTAGAAGTTGTCTTTGCTGCTCTCTTTGCCATCACAATTGGCCGCGAAACCATGACCTTCCAGGTTGCACTCGGTGGAATAATCCTACTCATTGCGATGTATCTCATCGTTGTAAAGGAACCATCCAATGGTTGATCTGCGTTCAGATACCGTCACCGCTCCGTCTGCGGCGATGCGTGAAGTTATTGCAGGTGCTCCAGTCGGCGATGACGTCTATGGAGATGACCCAACGGTAAATGCACTCGAAGAACGAGTAGCCGCACTTTTCGGTAAAGAGGCAGGACTCTTTACGCCAACAGGTTCGCTAGCAAATCAGTTGATGATGCGAACTCTTGTGCAACCTGGTCAGGAAATCTTGGCCGAAACTAATTCACATGTAGTCCGTGCCGAACTTGGCGCGGCGGCAACCTTCTCTGGAATTACAACTCGCACGTGGCTGGCACCATCTGGACTGCTTCATGCATCTGATCCGCTTGCTATTGCCGCTCCGAACGCTGGCCCATATTTAGTTTCAACTGCAGCGATTGCAATTGAAAACACCCATAACTTTGGTGGCGGCACGGTACAACCACTCGATCAGATGAAATTGTTGTACGAGCAGGCGCACGTGATGGGAATTGCCATTCATCTCGATGGCGCACGTATCTGGAATGCTCACGTGGCAAGTGGTGTTGCGCTGGCTGATTACGGCAAATATGCCGACACGATCAGCGTCTGTTTTTCTAAGGGTCTCGGAGCGCCTATTGGTTCGATGGCGCTATCGACTAAAGAACACATCGCCTCCGCCCGAGTCTGGCGCAAGCGATACGGTGCTGGAATGCGACAGGTCGGCATTTTGGCGGCTGCCGCTGACTATGCGATTACACATCACATGAGCGATCTCAGCCACGATCATCGTCGCGCAAAGACGCTTGCTACAGCGATCGCTCAGGTTGATTCCTCGCTGATTGATCCCACAACAGTTGCTACAAACATCGTCGGTCTCAATCTCAAGGCGCTAGGAATGACAGCTGCAGAACTTGCACAACGAACAAAAGACTCTGGCTTACTTATTGGAGCCCTTGGTCCACACTTTGCGCGACTTGTCACACATCGTGATTTTGATGATGCGCAATGCGATCGGGCAATTGAGATTTTACGCAAGACCCTCGTGGCGTAAGAGCCACTCTTTCTTATTTACACCGTAGGCATAATTTCCTAGCGCTCCCCCAGTTTTAACAATCCGATGGCATGGAACTACAAGCACAATTGCATTCTTGGCACATGCGCTACCCGCAGCGCGCACAGCCTTTGGACTTCCTGAATTCTTGGCAAGTTCTGCATAGGAGAGAACCTTGCCGGCGCGAATGCGTCGCATCGCTTTCCACGCCGCTTGTGAAAATGATCCACCAGGTTGACTTACCTTGATTCCATTAATTGCTGAAAGATCTCCATCAAAGTAGTCATCAATCAAATCTGAAATAACAGGAATTTTGCTCACTTCTTTAAACTCTGATCCACGATAAATGGAGTCGAGACCCTCTTTTAGCGCTCGAATAGAGCTTAGGTTTGCACCAAGTAGAAGTTCACCATCTGCGATGAGATTGAGCGTTCCTACTGGAGTTATCTTGGAAGCAATCAGTAGGGCCATGAGTGATGCGCTTTAGCGATCGCGCAACATCTCAGCGACAAGAAATGCCAGCTCGAGTGATTGTGAGTGATTAAGTCGTGGATCGCAGGCTGTTTCATAACGTGAGGCAAGGTCAGTCTCTGAAATCTTTTCACCGCCACCGAGGCACTCAGTGACATCATCACCGGTAAGTTCAATATGTATTCCGCCAGGATGAGTCCCTAGAGCCTTGTGTACCTCGAAGAATCCCTTAACTTCATCCATCACATCATCGAATTGGCGGGTCTTGTAACCGGTAGCCGATTCAAAGGTGTTTCCATGCATTGGATCGCAGACCCAAAGTACCTGCGCGCCAGACTTAGTAACGCCATCGACAAGTGCGGGAAGCGCTTCACGAATCTTGCCTGCACCCATACGAGTGATAAATGTGAGGCGACCTGGCTCGCGATTTGGATCTAAGCGATCAATCAAACGTAGCGCATCATCAACAGTAGATTTTGGTCCAAGTTTGACGCCAATTGGATTGCGAATTTTTGCAGCGAAATCAATATGTGCACCATCTAGCTGACGAGTACGCTCGCCGATCCACAAGAAATGCGCAGATACATCGTAAGGATCGCCCGTCCGAGAATCGATGCGAGTAAGTGACTTTTCGTATTCCAGAATTAGAGCCTCATGGCTGGAGTAGAAATCGACGCTCTTAAATGATTCAGGATCGACACCAGCTGATTTCATAAAACTTAGCGCGCGATCAATCTCTTTTGCCATCTCTTCGTACCGAACGCCAACGCTTGAATCACGGATGAAGCCTTTATTCCATTCGTGAACACGGCGAATATCTGCAAAACCACCTTGAGTAAATGCGCGAACAAGGTTGAGAGTTGCAGCAGATGTGTTGTAGACATCAACTAACCGTTGTGGGTTTGGAGTGCGTGCATCTAGAGTGAATTCAAGATCGTTGACAGCATCGCCTCTGTAGGCAGGAAGTGTTACATCCCCGCGAGTCTCTAAATCATTAGAGCGAGGCTTTGCAAACTGTCCCGCCATGCGACCAACTTTTACAACTGGAAGGCTTGAGTAGTACTGCAAAACTGCAGCCATCTGCAGAATCGTCTTAATGCGATTGCGAATGGAATCAGCTGTTGCTGCCGCAAAAGTCTCTGCGCAATCTCCACCTTGTAGCCAGAATGCATTACCTGCTGCAGCTTGGGCAATCTTTGTTTTGAGATCATCGCACTCTCCCGCAAAGACCAGAGGTGGCAAAGTCTTCAACCGTGTGACTGCAGCCTTTACTGGCTCTCCATCTTTTCCGCCAGGCCACTGTGGTTGCTGAGCCGCCACAAGGCTTTCGTCAAAGAGTGAATCAAGTGAAGTCATCATGGTCCTAAGGATAGAAGGTGTCAGCCGGTTCTTGTATCGGGATTATCCGAAGAAGATTTCAGACTCTCTGTAGCGCTCGATAGGTACCGTCTTGAGCTTTTCAGTTGCTGTTGCCAACGGAACGCGCACGATATCTGTGCCATGGAGCGCGACCATCTTGCCCCAGTCACCTTCAGAGGCTGCAGTAATTGCCTGGAGTCCAAAGCGAGTAGCAAGAACGCGGTCAAATGCTGATGGTGTACCACCACGTTGAATGTGTCCAAGTACTGAAGTGCGAGCTTCCTTACCAGTCTTTCTTTCAATCTCTTTAGCCAACCACTCGCCAATTCCTGAAAGTTTCACGTGACCAAATGCATCAAGTTCTGAATCCTTAGTGATCATGTCACCATCTTGCGGGATAGCACCTTCTGCGATCACAATGATTGGCGCGTAAGAAGATTTGAAGCGGGACTCAACCCACTCGCAGACCTTATCCACTGAGAATTTAACTTCAGGAATCAAAATACATGATGCGCCACCAGCAATACCTGAGTGGAGTGCAATCCACCCTGCATGGCGACCCATAACTTCGACGATCAGCGCACGATGGTGAGATTCAGCAGTGGTGTGAAGTCGGTCAATTGCTTCAACTGCGATATTTACAGATGTATCAAATCCAAATGTGTAGTCGGTGTTATTTAGGTCGTTATCGATCGTCTTTGGAACTCCGATGACTTTTACACCAAGTGCATCTAGCTTGGTGGCAACGCCAAGAGTGTCTTCGCCTCCGATTGCAATGAGTGCATCAATTCCCTGATCTGCAAGGTTCTGCTTGATGCGCTCTACGCCGTTTTCAATTTTAAATGGGTTGGTACGTGAAGATCCAAGGATGGTTCCACCACGAGGCAATATTCCTCGAGTCGACTCAAGTGTGAGCTCCATGGTGTAGTTCTCAAGCGGGCCCTTCCAGCCATCGCGAAAACCAACAAACTCATGACCGTACTCCTTGACGCCTTTGCGGACTACAGCACGAATAACAGCATTTAGTCCTGGGCAATCTCCGCCACCTGTAAGTACACCAATACGCATTTGTCTAAACTCCAAAAGTAGAAAGTGGGCTTAATTGATAAGCCAAAGAGTGGTCAACGTTGACAGGTACAGTCTAGCCTTGCCCCATGGCTAATCAACTCATCGCAGGCGTAGATTCCTCGACTCAGTCGGTGAAAATTGTGATTCGTGCAGCAGATACTGGTGAGTTAGTACGTCAGGGACGTGCACCACATCCTGATGGAACCGAAGTTGATCCGATTCATTGGAAGACCGCTCTCGATAGTGCAATTGCGCAAGCGGGTGGCCTAGATGATGTTGCCGCGATTGCAGTCGGCGGACAACAGCATGGCATGGTGGCTTTGGATGAATCTGGCGAAGTAATTCGCCCCGCACTTTTATGGAATGACACTCGCTCTGCTGCGCAAGCAGAATCACTCAACAGCGAAATGGGTGGCAATCAGGCGATAGCAGATGCTGTTGGATCTGTACTTGTCGCATCCTTTACCGCATCAAAAGTTCGATGGCTGGCAGAGAATGAAAAGAAGAGCGCAGATCGCGTGTCTTCAATAGCGCTCCCCCACGACTGGCTCTCTTGGCAATTACAAGGTGGCAAAGATTTTTCTAAGTTGTTTACAGATAGAAGCGATGCTTCAGGAACTGGATACTTCGATCCAAAGAGTTCTAGCTATCGCAGAGATATTCTTGCAAAGGCGCTTCTTTCTGATCGTGAGATTCTTCTACCAACAATTACCGCCCCATCAACATTTGGTGGAACCGCAACTCATGGAATTCCAATTGCAGCCGGTGCTGGAGACAATGCCGCAGCCGCTCTTGGCGTTCAAGCAGAGCCAGGTGATGTCGTCATCTCACTCGGAACTAGCGGTACCGCCTTTGCAGTATCAACCACATCAACGCATGACTCAAGTGGTGCTGTAGCAGGTTTTGCAGATGCATCAGGTCGCTTCCTGCCGCTTGTCTGCACGCTCAACGCTGCTCGCATCTTTGATGCGGCAACAACAATTCTTGGCAAAACTCACGATGAGGTCGGAGCCCTCGCGCTCTCTTCTATTCCGGGTGCACATGGTTTAACTCTTCTTCCATACTTTGAAGGAGAGCGCACACCTAATCGCCCAGATGCCACTGGTGTCTTCTCCGGAATGAATATCGCAAACTCAAATCCTGCAGATATCGCTCGTGCAATGATTGAGGGAATGTTGTCTGGTCTAGCAGATGCGGTGCAAGCACTTGCAGATCTTGGTGTTGACATCAAACGCGTACTCATCATTGGTGGTGCTGCAAAAAATCCTGCAGTAGGTCAGATTGCATCCGCGCTCTTTGGTCGACCTGTATTGATTCCTCCTGCAGGTGAGTATGTTGCCGATGGCGCAGCAAAGCAGGCGGCATGGGCTCTACTTGGAGGAGCTACTCCACCTGTCTGGGACTTAGGAAAAGCAACTCATATTGAAGCTGCGGCAACTCCTGCAGTTCTAGAGAAGTATCGAACACTTCGTGATGCCACCATTAATTGGTGAGACTAGCTAGTAACGCGAATACCCTTACCAACAACAACTACGCCACCATCTGAGATCGTAAATCGAGCCTTATCTCGCTCAAGATCAACGCCGATCTGAGCACCTGGATCAACAACAACGCTCTTATCAAGAATTGCGTGGCGAATGACTGCGCCAGCACCAATCTTTACGCCGGGCATCAGAACCGAGCTATCAACAAATGCGCCCTTTCCTACATGTACATCGTAGGAAGTAACGGTGCGATTAACGTGACCACCGGAGATGATCGAACCTGCACCAACAATTGATTCTTGGGCAATTCCAGATTCGCTAAATTTTGCAGGAGGTAGTGATGGTGGATTTGTGAGCAAAGGCCACTCACGGTTATAGAGATTAAAGATTGGGTGAATCGATACCAAGTCCATATGAGCGTCGTAATAGGCGTCGATTGAACCTACATCGCGCCAGTAGCCACGATCGCGATCAGTTGCACCAGGAACCTCGTTGTGCGCAAAGTCGTAGACCTTCGCTTCCCCATTTTTTGTCAGCATCGGAATAATGTTTCCACCGATATCGTGACGGCTCTCAACATCTTCTGAATCCAAGATCAACGCTTCTTCCATTACATCGCGTTTGAAGATGTAGTTACCCATGGAAACTAATGAGAGATCTGGATGCCCCGGCATTGCAGGTGGGTCAGAAGGCTTCTCATGGAATGCCTTAATCGTGACGCCATCTTCTGCCAATTCAATAACACCAAACTCGTGAGCCTCTGATCGAGGCATGCGAATTGCTGCAATTGTTACACCTGCTCCAGTGCTTACATGGGCATCAAACATTTGGCTTGGATCCATGCGATAGACGTGGTCTGCACCGAATACCAATACGTGCTTTGGATTTTCATCTTGAATGAGATTGAAGTTCTGCAGAATCGCATCGGCAGAGCCGGTATACCAACGAGGTCCAAGACGCTGTTGAGCAGGAACAGGCGTGATGTAATTATTTAACAAGGTCGACATGCGCCATGTAGTTGTGATGTGGCGGTCGAGTGAGTGAGATTTATACTGGGTAAGTACTGCAATGCGACGCATCTCAGCATTTACAAGATTGGAGAGAACGAAATCAACGAGGCGATATGAACCACCGAATGGGACTGCAGGCTTTGCTCGATCAGCTGTAAGTGGCATAAGCCGCTTACCTTCACCGCCTGCAAGAACAATTCCGAGTGGTGTTTCAAAGCGCGCCATGGGTAAACGATACCCTTGTCACTAGATTTAACCTATAGCAGTTTGAAGGAGCCAGATGCGCATCGGGATGGTCAGTAAAGAATGGCCTCCTGCCGTTTATGGTGGCGCTGGAGTCCATGTAGTTCAACTCAGCGCAGCTCTTCGTGCTGTTTCTGGAATTAAAGTTGATATTCATTGCTTTGGCGGTCCGCGCAACGATGGCGCTTTTGGCTATGAAACACCACCTGAGTTCGCATCTGCCAACCCTGCACTCCAGGCACTAGCTACAGATATGTTGATCGCTCATCACTTGGGCGATGTTGATGTTGTCCATTCACATACTTGGTATGCCAACATGGCTGGTCATACGGCATCGCTCTTGTACGGCATGCCACACGTCATAAGTGCCCACTCTCTTGAACCACTGCGTCCCTGGAAAGCAGAACAACTCGGCGGCGGTTATGCGATTTCGTCATGGGCAGAGAAGACGGCATACGAAGGTGCTGCTGCGATCATTGCCGTCAGTGATGGAATGCGTGCAGATGTACTTTCTTCATACCCTGATGTTGATCCCAAAAAAGTTGTCACCATCAGAAATGGTGTCGATACCCAGGAGTGGTCGCCGATAGATGATCCTTCCGTTGCGCAAAGTTTTGGAATCAACGGGCGCTATGCAATCTTTGTTGGTCGCATTACGCGTCAAAAGGGTTTGGCTCATCTGCTTCGTGCCTGGTCACAGGTCCCAGATGAATACGGGCTGGTCTTATGTGCCGGCAGTGCTGATGAAGCCGGAATTGGTGCAGAGTTTGAAGAGCTTGTTTCGCAACTGCAGAAAACTCGTAAGAACATTTGGTGGATCAAGGAGATGCTTCCTAAGTCGCAACTCATCCCACTATTGACTGGAGCAGATCTATTTCTCTGTCCTTCTATCTATGAGCCACTAGGAATTGTTAACCTCGAAGCAATGGCCTGCCAAACTGCAGTGCTAGCTTCTCGTGTTGGTGGAATTCCGGAAGTTGTCCAAGATGGTGTTACTGGTCGACTTGTTGATTACACAACCGATAACGCTAAGTTTGAGAGCAATATCGCGACAGGCATCAATGAAATGATGGGTGATCCCGAGAGGCTAAAAAGATTCGGAATCGCAGGTCGCACGCGAGCAATCAGCGAATTTGGTTGGGACGCGGTCGCCGCCGCTACAATTGCCCTCTATCGCAGCGTCCTCTAGTAACGCAGCGTCTACGAAAAGAGTTATACAAAAATGTCACGCAAGAGCGCGCTGATCTTTGCACTCGTTGGTTTTCTATGGGGAATCCCTTACCTCTTTATCAAGGTCGCAGTCGATGAAGAGAATGGTTATGCACCAGCGATAGTCGTCTTTGGCCGCGTTCTCATCGGTGCAGCGATTTTAATTCCTTTGGCTATAAAAGATCGATCAATCTTTGACGCCTTTCGCGGTATTAAATATGTAGCCTTCTACGCACTCCTTGAAATGGTCATTCCGTGGATTCTGATCGGTACTGCCGAGCAGAAAATCTCATCGGGACTCGCAGGATTACTTATCGCATCCGTTCCCATCTGGTCGAACATAATCACCTACTTCCAAGGTGATGAGGACGCACTCAAGGCAAATCGCTTATTGGGTATTGGTATTGGATTTATTGGCGTTGTTCTGATCGTCGGTATCGAAAGTTTCACTGGATCATCAGATCCGCTCTCCATTTTAATGGTGATCGTTGCGGCAATCGCCTATGCATATGCAATTATCATGATTCGCAGCAAACTTCCTGATGTCTCTGGGATAGCGATTAATGCTGTCGCTATGGCTTTAACTGCGATCTTCTATCTTCCTTTTACCATCGCACTCTGGCCGGACCATACGGTCTCTCCTGAGGCTACTTACTCAGTGATTGCTCTTGGAATCTTCTCAACCGGTATTGCATTTGCCATCTTCTTCACCCTCTTGGCAGATATCGGTCCAACACGTGCATCTCTGGTTACTTACTGGAATACAGCGATCGCTGTCGTGTTAGGCGTGCTCATTCTGAGCGAACCACTCACAGTCGGAATAAGCGTTGGTCTACCACTTGTGATGCTTGGATCGTGGCTAGTTAATCGCCGTGCCAAGGTGTAACTCTTTACTTCTCTGAAAAACCCAATCGTTCAAGAAGCTTTGGATCTCTCTGCCACTCTTTAGAAACTTTTACGTGCAAGCCTAGGAAAATTCGAGCACCGAGTTCGCGTTCAATATCTTTTCGAGCGCGCATACCAATATCTTTCAATCGCTCACCTTTATGGCCAAGCAGGATTCCTGTCTGGGAATCACGCTCGACGTGGATGGTGGCGTGAATATCAAAGAAAGGACGAGAGCCTTTCTCTTCGCGCTCTGACATCTCATCAATTGTGACCATGATCGAGTGTGGAAGTTCTTCACGGGCATCGCGCAGCGCAGCCTCGCGCACAAGTTCGCAGATCAATTGCTCAATCCCTTGATCGCTCTTCATATCAGTTGGGTAGAACGCTGGTCCCTCTGAAAGACTCTTTGAGATGAGCGATGCCAGTAGATCGATCTGATCATGAATGGCGGCTGAGATTGGAATAATTTCATCCCACGTAAAACCAACAGCCAACTCATTGATGCCAAGTAAGCGAGTGGCAATATTCTTCTTTGAGACCAAATCTGTCTTTGTCACAAGTGCGAATTTCTTTGCGCGAGGATGCTTGGCAATCTCCTGCGCTACGAAGACATCTCCAGCACCTGAAGTTTCATCTGCCGGTAGGCACATCAGAATGACATCTACTGAATCAAGGCTCTCCCCCACAACAGCGTTGAGGCGATGGCCGAGAAGAGTTTTGGGCTTATGAACGCCTGGAGTATCTACAAGGACTGCTTGGAAATCTGCGCCATTGATAATTCCGCGAATTGCATGACGAGTGGTATTTGGATGTGGGGATGTAATTGCAATCTTTGATCCAACAAGTGCGTTAATGAGAGTTGATTTTCCAGTGTTTGGGCGGCCAACAATGGCGACAAAGCCCGAACGGAATTCACTCATATGCCTATTCTCGCATCAGGCGAAGCCTTTTACCTAAACGAGTTGCTCGAGCGAAGTAATCAATTCAACTGCATCACCAACCGAAGTAACGATTTCGGCGGCACGTTCACCGATAAGGCGATGTGTACCTTCTGAAGTAGGTGAGTTAATTGGTCCAGGAATAGCCATTACAGGTCGCATCAGCTCGGCTGCATCACGTGCAGTACGCAGTGATCCACTTCGAAATGCTGCTTCAACTACCAATGTGCTCATTGAAAGGGCGGCAATAATTCGATTTCGAGTGAGAAATCGTGAAGGAAAGGCTGGAGTTCCTGGCATTACTTCACTGACAATTGCACCGAGTTCTGCGATTTCAGTAAAGAGCCTTTCATTGCCTGCCGGGTAATTGATATCAATTCCACTCGCGATGACAGCGATGGTTACGCCCTCTGCAATGAGAGCACCTTTATGTGCATGGGTATCGATTCCGTATGCACCACCACTGACGATGCTCCATTCGCGATCAACAAAGCCCGCGGCGAAATCACTTGCGATTCGAGCGCCATACGGTGTGGGGTTGCGTGTTCCAACAATTGCAATTGATCGCGACTTAAGTGAATCGACCTTGCCTTTGACGATAAGTCCAATGGGTGGAGTTGCTAGGTCATCGAGTTGTGTTGGCCAAGTAACATCACCTGGAGTAATGAATACACCGCCTGCACTTTCAATTGATTCAAGGAGAGCGGGCGCTCCACCTGGATGCAATTGCGCGAGAGTCTTCTCGGCCTTGCTTGATCGATAGAAGCCATCTCTGATTCGCAGCAAAGTTTGATGGGCGCCTTGATGAGTAATCTCTGAACCCCAGAAAGAGTTTCCACCTTCAGTAGCTGCAAAGAGTTCGAGCCTTGCTGACTTCTCTTCGTTCAAGAAATTCCTCCTTCGCGCAGTTCATAGGCATCCGTAACATCTTTTAAGGTGGGCTGATTTCTCCCCGCCAAATCCGCCAGCGTCCATCCCAGGCGAATGACTTTATGAAGACCGCGCGCTGTTAATCGTTCGTGATCAAGCTCATCATGGAGAAAATTCATAGCAAGGCGATCAGGTTTGAAGTCGGTACGTAACTCTCGTGCTGGAATTGCGCTATTGAGTTCAAAACCGCGGCCTGCAAATCGCTTGCCTGCAATAAGGCGCGCAGAACGCACGCGCTCTGCAATGACTGCACTCGACTCTCCCAGAGTTAGGGAAGAGATATCGGCGCGACCAACCGGTTCAACGGTAATACGCATATCAATGCGATCCATCAAAGGGCCAGATAACTTTCCAAGATAACGCCTGACTTGCACTGATGAACAACTGCAACCCAAACCTCTGCCGGCAAACTTTCCACAAGGACATGGATTGGCCGCCAGGACCAAGAGGAATCGTGAGGGATAGGTAATGTTTCCGATACTTCGAGCAATCGTGATGGTCCCAGATTCAAGCGGTTGGCGAAGTGAGTCGAGGATTCCAGATGCACACTCGGGCGCTTCATCGATAAAGAGAACTCCGTGATGTGCCAATGAACATGCACCAGGCCTGATGACATGTGCACCTCCTCCAACCATTGCAACTCTTGTTGCGCTGTGATGCGGAGCAACGATCGGTGCCATACGTGACATCGGTGATCGCTCTGAGAGTGTGCCCGCAACTGAGTGCAACGCTGTCACTTCAAGACTTTGTTCAATTGTCAGTGGTGGCAAGATTGTTGGAATCCGACTCGCAATCATTGTTTTGCCAGCACCAGGTGGACCGATAAGTAAGAGATGGTGTCCCCCAGCAGCTGCAACTTCAGCACCAAAACGTGCCCGCATCTGACCGGCAACATCTTCGAAATCCAGAAGTGGATCAGTACCTTCATCTATCGCCTCAGACGTGTGGCTCGTTCCTTCACCAGTTCGCAAGTAGATGAGGAGTTCGCGCAAAGTAGAAAATGCTACAATCTCCATCGCTTGCAATAAGCCACCTTCACCAATATTTGCAATCGGAATGATTGCGCGCGCAATTCCATCGCGATGGCCAGCAATCAACGCAGGTAGAACTCCGTTAACTCCCCGGATTGAACCATCGAGTCCAAGTTCACCGAGTATCAGCGTTGAATCAATTGAATCTTGAGCGAGTGCTCCATGAGCAACCAAGATTGCAAGAGCAATGGCCAGGTCGAAACTAGATCCACTCTTGGGAAGCCAGGCAGGAGAGAGCGAAACAGTTACCTTTCGATTAGGCCAATTCTCACTCGAGTTTGTGAGCGCAGCCCGTACCCGATCGCGGGATTCATTAAGGGCGGCATCTGGAAGTCCCAGTAAGTTGTAATGCGGAAGTCCATCGCTGATATCTACTTCGACAGTGACTGTGTTGCCTGAGAGACCAACTAACCCCATCGATGTGGAACGACCAAGGCTCACAGAATGTTCTCTCTGAAATCAATAGTGTGCGAGCCATCTGCTGCCAGAAGTACTGCGGCAACATCGATAGAGAACTCACTTCCAAGTTGATGATGTGTTGCCAGCCAAGCAAGTGCAAGACGCTGCAATCTACGTGCCTTGTCACGATTGATCGCCTCAAGTGGATCACCGAAGGCAAGGGAAGATCGAGTCTTGACTTCAATGAAATGCAGAAGTGAGTGAGAGTCACAGGCAACGAGATCGATCTCGCCTTCCTTTATCCGCCAATTTCGCTCGATAATGTCATAGCCAAGTGATTCTAAATATTTAGCGATCGTCGCCTCGCCAAAGGCGCCAATCTGGCGATTTCTACTTGTTCGCTTGTGAGCTGCCGTCATAGTGGGCAGAGTAATTATTGATCGGCACACGCTTGCCGAACTGCGCAGGCGGTGTGGGTAAGTTAGAGAAGTTCGGCGATATTTGAAAAGGATTTTCGGTGGATGGGTGTTACTCCATGTTTTTGCAACGCTTCGGTATGGGTTTTTGTGATGTAACCCTTATGGGATGCAAACCCATACTCTGGATATGTTAGATCCATTTCGCGCATTATTCGATCACGAGTTACTTTGGCAATAATTGAGGCAGCGCCAATGCAGGTCACAACTTGATCGCCTTTCCAGACGGCAAGATTTGGAAGTGCTAGACCTTCGATGACATAGCCATCTGTCAGCACATATGCAGGTGTGATCTCAAGGCCCTGAACTGCTCGCCGCATACCGTCAAGATTTGCAGCATGAACACCACGCGCATCAATTTCTTCATTCGAGATGATGACAACGCTCACTGATAATGCAGCATCTGTGACAACATCAAATAACTCTTCACGATTCTTCTCAGAGATTTCTTTCGAATCTCGAACTTTCGCTAGCTCACTTGCATGAGGATCACGGAGAATGACTGAGGCAACAACTAAAGGACCTGCACATGCTCCTCGACCTGCTTCATCGACTCCAGCTAAAGGAGAAATACCGGCAGCGTAAAGTCGATCTTCGATTACTTTATCTTCACTCACTTGCTTGAAAGAGGGTCCTGAGACGAGATAAATCCGATTTGGCTCAATGGCCAAATTGTTGCAACAACACGTCCAGTAATCTTTTCAACCGGAACCATGCCATTGTTCACATCATCTTGATGAACACGTGAATCGCCACTTGCCCCGCGATGATCACCCATCACCCAGACTTTTCCTTCAGGAACTGTGATGTTGAAATCTGTATCACTTGGAGTATTCCCAGCAAAAATGTAAGGCTCGTTAGTTGGTTGACCGTTAATAGTGAGTACCTGATCTTTTGCAACAACATTGTCTCCAGCAACGCCAATGACGCGCTTAACGAGATACTGCTTGGCAGGATTTGGAACAATGCCGACAAGGACTAATCCGTCGCGAATTGCGTTGGTAACTTTATTTCCATCAACAGAACTTGCCTCTGGTAACCATCCTGCAGGATCACGGAAAACGATGACATCCCCGCGGCTTATGTCGTTGCCGATAAATGGAATTCGGTTGACTGCTACGCGATCTTTAATCTGGAGCGTGTTCTCCATAGATCCTGATGGAATATAGAAAAATTGTACGAGGAAAGATTTAATGAGCAGTGAAACAAGGAGTGCAAGAATTACCAATAACGGTAACTCGCGAAGGAGTGAACCCTTGCGCATCATGAGTTAATTAGTGTTAAAACTATTCAGCTTTTTTATCAGCTGAAGTCTCTTCGGCTGAGACCTCTTCTGCTGGAGGTTCAACAACTGCTTCAACAACCTCAACCGGTGTATCTTCAACTGGAGTCTCGACTACTGCCTCGACAACAGATTCAACTACAGGTTCAACTACAGGTTCAACTACAGGTTCAACAACAACCTCAACGATTGGTTCTGGAGTCGAAAGAATTCCATCGCCGTAACCTTCGATGCCATCGCGCTTCTCGCGAATCTTTGCAGCCTTACCGCGAAGATCGCGTAGGTAGTAAAGCTTCGCACGGCGAACATCGCCCTTCTTAACAAGCTCGATCTTTTCAATAACTGGTGTGTGAACTGGGAATGTACGTTCTACGCCAACACCGTAAGAAACTTTACGGATTGTAAATGTCTCGCGAACGCCATCGCCTTGGCGACGGATTACGATTCCTTGGAAAACCTGAATACGGCTCTTTGAACCTTCAATAACGCGTACGTGGATCTTGAGTTCATCGCCAGCGCGGAACTGTGGGATGTCCTTGCGCAATGACTTGGCATCAACGGCATCGAGAATGTTCATTTTCTTCCTCAGGTTTCTTTTCTATCAGCGCCCGCTTCTTAGCTGCGCAGAAGGGCTATCTTGCCATAGAAGGGGCCTTGAGCGTAAATCGGCTAGAACTCTACGCGTGCGAGCGCTTCCTGAACTGCGTGAAAGAGGCCAGGACCTGCCGCTACCGTCAGCTTGCGTGGCCCATCGCCTAGATGGGCAACATCTGCCCCGGCTTCGGTAGCAACGAGAGCACCGGCGGCCCAATCCCACTCGTGGAGGCCACGTTCAAAGTAAGCATCGAGTGCGCCCATACCAACATGACATAGATCCACTGCAGCCGATCCCATTCGCCGGATATCGCGAACTCGTGGAAGGAGCGAAGCGACCATTGCGATCTGTTCAGTGCGATCTGCAACATCGTATGCAAATCCGGTACCAATCAGTGCGCGATCGAGTGAGACGCCAGATGAGCTGCGAATCTTTTCATCGTTATGAAATGCACCGCCGCCGCGAACTGCATGCCAGAGGGAATTAATGGTGGGTGCATAGACAACGCCTACGAGTGAGCCTTGACTATCTCGCGCCGCAATACTGACATTCCATCCTGGTAATCCATAAAAGTAATTGACTGTTCCATCAAGTGGATCAATAACCCACGTGATTCCTGATTTACTCTCGCGGGCCGCACCTTCTTCGCCGATAATTCCATCATCAGGGCGTTCGGCAAGAATGCTTTCGACAATAAGCGCCTCTGCCTTTTCATCCATCTGTGTGGCGAAGTCAATGGCCACAGACTTTTCGGTGAGATCAAAGTGGGCGGGGCGTTGCATCAGGAGTTGACCAGCTGCATGCGCCACCTTGTGGGCCAACGGAAGTAATTCTGAGGCGAGGCGAGAAGTCTCTGGAGTCATATCCGCACTTTATCGGTTATTCTGCGCAACATGAGTGAACTACGGCTAACGGGCAAGAATCCTGAGGGTACCCATCTCACTCTGACCAACCCGATTGGCGAAGAATTCACTGTACGCATCAGCGACACCTTGCGCGCGACCGTTAATCAGCCACGTCTTGCTGCAGTTTCAGCCAGCGACGATGTTGAGACGATGAGTGTGAAAGAGATTCAGCGACGTCTTCGCTCGGGCGAGACCATGGATGCCATTGCTCGCGATGGTTATATCAGCGTTGAAAAAGTTGAACGCTTTGCTGGTCCAATCTTGCAAGAGCGCGTCTACATCTTGGATCAAGCATTCGCTGTAGTGCTACGTAAAGAGAGCGCTCGCGATCAAGAAACTTTTTACGATGTTGTGATTTCACGTCTAGCCCCAATGGGTGTTGATAGCGATTCGCTTTCATGGAACACCTGGCGCATCGATGATGGAACATGGACGATCGATCTTGCATATCCCAACCGCGATGGCCACGGAAGTGCAACCTGGAACTTTGATCTCAAACGTCGTTCAATTACTGCAACAAATGAGAATGCACGTTGGATGCTTGGGCAAGAACCTGCTCCTCGTACACAGACTCCAGGGTTAGTACATGCCGAGCCAACTCACCCTTCACGCATTGTCGACTCAATTCCAGATCCAGAACCAGTTCGTGAAACTCCACGCCTTGTGGCAATTCGTGAAACTCCACGTGAAGAAGATCGCGCTGAAGGAATCTCAGGTCGCGCCAAAGTCCCTTCATGGGATGAAATTATGTTTGGACGTCCTGCTGCACCAGTCTCTGAATTGCCTGATAGCGATCCAATGGATGATCCATCAGAGGATGAGTTCAGAAACTAACTAGAGGTTGGTTATAGGTAGGCACGGGATAAGAGCGCGACCGTTGATTCAAACTCGCTAATGCCACCATGATGGCCCACCATCGCGCCTTCCTTATCGGCACGTTCTGGATCCAATAGCACCAATCCCCCGTGTGGAATTGCGATCAGATCACCCATGCGATCAGATGCATCCGCAGTAACAACTTCTCCAAAGAGGTGGCCTGTAATTGCTTCTTCTCGCGTATAGATCGTTGCGCGTTCGCCGAAGAAATCGCGCCATTTGCCCGCGTAATCAAGGCGCGCAGATGGAGAATCCGCCGCGTCGTCAAAGTAGATATGGCGCGCACGAGGCTCACCTGCAATTGTGGTTACGCCAGCAAGTAAGTTGTTATCGACTCCCAGAATTAACTTCTCTTCCACATTAATCATTCCGTGGTCCGAGGTAAGCCAGATGCGAGTTCCACGAGGTAACTTCATCACTAGCGCTGATAGCAACGCATCGATTCCAGCGAGAGCTGCCAACCAATTATCTGAACCCACGCCATCGCTATGACCGGCTGCATCGAGATCATTGACATAGAGATAGACAAAAGATGGTGTTGCCTTAAGACCAGCCGCAGTCTTTTCAATCAGATCAGTTGGAATATTCGCACCACTGTAGGTAGCGCCACGAAAAACTGCTTGTGTGAATCCAGTTGTCTCATACCTTTTGGCCGCAACGTGTGTCACTGAAATGGCAGCCGCTTGTGCGCGCTCGAATAAAGTTGGCAAAGGCTGCCAAATAGTTGGATCTACGCGCTCATCCCATTTGAGTGAGTTGAGAATTCGCCCGCCACTTCGAGGAACACGAACGGTGTAACCCAACATTCCGTGCGCACCGGGCAATACACCAGTCATGAGAGTTGCCAGGCTTGTCGCAGTTGTAGAGGGAAAAGATGTTCTCAATGAAGCAGTTGCGGTAAGGGATGCAATAGTGGGAATGATGCTCGCGTATTTTTCGATGACATCTGCGCCTAAACCGTCAACAAGAAAAAGTAGTTCACGCCCTGCTGGACTCTCGCTGATCTGAAGGCGATTATCTGCATCAGTCAGGCCGAGTGAGGCAAAGATTGATGGAGTGATATCGGCTAAATGCACCGACATATGTTCTCATGGCCACCTCATTCGGTCACGGTGTTGGTTTTGGTCACTGTGTTGTAATCGTCGGTGCCAGAGGGCGTGTAGGTACACAGATTTACCCCCACCTCTTGGCACAATTCACGCCATGGCAACAACAAAGAAGACCACAGCAACTAAAGGCAAGAAGGCAGCGGCAGGACCAAAGCCTGGAGAATTCGCCGGCAAGATTGTTGATATCGATGTCTCATCAGAGATGTCAGAGTCTTTCCTTGAATATGCATACTCAGTTATTTACTCTCGTGCACTTCCAGATGCACGCGATGGGCTAAAGCCTGTACATCGTCGCATCTTGCACCAGATGGCAGATATGGGACTTCGCCCAGATCGTGGCCATGTAAAGAGCGCCCGTGTTGTTGGTGAAGTAATGGGTAAATTGCACCCACACGGTGATGGTGCAATCTATGACGCACTTGTTCGTATGGCGCAATCATTTTCAATGCAGCTGCCACTTATTGATGGACATGGAAACTTCGGTTCACTTGATTCCGGCCCTGCTGCGATGCGATACACCGAAGCGCGTTTGGCATCTGCAGCCCTTGCGATGGTCTCTGAATCAGATGAGAACACCGTTGACTTCGGCCCTAACTACGACGGACAACTTTCTGAGCCTCTAGTACTTCCTGCTGCATATCCAAACTTGCTCGTTAACGGTGGTTCTGGAATCGCTGTAGGCATGGCAACAAATATGGCCCCACATAACCTGGGTGAAGTAATTGCTGCAACAAAGTTCTTGATTGATAATCCAAAAGCAACGCTCAATCAGTTGATGAAGCATGTCCAAGCACCAGATTTTCCAACTGGCGGAGAGATTGTCGGTATCGAAGGTGTGTGTGAGGCTTATGCAACGGGCAAGGGTTCATTCAAGGTTCGCGCAACCGTTGAGATTTCAAAAGTTACCTCACGCAAAATGGGAATCATCATCAAAGAACTTCCATTTAATATCGGCCCAGAGAAGGTCGTCGAGCGCATCGCCGATTTAGCAAAGGCGAAGAAGATTCAGGGAATTTCAGACATCATCGACCTCACTGATGGACAGACAGGTACCAACGTAGTTATCGAGCTTAAGAACGGCTTCGAACCTGAAGATGTCTTGGAGAAGCTCTACAAGCTAACTCCAATGGAAGATGCCTTTGCTATCAACGCTGTCGCCCTTGTTAAGGGTCGCCCACAAACTTTGGGTCTTAAAGAACTACTTCAGGTCTTTATTGATCACCGCATTGAAGTTGTCACTCGCCGTTCCGAATTTAGAAAAGCGAAAGCATCTGCTCGTTTGTTGATGGTTGATGGTCTCCTGAAGGCAATCATTGATATCGATAAGGTCATCAAGATCATCCGCGGCAGCGAAGATGCAACCGCTGCAAAGGCTTCGTTGATCAAGGATTTCAAACTCAATGATGAGCAAGCGACATATATCCTCGACATGCCTCTTCGTCGTCTCACCAAGATGAGCAAACTTGAACTTGAAAATGAACAGAAAGAACTCAAGAAAATCATCGCCGATCTCACTGCACTGCTCAAAAGTGATGAGAACATCAGAGCCCTCATCTCAACAGAGCTCACCGCAGTTGCAAAGTCCTATGCAACACCTCGCCGTACACGAATTGGTGCATAACTAACCAATTTCGTTCTTACTGCCACCGTGTGGGAGACTTACGCAAATGATCTCTACTAACGCCCTTGAGCTTCGCGCTGGGGCCAGACTCCTTGTTTCTGGAGTAAATGTTCGCATCAATCACGGAGATCGCATCGGCTTTGTTGGACGTAACGGTGCCGGTAAATCAACTCTTGCAAAAGTTCTAGCGGGTGAGACTCTCCCAGCGGGAGGCGCTGTACAGCGCACCGGCAAGATTGGATATCTCCCCCAAGATCCTCGCACTGGTGAAGATCAGGGAACTGTTATCGAGCGCATTCTCTCTGCGCGAGATTTAGACCAAATCGCATCACGTATGACACAAGTTGAGCAAGAGATGGCAACCACCGAAGGTGAAGCTCTTGAAAAGGCAATGGAGCGTTACAGCCGCGTCGATGCTGAATTCCAAGCAGCTGGTGGATATGCCGCAACTGCCGAAGCTGAAGCCATCGCAACCTCGCTCGGAGTCTCAGAGGCAGTATTTGGAAATCAACTCGACACACTCTCCGGTGGTCAGCGTCGTCGCATCGAACTCGCTCGCATTCTCTTCTCTGGCGCTGAGACTCTTCTACTCGATGAGCCAACGAACCACTTGGATGCCGATTCCATTATTTGGTTGCGCAACTACTTAAGCACTTACTCAGGCGGACTTGTAATCATCTCTCACGATGTAAACCTGATTGAACAGGTTGTAAATAAGGTCTTTTACATTGACGGCAATCGAAACGTTATCGATGTCTACAACTTGGGCTGGCGCCAGTATCTCTTGCAGCGCGAACAAGATGAACATCGCCGTAAGAAAGAGCGCGCCAACGCAGAGAAGAAGGCTGAAATCTTGCAGAAGCAGGGCGAGAAGATGCGCGCCAAAGCTTCAAAGGCAACCGCTGCTCAGGGCATGTTACGCCGCGCTGAAAAACTTCGTTCATCACTTGATGATGTACGCGTTAAAGATAAGGTCGCCAAGCTTCGCTTTCCTACCCCAGCACCGTGTGGAAAGACTCCCCTATCGGGCGAAGAACTTTCTAAGAACTACGGTTCACTTGAAATCTTTACAGATGTTTCCTGCGTTATTGATAAGGGCTCTCGCGTTGTGATCTTGGGACTCAACGGTGCCGGCAAGACAACTTTGTTGAAGATTCTGGCAAACCAACTCGAATCAGATACTGGCAGAGTCGAACATGGTCACGGATTGAAACTTGGTTACTACGCCCAGGAGCATGAAATGCTCGATTTCGACCGCACCATTCTAGAAAACATGATGTCTTCTAAAGATGACCTGCGCGAACCTGAAGCACGCAACGTGCTTGGATCATTCCTCTTTGTTGGAGATGACGTTCATAAGCCAGTGAAGGTGTTATCTGGTGGAGAGCGAACCCGCTTGGCGCTGGCCACCTTGGTCGTATCGGCTGCAAATGTTCTCTTGCTCGATGAGCCAACAAATAACTTAGATCCAGCATCTCGTGAAGAAATTTTAGGCGCACTCGGTGAATATCAAGGCGCTGTAATCATGGTCTCTCACGATGAAGGTGCTGTTCAAGCTCTAAAGCCAGAGCGCGTGATCTTGCTGCCTGATGGCGATGAAGATATTTGGAAAGAAGAGTATTTCGACTTAGTTGCTATCGACTAGGCAAGGGCTACTTCATTTATCAATTCTTCAAAATCCTCAATAGTTGACTCTGTAGCCCCACGGACTTTACTGGCATCATCCCACTGGCGAAGCAAAACCGCTTCATGGGCAAATTGCTGCTGAATAAAGTCGGTAGCTTCAGATTCTGAAAATAAGCCACCTTGAATACCTAGAGTTAATTGACTGGCTTCAGACAATCTTGCTAAATATGCTGAATCGGTCGTTACCAAGTATTTCTTTGCATCAACGTGCAATCTAACTACTTGAACAATGTTGTTTGGAAAATATTTTGAAATCCATTCTGCTCCAACATCGTCATGATGCATATCAATACCTGAATCTTGAGCAGATGCCGCGTTCGGAACTAATAGATGTCCAATGTCATGCAAAAGTGCGGCTACTACCAACCAATGTGGTGCTTCATCGGCGCGAGCCCTTTGCGCACATTGAATCATGTGTTCAACCAAGGTAATATCTTCACCTAAGTATTCCTCGGCTTTAGCTAACTCAAATAACTCTTTTACTTCTAGGAATGCGCTCATGACTCTAAGGAGTCTCCTAGAATTCTCCACTTACTGATCAAGCTATCTAAGTCTGCATAGGCACCTTGCAAATGGCGTTTTCCGGAAGACTCAAACCCAGTGCGAGAATGTAAAAGTCGAGTATTGTCAAAAATTACGCAATGGCCGGGTTCCAAGCGAAACTCATACATATTCGCAGGATCAGTAAGAATAACTGCAAAAGCCCGAAGGGCTACATAGACATCTTCAATGTCCTCATCATTATATGGAGGCTGCATGGAACGATCATTCCAACGAATTTCTGTGATTTCTTCCATACCATCGACTCTAATGATTGGTGCGGTTGTCGTGAGGTGAATCGTCGGATTTTGATATTCAAAATGAAACGGTCTTGATGACAACATGTCGAAACTCTCAGGATCACTATCCCGCAACAGCACCGCTGCTCGAAAACCATCCACCAATCCAGAATTACCACCCTCAACATTGGTCTCTAAACAATGCAAGAGCTGCAACGTTGGGACTGGATCGCGATAAGGGTTATCGGTATGAGGGGCTATCGGCAAATTAGTAAAGGCTAGATTATTTGGGTCATTTTCAATTCGTACCTCAAAAATATCGCCATAATTTGTGATGCGTGGATAACCAAAACTTTTGATTAATTCGAGTACCGCTCGATCATGTGTTGGCAGATTTTCGACGATAGCGAAACCAAAAGCCACAATTTGATCCAACATTTTATGCATTACTGAGTTGTCAATAATTACCTCAAGCCAATCGAATCTCTCAGTTGGAGCTTTCGTGGCAGCCCATAGAAATTTGGCGCTTTCAGCACGCAAATTAATTGGCACTAGTTCGTCGACGATGTCGCAAGTTGTTTCTGAATTTAATTCAACTAGATGTCCATCACTTAACATGAATGTGACTACATTACTTTCTTCATCTTTTTCAATCCCATTAATAACTAAATCGGGATCTAGCTCTAAGACAGATCGCAATCGTTGACCGCTATGTGGATCTCGACAATGTAGACATAGACAGTGATCTCTAACTAACTGAGCTGAGATGTTTTCAAATTCTTCGGGCCTAACTGAATATTCAATCTCTTCCATGATGCTATCTAAACCCTGCGAAGTGTTTTGGATAAGATAAAGAGGTTACGGTGAGGAGAACAGTGAGACAACTTCGAAACTAAGCGTCGATTCGGTCGCGGTCAATCTCAGCAGTAGAAATGAATTCTTTTCTTGGGGCCACATCGTTGCCCATCAAGAGCTCAAACATCTTCTCTGCAGCCGTGGCGTCAGAGACGGTAATGCGGCGAAGTGTGCGTGCATCTGGATCCATCGTGGTCTCACGGAGCTGATCAGCATCCATCTCACCGAGGCCTTTATAGCGCTGAATAGGCTCTTTCCATTTCTTGCCGGCCTTTGTCAGCTCAGCGGTGACCTTCTTCATTTCGTCATCGGAATAGGTGTAAATGTACTCACCCTTCTTGCCGCCACCACCCATTGTTTCGATGCGGTGAAGTGGAGGAATCGCTGCAAATACGCGACCCGAATCAATCATCGGGCGCATGTAGCGATATAAAAGTGTGAGCAGAAGGCAGCGAATATGCGCGCCATCAACGTCAGCATCTGACATCAGAATTAAGCGACCGTAGCGAGCATCATCAAGTTCGAATGACTTTCCAGAGCCTGCTCCAAGTACCTGAATAATCGATGCGCACTCAGAGTTATCAAGCATCTGTGAAAGCGATGCTTTTTGAACGTTTAGGATCTTTCCGCGGATAGGCAAGATTGCTTGGAATTCTGAGTTACGGGCAGCTTTTGTAGTACCTAGTGCTGAGTCGCCCTCAACGATAAAGAGTTCGGTACGAGTGACATCTTCTGAGCGGCAATCTGCAAGTTTTGTTGGAAGTGATGATGATTCCAGTGCGTTCTTACGGCGCTGCAGATCTTTATGGGCACGAGCTGAGATGCGGGTACGTGAAGCACCGACAACCTTTTCCATGATCAACTTGCCGTTAGCTTTTTCGATGCGCTTAGAAGTACTAAAGAATTCTTTGAGCTTATCCGCCACTACCGCTGAAACGATTCTTGTGGCTGCTGCGGTTCCGAGGACTTCCTTAGTCTGACCTTCGAACTGAGGCTCTGACATACGAACTGTGACGACGGCGGTGAGACCTTCCATCACGTCATCCTTAATGACATCTGCTTCGTTCTTCTTCAAGAATCCAGCCGAGCGCATCGCTTCGTTAAATGCTTTGGTGATGGCGCGTTCGAAACCTTGAACGTGTGTTCCGCCCTTAGGGGTTGCAATGATGTTAACGAAGGAGCGAAGGGTTGTGTCAAAGCCCATTCCCCACTTGAGTGCGATATCAACTTCCATATCGCGTTCAACCTCTGTGGAGACCATATGTCCCTTGTCATCAAGAACAGGAACAGTCTCTTGATAGTGGCCAGAGCCATAAATACGAATAACACTTCCTACTGGTTCATCCGGCTGCAAGAAACCGCAGTATTCGGATATTCCGCCCTTATGGAAGAAGGATTGTGTGGTTGGAGTCTTGGTGCGATTGTCATTAACAATTAGCGTGAGGCCAGGGACTAAGAATGATGTTTGGCGCGCGCGTGCGTAGATATCTTCAATATCTAGGGTGGCTTCCTTGAGGAAGATCTGCTTATCGCTCCACCACTTAATACGTGTGCCGGTAACTTTTGCTGAAACTTTTCCGATTGTGCGAAGCCCTGATTGAGGTGTGAAGTCAGCCTTTGGGCCTTCACCATCAAAGACGCCAGCTTCACCGCGACGAAATGACATCCAGTAAATCTTGCCGTTGCGATCTACTTCCACATCAAGGCGTTCTGCGAGTGCATTAACCACAGATGCACCAACACCGTGGAGACCGCCAGATGCGGCATAGGATCCCCCGCCGAACTTTCCACCAGCATGTAATTTTGTAAGAACAACTTCGACGCCGGTAAGTCCAGTCTTAGGTTCTTTATCTACTGGAATTCCACGACCATCATCGTGGACTTCTACTGATCCATCTGCTTCAAGATTAATGTCGATCTTCTTGCAATGACCCGCCAGTGCTTCATCGACTGCGTTATCAATAATTTCCCAGAGACAGTGCATGAGGCCGCGTGAATCGGTAGAACCGATATACATACCTGGGCGTTTACGAACAGCATCAAGACCCTCAAGGACCGCTAAATCTTTTGCGGTATAGCTATCTACTTCGGCGCCCGGGGCGGTGAGATCGAGCTGATCACCGGAATCTTTTTTGGCAGCCATGGGTGCAAAGATTAGCCAGCGAACTCTTTGCAGGTGCGTAAACGCGCCGAGGGGTATCTCAATTAGTGGGAAAACCTTCCAATTCCTGTGAGATATCTATCTATGGGGCGAAAATTTATTGGAAATCAGCAGGCGGGGAATATTCATAGATGGCATGATGTTCCATACGAAGTACCCCATTCGAGTACGGATCGCCACCTCGGTGATCTCTAGGCAATGATCGGAGAGCGCGATGAACGAGCAAGTAATCCTCGAATCCACACCTCTAAATGCCCTTGATAGGTGCGATCGATGTGGAGCCCAAGCATATGTTCGCGCAATCTTGCTTAATGGCGGCGAGCTCTTGTTCTGTGCTCACCACGGCAAGGAATATGCCGAAAAACTTAAAGTTGTAGCAGCAAAGATTCAAGATGAATCAGAGAAGCTGGTTGAAAGTAAGTAATTGATATTAAAGAAAAGCCCCTGTGCGAGAGATCGCACAGGGGCTTTTCTATTTTAATCTAGATAATCTCGCAGTGATTGCGAACGTGATGGGTGGCGTAGCTTCGACATTGTCTTAGATTCGATCTGGCGGATACGCTCACGAGTTACTCCGTGAACCTTTCCGATCTCATCGAGAGTCTTTGGCTGACCATCTGTAAGTCCGTAACGCGCCTTGATCACATCTGCTTCGCGCTGAGTAAGTCCACCAAGAACTTGCATCAACTGCTCCTGCAGAATTGTGAAGGTAACAGACTCTTCCGGCTTAACTGCCTCAGAGTCTTCAATGAGATCTCCGAACTCTGAATCTCCTTCTTCACCCAAAGGTGTGTGAAGTGAGATTGGCTCGCGGCCATACTTTTGAACCTCGACAACCTTTTCAGGTGTCATATCAAGTTCTTTAGCCAACTCTTCTGGCGTCGGTTCGCGGCCAAGATCTTGAAGCATCTGGCGTTGTACACGTGCCAACTTGTTAATAACTTCAACCATGTGAACTGGAATACGGATCGTGCGAGCCTGATCTGCCATCGCGCGAGTAATCGCCTGACGAATCCACCATGTTGCATAGGTCGAGAACTTAAAGCCCTTGGTGTAGTCGAACTTCTCAACTGCACGGATAAGACCGAGGTTTCCTTCTTGGATCAGATCCAGGAAGAGCATTCCGCGTCCGGTGTAACGCTTTGCAAGGGATACAACCAAACGAAGGTTTGCTTCAAGCAGGTGATTCTTCGCGCGCTTACCATCTTCGACAATCCACTCGAGCTCGCGCTTTAACTTCTTATCAATCTTCTTTTCGGTTGCTAGCTTCTCTTCTGCAAAGAGACCAGCCTCCATACGCGTTGCAAGTTCTACTTCGAGTTCTGCGTTAAGAAGTGCAACACGACCGATCTGCTTGAGGTAATCCTTAACTGGGTCAGCAGTAGCTCCTGCTGTCATCACCATCTGCTCTGGTGGCAGATGCTTAATTTCTGTCTGAATGCGACGAGCTTCAGCGTTGAAAATGTCGTAGAGCTCTTCCACATTCTTGAGGTAACCCTGCGTTACTGCCTCTGCAATAACTCGAGCGCCCTTTTCGGTGAAGTTATTCATCGATAGTTGCTGTTGCACCTGACGGAATGTCAGCGCCTTTGCATCTTCAGGATCTACATGGCCCTTACCTACATAAGGGTGGTTCGCTCTCTTTGCGCTGACGGCATCAAGGACGATATTGACGTTAGCAAGGTCCTTCTTATGCTTTGCGCGCTCAGTCTTTTCGCTCTCATCTTCTTCGGCATCAGAATCTTGCAGAATGAATGAACCATCTTCACTCTTGGCTTCCTCTGCCAAGTTGACCGTACGAGTCTCAGAAGCTTTCGCGCCTTCTTCGGCTTCTACGATTTCAAGAACATCAGCAACGAGAGTTTCAACATCTTCAAGTTCAACTTCTTCAAGTTCAACTTCTTCGCCATCAATATTGGTAACGACCTTCTTGCCATCTGTGGTGGTCTTTACATCTGCTGCCGGGACTTCCTTAGGTTTAATCAGATCCCATTCAGCCTTCTTCAAGATTCGACTTGGGCTTCCGAGCCCCTTCTTGCGAAGAGTTTGAGTGAGTTGAGGGACTGTGATTGCTAGTGCGCGGGCTTCATCAACTAAATCTTTATCAGCTTTCTTTGGAATACGACCAAGGGATGTCACGCCACGTGTTTCGAGTTCGGCAAGGACTTCTTTTTGACGCGAGACTGCAGTCTTTGCATCAGAGATCAGTTGAACATCTTTGACATCAAGGACTTTCTTCAGCTCAATTTTGGCAGGAGCCTTCTTGGCGACGACTTTCTTCGCAGGGGCCTTCTTCACTGCTGCTTTTTTCGCTACAACTTTCTTGGCGGGGGCTTTTTTAGCAACGGCCTTCTTTGCCGGAGCCTTTTTTGCAGGAGCTTTCTTGGCAACAGTCTTCTTTGCCTTGTTTTTGAGCGCACTAAATACAGCCACAATTGTCCTTTGGTTTTTTGCGATTTCTAAGAAATTCTTTTCTTAGAACCGCTCGAAGTGATGTCTATATTATACCGCGAATAGCCGCCGACATTGCCTCAGATTCGACCAAAAAGCCGTCGTGGCCGAAATCTGAAGAAATTGTTACCAACTTTTTCGCCTTAGGAACCAGATCGGCGATCTCAACTTGAAGTCGTGGTGGAAAAAGTCGGTCGGTATCGATCGAGACGACGAGTACCGGGATCGTAATTGCGCGTAAAGCCTCAACCACTCCTCCACGGTTGAAGCCGATGTCATGGGAATTCATAGCCTCGGTCAAGGCGATATAGGTATTGGCATCAAAGCGCTTGGCTAACTTATCCGCCTGATGATCAAGGTAGGACTCAACGGCAAAGCGGCCGGTGTCATCTCCCTGTAGCTCGCGTCCAAAGCGCACATCCATCTCGGACTCGGTTCGGTATGTCAGATGGGCAATTCTGCGGGCGATTCCCATCCCTGCAATGGGTCCGCGCTCTTGCTCGTAGTAATCACCACCGTTGAAATAGGGATCAGCCTTGATGGCGCGAATTTGAATCGATGCCGTTCCGATTTGATCACCGGTTGCAACGGCAGATGAACCAATAGTGCAGATTGATTCCACGCGGTCGGGATGAGTTACCGCCCACTCCAGCGAGCGCATTCCACCTAGCGATGGACCAACTGCCAATTTGTATTTCTTGATTCCGATCGCATCGGAGAATGCAATCTCGGCTGCCACCATGTCGCGGATTGTTACCGCAGGAAACCTGGAGCCGTAACGTTTTCCATCTGGAGCAATACTTGATGGGCCAGTACTTCCCTGGCATCCACCGATCACATTGGGGCAGACGACAAAATATTTATCAGTATCAAAGGCAAGTCCTGGACCAACCATATTTGGCCACCAACCAGGAACATCTGACCACCCAGTCATTGCGTGTTGAATCAGAATTGCGTTATCACCAGCTGCGTTCAGTTTTCCCCACGTTTGATATGCGATCGTGATGTCAGAGAGAGTCTGACCATTTTCCAAAAGGAGAAAGCCGATCTTAATAAATTTGCGATCACCTGGATCGTAACTTTCCAGCCATGCACCAGTGACATCACTGGTGAGAACTTGCTTTATCGGTTGAGCACTCATGAGCATTCCTTCACGCACTTGCACAGATCAGACTGTGCCTGGTCGTCACCCGGGAGCACCCCACCGCGGTGGAGGGTTGCCGTCTAGTAAGCCGGGGCTTTGGTTATCGCTTGCGGTAACCGATCTAGAACTCGTGACCTAGGCATATCTTAACCCACCGCGGTAGTGGTGCAACTAGTGCACTAGCCAAAGATCGCCGCACAGACTTTGGGATGAAGTTCGCTACGCATCTGAGCAAAGGATTGTGGTGGCCAGCCAGCGCTAAAGACGCGTTGAAGTAGTAGCGCCAATGAATACGTTGGTGCATCGGTAAATGCTCGATCGAGGGCGGCACGGGCTAGCGCACCATCGCCATATTCGTAGGCGATCGCTGCTGCAAGACAAGCCACGGGAGCTATGAATCCGGGCGGCGCCGAACGCAGCAAATGCATCCACATTGTTCGGTAACCATCTGCGCTCTCGCCATCATGGCTACCTAAGGCAAAGTCGCGGACTTGAATCTCACTTAAGCGACCCAGGACATGTGCGATCAAATCTTGATCGGTAGAGATTCCATGTGCGATGAAAACATTTGCAAGATCAATGACTGCAGTTGCGCCATCTCGTTGCAGGTTATTGAGATCGGTATCAGTGGGATCGACATATGACTTCTGCACTCTCTCAAGCCACTGCTCTTCGTGAGCCAAAAGATTTGATCGAACCGAAGCACCTAAATCTGCAAAGGTGGCAAAGGGCATTGGATGGCCAGCGACAACACTCTCCATCGCGATCCTTGATGAATCCAACGGTGGTACTGGGCGACCTTCTAATGGACAGCATGTAATGTCATGACACAGCACAGATCGAAAAGTTCCCCCTGAGATAAGAATTGATTCATAGATGGCAATTCCTGCACGTGAGAGCGCTGCAATTGTCTGAGCAAGAACGTGTTCACCATCGCATCTACCGAGTGGCTGATAGGCAACAATGAGTGCCCCTTCTGCCTCTTCTGCGCTGATGTGGCTGGCGCAGAGATCGAAAGTAGCCTCACTCTGATCAATCGGATAATCAATACGCATTGCCATTCCAACGCAATCATCTTTAATCGAAACTAGAACGAGAGAATCAATGGGGTGGTAGCCGATGAGAAATGGAATTGCTGCAAGCAGATCATGCGGACTTGTAAGGGTTGTCATTTTTCTCAATTCTTAAAACGGGTCGGGGAATTAACCACTGTGATGGTGACGATGGAGGTTGTCTTTACCGTGCCGGTAATTGCACGCGTCTGTGCGTTATGTGTGTACGTGCCATTCCATGTACTGATCAGAGTGATGAGATAGGTACCTGGATTTGAATAGGTGTGCTTGATTTTTCCATCAGGAAATGGCCCACCTACATCTGTCGTCGAAAGAAATGTTCCGTCGCCAAAAGACCAGGTAAAACTAGGACGAAGAGCCACATCAACAATCTCGCCGACGATCTTCACCTGTGTCATAAAAGAAGTCGGCAGATCTGTCCACATAAATACAGGAACATCAACAAGTGGTTCGTACTCTGGTTGATATGCAATACCTGCAGTGGGTAGCGCCTTAATGAGTCGATCATTAAGTGATGCGCTCTGAGTTACTGGGGGTTGTGGCGTTGGAGTGCTGATCTTGGGAGCAGCCTTCTTTGTCACTTTTGGTTTAGGAGGCGCGACCGCTTTCTTTACTGGTGGTGGCGCAATTTTCTTCGGTGCAACCTTCTTCGGAATTGCTTTGATTGTGGGTTTGGTAGGTGCTGGTGTTACAGCAGTTGTGCCACCTTTGCGACCTTCGATAATGATCTTGCCATCTTGTGTGTACACATCTACACATGCACTGAGCTGACAATCTTCAGCCGAGGCCGATGGGGTGGTTATTGCTGCGGTGGTGAAGAGAATAGATAGGAGTGCGATCTGAATGATTTTCATGTGGGGCAAGGTAGAAGTTGATAGTGACGCAATTGCCTTGTAGTTGAGCACTCTGTGGATGGATGTGGCAATCTAGGTGCATGGCAGCCCGCGATGGAGATGGATGGATCCAATGCCAATGCGGAAGTAAGCACTGGGGAAAATTTGGTGCTGCCGGGATTTTGATTTTCCGCGACAGCGCCGAAGGCAGACGCGAAATATTTCTACAACATCGCGCACCGTGGGTTCATAACGGAGATACGTGGGGTATCCCAGGTGGTGCTAAAGATTCACATGAAAGCATTAACGAAGCAGCTCTGCGCGAAGCCAACGAAGAGACTGGAATCAATCCAGAACATTTAAATCCGTTGGCCCTCTTTAGTGATGATCATGGCGATTGGCGATATGACACTGTACTTGCTGCCGCTGATGATCGACTATCGGCTGACTCCCCCAATGATGAAAGCCAAGAGATGCGCTGGGTACCAGTGGATGAAGTAACGCTGCTGACCCTGCATCCAAGTTTTGCAAAGACCTGGTCTGACTTGAAAGTAATGCTTGAAACTCTCTAGTTAATCCTTGGTAAATTCTTGGCTCAAACGCTTCAATGAATCTCGCACCACATCTTTATCCGATGTGCGCCAGAGCGGTGGCATCGAGTTAAGGAGCACGCTGCCATAGCGCTTAGTGACAATGCGTGAATCAAGAATTGCAACAACTCCACGATCGTCAACGCTACGGATTAAACGCCCAGTGCCTTGAGCAAGTAAGAGCGCAGCACGTGGCATCGATACCTGCATAAATCCACTACCGCCAGCTGCATCTGCTTGTGATGAACGTGCTGCCATCACAGGTTCATCGGGACGAGGAAATGGAATGCGATCAATAGCTACCAAGATGCAGGAGTTACCTGGGACATCTACGCCCTGCCAGAGTGACATGGTGCCGAGCAAGATTGATGTTTCGTCCTTTGCAAATCGTTCGACTAGTGGCCCAACAGCATCCCCGCGCTTTTGGGTAATGATGGTGATGGGAAGTTCTTTTAAGACATCACGTAGGTGGGCATCAGCTGCCTCGACTCCACGCCATGAACTAAAGAGAGCAAGGGTGCGACCACCTGCTGCATCAATGAGTTCACCAAGTTCGGTCAGTACCTCTTTGCTGGGACCATCTCG
>Ga0247843_1001591_pt1 | contig 45172 bp, 27 predicted proteins | sample LaCruzMarch2017__FD_192420 | JGI IMG/M metagenome (GOLD analysis project Ga0247843, IMG submission 192420) | Freshwater microbial communities from meromictic Lake La Cruz, Castile-La Mancha, Spain - LaCruzMarch2017_8m | ecosystem: Environmental > Aquatic > Freshwater > Lake | place: Spain...
TAAGTACCGCCGAAGCCTTGGCGTTCCTAAGCCGGAATGTGGTTGATGTATTATTTCTGGATGTTCAAATGCCCGATATGCTCGGAACAGATTTTGCGCGATTAATCAAAACTACCCAAACACATATCGTTTTTGTGACCGCATATCCCGACTACGCCGTGGAAGGTTTTGCGTTACAAGCACTTGATTATCTGCTCAAACCAGTGGAATTTGGACGTTTTTTACAAGCCTGCAATCGGGCGTTGGGACAACTTCCCAAGAAAGCAGGCGAGCCGTCAAGTATTTTTGTAAAAGATGGCTATGATTGGGTCCGGGTCAACCTTGACGAAATTCTTTATATTCAGTCAGACTCCAATCTGCTGTTTATCTACGAACGTTCTCGCAAAATTACAACCCGAATGACGCTTAACGAGATGTTGACCCAACTACCGGCTGCTCAATTTTTGCGGGTGCATAAATCGTATTTAGTGGCATTGAAAGCGATTCAGAAAATGGAACGCCATCAAGTGACCGTTGGTAATGTGACCATTCCGCTGGCAGGCAGTTACAAAGCAGAATTAGAAGAACGGCTATTGAGGTAAAAACCTATCCCTTCAACGCCTTCTGATACACCTTCAAACACCGTTCCCGCGCAAAAGCATGATCTACAATAGGTTCCAGGTAGCCAAAATGGCTGACTTCAGGGACCCATTTCTTAATATAAATGAGTTGGGGGTCAAATTTTTGGGTTTGAGAAGTAGGGTTAAAAATCCGAAAATAAGGCGTGGCATCTGTTCCCGACCCTGATGCCCACTGCCAACCGCCGTTGTTGGCCGACAAGTCAAAATCTAGCAATTTTTGGGCAAAATAAGCTTCTCCCCAACGCCAGTCAATGAGCAAATGTTTGGTTAAAAAACTCGCCACAATCATTCGGACGCGGTTGTGCATAAAGCCCGTAGCATTTAATTCTCGCATTCCTGCATCCACAATCGGATAACCCGTTCGCCCTTCACACCACGCCTGAAACTGCGCCTCGTCATGCCGCCATTCAATTTTATCATAATCGGCTCGAAAGGCTTTGCCCTGACCTATGTGCGGAAAATGCCAGAGGATTTGCATGTAAAAATCCCGCCAAATCAGCTCATTCAAAAACGTTTCGTTTAGCTTTTGAGCTTCACAAACCAATTCACGAATCGAAATCGTCCCAAAACGTAAATGAACACTCAACCGAGATGTACCGGGAATGGATGGAATATCGCGTCGCTCTTTGTAGTTTTCCAGAAGTTCTTTCCGTACTTCCTTCGACGGAAACGGTTGCCCCATCGCTTCAAATCCCATGCTTTCGAGCGAAATAATCTCTGAGGGTTGTGTTTTCAAAAAGGCATCGAAATAAGCCTCAGTCGGATAAGAACGCAGGTAAAATTCATTTACCTTTTCTTTCCATTTACGGCTGTAGGGCGTAAAAACGGTATAGGGTGTACCTGCGCCGCTCAGCACTTCGCTTTTCTCAAAAATGCACTGGTCTTTGTGCGTGTAAAAAGCAATGCCTTTTGAATTGAGAAATTCTCCAATTGTCTTGTCACGGACAATAGCGTAGGGTTCATAATCGTGGTTGGTATGTACTTCTGCAATCTCAAATTTTTCCGTGAGTTGTTGCCAAATGTCAAGCGGTTTTCCGTAGTTAACAGCAATTGTGCTGCCCATTTCCACCAACTTCGTCTGTAACTCACCCATGGCTTGGTGAATAAACTCTACGCGGCGGTCTCGTTTATCATCAAGTTGGTCTAAGATTTCTGAATCAAAAATAAAAATAGGCAAAACAGGATTGCCTGATCTGAGGGCGTGATATAGGCCTGCGTTATCGTGTAAACGCAAATCGCGGCGATACCAAAAAAGTGTAATCGGTTGATTCATAAAAACAACGTAATCTGTTTTTAGAAAACTGCGCCGATGGAAAGAATGTTTCAAAACAGACCCTGTCTGAAGGAAACACGAAAGGGTGCCCAAGATTTAGAAGTAAAAAAAGAGGGTCTGATGCTTATTGGTAAAAACGTCATTTCCAAAACCATGAATCTTTCCAACTCACGCCGCGATTTCGTCAAAACTGCCGCTGCTACCTTGCTTGCGCCCTCCATTATCACTTCCGTTAAAGCTCAGCCTGCCGATGGCGACATCATTGGTCACGGCTCGCACCGTTATAAAATTCAGGCCAATTGGGGCAAGCTGGATGCTTCCCAATTTCCCGTCAAAAACTGTCACGAAATGGTGATGGACAGCAAAGGGCGGCTGATCATGGTAACGGACGAAACCAAAAACAATATTTTGGTGTATGACAAATCGGGTAAACTTCTGAACAGTTGGGGACACGAATATCCGGGTGGACACGGTCTGACACTTTGGAATGCCAACGGAGAAGAGTTTTTGTTTATCTGTGACCCTAATTCAGGTAAAGTAACCAAAACCGACATCAACGGCAAGCCGCTTTATACCATTGAACATCCATCAAAAGTAGGTGCTTACAAACCCGAAGACAAGTTTCTTCCCACCGAAACTGCCATTGGACCCAACGGTGACATTTACGTAGCCGATGGATATGGTTCACAGTGGATTTTACAATATACTTCCAAAGGAGAGTTTATCCGTAAGTTCGGCGGTCCCGGTGATGGAGATGAGCAATTCGCTACGGCACACGGCATCACGGTTGACTATCGCAATAAAGCCAATCCAACGCTGCTTATTACTTCGCGCGTCCATAACGCCTTCAAACGCTTTACCTTAGACGGCAAATACCTTTCGACTATTTTCTTGCCCGGAGCCTTTGTGTGCCGCCCTGTCATTCACGGCGACCATTTATTTGCCGGGGTGTGTTGGTCGCGTTTACGCTATTTGAATCAAACCAACAATTCTGGTTTTGTAACGATTTTGGACAAAAACGACAAAGTAGTTTCCAATCCTGGCGGAACAAAACCCGAATACCGCAATGGCCAGCTTCAGCTGATGGTTCAGGACAAACCAACTGTTGACGGCATTCTGATGCACTGCCATGACGTGTGCATTGACAATGACGAAAACATCTATATCTGCCAATGGAATGCCAAACAGACTTATCCGGTGAAGTTAGCAAGGGTGTAAGTGGAGCAAAGCCTATAGGAGTTTGTACAATCTCATCAATGTAATTGTACTGAAATTTCTGATTTTCAGTACAATTACATTGACAGTATGGGACAATCAGGCTAACGAGCCATTAAATAGATTTTGGGGAAATAGTTCTACAAAAATGGATTAGCATGATTTTTTTACGTTAAATTTACGTTGAGGCTCTTCAAATTATCAAAATACCCTACTCAACACAGGTAAGAAAACCAGTACTGCTATGAAATTCATCCTGACTGCACTATTTATCACCCTTACATTGGGAATACAGGCACAATGTCGCCCCGCTACGGAAACAGAAAACCAAGCGTACGAGCGAGTTGTCAAGGAACTTCAACGGCAATTCACGGCTAAAACTCCCGAAGGCAATTGGAAAGTATTTGACGAAAAACACTCCATGGGCAGCTTAGAAGTTACTTCAGAATGGGGTGGATTTGTTCACTTGTGCAGCGATCGGTACGACCTTTTGATGGAACGTGCTGACGTAACCGCCGCCCGAAAAGCCGAAACGGATACTTCAAAATCAGTCAACAAACCACAAACTTCCCTCTATGTTCCGCGTGATACTATGTATCGCGAAAATCCCAACGCTATTGCTCAACGCTCCAATGATACCTATTCTGTAAGTGTAGAGATGAATTTGGGTAACTACCGCCTGCAAGACACCGAAAGTGCCCGTATCATTGAAAACTCCCAAACCATTCCCGTAACAGGTGCTCCATTGGCCTTGGAAGTGCGTCTCAAGCCTGATCTTGAAGGAGCGGTTGGCCGTCAGGAAACAGTAGTTTTACTGGGCGGTTGGAATACCAAACCCGTTCAAAGAGGACAAGATACCCGCTATCAGCCTCATTTCAAAAAAGGAGGAAATTTGGTTGAAAACGTAGTAGTAACTATCACCGCACCTTTCGAACTCGCCCGCCAAATTGTGAAACAGATAGACTGGAAAGCCATTAATGCTGTTTTGTTGAAGTAGGACAATCTGATTTTCTCTTAGATTTTAAACAGCGAATACGCCAAATTTCGGGTCGACGATAAATCAAAGGTATAAGTTGCCGAAGAATTAGGGACTTTCACTCTTACTTTGTAGTTGAGGGTACCCGCAGGTAATTTTCCTGCCAGATGCGTAAACAAAAATGTCTGCTGCTGCGCATTATACGAGCCAAAAACCATCGGATACGACTGGTTGTTTTGAAAAAACCCTCCCATCCACCAGCCATTATAGTGAGCCTCAAAAGGGGTTTGAGGGTAGCCTCCCGTAATCCATGTTTGCCCTCCGTCGGTACTTACATCCGTAAAAATCAAGGTCTGGTTTTCAATATGTGTTTTGTAAGGGGCTATTTTCTTCTGAGCCAAAATAATGCTTTCCCGCACCATCGTATTGACTTTCCCAATCGTATTGGCCTCCCAATTGACTACACCATAATTCTGTAAATTGGTAAAGCCAACAATCGCATCATAGATTCGCTGTTCAAAAATATCCGTTGTCGCTAACGAATAAGGACTGTAATTGTAGGTACGTGGCGTCGGCTCCCAGTTGATAAAACCTAATTTGGTAGGTTCATGATAACGAGCACAATAAATCGTACTCCAAATCAGTAATAAAAAGTGATCATCGGTTTGCCAAACAAGTTCGGGTGAACTGGTGGTCAACTCAATCGTATGCGTACCCACAGGGAACGTAACTTCGGCAAAACCCCGCCAATGTTGGAAAGTAACGCGATATTCACGGTCAGCCAACCGAAGGCTTCCATCCTGTGCATGGAGAGTAATCCGAGCGCGACGATTGCCAGTAGCTGCATCAGCACCAATATCCACCACATGATAACGCGTCGGCGGACCCGTAGTGACGTTGGTTTTAGGGGTATTTTTCAAGCGGATAATGTCAGTATTGCCCCAATAATTGTTTTCTGAATCATACTTTAAAATAGCCCACATGGCAAATTGCTGCACAAAATCCCAGCTTTCCATGTAGTTCAATTCTTCATTGACCGCCCGATTATTAATGTTATTACGGAGTTTCCAAATTGGGTTATTGGGTACCCCCCAATTGGAATTTATATTACCGTTGTCATCAAATTGCTGAAAAATAAAGGGGTCCATCTGGTTGATGGGGCCCGCCCCATATTGCCACAGTTTCGCATTTTTACTGTACAACTTTGTTTTGTAAAACAACTCCGTAAATACATAACTCCAACGATGCTGCACATAATTAAAAAATTGTTCATCATCTAAATTTTTAAAATTAGGGTCGGTCCCACCGTTTAAATAATGACGATACTTACCGTTTTCCCATACCTGCCTGCCTCGAAGAATTGATAGCCATTCAGCATTGGAAAAAGTTTCGATATCCCAACGTAAAAAACCCATGCGGGAATCTCCCGCGTATTTTCCACGCCGGTCTAATTCATGGGGAGTGAGTAAAAACGGATTCCATTTACCAGCTTCATCTACGTTGTCAATGGTAACTGATAAAAAAGGAGCATTGAAACACCTGAATCGCTGACCCTGAGCAGATAATGTTCGATTAGGGTCGGGGGAATAAATAGGATTTTTTCCAAACGACTCTCCGTCCACCGTAAAGGCATCTCTAAATGCACCCTCATTAATATCTGAATAGCGATTTTCTTTGGGTTTTCCTTCGCCTGTCCCACCAAAAAATGCCTTAAAGCCGAAATCTCTAAAATCAGTAATGTCGTCCCAGACCACTTTTTGGGGTTCAAACAACTTGAGTAAATGTCGAAAAGGTTCGTTAGAAGCAGTACTCGACAAATCAAATATCCCCAACTTAAACGCCGGTGTATAACCTTGAGGATAGCCACCCTCATCAGGTTCGTATACTACCACATCGGGAATGCCTTGTGCAAACAAAGCTCCTGCCAACAGTTGTATCAATAGAACGATATAAAGTTTGTTCTTCATCTTTTTATCCTTTCAACATCAGAATCTCACTCCCGAAAATAACCCATTGTTTACGGCCCAAAGAATCTTATCCAGTGCGTTCACTTCACCATCCATGTTGGCATCACTTGACAAATAGCGGGCAAACAGCCCATTATCGCGTTGCCAAACCGAAATATCATTGGCATTTACTTCATTTCCAGTCGTAACTTTTTGAAAGTCTCCCGCATACATCATATAGCGATTTTCAGTAACTTTCTGACCAATTGCTGGCATATTGGACGGAATGTAGGACTGATTAATGGTGAAATCATAAAAGAAACCTCCATTGATAAACAAGGTAGGAGTAGATGAAACGATTCCAACATGATTTCGATGCTCTACAGCGACATAATAGTTCGTAAATTCCCTCAAACGGCTCGGGCAGCCCGTAACGACGGAAACCCCGTCGCTCTGTAATTGTGCCGCCGCTTTAAAGACGGTAGTTACGGGGTCAGCCCGGTCAGTTCGGAGTGATACTAACACCCAATCCGTAATATTTGATTCATAAGTACTTATGGCTTCGTTGCCATTATAATACCACGGGAAGCCAGAGTAAGGCTGTTTGGAAGGAGTTTTTAATCCCAATGGACTCGTAGGAGTTTGTCCCGGCAAAAGTCCCTGCTCATTTAATTTAGTTGTCATTGTTCCAATGCCATACCGATAAGCCCCTTCCAATAAAACCCGAATGCTTCCTACACTTTCAGGAAGAGAAATAGTCCGTACCGTTAGTTGAGCCGAACTTATACATCCGGTACTTAACTGGGCAGTTACGTAAAAATCTGTTTTAGTGGCGTCCAGAATTACATTGGTTGGGGTAGATAGAATAGGCCCGTCAAAGCTGCCTTTCCTCCAAATTGGATTTACAAAACTGCTGTAATTGGCAACCATCAGGGGAAGTGAAATAGGCCCGGTATGGCAAATGGTTGTATCTGATGGGACTTTTAGAGGTAAACACGACTCCAATTTCCAAATTTCAGCCCCTTTTTTGCCGTCGTCAGCCGTGAAATAAATCGTATCCACTACCGAAATCATATTGCTGATGGCACTTCCGTCTCCGCCTGCTTTAAGTTCAAGCACAGGGGTTGTACCCGTCTCTTTTCCGTCCGATTTCCAAAGTTCCTGCCCGCTTGTACCATCATTTGCCACGAAATAGACATTTCCTTTTAGGTCATTGAACATAAATGGAGCACTGTTGGAGCCTTCCCCTCCGGGACGAATATTTTTTACCATTACTGTCCCTGCCACCGTTCCGTCTGATTTCCAGAGCTCCTGCCCCGTTATTCCATTGGTAGCTGAAAAGTATAAGGTACCTTTTATATTTTTCAAAAAACGCGGGTCTCCGCTTGCGCTGCCGATCTGTGTTTCGGCAACCAATGAGGTTCCCGCAGCGACACCGGTTGATTTCCAAAGTTCAATACCCCTTACGCCGTCGTTTGCTGAAAAATACAGTATCCCATTTACGTTCGTCAAAAAATGAGGCATTGAATTAAAACTTCCTGACCAAATATCTCTCACTAATACAGTACCGTTCGTCGTCCCATCCGATTTCCAAAGTTCATATCCATTGACGCCATTATCTGCCGTAAAATAAAGTACGCCATTCATGTTGGTCAGTGATTGTGGAGAACTGCTTGCCGGCCCTGAGTTAATGTCCTTCACAAGTACTGTTCCCGCCGCTGTCCCGTTAGATTTCCAAAGTTCATAGCCGTTGGTACCATCGTTGGCAACAAAATACAGTGTTCCGTTAATGTTGGTAAGATTTTGCGGATTACTTTCCGCCGTCCCCACGATAATGTCTTTAACTATGACTGTTCCGGCATCCGTCCCATTTGATTTCCACAGTTCACTGCCGCGAGTGGCGTCTGTAGCTACAAAATACAGCGTTCCATTGACGTTGGTAAGCCCACCAGGCGCACTTCCAACGCTACCCGGATAAATATCTTTGACACGAACAGTTCCTGCCGCAGTTCCGTCCGATTTCCATAGTTCAAAACCATAACTAGACTGGTCAGCAGTGAAATACAGCAAATTGCCCGCACTTGTTAATCCGTAAGCCGTTCCCGGCAAATCTGCAATTTTAACTGTTCCCGCTGATTTTCCCGTTGATTTCCAAAGGCCAACTGTCGTCCCGTTCTGTTTTGCCGTAAAATATAAAACTCCGTTATGATTGGTCAAAAACCGAGGATCGCTCCCTGATGAAGTGGTCAATAGACCTGCGGGATCGGCTTGGACATTAATATCTTCTAAAAGGAGCGGAAATTGCGCCTTTGCAGCAGAAATAGCTAAAAATGAAATGAAGAATAAAAAACAGGCGACAACTGACTGAGCATGAGCTTTCCGTCCTGTATTCAGGGAGAATAGGCCAATAAAAAATGTACGGAAAAGTTGTTCCACTAGCACCGAGTTTTCTGTGTATCAAGAAAAGCGATACCCCTTTTTCACTAAGAAATGGGTAAAGTCAATTCTTATACAACAAAAAAAGTGCCAAAATGCCTAAGAAGCAGGGGATTTCATCCAAACAGCCATTCTACAGCCCGGGGAAATTCCTTTCCCCAACGTACTTCTGTATGCTCACCTTTAGGGTCAACTGAAAGTTTAAACTGTAAGCGGCTCGGCGACCAACCCTGGCGCTCAACTGCCTCTTTAAGGCGTTTCACGCTGGGTACCATATATCGGCCTTCTTTCCCACCTGCGTACATATACACCTTGGTTTCTAGCGGGTTAAAGAATTCTATGGAGTCAAAATAAATCTTATCAGAAACCCAAAGTGAAGGTGAAAAAACCAATAACCGACCAAGAGTCTCGGGGTACATCAGACCTGCATAAATACTGATAAGCCCTCCCATCGAACTCCCGCCGATTCCCGTAAACTGACGTTCGGGGCGAGTACGGTAATTTTTATCAATATAAGGTTTTAATGTTCTGACAATAAAGTTGGCATACTTTTTACCGGAACCTTTTCCAAATTTAGGATGGGTATAAGGGGCAAATTCATGCAATCGGTCTTCATCAGCATGGTCAATAGCCACAATGATAATATCTCCTTTTCCCTGCCCAGCCAGGATTGCCATTTTTTTATCAATCTCCCAATTGCCATACACCGACCCATCGCCGAAGAGATTTTGACCATCTTGTAAATACAATACAGGATACGATTTGGTTGAAGTATGATAATCGTAAGGCAATAAAATCTGTATTCGACGTTTCCGATTTAGTTGAGGAATTTCAAACGCTTCTGAAACGGTTTCAATTGTTGGTGCAAATTTGGCATCAAACACTTGGCCATTTTTGCGCCAATGCGGCACAAAATCCCGTTGCATAATGCTTCTCGTGCGAATTTTCCGATTCTGAGGGGTTTCCCCAAAAGCGTCTAACTCCACTTGATCCCAACCGCCGCGCGTATATTTGTATTCAAGAGGTTGTTCAAACAAAAAATCAGAAGGGAATTGAAAATGGTATTTACCGATCTCAATTTTTTGCATCCGAAAACGCTCAATATCAGGATACCACTCACAAAAATTGCCAGAAATAAACACAGGCCGCTCATCATCGACTGGTGTAGTCAATTCAAGCGCCAAAGACGCATAACGATTACTCATTCCTCACAGGTTAATTGTGTCAGGTTAACACGTACAAAGATACGAATGTTTCAAAAAAACTTAAAAAGTCTATACGTAACTTATTTATTTGAAGATTGTCGGTACCAATACCGAATCACCACTTTTTGAAGCTCACGTTTAATAATCAATTCAGTTAAAAGTCCTAGATTAGAATATAAGGCACTGGGAATATTCTTTTTTATTTGTTTTTCAGTCAAATCTACCCGAATAAGCAGGTTTTTCAGAGTTCCTGCCTTTTTTATGTGTTCTTCAAGTACTGATTCAATGAATCCACAAATTCCCTCAAAAGAATAATTCTCTTCCGGATTTAAAGCTAACGGTATTTGTGCCGTTTGAAAATCTTTTAGTAATTGAAGAAGCAAATCCCGCAACAAGTTGGGCATCTTGAGATAGTTCTCAATCCCCTCTGTTGCCATTTGTGTTAAATCATCGGTTTTCTGCGACATGACCTGTCTAGTTTAAGATTTGCAAAATAAAACTTTTCTCCGATACCTTCCGTTATTTATAAGCCACATTAATCATGATTTTGTTATGCAATTTAAGTTGTTGAATCATAGAATATTTCTCTGCCTTTTCTTTTCACTTTTTTCTTTACCCTTTAGCCTCGTTTTGGCGCAACCCAAAGTCAATGTAGCTCAGTTGAAAGCCAAGTTCCCCAATGACGAAATGGCCTATGTGAATCGGTCTGAACAGGTCAACGTAGAAATAGTTAACGGGACTTTGCAAATTGATGTGCTTCATCAGGAAGATCGGGTGTTTTTGGACGAACGTGCCAGTGTATGGGCCGATGAACGCATTTACTTTTCCGATGCTTTTCAGGAAATCAAAGACTTGGAAGCTATTTCTTACGTTCCCGAAAAAGCAGGCTTCAAGCGAACAGTCGTTACAGATTTCAAGACGGAACGTCCCAGTCCGGGCGGAGGAATATTCTTTGACGATATGCAGGTCAAAAAATTTACGTTTCCTGGTGCTAAACAGGGAGGAATTGGAACGGTATCCTATAAAGAACGCATCAAGAATCCTTACATGCTTTCCGGGTTTGTATTTGGCAACTATGTTCCTGTTCTGAACAGCGATTTTTCCGTTACTTTTCCTACTTCCGTCAAAGTTTCTTATAAAACATACGGAGACATGAAAGGAATCATTTTCAAGCAAACTACTCAAAACGGTAAAACAACCTACGCTTGGAAAGCTCAAAACCTGAAAGCATCACCACTCGAAACCGAATCACCTTCCCTGCGCCATTATGTCCCGCAAGTGCTGCTGTTTATCGAAAGTTACACGGTAGATGGAAAAACGACTGAGGTGTTAGGAGATGTTCAAAAACTGTTTAATTACTATAAAAGTTTAGTCAAAGACCTTAATAAAAAACCCAACGCTCACTTGCAAGCCCTGACCGACTCTCTGACCCGTGGAAAAACGGAAGTGGAAAAAATCAGGTCTATTTACTATTGGGTACAGGACAATGTCAAGTACATTGCTTTTGAAGAAGGATTAGGCGGTTTTGTGCCTCGACAGGCAGCAGATGTATGCTTAAAACGCTACGGCGACTGCAAAGACATGGCAAGTTTAACTTCTACCATGCTCAATTTGGCAGGCATCCCGGCACACTTAGTTTGGATTGGAACGCGAGACATTCCTTATCGCTATGTAGAAAACCCTTCCATGAGTGTGGATAATCACATGATTGCGGCCATCAAACGCAACGGACAGTGGCAATTTCTGGATGCGACCGACGACCGCATTGATTTTGGGTTGCCTACTTCACACATTCAAGGGAAAGAAGCGATGATAATGACCTCCGAAGACAAGTATGAAATTGTTCCGGTGCCTATTGTTCCTGCTTCTCAAAATTTCAAACGAGATTCCATTGTGCTCTCTCTGGACGGAAAAACTCTGAAAGGAAAAGGGACATTGACCTTTGAAGGGTTGTGGAAAACATCCATAAAATCAGCCGTACAGTATCGCTCAGAACCTCAACGTGAAGAATATTATAAAGGACTTCTCAGCCGCGGCTCCAACAAATCGACATTGGAACAAAAAACTGTATCGGGCACCAATCAGCGTGACGTACCCGTCCGGTTTGACTATGCGTTCAAAGTGCCGGATTATGTTCAGGAAGCCGCCGGAGAGTTGTTTATCAATCCCCACCTAACGCGCCCATGGGCTGATAAACGCCAGGAAAGCAGTCGTAAAAACGATTGGAAGCATGAGTTTGCGCACAGCGAAGAAGATATTACTATTTTGCCGATTCCAGCCGGTTATGAGGTAACCAACTTACCGACCAATGCTTCTTTTACAAATCCTGATTTTGGATTTAAGTTGAGTTACGAACAAAAAAACGGACAAATCATTGTCCGCAGTCACTTGACTTTAAATACTTTGTTGGTTAAAAAATCCAGTTTTCCTGAATGGAACAAAATGGTAGCTGCACTTAGTGAAGCCTATAGCGAGGTGATTTCGTTGAAAAAGAAATAACAGAAAAATAGGAAGTTCGCGATTTATCATCACTCTTGATAAATCGCGAACTCTGGGTTATTTTTTCTTTTTTGCCAGTAATCTATCTGCCAAGTCAGGGCGTTTGAGTTTATTCAGGCGGCTCCGTATCAAATCCCTGAATTCAGGTTTGTACCAAAAGAAAAAGCGATTCTGATTCTGTTTTTCTTCCTTTGTTTTGGCCGTATAAATAGGCTTCAACGTGTAAGGATGAACCCCGGAATAATAAATTACCTCCGCTACCGTCATGGGGGTAGGTGTAAAATCCTGCACTTGCTCCAACCGAAAGCCTAAATCCTTGGTCTCTGCTGCCAAATTGGCCATATCAGCTTCTTCACAGCCTGGATGAGACGAAATAAAGTAAGGAATCAGCGGCTGATTCAGATTATGCTTATCCGAAATTTTATCGTATTTCTCTTTGAAAAGCTTGAAATATTTAAACGATGGCTTACGCATCACCCGCAACGTATCATCGGAAGTGTGTTCGGGAGCTACTTTCAATCGTCCCGATACGTGGCGCGTAATCAACTGCTCCATGTACTCATCGTGATTGTTGTCTTTGTTGTTCTTATTAAAATCATCCACTAACAAATCATACCGAATTCCCGAACCGACAAACGCCTTTTTGACTTTGGGATGTTCATCTACTTTTCGATAAATCTCCGTAATGGGCTTGTGCGAAGTATCTAAGTTGGAACAAATCACCGGATGAATACAACTTGGGCTGGTACAACGCGCACAAATAGCTTCATCTTTCCCCTTCATGCGATACATATTGGCCGAAGGACCGCCCAAGTCAGAAATATAGCCTTTGAATTCAGGGTGTTTTGTTACTTCTTCCACTTCCTTCATGATAGACTTCTCACTACGCGAAGCGATAAACTTACCCTGATGCGCCGAAATTGTACAAAAACTGCAACCGCCAAAACAGCCTCGGTGCATGTTAATGGAAAACTTGATCATTTCATAGGCAGGAATCGTACCGCGATTTTTGTATTTGGGATGCGGCAAACGCGTATAAGGCAAATCAAAGGAGGCGTCAATTTCCTGTTCATCCATGATTTTGAAAGGTGGATTGATAACCAAGGTTTGCTCACCCACCTTCTGAATGATTCGATTGGCCTGCCACTTATTGGACTCTACTTCTACGATTTTGAAATTGGCAGCGTACTTGATTTTATCTTCCAAACACACCTCATGGCTCGACAACTCTACCGTTTCCCAGTTTTTATGATTGGAAAGTTCAGTGGCGTTACTCTGCAAATAAGCTACTTGATTAATGTCGTGCAACGACGAAAAATCCTCTCCGTTTTTCAACCGTTTCAGCATTTCACGCAAGGGCTGTTCTCCCATACCATAGACCAAAAGGTCAGCTTTGGAGTCAGCCAAAATAGTTGGCATCAATTTATCCTGCCAATAGTCATAATGTGTTACGCGTCGAAGCGAAGCTTCAATTCCCCCAATCAATACGGGCACATCAGGGTATACGTCTTTTAAGATATTGGTATAAACAGTGGTCGCATAATCAGGTCGAAAACCCGCTTCTCCGCCTGGTGTGTACGAATCATTGGAGCGCAGGCGCTTATTAGCGGTATAATGATTCACCATGGAATCCATGCAACCTGCCGTAACGCCGAAGAAATACTTGGGCTTACCGAATTTCTTAAAATCCCGTAAATCGTCTTTCCAGTTGGGCTGAGCTACAATCGCTACCCGAAACCCTTCACTTTCCATGATTCTGCCAATGACGGCAGTTCCGAAAGCAGGATGATCGACGTAAGCATCACCAGAAATCAGCACAACATCCACTTCGTCCCAACCTCTTTTTTCAACCTCTTTTTTGGTAAGTGGTAACCAGTCAGTGATGGGTCTTTCTATCATGATACATGTATTTTGTCTTGCGAAATGGAATTGATAAATGGTAATCTTAAACCAAAAATAAGCTGAAATAGTTTTAATTACCCCGCAACTAAAACAGTTCACAATCTACAATACATAACATACTGTAAACTGTGAACTGCATATTGTAAACTGCTAACTATCGTGCTACTTCGATATTGACTGTTTTACCTTTAATGGTATTACCCGTCATAGCTTCTACCACTTTACGAGCATCGCGTTCCGGTACATCCACAAACGAATAGGCATCGAAAATGTCGATTGAACCAATTACCCGACCCGGAATACCTGCTTCACCAGCGATGGCACCTACGATGTCACGCGGTTGAACGCGGTCTTTACGACCTACACTCACAAATAAACGTACCATACCAGGATCGTTGCGTTTAGGACGATCTCCGTCACGTTCACGACTCTCACGACTCGGACCTCTATCGCCTCCTCTGTCACCAAATCTTCCTGAACTGCGCTCATCGCCTCTGCCACCGCGGTCTTCAAATCTACCACGTTTTTCAAAACCTCTCTCTGCCGGACGACGATCCGCATCCCATGCCAAATCGTGATCGGCAAATTCGCTTTTCTGAAGGCCCATGTTGATTTTAACCAATGCTGCTACAATTTGTTCCGTAGTGAAACCAGTCGTATGGTGCAACATACCCAACATGTCTTCATACAAATCCAAATCGCCTGATGAAACGGCTTCTTCTACCTGCGCAATAAAACGAGCTTTACGCACACCTACGATATCTTCAAAAGTTGGAATAACTCCTTTGTCAATTTTCACCTTAGTATAGGTTTCGATTTGACGCAAACGAAATTTTTCATCTTTAGCTACCAACGTCAATGCTTTACCAGTTAAACCCGCCCGACCTGTACGACCAATACGGTGAACGTAATACTCTTCGTCCAAAGGTAAATCGAAGTTAATAACCGCATCAATACCCGACACGTCAATACCACGAGCGGCTACGTCAGTAGCTACCAAGATATTGGCTGCTGCCGAACGGAATTTCGCCATTACCTGATTCCGTTGCGTTTGACGCAAATCACCGTGCAAACTCTCCACTGAATATCCTTTCGCCGAAAGTTCTTCGGTTACTTCATCCACTTTACGTTTGGTATTACAGAAAATAATGACCTGTTTCAAATCATACGCATCCAACAAACGGCAGGTTACTTCAATTTTGGCGCGTTGTTTTACTTCAAAATAAGTTTGCTCAATATTTTCGTTGGTTACTTCCTTCCGCGTGATTTTAATCATCACCGGATCTTCCTGGAATTTTTGAGCTATGGCCATGATAGGCTTCGACATAGTTGCCGAAAACAATACCGTTTGGCGATTATCAGGAACGCTCTCCAGAATAGTGTCAATATCTTCCCGGAAGCCCATATCAAGCATTTCGTCGGCTTCGTCCAACACTACATAATTGACAAAATCCAATTTAAGCGCCTTACGCTCAATCAAATCCATGACACGACCGGGTGTACCTACTACGATTTGAGCTCCGATTTTCAAGGAACGAATCTGACGCTCAATCGAATCTCCACCATAAACGGTTTCTAATTTTAACCCTTTTTTGTATTTGGCAATACGACGCAACTCTTCAGTTACCTGCACAGCCAGCTCACGGGTAGGACAAAGCATCAATACCTGTGTACGCTTATCCGAAATATCTACTTTTTCAAGCGCAGGAATGCCGAATGCTGCTGTTTTGCCCGTTCCTGTCTGGGCTTGTCCCAATACATCACGGCCTTCCAAAAGGGACGGGATAGCTTCTGCCTGAATGGGTGAGGGTTTTGTAAAACCCATTTCTGTTACTGCTTTCAGGATTTCTTCCGAAAGTTCTAATGATTCAAAAAGTACTTCCATTGATTTTTTTGCGTGCTTACGCACAAGTTAAACGGTTATTAATATCCCGTTAATTGTTCGCGCGGTAAGCACAGCGTTGGCACCGAATGAGGTTTCGCCAGCGAAAACCATTCGACGATTACCTCCACTCGACGAGTTATGTAACTCGGCCCATCGGTGGATTACGATCAACAACAGGATTTTTAAAAATTGCCCATGCACGGAACACTCATGAAATCTCAGTGAGCCGGTGCCAAATAATTCGAAGCGTGATTTTCTAACAGACAAAAACGGGGAGTCCAATACCCCATAAGGAGAAAAAAACGCAGAGACGTTACGAAGCGCTCGGTGCAGTTATTTTTTTTGCAAAAGTAAGAAGAATATTCGATTTTTCCCAATAGACGCGATAAATTTTGTATTTTTTTAATATCACTTACACCTCACTTACACTTCCTGTTTCGCATTTCAGAACCCGTGCCGGATATTTTTTCAAGAAGTCATAATTATGAGTAGCCATCAAAATTGCGGTACCGGCCGTATTAATGGTTTGAAATACCTGCATAATCTGTTCTCCCACTTCAGGGTCCAGATTTCCGGTCGGTTCATCGGCCAACAGTATTTGAGGTTCATTTAACATGGCTCGGGCAATCACAACCCGCTGTTGTTCTCCTCCCGAAAGCTGATGCGGCATTTTTTTCTGCAACGTTCCCAATCCCACTTGCATCAGCACTTCAGAAATACGATTCTTAATCGTTGATTTATCTGTCCAACCGGTTGCTTTCAATACAAATTCCAGATTTTCTTCGACATTACGGTCAAAAAACAATTGAAAATCCTGAAATACAATCCCTATTTTTCGACGAAGGAAAGGAATATCGGCCCGTTTGAGCTTCTCAAGTTGATAGCCAACCGCCTTTCCTTTACCTGATTCAAGCCATAAATCTCCGTACAGTGTTTTCAGGAGCGAACTTTTTCCACTTCCGGTGCGGCCAATCAGAAATACAAAATCGCCTTTATTGATTTCAAAATTAACATCTGCCAAAACAAGCTTATTTCCGTTTTGGTAAATATCAACGTCTTCAAGTTGAATAATGGGTTCGGAAGAAAATGCGGTCATAATTTAGTAGTGAGAAGTGAGAAGTGAGAAGTGAGAAGCAAATTTATATTTTATTACTGGCTACCCACTCCTGACTACTCACTCCCATTTTTATTGATTCCCTTTTTTATAATCGGCCAAAAACTTCTCCAGACCGCTATCGGTTAGGGGATGCTTAAGAAGTGATGTAATTACATTGAGCGGGCAGGTCACTACATCGGCACCCAATTCAGCACATTTAAGCAAGTGAATAGAGTGACGTACAGAAGCAGCTAACACTTCGGTAGTAAAGCCATAATTCTGATAAATGGTAATGATCTGCTCAATCAATTCCATACCATCCATGGAAATATCATCCAAACGACCGATGAAAGGCGACACATACGTAGCGCCGGCTTTAGCGGCCAACAAAGCCTGACCTGCCGAGAAAACGAGCGTACAATTGGTTCGGATACCCCGGTCAGACAAGCTTTTAATGGCTTTAATCCCGTCTTTAATCATAGGGACTTTCACCACTATTTTATCGTCAATTTCGATGAGTTCATTGGCTTCTCTGATCATTCCCTCATAATCGGTGGAAATAACTTCCGCACTCACATCTCCGTCCACTATATTACAGATTGCTTTATAATGCGCCATCACGTTGGCTTTGCCCGTGATTCCTTCCTTGGCCATCAGCGATGGATTGGTCGTTACTCCGTCTAACACGCCTAAATCATAGGCTTCCTGAATTTCTTTGAGATTGGCAGTATCAATGAAAAATTTCATAATGAGCGTTTTAAGTTATCTGTCGCAAAGTTAGGTAAAGGTCTCGTTCCGTGAAATGTTTGAGATAAAAATGGTGTAAATAAGTCATTTACAAAGGCATTAAAATGCTCTTTAGATGTAATACGCTAATCCATTTTAATATTGAAAATTTGTATTATAAAAATTTATTATTGTAATTTGCTGTCTGGTTAAGGCGTTTGTGGACAACAAATACTTGGAACAATCCAAAAACCGTAGTAGTGAGTCTGTTACAAATTGCTTTTGCCAATAGGTAATCATTCACAAAAACAATTATCAACCTATGATGAACAGTTTCCCCTTAGTGGGCCGTGTATCTACTACACGACCTTGGGCCGTTGCAAGCAAGTATGTGCTGGCGGTTTTGCTATCGGTGGTGTCTTTAGGCGTATGGGCCCAAGACAGACAGGTGACCGGTAAAGTAAAAGATGCGAGCGGCACGGGCATGCCCGGCGTAAGTATCGCCGTAAAAGGCACCCAACGCGGTGCTAACACCGACGTAGACGGCAACTACAAAATCGCCGTTACCGACAATGCTACTCTCGTTTTCAGTTTTGTAGGCTACAAGTCGCAAGAAGTTGCGGTAGGCGGCCGCAGTGTAGTTGATGTAAGCTTGGCTGAAGACAACCAAGTGCTTAATGAAGTCGTTGTGGTAGGTTATGGTACCCAAAAGCGCCAGGAAATCTCGGGTACGGTATCCAGCATCAGTAACAAAGAATTTAACGCTGGTGTGATTGCCAACCCTCTTTCTGCCATTCAGGGTAAAGTAGCTGGTTTGACCATCAACCAAACGGGCTCTGACCCTAACTCACGTCCAACAGTACGTTTGCGCGGGGTAGGTTCATTGGCAGCGGGTTCTGACCCTCTTTACGTTATTGATGGTGTACCAGGTGTACCCATTCAAAACATTGACCCTAATGACATTGCTTCATTTGATGTATTGCGGGATGCTTCTTCGGCCGCCATCTATGGTGCGCGTGCCTCTAACGGGGTTATCTTAATTACTACCAAACGTGGTAAAGCAGGTCGGGCTTCTGTTGACTACAATGCTTACGTAGGTGTGGACATGGTGGCGAAAGCTCCAGATTACATGAATGGATCTGAGTATCGTGATGCCGTGAAGAAATTCGGTTTCACACTTGTTAACGATCAGGGTGCGAATACGAATTGGTTCGAAAAAATTACGCGTAAAGCTCCTGTAACCAGCCACAACATTGCTTTCTCAGGTGGTACAGAAAACTTTAGCTACCGTGCTTCTATCGGTTATTTGAACCAACAGGGCTTAGTTTTGAAATCAGGTTTTGAGCGCGTAAGTGCTCGTATTAACCTGGATCAAACCGCTTTAAACGGTAAGTTAAAAATCGCGACAAGCCTGTCATTGATTAATGGTAAGCGTGATTATGTAAACTACGACGCGTTCACTTATTCTATCACTAACTTACCTACAGATCCTGTTTATACTACTGATAAGAATTTCCAAACTCCGGGCAGCATTGCAGCAGGAACAGGTTATTTTGAGCGTTTAGGTGAATTTGGCGCATTCAACCCGGTATCTCTTTTGGAGCAAACCACCAACTATTCTAAATCAATTGAATACTTAGGTAATGTAAATATGAAATACAGCATTACCAAAGACTTAGTGTTTGGGGTGAATGGCGCAATGAAAGGTTCTAATCAACAAGGGTATTACTATATTTCCCGCATTCCCAAATCTGCTCAAGCCGGTTTAGGTACTGCGAGCCGTTCTTCCGGCCCGGTTGACGCAGGCCCAAGTGCAGATAAATTGTTAGAGTTTACTTTAAACTATAACAAAACCTTTGGTGGATTGAATTTTGGAGCATTAGGGGGGTATTCATACCAAGATGTTGATTATGAAGGATTTAATGCTGTAAACAACAATTTTATCTCTGATGGCTTATCGTTTAACAACTTAGGTGCAGGGGCTGGTGTATCGCTTGGCCAACGTGCCAACGACGCAGTAGGTTCATTTCATAGTAATTACAAACTCGTCTCCTTCTTTGGTCGTGCCACTGCTGCTTTGAACAATAAGTATTTTGCTACGTTGACGGTTCGTCGCGATGGTTCAACTAAATTTGGTCAAAACAATAAATGGGGACTTTTCCCATCGTTGTCAGTGGGTTGGACATTATCCGAGGAATCCTTCTTAAAAGGAAATCCAACGGTTAACAATTTGAAATTCCGCCTAAACTACGGTCAAACCGGAAACTCAGAAGGTATTGCTCCTTACCGTTCATTGGCTTTGGTGGGTGCCAGCAACAAGTATTATGACAATGGTAACTGGTTACCAACCTACAAGCCTTCACAAAACCCTAATCCTGATTTGAAATGGGAAGTGAACGAAAACTACGGTGCCGGTATTGATTTTGCGTTGTGGAATTACCGCATTACCGGTTCATTAGATTACTACATTCGTAATACAAAAGATTTGTTGTACGAAATTACTGCCCCACTTTCCATCAAACCATTGTACCCAACTATTTTGGCCAACGTAGGTTCAATGCGAAACCAAGGTTTGGAATTGTCTTTGAATGCAGGGATAATTGACAAAGGTGACTTCCGTTATGATGTAACTTTCGCCGGTGCAACTTTGAAAAATGAAGTAACTGCACTCAGCAAAGGTGAGTTTGTAGGATCGGATAAAATCTTTCTGTTCTCAGGGTTAGGTGCTGCCACTCGCGGTACTTCCGCAGTACCCTTCTCATTGATTAAAGTTGGCTTACCCGTAGGTTCTTTCTACGGTGGTATTGTTGAGAAATTGGATGATAAAGGACAATTTGTATTCAAAGATATTGACGGTGACGGTAAAATCAGTGAAAACGATGCTGACCGTGATTACCAGGGAAGTCCACTTCCTAAAGTTACCGCTTCTTTGACCAATAACTTTAGCTACAAAGCATTCTCTTTTAGCTTCCTGTTGAACGGTCAGTTTGGCAATAAAATCTTCAATGCAGAGCGTATGATGTATTCCAACCCCAACAACCGCCTTCCGGCTGAAAACACCATTCGTGAAGCTTTGACTTCACCCGTACGTGATACACGCACAGGTGCATTCAGCTACTTCGTAGAAGATGGCAGTTTTGTACGTATGGCTAATATGCGTTTAGGCTATACTATTCCTGCAAAAGGAGTATTGAGCCGTGCGCAAGTCTATATTTCCGGAAACAATTTGTTTGTCCTAACCAAATTCAAAGGGGTTGATCCTGAAATGAATACAGGTTTTGCTACTGCGGGTATTTATACCAAACAGCAGTTCCCTAAAGCCCGTGGTTTCCAAGTTGGATTTAACTTGTCATTCTAAAAAAATACGATGTTTAGACGCATCCTAAAAGTTCAAAACATCGTATATAAACATACTGTTACTGTTTTGTAGCAAATAAAATTTAACATACTCAAAATGAAAAAAACATTCTCTTACCTTGCATTGGCTGGAGTGCTTACCATAGCCTCTTGTACCAATTTGGATGAGTCGGTTTATGGAGTTATCCCAAAAGATGGTTTTGGTAAGACTCCCGAACAATTGGCAGCTTTATTAGGTCCTGCATACTCCGGTTTGCGCGATTATGCCTGGAATGTACACAACGCCGAAGTAACTACTGACGTAGGTTTGGTTCCTACTCGCGGTAAAGACTGGTACGATGGTGGAAACTGGTTGAACTACAATCGTCACACTTGGACTACTACTCACGGTCCTATCAATGATATGTGGGGATGGATTTACGAAAGCGGTATCAATACCATCAATAACCTGATTCCACAAGTAGCTGGTAATACAGCGGCGATTGCAGAATTAAGAGCCGTTCGTGCTTTTTATTACTATTTGGCGATGGACTTTTTCGGTAACATACCTTTGATTACCGAAACTACCTCAGGAACTGTTACCACAACTCCACGTGCTCAAATCTATGCATTTATAGAAAAAGAGTTAACAGAAGCTCTTCCTAACCTGTCTGACAACGTAGGCGGTTCTTACTACGGACGTATCAATAAATTGGTAGCCCAAACTTTATTGGCAAAACTGTATTTGAACGCAGGCGTTTATACCGGCACTCCACAGTGGCAAAAGGCAATCGATGCCGCTAATGTGGTTATCAATTCAGGTAAATACAAATTAGAAGCCAACTTCCTTTCTAACTTCGCGGTACAAAACGAAGGCTCCGGTGAAAACATTTGGGCCATTCCTTTCGATCGTTTCCAAGCCGGTGGTCTGAATATTGCTTATCGTACACTTCACTACCAAAGCCAAAGCACGTACAATTTGAGCGGTCAGCCTTGGAATGGTTTTTGTACAATCGCTGAGTTCTACAATTCGTTCTCAGATACTGACTTACGTAAAAAAATGTGGATTTCAGGCGTTCAGTTAGGTGCCGATGGAAAAGCGTTGAAAGATGATAACGGTAAAGATTTGGACTTCAATCCAAAGATGGACAAAGACGAAATGACTTCGGCTGATCCTGAATTTCAGGGGGCTGGTGTACGTTTGGGTAAATACGAAATTCAGCGTGGTAACACAGTTTCTGACCAAGATAATGACTGGGCAATGTTCCGTTTGGCTGACGTTTATTTGATGCGCGGCGAAGCTTTGTTCCGTTTAGGTAAAGCAACTGAATCTCTTCCTGATTTCAATATCGTACGTGCTCGTGCCGGTGTAACCGCTTGGACTGCAGCTCAGTTGACACTTGACAACATCTTAGCAGAACGTGGTCGTGAGTTGGCATGGGAAGCATGGCGTCGTAACGACTTAATTCGTTTCGGCGAGTTCAACAAAGTCGGTGGCAAATTCACATCTAAGTTCATGAAAGAACCTGCTGCTAAAACATTGTTGTTCCCAATTCCTCAACAACGTCGTGATGCGAACCCAGGCTTGTCGCAAAACCCAGGTTATTAATAGCAACTACTTAGTAGGTGTAAAAACTTACCAAGCCTAATACTAAAAGCGAGTGGGTGTAAAAACTCACTCGCTTTTGTTTCTTAGTGGTATTCCGTTTTTACTCCCCATAATAGATAATGAGGCATTTCCTGAGCATTCAAAATCGGTTGCGGTTAGATTTTTAGCTAATTTTGTGAAAAAGATACGTTGCTGACGGAGAATAAAAAAACCTATGATGAAGAACTTAAAATCTAAATCCATTCTTCTTGTATTATTTACCCCATTCTTCCTTTTAACCAGTTGTGACCGTGCTGCCGATGACAATTTATTTGAAACTCTTTCGGCCTCCCGCACAGGCATCAATTTTGCCAATCGAATCCTTGATAAAAAAGAACTGAACATTTTCAATTATCGTAATTTTTATAACGGGGGCGGCGTAGCTATAGGCGACGTTAACAATGATGGATGGGCTGACATTTATGTAACTTCCAACTTTGAAGAAAATCACCTGTATCTTAACAAAGGCAAAAATACAACTGAACTTTGGCAGTTTGACGATGTCACAATTCGGGCCGGTGTAGGCGGAACTAAAGCATGGTCAACGGGAGCTACCTTTGCGGATGTGAATGGTGACGGACTCATGGATATTTACGTTTGCAATGCAGGAAATATTAAGGGAGACCGACGGGGAAATGAGCTTTTTATCAATCAGGGAATTGGTCCTGACGGTGTTCCTAAATTTATAGATAAAGCTACTGAATACGGCTTGTTAGACGGTGGGTTTTCTACCCATGCCGCTTTTTTTGATTACGACCGCGACGGAGACTTAGACATGTATTTGCTTAATAACAGTTTTACTCCCGTTGATAAACTTCAATACCAAAATTTTAGAAAATACCGTGACGCACTGGGAGGACATAAGTTGTTTCGGAATGATGGCCCCCCCGCCCCCAATGGGGGAGTAAAAAATAGCTCCCCATTGGGGCGGGGGGGCTTCACCGATGTTAGTGAAGAAGCGGGAATTTTTGGGAGTTTGATTGCCTTTGGATTAGGGATTACCATTGGCGATGTCAATGAAGATAATTGGCTGGATATTTATATTTCCAACGATTTCTACGAGCGCGATTACTTATACATCAATCAGCGCGACGGTACATTCAAAGAATCACTAGAAGAAAGTATGAATCACATTAGTCTGTCTTCGATGGGGGCCGATATTGCTGACATTAACAACGATGGGCTGTTGGATATTTTTGTAACCGATATGTTGCCCCGCGATGATAAACGACTTAAAACGACGTCTGTCTTTGAAGGCTATGAACTTACTGAGTTTAAATTAAAGCAGGATTATTGGCATCAATACATGCGTAATATGCTCCATTTGAATCAGGGAAGCCCCGCGCGGCGTACCGTCCCAACCGCTTCGGCGGGCCGCCCCAATGGGGGAGTAAAAACAACTTCTTCTACTGCACAGGCAGGCAAGGGGGAGGTGACCACCCCTGTTTTTAAAGAGGTGGGGCAGATGGCGGGTGTTCATGCAACAGACTGGAGCTGGGGTGCATTGATTTTTGACATGGACAACGACGGCCAAAAGGACTTATTTATTGCCAATGGCATTGTTCGCAATTTAACAGATCAGGATTACGTCGCTTTTTTGTCCGATCAGGGTAATATTCAGGCCATGATTGAAGGGCGAATGCAGTTTGATTATCGAAAATTTGTAGAAATGATTTCTACTACACCGATTCCTAATTTTGCGTTCCGTAACAAAGGCAATCTTCAATTTGAAGACAAAGCCGCTAATTGGGGACTGGGAGAACCCGGTTTTTCAAATGGGGCAGCCTACGGAGATTTAGACAATGACGGCGATTTGGATTTAGTGGTTAACAACAATAATGCGGCTTTGGGTGTCTATCGGAATCAATCCGTTGAAAAGTTAAAAACTCATTTTCTGCGGGTAAAACTCAAAGGAGTAGGCGCAAATCCACACGCAATTGGAGCCAAAGTTTACGTACACCAAAAAGGCCAAACTCAGTATTTGCAGCAAATGCCCAATCGAGGGTTTCAATCTTCAAGCGATTTGAATTTGGTATTTGGATTTGGGCAAACTTCACAAATTGACTCCTTAACAGTCATTTGGCCCGATGACAAAAAGCAAACTCTGAAAACCGTCAAGGTTGATACCGAAATCACCCTTGACTACAAAGCGGCCAAAGAGCTCTGGAAAATACCTATTCCAAAAGCAACAGTTGCGCCTTTTAGAGATATAACCGGCCCTTCGGGATTGGAGTTCTTACATCAGGAAAACGACTTTGTAGATTATAACCGAGATGGATTGCTCAAACAAATGTATTCGACTCAAGGACCGGCTCTGGCGGTAGGGGATATTAACAATGACGGCTTGGATGATGCTTACATTGGAGGCGGAGCAGGAAAACCACGCGCGCTTTTTATTCAAAATACCACTGGTACTTTTTCCAAAGCCAATCAACCCTCGTTTGCAAACCCAGCTGTTGCCGACGAAACTGCAGCCTTATTCTTTGACGCTGATGGCGATAAAGATGTTGATTTGTACGTCGTAACGGGGGGGAATGAATTCCTGTCTGACGATGAAGTATTGGCCGATGCGCTTTATTTAAACGATGGTAAAGGGAATTTTACAGTTTCCACCGGTTTACCGAATATAAGAGCAAACGGCTCGTGCGTCACTGCGGCTGATTATGACCGTGATGGCGACCAAGATTTATTTGTAGGCACCCGAATGATTTCGGGACAATATGGCTACAATCCGCAAAGCTATTTGCTTCAAAACGATGGGGCCGGACATTTCAGCGACGTCACTAAGCAAGTCATGACCAACAATCAATTAGGAATGGTAACGGATGCCCGTTGGGTGGATTTAGACAAAGACAGCTATACGGAATTAATAGCCGTAGGTGATTGGATGCCGATTATGATTTTACAAAACCAAAAAGGCAAATTTCCGCAATCCCTCAACCGCACAATTCCCAATTCAAATGGGTGGTGGAATGTGCTCGAACCCGCTGATATTGACGGCGATGGAGACATGGATTTCGTAATAGGAAATTTGGGTCGCAATACTAAGTTGCAATGCTCGGAGAAAGAGCCCGCTCAGCTTTACGTGAATGACTTTGACCATAACGGAAGTGTCGAACAAATCATCGTTTGCTATAATCCTGACGGCAAAGCCTATCCCATGGTTTTAAAACCTGATTTACAGAAAGTTTTACCGGTTATTAAAAAACGGTTTGTGAAACACGCTGACTATGCCGGGCAATCCATAGAGGCCGTTTTTACGAACGAGCAACTATCAGGTGTTCAGAAAAGAACTGCTTCACAACCCAACAGCTCGTTGCTTATCAATACCGGCAAAGGCAATTTTGAATTACGTGCCTTGCCTTGGGAAGCTCAATTAGCCCCTATTTTTGGAATTACAACGACAGATTATGACCACGACGGCAAACTTGACATTCTGCTAACCGGCAACTTTTTTGATGTATTACCTGAACTCGGTCGTTACGACGCCAACGACGGCCTGATATTAAAAGGAACCGGGAAAGGCTCAAACGGTGAACCTCAATTTGTTGCCGTCAAACCGGCTCAATCGGGCTTTTCCGTTACAGGGCAAGTGCGCAGGATGCGCAAAGCTCGAACTTCCAACCGAAAAGAATTAATCATTTTGGCCAAAAACAAAGACAAAGCACAAGTGTTTGAATTGAATATAGGCAAATAAGTACGTAATTTTGACTTAAATGTTCACAACAAGATGGTACAGAAAGCAAGTAAACCCAGACGTATAAAAACTATTTCTCCTGATGAGATACTCAATGCGGGAGGAGTGGAAGCCTATGCCGAAACAAAAGGAGTGAAACCCGTTAAAATCCTTTCAAAAAAAGGGATACAAATGAGTGACAAAGAGTTTTTAGAAATTCTACAACAACTCAAAACCTCTAAATAATACGAAGGACAAGAATGGCGATTTTGTACGATACGAATATTTTATTAGCACTGATTAGAAAAAGCAATTTTGATTTTGTTCATCAAACGGTAAATCCAAGGAAGATGAATATATTTCGTATGTCAGCTACGCTGAAATTAAATCCATTGCTTTTCAAAATCAATGGGGTGAGCGTAAATTAGAGCAATTGGATGAAATTATTTCAAAATTCAATATTCACTCTGAATCGCTACTCGAAAGATATGTTGAAATAGATGCTTTTAGCCAAGGGAAGCACCCAAATTTTACCTTAGAGGTCACCTCCCGAAATATGGGTAAACATGATTTATGGATATCAGCAACAGCTTCTCTTTTGGGATTGAATCTTGTCACTACAGATGCTGATTTTGATCATTTGGCACACGATTTTGTGCAACTGCATAAATTTACTCCTCAAGAATTAATTTTAAAAAATAACCTGTGATGATGAAAGTAAGCACATTGAGTGTTTTAAGTATTAGTCTGTTTGTTCTTACCAATTGCTCAAAAAATCAACAAGATAGCTCCAACGAAGACGCACTTTTTACCCAACTTACTCCCGAAAAAAGTGGGGTAACTTTTGTCAATACGGTTAAAGACGGCAAAGACCTAAATATCTTAGATTACCTCTATTTCTACAACGGGGGTGGTGTAGCGGTAGGGGATGTCAACAATGATGGCCTATCTGACTTATTCTTTGTGTCCAATCAAGGCAAAAACCGCCTTTACCTCAATAAAACAGAAAAAGAGACGGGAATTACCTTTGAAGATGCTTCTGAAAAAGCCCAAATCGGTGGCAGTGCCAATTGGAAAACAGGCGTAACCATGGCCGATGTAAACGGAGATGGATGGCTTGATATTTATGTGTGTGCCGTGAGCAATTACAAATCCTTCAAGGGTCATAACGAACTGTTTATCAATAACCAAGACGGTACTTTTTCGGAAAAATCAAAAGAATACGGGCTCGATTTTCAAGGATTTTCCACTCAGGCAGCCTTTTTTGATTATGACCACGACGGTGATTTGGACATGTATTTGCTCAACCACGCCGTGCATACCTCCATTTCCTACGACCGCGTCAACGTACGTGCACTTGACCGCGATGAACTGGCAGGCGACTATTTTTTCCGAAACGATGGAAAACATTTCTCCAACGTAAGCATCAAAGCAGGAATCTATGCCGCACCGCAGGGATACGGTTTGGGTATTTCAGTCGGTGATTTGAACAACGACGGATGGGAAGATATTTACGTGGCCAACGATTTTCACGAGGACGATTATTACTACATCAACCAAAAAGACGGTACATTCAAAGAAGCAATGCGGGAGCATTTTATGCACACCAGTAAGTTTTCGATGGGCAATGATATGGCCGATGTCAATAACGATGGTTTGCTTGATGTAGTAACAATGGATATGTACCCGCAAGACCCCAAAATAGAAAAAGCATCCATGGGAGAAGATCCGTTGGATGTGTTTTTGTATAAACTGCAATTTGGTTATTACAACCAATATACCCGCAACACATTACAGATAAACCTTGGCGGTGAGCGCTTTAGCGACATTGGTGCTATGGCTGGCATCTCCGCTACCGACTGGAGTTGGTCTCCCCTTTTGGCTGATTATGACAATGACGGAATCAAAGATCTTTTTATCACCAATGGAATAGAGCGTCGGCCCAACGACCTTGAATACATCAAGTACGTATCTAATCCAATGATAGAAATGATGCTTGACAAAGGCAAAAAAAGCGACAAAGAAGCGCTTTCTAAAATGCCGGACGGTCGCTGGCACAACTACCTTTATAAAGGCACGGATAGTTTATTGTTTGAAGACAAATCGCTCGCGTGGGGATTTAAAGAATTTAATTGTGCCAACGGTGCCGCTTATGCTGATTTGGACAACGATGGAGATTTAGAATTGATTACCAATAACTTAAACTCTCCCGCAGGAATTTATGAGAATAAAGCCAACGAACTTTTCAAGAATAATTTTCTAAAAGTTAAGCTACAGGGACAAAAAGGAAATGGATTTGGAGTAGGGGCAAAAGTCTATCTCAAAACCAATAATAAGTGGCTATATCAGCAAAACATGCCGACCCGAGGCTTTATGTCGTCGGTAGAACCTTGGCTTACTTTTGGATTGGGAAAAGCCAACAAAATTGATTCATTGATAGTAGTGTGGCCTACTCAAAAAGCGCAGATTTTTACTAACGTGCAATCCAATCAAACTCTGACCCTTCGGCAAGAAGGTGCCATTGAAAAATGGGCATTTACAATAGAAAAAAAGCCTTTGTTTGAGAATGTTTCAGCACAATATCCCATTGATTTTACGCACAAAGAAAACGACTATTACGATTTTACCCGCGAACCACTAATGCCTTTCAAAATATCTACTGAGGGCCCTAAAATGGCTGTAGGAGATGTAAATGGCGACAAATTGGAGGATTTTTACGTGGGTGGGCCAAAATATCAGGCAGGAAAACTCTTTTTACAAAAACCGGATGGGCAATTTGCTGAAAGTAAACAGGCTGCTTTTCTCAGCGATACTCTTTGTGAAGATACCGATGCGGCCTTCTTTGATGCCGACGGAGACAACGATTTAGATTTATACGTAGTGAGTGGTGGCAACGAGTTTTTCGGCGAAAGTGCCCCCCTACTCGACCGCTTATATCTCAACGACGGAAAAGGCAATTTTAGCCGTCATCAAACTTCATTGCCTAAATTATACGGTAATAAGTCGTGCGTTAAGCCGATTGATTTTGACAAAGACGGCGACATGGATTTGTTTGTTGGCGGACGTGTGGTGGCTTATCATTATGGATATGTACCTGATTCTTATTTGCTCATTAACAACGGGAAAGGTATTTATACGGACGAAACGGATAAGCTTGCCCAAAAACTTCGTAAAGCCGGAATGGTGACCGACGCAACTTGGGCCGATATTGACAACGACAAAGATGCTGATTTGGTAGTGGTTGGTGATTGGATGGGCATTACTGTTTTTGAAAATGATAATAAGAAACTTAACATTCTGAATACAACACTCGACACTAAAACAGGCTTTTGGCAAGCCATCAAATCGGCCGATTTGGATGGCGATGGCGATATTGACTTTGTAGTAGGAAATTTGGGAGAAAATACAAAGTTCCGGAGAGCCGAAAACGCAGTTTTACGCATGTACGCAGGTGATTTTCTGAATACAAGTCTCAAGACCGACCAAATTTTGGCCTATAGTGAAGGTGATGAATTTTATCCGGTGGCGTCGAAAGACGAATTGGGGAAAACCCTTCCTTTTCTGAACAAGCGCTTTTCCAATTACAAGGATTTTTCGGGTAAAGCCATTGAAAAAATCTTTAAATCTGCGGAATTGGATGCTGCAAAACTCCTGGAAGTCAACACGTTTGAGAGTGTTTGGCTGGAAAATTCAGGCAAAGGTGAATTCATTATTCACCGATTACCAAGTGAAGCGCAGGTTTCTAAAACCTTTGCCATTTCCATCGCCGATATTACCAATGATGGTAAACCCGATATTCTGTTAGGAGGAAATTTTTACAATGTCAGCACGTATCAGGGTCGCTACGATGCAAGTTATGGGTTGATTTTGCAAAACAACTTTTCTAAATCAGGTAAAATATTCAAGCCTCTGCTTCCTACCTCTACCAACTTTTTGCTAACGGGTGAAGTGCGTGATATTCAGCCAATTCGGAGCGGTGCGGAGACACTTTTTCTGGTTTCTCGCAACAAGGATAAGTTGATGATTTTCAAACCTAAAAAGTAAGCTAAATTCAGGGCTACCTTCTTACTAAAATCTCTTTTAGTGAGAAGGTAGCCCTGAATGAACACCCTTACCAAATCTTCACGCGGGTATTGTCTGGACGAAACATTTTATCGCCGGGTTGAATGCCAAAAGCTTTGTAAAAGGGTTCAAAATTGGACAAAGGACCATTACTCCGAAATTCACCCGGAGAGTGCGGATCGGTATTGACCCGAAGGCGGAGGGATTCATCCCGACTTTTATTACGCCAAATCTGGCCGAAAGCCAAAAACAAACGCTGGTCAGGCGTAAATCCATCTGTTTTTTCGTTACTCTTTCCCTGTTTAGTGTAAGTTTTGAATGCCTCATAAGCTACTGACAATCCGCCAATATCAGCGATGTTTTCGCCGAGAGTTAATTGTCCTTTCACGTGTAAACCATCCAAAACAGTAAAGCTATCATATTGATCGATGACGACTTGGGCGCGCTGTTTAAACTGGTCATTATCCTCTTTTTTCCACCAATTTTTAAGCATTCCCATGTAATTGTACTGACGGCCTTGATCGTCGAAACCATGCGTCATTTCGTGGCCAATCACGGCACCAATTGCGCCATAATTAAAAGCATCGTCGGCTTCGGCATCAAAAAATGGCCATTGCAGAATTCCTGCCGGAAAAGTAATGGCGTTGCTCAACGGACTGTAAGAAGCGTTGACCGTCGGGGCAGTCATTCCCCACTCCGATTTATCAACGGCTTTTCCCAAACGTTTGAGCATTTCTTCATAGCGCCATTTGCCAAAAGCCCGAACATTTCCATAATAATCATCGCGTTTTACGACTACTCCATCGTAGTTTTTCCACTTAGATGGATAACCTATTTTGGGCGTAAATGCTTTGAGTTTTTTGAGTGCTTCGGCCTTCGTTTCGGCCGTCATCCAATCAAGGGCATTGATACGGGTTTCAAATACTTTTTGCAGATTTGCCACCAATTCATCCATGCGTTTTTTGGCTTCGGGTTTAAAATGTTTTGCCACATAGAGTTGTCCCAACAAATCGCTCATCAAACCATCCGTTTGGCTCGAAATACGTTTCCAACGGTCTTGCTGTTCTTTCTGACCACTGAGAGCTTTACCCGAGTATTCAAAACTTGCCTCTACAAAAGGCTTACTCAATAGGTTTGCCGCGCCACTGATAACCGAAAACTTCATTTTGGCCTTCAAAATTTCTATCGGAGTTTTGGGGAGAAGTTCATTAAGCGATTCATAGTATTTGGGTTGTACCACGATGATGGAATCGGTTTTCATCCTAAGCGTGACAATCATGTTTTCCAAATCTAAATTGGGTACTTTTACCGCAAAGTCCTTCACGGCAAACTTGTTATACAACGCATTTGGGTTACGCATTTCGATGCGTCCCATGTGGGAAGTGGCAATTTGCGTTTCCAAAGACAAAATATCTTCCGCCAATTGAGCCGCTTTGGTTGGTTCAGTTCCAGTAAGGGTAAAAAGTGTCGTGATGTATTTTTTGTAAGCAGTTCGGATTTTTACCGTGGACTCGTCGGTTTTGGTGTAATAATCTTTCTCAGGCAAACCCGTACCTGTCTGACGCAGGCTCACCACATACGCATCCGGATTTTTAGCATCGGTTCCAATGCCTATTCCAACATACGTATTTCCTCCTTCTAAAGGATGCGTAGCAGAATACTGAAGCAACCCTTTGTAATCTTTGATTTTGTCAATTTCAGCCAAGGTTGGCTTAATGGGAGTATAACCCCGCTTTTCAATGATAAGCGTATCCATCCCGGATACAAAAAAATCGCCTACACGTTGTTGAACACTTCCTGCGGGAGATTTGCTTTTGGCTGCGTCTTCCAAAATGTCTTTGATATTTCTCTGATTGTCGCTGCGCAGGATATTGAACGAACCCCAGCTTGTTTCGGAAGCGGGAATTTCAGTTTTCTTGAGCCAAGCTCCGTTGGCGTACAAAAAGAAGTCTTCGCGCGGGCTCACCGTCAAATCCATACCCGACAAATCAAGTCCCTTGCTGCGTTTGGGGTCATCAGTCTTAATAAATGCCGCAGACATCATCCCTACTACCGATAGGCTTAGAATAAATCGTAACTTTCTCATTTAGTTTGTTTTAGGTAAAAAGTAAAGACAAAATTCTCTAATAAAAGCAATAGTTAATGCCTTTGGTTTAAAGAAACAGTACGAAACTTGAATTTTTGTCGTCCAATGTAGTAATTTAGACGTGATTTGTTATAAAAGGAAATACCTCCTAATAAGATTTATCAGGAGGTATTGATAAAGTACTAAAAAATTCTACCTTTTTCTGAAATCTTGCGGTAAATCCGTATTTTCGGCTAAATCATACTCTAATTGCGTACCATCTTCCAATTCTGCCCCGATAGTGAAAGCACCCCAAGCTATTTTGGACATTAATGCCACTCCATTCACCACTTTTACCTTTTCTACATCCGGTCTGAAAGTAGGGTGAAGGTAAAAAGTAACGTTGCCTTCGAGCGGTTTTTTAGAAGGATTTAATGCACGTACTTTGAAAGTCAAGTTATACCAGCCTTTCACAGAACTTTCAGTAAAATCTGCCAACAATAACTCAAAATTCTCATTTTCATCCTTTGGTTTCCCACCAAATTGTCCCTTTATTGGGTCATTAGTATCAATGCTGCTCAAACTTTTGGTGGCAGACAACAATCTTTTTGTAGTTCCAGGCAGCGTTTTAGTCCCGCCCCGTTGTTCAATCGCTGTGATGGTAACGTCTGCTTTTTGTTTAGCTTCTTTGGCTTCTTCTTTAGCTATCTTGGCTTCTTCTTTAGTATCTTTAACTTCCTTTGTAAGGCGACTTATGACTGAATCAGAAACAGACGAAATAAATCGCGTAGAGGAAATAGCTGCCAACACGCAGAAACTGACCAAAAGAACTACCTGATTAAGTTCGTTATTGATAACGCCTTGAAGTACTTTACTTTGGGTAACTTCCAGAAAAATGGGTACAATGATTGCTGCGCCAACACCAATAATAAGTGAACGCCCTATTGTATGCACTTCGTTTTCGTCAGGCGTCTTTTTGAGGTTGTAGTAATAGTTGACCAATCCACCCAAAATACCTGATACCAATACGATGGCAACGATAATCCAAAAATCTGCCCAATCAACGGATTTGTTGATTTCTGAATATTTTTTTGCAGTAGCCAAGAGTCTGTTTAAAGAATCTTGGGCGATGGTGACAGAGTCTTTCATGGTTAAGGTAAGGTTTAATAAGCAATTAAAGGTATAAAGTTAATTTTCGTAACAATTCCGAAACTCCATCTTTCCCCCAATCTAATCGGATCGTTGCCTTCTATTACTCGTTGACTATCCGTAATGTCAGCGATACCCGCATAAATACCACCCATAAAAACTCCTCGATTTTTAAAGATATAAGCACTGATACCCAAGTCAGTAGAAGCTCTTGCTATTGACAAATGTTTCTTAAAAGGCATTTTATGTCTTACCCATGGATTTAAAGTAACAAAGTATTCGTCATTGAACTTTAAAAACTTGATAAGGTCTAAATTAAAGTTTATACGGTCATAGGGTTGATAATTTCCACGATAGGCTTCGGTTTTATCGGTTCGTGTGATTTCCTGCCCTATTTTATCTTTACCTTTTTGGGTAATAACTACATCTTGTTTTCGTAAATCAGAAAAATTATCCACTACTTGGTAGCCCAAACTTGTCCCTAAAATAAACCTACCTCCATTGTGATAATTATAACCGACTTCACTAAAGAAACCTGAAAAACTTTTACGGGAAAAACTTTTGTAAACATTAGTAGTATCAATTGCAGTACCCCACAATCGAAAACGATTCCCTTCTACACCACTTCTTAAATAGAATGTTCCACGCCTACGCCAAGAGGTTTTAATTTCATCCAATCTTGCTTGCTCTTCCCTTAACTTATTTTCTACAATATCAAGTTCTTCCTTAATTGATGTAACATTTTTCATGGCATCATCAAACGATTTCTTAAGATGTGCGTATAAAAAAGAAGATTCTACTGAAAGAAACTGAAAATACTCTTTTTGTCCTGTTATGTCTTCTAAGCTTTGTTGGTATTGTGAAAAGTATTTTAAAGATACTGAGCGCAGCTTTTCAGGGATTTTTATTAACATACCTGTATTTAAAGCGGCATTGTTCGGATTCTCAAAAACCTCTTTAATTATAATGTCTGGAAGCGTTGCTTCTGAGTTACTATCAAGATTATATTGCTTTAATAATGTATCAAAATATGGTTTGTCGTGTATTTTTTTAAAAAGATCTGACAACTTCCCTTTCACGTTATTAGGCTTTGAAGGGTCTAAAAATTCCGAAAGTGCCTTTTTGACCTCAGTTGTGCATTGTCTTGTTCGTGCTTCAAGTATCAATCCCAAATCCTCACTCAATGATTGGGCTTTCAAAATTGTCTTTTCTGTTTCTTTTTCCTGAAAATTTTTAACTTGAACTTTGAATTCTTCAGTTGTTTTAAAATTAATTGATCTCCCCCTGTGGTCTGACTGTAAATCGCTGTCTGCTTTTACTTTTCCATAAAATTGCGAAAGTCCTATGAATCCGTTAAGCCTACTTTTTGAACCTACTATTCCTCCTTGTATTATATCTAAAACACTACCATCCGCTTCAGCACGTGCGTTTACCCCCCAAGTCAATTTTCTGAAATTTTCGCGAGCAAAGTAATTAGCAAATTGAGTGTAATTTATTTCAGCAGCTCCTGCCGCTACGTTTATTCCAATATTGCCGCCTTCTACCAATACAGTACTTTTACCCGTAGCGTCTCCGCTTAGTACCTGGCCTATTGAGGTTGATTCTGTAAAAAACAAAACCATTAATAAGCAAAACGACTTAATTTGATTTGAGTTTTTCATTTCTGTATAATTTAAGATTAACTGATATCAACCACAAATCCTAAGGAAGGATTTTCTGGATTAGGAACATTTCTAAAAGTATGCAGCTTAGGATTAGGCGAAAAAGTAACATCGTCCATTTCAAAAAAAATAGCCCAATTCCAAAACTGTACAATTGTGAGATGTCCATCTAAGCGAACGTTGAAAGAATTACCGGCGAATATGATGTCTGTTTGCCCTTGATAGCATTTCCTCTCGTCAATGTTTTCTAAAATTCTCCTAAATGAATTTCTTTCATTTCTTGAACTACCTGAAAGGTCTAATTCATCTAATTTTTGTTGAATAAAAGTAGGATTACAAGGGATTTCGCCAAACTGTCTTGGTAATCCCTCTATTGCCAATCTTGTGAACTGGATGTTTTTGCTTGCCGTTATGAAGTATTTTAAAATAGCCATTTTAGTATTAGTTAAAGGGTTAAACATCACGACAAATTTCCCCCAAATCCTTCACACTCACAACGGGAAAAATACGGTATCGGCACGGGAAATTTCCCGTATTTGGATGGGGTAATCCGCAAAAAGCCGACCTGTTTCCAAGTCGGCTTTACAAAATCTGCCTAAAAGTTATCAAATAATGATTCTTTGCTTCAATCCGCGTTTTTAACTCATTTCGCTCCGCCTAAGCTTCCTGTTTTTTTCTTTTGAAGACTTGGATTGAGTTTGTACCAAGCAGAAATAATACGCGTATTGTATTCATTCTGAACCTTTTGAAGGCGTTCGTTCAATACCGAAAAAACGGCGCGTTGCTGATTGGTAGGTTTAAAATCGGCGCTGTTTGCCCCCGCGTCGCTGGCCAACGCCTGAAGGCGCTCGTAGATTTGCATTGGGTTTCGGAACGCATCTTCGCGGGCGCCCGTCAGGTGTATATCGTAGAGTTGAGCCGAGAGCTGAGTGGCAGCCTGCTCAAATGTTGAAAACTCCGTTTGACGGCTTTTTTCTGCTTTTGACAAAGCTTCATCAGTTTTCAAAAGAGGATTTTGCATTTCCTTTGCTCTTTTACGCATCACTTCCAATTCATTTATCATCGTCACCGACTGATTCATTGCATCACGAAGTTGAAGGGAGAAAGTCACCTGCTCTTCGATATCTGCCTGAGTACTTTTGGTAGTAGGATCTTTCAAAACCTCAAACGTCTGTGTTTGTTTTTCTCCGTTTACCTCCATTTGAGCAGTGTATTTTCCGGGAGCCGCACGAGGTCCGAACAAACCATTGATTAAATCTATGTCCCAGGTAATGAGCCTCCGCGTACTGTCTTTATCAAATTGCACCCACGGCTTATTGGGTGGAAGTGTGCGCAAAATTGCGGCAGAAGGTGCTTCGTAACGCAGATCCCACCACAAACGATTGACCCCGGTTTTGTTGGAAGCATTGATTTCCCGAATCACTTTTCCGTCTTTCAAAATGGTTATTTTGGCCGCTTTGTTTAAGGTATCTTTCAGTAAAAAATTAATCGGTACCCCATAAGGAGAATTTTGCCCATCACTGAGGGTACGTTCTGTGTGCGTGCCTTCCGTTTCCTGAAAACGATAACCGGTACGAATCGGCAACAATTCAGCGGGCTTTGCGGAAGCCAGATTCTTAGAAAATCGAAGCGCCGACAAATCGTCCAAAATATAAAAACCGCGTCCGTATGTAGCCACCACCAAATCATCAAAACCTTTCTGAATTTCAAGCCAATACACGGGAGCGGGAGGCATGTTTACACGGAGTGAAAACCAAGTGAGTCCATCATCAACTGTACAATAAAGATTATTATCCGTCCCGGCATACAGCATTCCTTTTTGTTTCGGGTCTTCTTTTACCACGTGAACAAAACTCAGCATGGATTTGGGAATACCGTCGCTGATTTTTTTCCATGTTTTTCCAAAATCCTCTGTTTTAAGAATGAAAGGCTCAAAGTTTCCCATTTGGTGCAAATCCACACTGATGTACGCGACCGACGCATTGTAGCGAGAGGGTTCAATATTGGCAATCGTCCCCCATTTTGGCACGTTGAGATTCGCAGTCACATTTTCCCAGGTTTTACCGCCGTCGCGAGTAAGTTGTACTTGTCCGTCATTGGTTCCCGCCCAAATCAAATCTTTCTGAATGGGAGACTCTTCAATCGCAAACAAGGTACACCCGTCAAACGTCATCAGATTATCAATGGCAATTCCACCGGATGATTCCTGATGGGTTTTATCATTCGTTGTTAAATCGGGGCTAATGGTTTGCCAACTTTGTCCAAAATCGTCGGATTTATGAATGAATTGGCTTCCCACATAAACGCGATGCGGAGTGTGCGAACTCCAACTGATGGGAAAATTCCAGTGCCAGCGCAGTTTTAAATCGGCAGGTTTCCAACCATAAGCGGCTTCGGGCCATACTCGTACATCACGACTGTGTTGTGTACGCTTGTCATACATTTCCAAGCCCCCGTCATAGCAACCCGAAATAACGATATTTTCGTCAAAAGGATCCGGTTTGGCAAAACCGCTTTCACAACCGCCCACAACCTGCCAAGCACTCAAAGGAATTCCTCGGGTGCGACTGTTGCTCGGTCCACAGTACGAATAGCCATCCTGACGATTGCCATAGACATTATAAGGGATCTGATTGTCAACGGCAACGTGATACATCTGCGCAATAGGGAGTACAACTCGCTGATAGCTTTTACCGTGATTCAGCGAAATACTGGCACAACCATCATGCGCCATCATCATTCGACTTGGGTTCAACGGGTCAATCCAAAAATCATGGTTGTCGCCTCCGCTTTGGTAACTCCACGACCACGTTTTACCGCCGTCTTTTGAGGTTCCGTGTTTAACACAAATTGTATGAAGTTCGTTTTCATTGTCGGGAGCCAAGGTAATACGCGTATAATAAGGGGCTCGCTCGGCCATGCTGTGGTCATTGGATTGTAGTGCCCACGTGTCGCCTCCGTCATTAGACCGATATAACGCAGGGCTTTCCAATTCAAACAATGCATACACCACTTTCGGGTTTTTGGGTGAAACAGCGACCGCTACTTTCCCGACAGGCCGGTCTTTTTTACGGAATATTTTTTCATTCAGCGGTTCCCAGGTAGTTCCTCCGTCTTTAGAACGATACACACCGCCGCTTGTCCCACCACTGCGAAGCCCCCAGGTATTTATATTGATTTGCCACATTCCTGCGTATAAGATATCAGGATTGGCGGCATCCATACTCAGATCAATGGCACCCGTATTTTCGTTAATGAACAGTACTTTTTCCCAATTTTTACCCCCATCTTTAGTTCGATAGACACCTCGTTCCTGTTGTGGACCATACACGTGTCCTAAAGCGCAGACATATACGATGTCAGGATTGGAGGGATGAACAACGACGCGGCCAATGCGTCCTGTTTTTTCCAGACCCATATTTTTCCAAGTTTTACCGGCATCGTTGGATTTAAAAATACCAATACCTACCGAATGTGCCGGACGCATCACAAATGTTTCGCCCGTTCCGGCCCATACCTGCTTAGGGTCAGATGATGAAACAGCCAATGCTCCTATGGATGAGACTTCCTGATTATCGAAGATAGGATTCCAATTAATACCGGCATCTTCGGTTTTGAAAATTCCACCCGATGCTGCTCCGATATAAACCACGTTTGGGTTTCCAACTTCGCCGGTAATGGCAATAGCTCGATTTCCATCTGGGCCAATAAAACGATATTTGAGATTTTTGAAAACGTCGGGCGAAAGGTTTTGAGCTGAACCCGAAGAAGCAAAGAATAAGAGGGAAAGTAAGACACTAAAAAGAAAATTAGAAAAACAGGATTTCATTTTGACGAAGTTAGGTTTAGAGTTTGACGAAGATAGGTAAAGAATAGTTATTTTAAAACCTAATTCCTCCTCAGTTTTCTAAAGAGTAACAAAGCGCCATCAATGCCGTTTTGGTGAAAACGAACCTAACAACTCATCACAAAGCAGTGGTTAAACTTATTCATTCACTGGTAAAAGTTTCAGCAATTGTTTTGCTTCCAAGGCACCTACAACTCGATTTTGGACTTGAAGATTTTGGTCAAAAAATACGGTGGTGGGATAACTCAGTTTTCCATTTTCAGTTCCCAAAATTTCCGCCAATTCCTGAATTCCTGTATTCACTCCTGAAGGTTTAAATTTATACTTCTTATTGAGGAAAGTAAGCGAGCGAGCCTCCTCTGCATTCAGGTCAAGGCAATAAAAACTCCTGTTTAATGTATTGACAATGAGCGGATCGGTGAACGTTTTCACTTCCATCATTTTGCAGTATTTGCACCAATCAGTATGAATAAAAACCAATAAAGGTCGTCGTTCTTTGCGTAGGCTATCGGTCAAATTGTCAAAGGAAGTCCATTGGATGGTTTGGGCTTCTACCTCAAGGGAATGAAGCCCAAACCAACTGAACATTACTATGACAATAATTTTTTTCATTTGAATAAATTGTATCTCACTCCCGCAAACATCCGGATGCCTTGGTTAGGCGCGTAGACATAAGATGGGTCAAAAGTCAAGGCGTATGGATTATTGGGGGTGGCTACCACTTGGCCCGCAGCGTCAAAAGTTACCTGCTTATCAAACGGGTCGAAAGCACGGGCAATAGCATCTTTCGTTGGTGTAAAGTTGAGCAGGTTCTTCACTCCTCCGTAAATTTCCAAACCACTGTTGAATTTCTTAGTCAACTGAATATTTTGCAAACTCCACCACGGCGAATACGTTGGGCGAGGGTCTAACGGTCCCAAAACAGGCAACTTCATCGGGCCGTAGAGATTTCCCGTATAATCAATCGATAAGCCAATTCGCTGAAATGCGTACGAAACCGACCAAACGCCCGTAAATTTTTCAGTTAACAATTGTGTCATTTTCACCAATTTACCACTGCCGTCGTCTTCACGTTGGAAGACATTCATAGCGGTAGCCCCTGCCATGAGTTTCAGGCCATTGGTCAAAGAAAAATCTACGTTCAAAGAAATCCCCCGCGAAACCGCATTCCCGTTTAGGTTACTGTAAATGATTTTGTTGGGGTCAGTCAGATAATCAGGGATAATGCGATTGTTGAAGAATGTATAAAAAGCAGTTCCATCCAGGCTAACAAAACTTCCATTGGACAAAAAGAACTTACGAACGTAGTTCAAGTTACCATTCCATGAGCGTTCGGGTTTGAGTTCTTCCGTAAACACTACTTTTCTGGCACCGGTCAAGGCGGCGTGGTCTTCGGTGAAAACGTTTGCTACTCGGTAGCCATTTCCGAAGCTCAAACGCATCACATTTTTCTTATCGGTAGAAGTCCATTTATAATTTAAACGCGGTGTCAGGATATTTCCATGAATCGAATTGTAATCGTAGCGAAGCCCCAGAAGCAACTTATTATTGACATTCAATTTTATTTCATCCTGGGCAAATATCCCGGGAAGAATGATTTTTGAAGGAGCATTTTTCGTATCTACTGCGGTAGCCGGGGTATTGTCGTCGTAGAAAGTATAGCGTAATGCTGTTCCTATGAGCAAATCATGACGTTCACCGGCTTTTTTATCCCACGTAAATTGTCCAAAACCAATGTACTGTTGCGCATTATAAGGTACATTTCCGTAGTAAGAATCCTGATTATGTCCGTTTGCTGAGAATTGGAACGTAATTTTTTCTTTAATTGGCAACTGATAGGCACCTATTACTTCCCACCGTTTGGTATAAATACTTTCGGCATAAATCTCATTACTTCCCCGGTATTTGGGGGTCCATTGGGTTTGTCCTCCCCAACGATTTTCCTGAACATACCGTCCGCCGATGGTAAACAGGCGATTGTCTTTGCGCTCAAAGCTGAATTTATTGAAAAGTGAAATCCGGTTTTGAAGCGTAATATCGGTAAAGCCATCGCCGTTTTTGTCGGTAGGACGCTGAAAATTAAAGTAGTTCAAGCCAAATAAAGCCTGTGCTTTTTCGCCCAATTTGTACTTAATCCCTAAATCCGTATTAAATTCTGCCCAAGAAGTTGCCATCACATCAGCCGAAACCAACGGGGCTGAAGAAGGCTTTTTGGTAATTACATTGATCAAACCACCTACAGCCTCCGAGCCATAAAGGGTTGAAGCAGGGCCTTTTACAATCTCAACGCGTTCAATAAGTGCACTCGGGATACCGCTCAAACCATACACCGTCGAAAGCCCTGATACAATTGGCATACCGTCAATCATAATCATGGTATAAGGGCCTTCCAATCCATTGATGTGAATGTCGCCCGTATTACATACGTTACAGTTCAACTGAGGACGAATACCGTTGATATTTTGGAGCGATTCAAAGAGATTGGGAACCGGATTTCTTTTAAAAAATACAGGAGTGTAAATCTCAACCGGAACGGGGCTGTCCAGCTTGGAAACTTCTTTCATGGTTCCCGTTACTACCACCTCCGCAAGTGAATTTTCCAGTTCTTCCGTTTGGAGCGTCAGTTCCTGAAAGAATTTAGCTTCCGAAATAGTGACGGATTTAGTGATGTTGCGATAACCAATCGCCGAAATAACTAACTGATAAGTACCGTACTTCACATTTTTTATTTCAAAAATACCCTTTTCATCGGTCGTGGTGCCGTATTGGGTACCCTTTAAAGCAGCGGTACCAAATTCCAAGGGCTTTCCCTTGACGGTAACAGTTCCTCTAATACTTCCGGTCTGGGCTAAAACGGAAATTTGAGCCAGCAAAAATGCCAGCAATACGTACATTTTTCTCATTGATTTTCAGTACTTTAATAACGATGCAAGAATGATTATGAAAAACATATACCGCACGCGTATGCGGGTTTGAGTCAAACACGGGAAATGGATATTCGATAATCCGAACAGATTAGAAGTAATACAGTACTAAAGAGAAGGAGGGCCTCGGTGAGAGAAATCGCCAAAAAATGGCTTATGATAGGCCGTTAAAAGGTAAAATGAGAGACGAGGAATACGAATGATTTCAACACTTTTTATTACCGCTGCCAAAGCGACGGTCAGCGTCAACCCTACGAAAGGAACATTGCTGAACATATCCAACAGAAAAAGTTCATTGTTGGTATGGTCGTTGGGTTGAAAAGGAGAATTGGAATTGGAAGACTTGTAAGGGTGAGCGTGGGTAATGATTTTACCACTCGAAAGCTTGTGTGCGTGCCTAAATACAATGCCATTGAGAAGCATCAAGGAAAAAATTACCAGGAAGCCTTGAGCGATGGTTTGTCGTATTTTAGGAATAGTTAACAAGCTGAGATTGTGTGAATAAGGGTTGTTCTGATAGCAAATCTAACTCTAATACTGGTTTCAACCTAAAAATGTTCCGAAAAATGATTTTTAAGTCAAAAATAGCTTCAATCTCCCCATTTTATTAGGTTAAGAAGACTAACTATTTGCTTTATTTTATGGATTAAAACTTGCGATTGTATCCCACTCGTATCACCTGCGTTTCGTAATAGTCGGTACTTTGCAATGTAAATCCGTTGCCCGTAATTCTTTTGTTTATCTGCATGGTATTAAACAAATCGGTGGCGTTTATAAACACATCGCCTTTGCCTTTTTGGACATTTTTCTTCAAACCCATATCCACAGAAAAACGCTTTTCAATCCGTCCTTGTGGAATAATATCGGGCGCTAAATAGATAGCGGTAAGCTGCAAATCAAAGCCTTTGGGCAAATGAGCCAAACTGTTCAGCTTCACATTACCCGATACCAACTGTTGTTTATCAGCCTTATAATTGGTCGGAACGGGGTATTTGTTCGTAACCGAAAACGCATTAATCGTATTTTGATACACATTGACACCGGCATTAATCGAAATCCATTTAGCAAGCTCCTGTTGCCAGACCAATTCTATGCCGGAGTTATAGCTTCGTCCGGCGTTCTGAAATATACTATAGAGCAACACGCTTCCCGGCACTTGGGTAGCAATACGAGTGATGGTGCCGTCGGTAATTCGATGATAAAGAGCTGCATATAAATTTCCTTTCAGCCAATTGTTTTTATAGCCCAATTCCATCGAACTTGTAAATTGCGGTTTGAGGGTAGGATTTCCCACTTTGATCAACTCAGGCTCATCATATTTGGGGAAAATTCGAATATCGACCTCGTTGGGTCGGTCTACTCTTCTGTTGAAAAAGAGGGAAATTTTATTTTTGTCATTGAGTTTATACGCCAACCGAAGATTGGGGAACGGCTGAGTGTAATTGTAACCGTCGCTTTTGTAGGTATTATGGTTTGGATTTACCTGATAATCCACTTTTACGTATTCTACTCGGAGTCCGCCTTCCAACTCCACTTTATCGTTTTCAAAAACGTAGTTCCCGTACAAAGCGGGAATGGTTTCGTAATAATTGGCCCAACCGCCCGCGCTGACATCTAAAGGCGAGTTTGCGCCTGGAAAAAACTGCATATTTACGGGAATACTGCGTCTTCTCAGTTTTACGCCCGATTCCAATCGTCCATGTTTGAGAGGTCTGATGTAATCAATGTTAAAATCAGAAACCTGCTCGTCCGACAGCAATTTGAATGAGTCCATTCCTATAGAAGCGGGCAGGGTATTGGTAAAAAAGTAATTTTCGTCTTCCCGGTGAAAAGTATAATTGTAATTAACATTCAGTAAACGGCCCGGTTGTTTAAACTTATGCACAAAAACCGCCGTAGCCATGGCGGTATATTTTACTTCGTCTTCCAAAAATTGCCACAACCGATACCGATTGGAAAAGTCGCGGTTGAAATAAGGATTATCGCCATTGTCCAGAATTTTTTCCCGATTGAATAACCCGGAAACCGAGAGGGTATTGCTCGAATTGAATGTATAATCTATGCCGGTTTTTACAGTCGCGTAGGTGGTCGTCCGGTTTCGTTTGATTTGCTGAATGATGTATTCCCCCGTATCATACGTCCGGGTCGAAAACTCATTTTTGTTCAACGTTTGCGTATAAAGCCAATCTCCCTGTAAGAAAATATTGGATTTGTGTTTTCGGTGATTGATGGAAAAAGAGGGATTTATTTTGGGCGTATTTTGAAACTGAGGACGAATACTGGGCAGATTTTCCCGCTTTATCCACAAAGCCCCCAACCCTGCCGCCAATCCTACTTTCCCGTTCCAGCCGTATTGCTCATTTTTCTTGAAAATAATATTGATGATACCCGCATTGCCATTGGCATCGTATTTGGCTGAAGGATTATTGATGATTTCAATCTTTTCAATGGCTGATGCCGGTAAATTATCCAGACCGGTTTGGCTTCCAAAGCCCGTCAAAGCCGTTTGCTTTCCGTCTATCAACACCACCACTTTATCACTACCCCGCAATTGCAATTTACCTTCCTGCGAAGTAGTTACGCCCGGCAAGTTGTTCATCAATTGTAATACCGAACCACCACTTTGACTAAGATTATCTGCTGCCAAGAACGTTTTTTTATCCATTTGGCTTGAAATACCCTGCTGCTGTCCCAGTATTTTTACTTCTTCAAGAATTTGGCGGTCTTCGGTCAAATAAAGGCTGCCTAAATCCAAAAAATCACTCAATTGCCCAACCAATACCGTTTGCTTGGCCATTTTATATCCTACAAAGGATGCAATCAACTGATACTTTCCCTTTTTCACTGAAGCTAACGAAAACAGTCCTTCTTCATTGGTAATCGTTCCCGCTACAAAAGCGGGTAGTGCTTCAATTATGGTGCTGAGAGCCCCATTGCATGATTCAAATTATGGTAGCATAAATAGAATTTGATAGCCCCAATGTGATTTTCTAATTTTTTAGAAAATGAGAGGGTTTCTCTGACC
>Ga0247843_1001592_pt1 | contig 45150 bp, 29 predicted proteins | sample LaCruzMarch2017__FD_192420 | JGI IMG/M metagenome (GOLD analysis project Ga0247843, IMG submission 192420) | Freshwater microbial communities from meromictic Lake La Cruz, Castile-La Mancha, Spain - LaCruzMarch2017_8m | ecosystem: Environmental > Aquatic > Freshwater > Lake | place: Spain...
CCAAATGACTGGTAAAATCTATATTAAACCTACAAAATCTTTAGAGTTTATCGATATCACATTCTACATTACACCAACTGGTGCGTCGTTTGATGATGTATAATAAATTAAAGGTTATTATAAAGTGGGGGTCATTGATCCCCATTTTTTATTTTATGTAATATTTATTAATATGAATTATAAAAGAATAGTTAGGCAACTCATTAATGAAATAATTGATGATGCGCACACACCAATTATGAAATATTATGCTTTTGATTGGGATGATAATCTAATGTATATGCCAACAAAAATATATTTGAAAGATAACAATGGTAAATCGGTTGGTATGTCGACAGAAGACTTTGCTGAATATAGGACTTTAATTGGAAATGAAGATTTTAATTATGAAGGCAATACTATTGTAGGTTTTGATGAAGACCCTTTTAGAGATTTTAGAGTAACTGGGGATAAGAAATTCTTGGAATATGCAATGAAAGCACCCACTGGACCCGCTTGGCCCGATTTTATAGAAGCGATTAATAACGGTTCTATATTTTCAATTGTGACGGCAAGAGGTCACACACCAAGTATATTAAAACAAGGGGTATATAATTTAATAAAGAAAAATATGCACGGCTTAGATTCAAATAAACTTGCAAAAAATTTATTAAAATATAGAAATCTAGCGGATGAAGATAAATTAACAAAAGACCAACTAATAAGAGCTTATCTTGATATGTGTAGGTTTTATCCTGTTTCTTTTGGCGAAGGTTCGGCAACCAATCCTGAACAAGCAAAAATAGAAGCTATGGAAGAGTTTGTTGATTATGTAAAACTTACTTCAAGGAATCTACAAACAAAAGCTATGATGAAAAATAAAATTAGTAATTACTTTACACCATTTATTGGATTTTCAGATGATGATGTAAGAAATGTAGACTCTATGAAAAAACATTTTGATAAGAAAGAAGACAATATATTAAAGACTTATTTAACAGCAGGAGGAAAAAAGAAGCAATATTAAGTAAGTAGTTATTATATATATTAATTAAGTAGTTATTATATATAGGTATATTATTTGAAAATAATTTGAAGTAAATAGAAAAATTTTTCATAATCATATATTTATCAATAAAGAAAAATAAACATTAAAAAAAAATAAAAAATTATGGCTGATTTATTAATGAAAATGCCAGTTCCGTATGAACCGAAAAGACAGAATAGGTTTATCGTTAGGTTTCCTTCAAGTTTGGGGATTAACGAATGGTTTGTTGAAAGTGCATCAAGACCGTCAATTAAAGTAGGTTCAACAGAAATCCAATTTCTAAATACCTCAACTTATGTTGCTGGTAGATTTAACTGGGACCCAATTACTGTTAAATTTAGAGATCCAATTGGACCTTCCGCATCACAAGCACTAATGGAATGGATGCGTTTATGTGCTGAATCAGTTACAGGACGTATGGGTTATGCTGCTGGTTATAAGAAAAATGTAGATTTAGAAATGTTAGACCCAACCGGTGTTGTTGTCGAAAAATGGATTTTAGAAGGTACATTTATGACTGACTTGAACTTTGGTTCTTTATCTTATTCTCAAGATGCAATTGCTGATATTTCAGCAACACTTAGAATGGACCGTTGTATATTGGTTTATTAATTTTTTACACACCCTTTACAACCAAAATATAAATCCATATATTTATTAGAAATAGTAAATGTATGGATTTTTCTTTTTTTACAACTAATAATAAGTCTGGATATAAGACCAATGAAAAGTGGTTAAGTAATAATGAACCAGAATTGTATTCAAAAATAGTTGAGTATTCAAAAAAAAACCAAAGTGATATAACATTTAAGGAAAAAATATATTTTTATTTTCATAATTTAACACAAAGACCAAAATGTGTTTCTTGTAATAATGAAATAAAATTTAGAAATAGATTTGATAAACCATACGGTGATTTTTGTTCTTTAACTTGTGCGAATAATTCAAAAGAAGAATTGGTTAATCGACAGAAAAAAACATTCAATAAAAAGTATGGTGTTGATTTCTACACCCAACACAATGATTTTGTAAAAAAACAAAAAGAAACCAAACTAAAAAAGTATGGGAATGAAAATTACAATAACGTAAAAAAAAGTAAAAAAACCAAAGAAGTTAATTATGGTAATGGTAATTACAATAATATAGAAAAACAAAAATTAACTTGTAAAACAAAATATGGGGTTGATAATTATGCAAAATCAAATAACTATAAAAATAAATTAATTAAGGAATTTAAAAATTTATATTCAGACATTAACTTTAATGAAGTTAAAAAAGGTTCGGTTGTTATTGTTTGTCCTACTTGCAAAAAAGAATCTGAATTATCAAAACAACTATTATATGAAAGACATAAAAGAAATTATGAATGTTGTCTTAATTGTAACCCAATTGGTTTTTCCCAAAGGAGTGGTTATGAAGACGAGATTTCAAGGTTCTTAAATGAAGTTAATACAAAACATATAACAAACTACAAATTACCAAATTCAAAGGTTGAGATTGATTTATTTATTCCAGAACATAACCTGGGTTTTGAATTTAACGGACTTTACTGGCACAATGAATTATTTAAAACACCAAACTATCATTTAGAAAAAACGATTAAATGCAATAATCTTGGAATTAATTTGGTTCATATTTTTGAAGATGAATGGATTTATAACAAAGAAGTTGTAAAATCAATTATTAAGAATAAATTAAACATTAGTGAAAATAAAATTTATGCTAGAAAGTGTATAATAAAAGAAGTGTCAACACAAGAAACCAAAAAATTCTTGGAGGACAATCATATACAAGGAAATGTAAATTCAAGTGCTAAGTTAGGATTATACCACAATAATGAACTTGTATCCCTTATGACCTTTTCAAAAGGGAGAATTATTATGGGTGGGAAAAGTAATGAGTGGGAGTTAAATAGATTTTGTAATAAGTTAAATACAAATATAATTGGTTCAGCATCAAAATTATTAAAATATTTTGTAACAAATTATAAACCAGAAAAATTAATATCATATTCTGATATTAGAATTTTTGATGGTAAAATGTATGAAAAATTAAATTTTAAAATGATTTCACAATCAAAACCAAATTATTGGTACGTAATTGGAGACAAGAGACATTATAGATTTAATTTTAAAAAATCAAACTTGGTAAAAGAAGGTTATGATAAAAACAAAACCGAAAAACAAATTATGTTTGATAGGAAAATTTATAGAATATATGATTGTGGAAACATTAGATGGGAATTAACTATTGATTAAATCAAGTATTGATATATTTTTATAATAAAAAAAGAATATGGAAACTAATGTTAATGATTACGGCCAAATGAATTTTAATTTACCACACGATGTGGTGCCACTTCCATCCGGAGGGATATTCTATCCAAACAAAAAGAAAAGTGTTAAAGTTGGTTATTTAACGGCCGCTGACGAAAATATATTAGTTAATATGGATGGTAATAAGTCAATTAAAGAAACCTTAATATTACCATTATTAAGAAATAAATTATATGAACCAGATTTAAGACCAGAAGATTTACTTGATGGTGATTTGGAAGCAATTTTATTATTTTTAAGAAACACATCTTTTGGTCCAGAATATACTGTTTCTGTTAATGATCCACAAACAGGAAAATTATTTGACGCTACAATTGTTCTTGATGAGTTAAATATTAAAAAAAATTCAGTAGAACCAGATAGTGATGGTACGTTTACTGTTACATTACCAAAATGTAAGTCAACAGTTAAATTAAAACCTTTAACTATGAAAGAATATTTAGAAATAGAAAGAACGTTAGATTCGTACCCACAAGGTAGAATACAACCTACTGTTACATTAAGACTCAATAAACTTATTGTTGAATTGGACGGAAAAGAAAATAAAGGAGATATCGCAAAATTTGTCGAATCAATGCCAATCTCTGATTCAAAGTATATTAGAAACTTTATGTTTGAGAACGAACCTAGACTTGATCTATCAAAAGAAGTTATCGCCCCATCAGGAGAAAGAGCAGTAGTGTCTATTGCTTTTGGGGTGGAGTTTTTTCGGCCTTTCTTCTCAATATAAACTAAGACTTATTGACGAATACATCTACTTAGCTAGAATGTTAAAACTATCATATAGTGATTATCTGATTATGCCAACATATTTCAGAAGGTATGTTGTTGATAAAATTTCCGAACAAAACCAACAATAAAGTATTTATCAATAAACTAAAACCCAATGATGTTTAACGATAGTACTAAAACAACTGATGCGGGACAAACCGATATTAATACTACCGAAACTACAGCTACACGTGCTATGCAAGGTGCCACAGTGGCATCTGATGCGTTGGATGCGGCGGCTAAAAATGGTATTAACGTATTTAAAACCGCAGGTGATTTATTAGGTTCAATAGGTACTGAACTAAACAATATATTTTCAATAGAAAGTAATTGGGAAAGATTAAAACTACTTGATAAACAATCTGCAGAAATAAATCAAGCGTTAGGGTTAGGAACAAAAAAAGCTGGAGAATTTAAACAACTATTAGCAGACTCCTTTCCAAAGTTTGCAGAACTTGGTCTTGATATTTCCGAAGTACAAAAACAATATGTTGGTTTATCTGAAGTCTTTGGTTCAAATATATCAATTACCGATGAACGTATGGCAGAACTTGCCGCAACATCTAAAGTAACTGGTGTTAGTGCAAAAGATTTAGCATCATCATTTAGAAGTGTTGGTGGAAATTTATCAAATGTTGCCGACAAGATGATGGTAGTTACAAAGGTCGCAAAAGAATCTGGGGCTATTGTAAGAGATGTTACCGACAAAGTAACAAAGAACATTGGTCAGATGAATATGTATAACTTTGACGGTGGTATAAAGGGTCTTGCTAAAATGTCATCACAAGCTTCTAAACTTGGGATTGATATGGGTAGTATATTTAAATTAACTGAAAAAGTATTTAATCCAGAAGGTGCTATTGAAACAGCAGCAGCATTACAAAGGTTAGGTGTTCAGACAAGTGCCTTAACAGACCCACTAAAGTTAATGGATTTATCGGCTAATGACCCAACCGAACTACAAAATCAAATTGTTAAAATGTCAAAAGATTTTGTAAGTTTTAATAAAAATCTGGGGGAGTTCCAAATTATGCCTGGAGAAAAAAGAAGATTAAGAGAAGTTGCCGATGCTTTAGGTATGACATCCGATGAATTGGCTAAAATGTCTTTGAATGCTAGTAATTTGGATTATAAAATGAAACAAATTAAATTTGCTCCTGGTACATCTAAAGAGGATAGAGAAATGATTGCCTCAATGGCACAAATCAATAAACAAGGTATGGCTGAAGTTAAAGTCAAACAAATGAAAGAGGTTGACGGTAAACAAGTTTTTACTGGTGAATATGAAATGGTTGAAGTTGGAAAATTAACAACAGATCAAATAACATTATTAAAAGAATCACAAGAACTTCAGGGTGCGTCTATGGAAGAACTTGCTATTGACCAATTAAGTGAATTAGCATCATTGAACGCAAAAATGTCAGCATTTTTAACGGCCACTAGATTTGGTGCACCATCTGGTACAGCAATGCAAGGACTTTATAGTACTGCAACAACTGGTACAAGAAAAGCGGCCTTTACAGAATATGATAATTCTGGAACAGGTATTATATCTAAAGAATCCAGAGAAACCGAAAATACTAGAGATTTTGTAAACAAAATGACAAATAAAGTTGGTGATATATTTTCAGAGGTTAAGAAAAAAATTAGTGAAGTTAAGAGTATGGACGATGTTGAAACCTTATTTACTGGGGCCGCTAATGATTTAGGTGGTATATTTACTGGTTTAAAAAATAAAGATATACTTGGTGAACTAACTAAATTTATGGATGAAAAAAACATAAAATCCTCAATGATATCTGATTCTAATGCTCCTAATAGTTCTAATACATCAATAAACACATCTAATAGTGCTGTTAGTTCTAGTAATATTATAAATAACCCCTCAACAACACCAGCATCGGTAGTTCAAAACAAACCATTAGAATCTAATGTTAATTTATCAAATAAAGTTGATGTTAATGTTACAATGGACCCCTCAATAAGAAACGAGGCGCTAACAACTTTAATGAGTGGTGCTATTAGAAAATACTATGAGGACCCAAGTAAAATGGCTGAGTTTATTAAAAAGATTAATGACATTCAAACCAATAATAATTTAATACCAGCCTGGTACAAACCATAATAAAGTCTTAATTACATTTCAAAAAAATTATTTATAATCTATTTATAAATAAAATTAAAATTAATGTCTGAAAGTTCATTATCGTTTAATTCAACTGCTACATTTAGGAATACTTTAATGGGTAGGAATTTAACACCCTATAATGTCCCAGGGGCTTATAGTCCACCATCTGGAAATGTAAATTACGAAGTATCACCAATGAATGATAGTTCAGTTATTGATTCACCAAATGATTTAATTGGGACTACAGTACAAGCAAACCAACTTTATTCATTAAATGAATATGGGCCAGAAGGTGGTTATAATAATATTATATCAACTGATGGTGAACCATTACCAGTAACACCAAATCAAGGTGAATACGGACAAGACAACGCAGAAATAGATTTAGTTAATGAATTTTATATTGATTCGGCATACATAAAAAATGTTTATGGACCAGAAAGTGGTTATAAAGATTTAGTAATTATTACTGATAATTTTAATAACCTACAATACTTTTCACCATATGCTACATCTAATGGTAGCGTATTTCAATCAGTACCTATTAATTTTTTATATTCTATATATAGTCCTTTTGAAATTCTGTCATCTTCAAATCCGACGGGAACACCAGGACCTTTATCGCAAGATTCATTACTAGCACAAATTGGTGCTAAAAAATTAAAAGAAGCTTTTGAAAAAAGAATTGCAGATGAGGTTAATAACACAATTAATAGTATTGTTAACTTAGATTCTCTACAAGATCCATTTGAAGCCTCACTTGTTGCAAGTGGTCAACAACCAATTATAAATAAAAATTGGAAAATTACAGTTCCAGACAATCCATTATTAGCGGCCGTTTCTTTTGCAAATAGATTAAGTGGTACCTATTTTCCGGTATCATTAATACCTGGTGACTATTTTACAAAACCATTTAAAGGACAAGATAATCAAACACAAGGAGCACTTAATGTTGTAAACAATTTAACTGGTGGTGCCTTAGGTTCTTTATTAGCAACTAGTGAAAATCCTTCAGTTTTATTTTTAAAAAATACAGGATACGGTCAAAAATCAGTATTATTTAAAAGTATTGAATATAACATCTATAGACCAAACTATGATAAAGGATTAATACTTGGTGTAACAGACGCCATTAATAATCTCTTAGGTGGAAACACAGAGGCCGGTGGTAGTGGTTATTACGTTGGTAGTAGTCAAGCTGAACCGTCATCAATAAATTCACCAGCAAATGAAATACCTGTTGATAGGTTTGGAAATCAACAACCAAGTCCAGTTTATGGTCCAGACACGTTAGGTAAACTTTACGAAGGAAACGAAGATAAAATTAAATTTGGTCTGGGTGGAAAGCCCTATTCAAACCAAGGAGGAATTACAGGACAGTTTACTTGGGTTTCACCAAAATATAAAGACAATTTAGGATTTAAGGTTGCACCTGGTGGTGGCCCAGTACAACCACAAGATAAAGAATTTGACTCAGTTAAAGGAGAATTTAACGCGGATACAGAATCAACTGGTTTTGAATTTAAAGGTGGTTCTATTTTAGATAACACACAAAGATTAATTAATGCCGCCGATAATGCTACAGGAGCAAAAAGATTACAACACGTAGGAAACGCAATTAATCAAGTATCCAAAGTCTTTAATGACGGATACAAAGAAATGACGAAAGGCTCACAAGTAATTGCTTATTATGATAGTGTAACTGATTCGGAAACAATAGGGATTGAAGGTTCGGAAGTCGGAAGAGAATATTGTAGGGTGTTCCAAAAAGATACACCTTATTTAACTTATGCTGACTTACAAAAAACAGACGGTATTACAATTTCTGGTAGAAAATTTGACTATTCAGTATTAGATAATACATATAATTTGAACATTGCACCATTAAGAAATCCTGGATCAACAAACATATTTGACCAAAAAGTTAAAAAATATATGTTTTCTTTGGAAAACCTTGCGTGGAGAACGTCAAGTCAACCAGGTTTTACGTATGATGATTTACCAGTATGCGAAAGAGGACCTAACGGCGGTAGAATTATGTGGTTTCCACCATATGATTTAACATTTAGCGATTCATCAACAGCTAACTGGAATCCAACATCGTTTCTTGGTAGACCAGAACCAATACACACATATAAAAATACAACAAGGACTGGTTCGATATCTTGGAAAATTGTGGTTGACCATCCTGCTATGATGAACACAATTATTAGAAAACAATTAGATAAGTTTTCACCAGATCAAGTTGACTCTATTATGGATTCATTTTTTGCTGGTTGTGTTAAATATGATTTATATGATTTGGCCGCTAAATTTAATACAATTCCAGTTAATCAACTTTATGAATATCAAAAATTATTAGCAGACCCAAGACTTACGGATGAAGAAAAGTATGGTGTGCTAGATGAAATACCAGTAAACCCAGAATCTGTGATAGACGGTAATGGCGGTGATAACACCGCTGTTGCAAAAACAGGAAACGGTGTTAATGTTACAACACCCAATGGAAATAATATTTCAAATACAGCCGCAGCATCAAGTAAAGAAGATGTTATTGTAACAACAGAATTAACAGAATGGGAAGGATACGCGTTTTATTTTGATAATGACTACCCATTTGGGTATGGAAGTTTTGAAACAACAGTACCTAACAATCAAGATTATAAACATTGGTACGATATATATTTAGGAAGAAAAAATGTATATAACTCAACTTCAGCACCTTTAAATGTAAATAGTGGTGGTGCTGTATTCACAAGAGCCGAAGTAATACCATTTTTTGATCAAGTAATTATTGGTAATTTTAAAAAAATTAATGATGAACTTTTACCAAAACTTAAAGAAATAATTATAGATCAAGGTGGTACCGTAGTTTTAGAATTACAAGGATCCGCATCAGCCCCAGCCTCAGTTGGGTATAATGATAACTTATCACAAAGAAGAAATGATTCTGTAAAAAAATGGTTTTTAAAACAAAAACTTGGGAACGATACAATGGCAACATTACAAAGTCAGGGTAAAATTAAATTTAAATATAGCGCAAGTGGTGAACAATATATAATACCACAAACAAATAATGGTGCCGGAAAAGGTGTTAATTGTACTAACAATATTAAAGATGTTAATTTAAATGCTGTTACAAACAATTCTCAATGGTATAGTGTTCCAGCAATGGTATGTCGTAGAGTTGGTATTAATAAAATTACAGTAACAAAACCAACACCAACAACAACTACCACAACAACCGTAACACCAGTAACAACAACTAGCACAACGGCTCAAACACCAGTAACAAAAAGATATAAATGTGTAAATGGTATTTGTATTGAAACTGATGACCCTGCAGCACCTTTTAGTGGTTTAACTGATTGTGAAAATAATTGTGGTGACCCACCAATCGAAGATGTTGTTGTAACACCTGTAACAACAAGACCAATTGACCCGGCAAAAAAATTAAAAGAAGGAATATCAAAGAAAGTACTAAGATTTTTGTTTTCTGAATGTGATTATTTTGATTTAATAAAAGAAGACCAACCAATGGTCCTTGCAAGTATTCAAGATAAGATAAAGTACTTCCATCCGGCTTTCCATTCAACAACACCAGAAGGGTTAAATTCTAGACTAACATTTCTTAATCAATGTGTTAGACCTGGTCAAACAATTCCAGTAATTGGCCCAGATGGTAAACCAAAATATAATGACGCAAAAAATACTTCATTTGGAACACCACCAATATTAGTATTAAGAATTGGTGATTTTTATCACACTAAAATTGTTCCAACAACATTACAAATAACTTATGATCCATTAATATACGACATTAATCCAGAAGGAATTGGTGTTCAACCAATGATTGCCAAAGTTTCATTGAGTTTTGATTTTATTGGTGGACATGGACTAGCAGAACCGGTAGCTCAATTACAAAATGCGTTGTCGTTTAATTTTTATGCTAATACCGAAATATACGACGATAGAGCTGTTGCAACAGACCAAAGTGGAAAAAAGAATGATGAAGACTTTGCTAAAAAATTACTTTCAGTTAAAGAAACACCACCACCACCAATACAAGTAACTAATACTAATGTTCCAGATACTATTAATAACAATGGTGGCTCAACAATTGGTAAAATTTTGAGTACAATATCATTTGATAATGGTGAATATGAAGAAGGTGAAATAGAATATACTGATATCTTTAAAGAACTATCTGATAAAACTAAAAATTATTTTACAACAATTTTTGACCAATTAAAAACAATTAATGATGTAACAAATTATGGTTTTATACAGTATGTTTATAAAAATGTTAAATATTTTTCAGGTGAATTAGCACAGTATGATGATGATGAGCAGTTAACTGAAATTTTTGGAAAACCAACAAAAGTTGAAGATGATGTTGAAAACATTATTAGACAAGCTAGAAATGATGTAAAGGACGATAAAAACCCAATTATTGTAAAAGTTAAAGGAAGTACAAATGGATATCCAGATTCAGCAATTAGACAACTTAAAAACAAATTAATTGATATAGTAACCGAAAGATTAGATGAATTAAATGAAACGCTTATAGGACCACAAAATGAAATAACAAAATATCAAGAAGATTATGTACAAACTTTTAGAAAGTTAGATTTAGTTAATCACAAAATAGATGGTTATAGATTAGATACTGGTAAATTTAAAGTTTATAATTTACAACTACCAACACCATCTAGCGCGACAACAACACCATTTAATTTAATAGCTAAAAACTATCAAACTAATGTAAGTTACATATTACTTGATTATATTGAAAAACTTAAATCCAGCAATGTATTAAATGAAGATGTTATAACAGACGATTATAATTTTAAACCATTATTAAAATCAGACTCACCACTCTTTAAGTTTTCAACAGTAGAGGAAGAAAGATTTTATTTGTGTATGTCAAGTGTTTTTACTGACGACGCAAGATATAAACCATTTGTTGAAAGTTTAATGACCGAATTAGTTAAGAAAAATACTTTAATGGAAAAAGACATAAGAGATACTTGTGAGAAGTTAAAAGTACTTTTTGTTAAAGAAAAAGAAACCGAAATAAAACTTTTAAAAGATTTTGAAGACGGACCTTCTTATCAAACTTTCAAAAACTACGTAATTGAACCATTTGAGACTAAAGTGAAATATTCAACTGAAAAAGATAATAACTATAAAGACAATGAAAAATTATTAAAACAAACTTATTCTGATAATAATATCAATAATGATAATAACTTTAATAATAAAATAACATTTAACTAATATGACACAACAATATTATAACAGATATGCAATGTTTTTACAAAATGGTCAACAAACTGTTGTACCATACGTAAATGCGGCTAGTAAACCATCTGATAAAAAACATATATATAGGTTTGGACAATCAAGATTAGATAAAATATCACAACAACATTATGGTAGTCCATTATTTGGTTGGTTAATAATGCAAGCAAACCCAAGATATACCGGGATGGAAAGTAATATACCAGATGGCGCTGTATTGACTATTCCATATCCGTTACTAACTTCTGTACAGGAATATAAAAGTGCAATAGATAACCATTTCCTATATTATGGAAGATAACTCAGAAAACATATTAGTTGAATTTGATTACCAAAACATATCAGTAATAGACCCAAACAAAGTAATAGATAACGATGGGAATGTTAAAGATAGGTTAATTAGACAGGAAGATTTGGTAATGTATGCCAACCTTGAATGTTCGGTAATACCCAGAACTAAATTAGCCGTTGGTGTTCCAGCAAATGAAGCTGTAAAAACAGTATCCGTTGGAAAAATTAATTTTTTGAATCCTGGGTTTAAACAATTTTTAGATACTAATTGGTCTGACGAATTAACCGGTAAAGGAACAATAGAAGGTAAGGGTGTGAATCAACCAAGAATTACAGTAACTCAAAACCCAAACTTGTCTGACGATTATTATATTAACCAAAGTTTATATTCAAACGGAATTGAAGGTGCTGTTGATAATGGTTTACTTGGTATAACCCAAATAAACATTGATTATGGTTTAGATTTTTTACCAGTAATTAGTATAACATTTGAAGACATTAAAGGTCGGGCATTATTTGAAGCCGGAAACAATTCACCTTATGCCGCATTTTTTCAGTTACCCTATCCTGTTTTTTATTTAACAATAAAAGGTTATTTAGGTAAAGCAATAAGACTTCCATTGATGTTACATTCATTTACAAGTTCTTTTGACCCTTCTTCACATAACTTTAGAATCAACTGTCAGTTTTACACTTATAAATATACAATTATGAGTCAGGTAAGTTGGGCTGCTATGTATGCGGTCCCATCTATGTACCAACTCTCAATAACAAAACCAAAAACAGTAACAACAAACTCAAGTGGAGGAAATTCACAAACCGAAACGGTCACAAGTAGTTTAGGTCTTCAAAAAATGAAGGAACTTTATTCTGAATATAAATCAAAAGGGTTAATCGATGATAATTTTCCGGAAATAACAATATTACAATTAAAAGAAAAACTTGAAAAACTAATAACAACAATTGAAGAAAAATTCAAAAAGAAAAATTTGGATGTTTTAAATAAAGTTGAAGATTATTTAATTAAGTTAGGTGAATACACTAGTGAAATATATTTGTATTCTGGTATTAATTCTTGGAAAGGAAGATGGTTTGACGATGAAAATGTTTTTATAAAAAACAACAAAGAAAAAACAGTTCTTTATAAATACAAACCAGAATTTAGTGATGCTCAACAAAAATCAAAAGCAATCACAGATTTAGATGGTATTATAAAAAAATATAACAATATACTAACATCTAATTCTGCTATAGGTAAAGATATATCAATACCAATTACTATAGGTACATTTTTCCAAAATGTTAATATTGGTGATATTAATATATCTGAAACATACAAAAAAAGAATTGGACAAACTTTTTCTGGTTTATCAACCAGTGAAGAATATATTAAATATAGAAATGACCTTAATAAAGAACTAACCGATTACTCAAATGTCGGACAATATCCTGGTTTAACATATTTTGAAGGACCAAAATCATATGAAGACTTGATTAAAAAAATTCAAGAAAAATATGAAATAAAGAAAAAAGAAATTGAAGAAAATATAACCAAAGAAATCCAAGCAGAATTTTCTAACCCAACAAATGGATTAGGCTTCCAACCAACGATTAGAAATATTTTAGCAGTATTTTTTGCACAAGGCGAAGCTTTTTTACGAATGATGGATGATGTTCATACAAAAGCTTGGGATTTGAGGGATGACGCAAATAGAAAAAAAGCCGTTTTTAACACAAGCCTTACGGTACAAAGTGTTGATTATAAAAATGGTGAATATGATTCACCAATTTATCCTTGGCCACAAATTATAAAATCTTCAGTCGAGGAAGGTAAAGAAAAATATGAATTAGCATACCCTGGTGATGATGAGTTAGCCTTACAATTTAACGCGTATAATCCAGAAATTTGGCCAGAAGTACAATTTGTTGAAGAATTTTTAAGAGGTTACACACAAGTTAGTCCACCAAAATTTGATAACGGACCAACTGGTAATTTCTTAGAAAGACCAAATAGATTTAGTTTTAATGCTGCGGAATTTACAATTGGAAATGATGTTTACCAAAATACTGAAGAAGTAAAATTCTTCTACGAAATTTATGAAAGAATGTTTGTAAATTCTTTTTATTCTAAATTTAATCGAAAAAGTATTAAAGATAATAATATACAACAATATGTTGGTGAGTCAGAAACAACAGACATACTTAAAGCTATAAGTGATGATAACCCATTCATAAGTCAAAAACTAAAAGAGTATAATATAAACGCCTCAATCTATGGAGGATTTTTAAGACACATCTCAAATCAAGGTGAAGGTCAAAGTTGGCAAAACTTTATTCGTGGGATTATTAATACACCATATTTGAAAAACGATACTGACGTTTCATTTTTTATGTATAAAGGTTCTATCCTAGACGAAGACAAGGCACTTCCAAATGTTGGTTTAACAAACGAGCAACCAGTTATAAATTATTTTGGTGGGTCTGTAATAAATGATGATTATGATTTTACAGATTTATACCCATTAACTGATTTAGATTGGTGTAAAGACCATTTAGCAAATGGTAAAGCAATCCAATCAAAGGTAGATGTGTTTAAAACAAGTGATACGTTAGAATATAACAAATCTATCAAACTTGTAAAAAACAAAGAGAACCTTTTACCTATTGTTAACTTTAATTATAAATCTAGTGTTTTTGACCAAACACTTAATTTACAAAATTTAGAAACTTTTTATAAACAAAGAAAAATTAAAGAACAATACACAACCGAAGGAAATGTTGTTTATGAAAACTATGATGGTAAACTTGTTGCAAAACAAACAACATCATTATTTAATACACCGTATTTTGCAAACGCAATCCAAAAAGGTTTATATGAATTTAAATATAGTTTAATAGAAAAATCACCTTATAAGGCTGCGGCTTATCTATTTTTAAATAGTTTACCACTAGCAACATTAAGAGATAAATATAAAACATATAATTCAGATGGTTCTATAATAACAAATAGTTACATTTTACCATCACTAAAAAAATTCGGAGCAATTCACGAAGTACCATACGCTTGGGTTTTAAAGTACGGTGGAATTTGGCATAGATATAAGAAGTTCAAACTTGATGGTGTTGATATTTTAGACGGAATTTGGGATAACACAGATTATGTTGGTAATTATGACCCAGCATTTTCATCGACAACAACACAATATAACTTACAAGTTGATGGCACTAATTACGATATCGTGTTAGATGGTGTTAACACATTAGGACCAAATCAAAAAACAATTATTAATACTGGATTTTATCCTAAATTACTTGATGATTTTCACGTTTTCTTTAAAGGAACAAAATTATTTAGTCAAACATCAAACATTGAAGGAACGTATTATGTTACAGGTAATACCTTGCAGGTCGTTTCATTAAACTTTATTGCTTTAGAACCAGGATTAGTTTTGTCTGGGTCAACTTTAGCTCCAGGAACAACAATAATACAACAATTAACTGGTGCTACTGGAAGTACTGGAACTTATATAATAAGTCCCGTACAAGGTGTTGTGGTTTCACCACCAACAGCCGCACAACCATTTATTGTTACAAATAAACCAATACCTGGTTACCAAAATTCAAGTATACAAAACGCATTAAGTGAAAACTTTAGAATGATTCCAACAACAAGTGCTTTAATTAATAAAGGCCCTGGGATTCTTTCACCTAATAGTTCACTAATTTGCCTTCCTTGGAGTTGTTATACCCTTACACCGGACAAAAAATCGATTTATGTTCTACCATCTTTTGGCTCAAATATTAATCAAGCAAAACAAGAATGTTTTAATAATAATGGTAGTGTGAAGATTGATATAAGTAATAATCCAGCACTTCACAATGGAGCGGTAAGATTATTCTGGAAGGTACCAAACTACGGTTATTTTGATAATTCAAAATTAGCAAAACCACAACCAGACGAATATATAAGAGAAATTTTTACAAATGATGAAGAACAACAAAACTTTGGAATTTTCGGAGACCCAACAAAATACTCAAAGATAAGTGAATTATTTACAACATTTACACCAGAAATATTAGATCAATTTGAAAATCAATTCTTATTGTTTAGTAAGTCTGTTTATGATTTTGAAAGTAATTTACAACCAAGGGAAGATGAAATTACTGTTGAAGAAACATACGAAAATTTCCACGGATTAATGCGAACAATGTTTAAAACAATTAATCCAGAAGGATTAACTGGAAGTGCATTAATTAATGAAATAACGGAAAACCAAAAAAAATCTTTTCAAAAAACAATTGAAACATTTATGGATTACCAAGTCGTATTCAAATACGGTAACCCATCTAATTTTGATAAAAAAATGTTTTACACGTTCTCAACTGATTTTATACAAGACCCATACACATGGGCCGGGTATGTTCAAAACTCACCTGGTTTATTACCAACACAAGGTGGTACAATTACATTAGCACAATCTAAAACACAAAGTCCAGAAACTTGGAAAGCTTTAGAAACTTATGTTGGTTTTTCTGAAATACCAGAATTAGAATATACAGATAATGGTTCATACATTACCGATTTCTTTATTGATATGGATATGGAGTTTACAGAAAGTAATGTAAAATTTTATGCACCAATGATTAAATTATATGCAACACAAAAATTAAAAGACCCAACTTTAACAATGAATAAGTTTTTTGGTCTTATGAATAGCTACATAAGGGATGGTGAAACATATTTAAATCTAATTTTAGATAATACTTTAACGTCAGTTAGAAACAAACTAGGTAGTGTTTCGATTAAACAAAATCAAACTGGTGTAAAATTTAAAGAATATCTTGGTGAAATATCAAGATATGAAATGTGGGACGCTTTTAAAGGTATGAACGATTCCTGGATTGCCGGAGCAGACCTACGAAGTAAAACATTATTTGAAGATGTTTTAATTGTTGATAGAGCAAGTAGAGATGTCGGACAAAAAATATTTGTTGATATTTTCCTACTTAAAGATAGGATAGGTGAATGGATGCACACAAATAATATGTTGGGTATTATTAATACAATATTTTCAGATAATAGATTTACATACTGGATTTTACCAGCATATGCTAATTTTTATAATGTACAAGATGTTTCTAAAAATCCAAACCCAAGACCAGAAGGTACCTTAGAGTTTGCTAAAACATTATTTGGAACACACACAACAGTTGACTATCGTGAAACTGGATCAAAAATAGTCGCAATGTACGCACATGCTACCAGTCAACATTTAGGTATGAATGAAAATGCTGATTATAGATTTAGAGACGATGCTTTTGATATGAGAAGAGCTAGTGATAATCCGTTAATTGAAAACCAAGAAGGAAAAACAAATTGGGATAAATCAAATAAAGTAGTTGGGTTTAATGTGGACTTTGGACCACAAAACCAACAAATATTTAAACAATTGGATATTGGTCAAGATGTTGGAAAACCAACAGCCGAATCTCTTGAAATGTTAAACCAAATGGCGAACCAATCAAGAAACAGAACAAGTGCCTCACAAAGTGTTTCGTTATATAATATATATAGAAATAGAAGTTATAAATGTTCTATTGATATGTTGGGTTGTGCTTTAATACAACCAACAATGTATTTTAACCTTAGAAATATTCCAATGTTTAGTGGACCTTATATGATTACAAATGTAAGTCATAGAATTAGTGAAAATGGTTTTGATACCTCAATTGAAGGTCAAAGACAACCTTTTTATAGTATTCCAGCAATTGACTCGTTATTACAATCATTAAGTACGAGCATTCTTACAACAATCAAAGAAAGAATTAAAGAAGAAGAAGAAACTAAAAAAACAGCTGAAACTAATAATGTAATAAAAGAAACTTCTGATGCAACTAATAAAGTACAAGAAGGGAATGTATTCAAACCAACTGAAGTACAAAATTGTTCAACTACGTTAAATAGTGCGTATGTAAATTATACAACAACAACACCAGTAAAAACAACAATTACAATTGCTGAAGCTTACAATAAAATTACACAAATTGTTAATCAAGTATCACAAAATAAACCACCACAAGAAACAAGTGCTGTAATTAACACTTTATTCTCTTTGATTTATTTTGCTAGTAAAAACGGTGAAAGTCTCTCAAGTTACAATAATAATTTTGCTTTGGTACCATTAAATTCAAACTATGGTAGTTTGGCACCAAAATACTTTAACAATAATTATGTTTGTTTATCAGCTTTAAACACACAATTGTCATATGCAACATTCTCAAGTTTTGAATCACATATTAACTTTTTAGGTGAAAAATATGCAGATAAAATATCAGCATCACAAATACCAAATATAGTACCAAATTCACCAACAAATATACAATCATATATTGTTAGTATTTCAGAATTCATTGTTAATAATTTCCCAACAGAAAAAAATGTTTGGACTTCATTATCTGAACAAATTAAAACAGAATATATAAAAATTGTTTCAAACCCAATTAACTTTGTTTTAAACAATGTTCCTAAACCACAATAACTTTTTTATAAAGTAAGATATTTATAAATAAATAAAAAATATGAACACAAAACTAATATTGGATAATTACTTAGGTAAGAACACAAGAATGTCAGAAAAAGACGCTGGTAATGGATTTAAAGAAGTATGTGATTTAGATACTGGTGATTGTTATACAGTTAGAATGAAAGACGGCCTAATTGAAAGAGTTGATAACACAATGAAACAATTTAAAAAAATTCAGGTTGAAACAAAATCTGGAATAAAAACATTATTAAACGGATAAGATGAGTGTAGACCAAAAAATTCTAGAAGAAATTGCAAGATACAATAGTATCAACAAATACATTATGGAGCAAGTTCCACCCCCTCCCCTAGGAGACGAATTAGGAGCACCACCACCCCCAGGAGGTGAAGCACCAATAGGAGGTGAAGCCCCACCACCGGCAGGAGCTGTACCGCCACCGGCAGGAGCTGTACCGGGAGCACCAGCGCCACCAACAGAAGGTGAACCAGTTGATGTTAAAGCTGATGCTGACGTAGAAGAAATTGGTGCTGATGAAGAAGAAGGTGGAGAAGAAGAAATTGATATTACGGATTTAGTGGATACACAAAAAACAATGTCAGACAAACAAGAAGAATATTTTAATAATCTTTTTTCACAACTTTCAAACCTAGAATCAAAACTTGGTGAAATGGACCAACTTGTTAATAAAATTAATTCACTTGAAACTAAGTTTGACCAATTTAGACCAAAAACACCAGAAGAAAAACTTGAATTAAGAAGTTTAGATTCTGGACCATTTAAACAAAAACTATCTGATTTCTTTGTTGATAAACAAGAAGAAATGAGACAATCAGGTAAAAATGAATATGTATTAACATCTGATGATGTTGAAGAATATTCACCAGAAGAAGTAAAAACTTCTTTTAATGACTATGAAGACGAAGACGAAAATAATATGATGAGATAATTTAAGGTCGTCTTGTACGACTTTAAATTATCTTGTTGACTGCGACACAAATTTTAACTATAATTTCTATTGTAAACTTTTAATAAATAATATATATGGCGACAAACAATGTTTTAGATGCAGTTTTGGCTCAGTATGAGAGCGCGAAACAAAGTGGTTCTTCTTCCACTTCAAAAATGTCACAAGAAGAAAGAATGAAAAAGTATTTTGCTGCAATACTTAAAGACAACGAAAAACAAGGACAAAAGAAAATCCGGATTTTACCAACTCCAGACGGGTCTTCACCTTTTAAAGAAGTTTGGTTTCACGAAATCAATGTTGATGGTAAATGGCAAAAATTCTATGATCCAGGAAAAAACGACAACGAACGTTCACCGTTAAGTGAAGTTTACGATGTCCTTATGTCTACTGGTAAAGAATCAGACAAAGAATTGGCAAAACAATACAAACCACGTAAGTTTTATATTGTTAAAGTTATTGACCGTGATAACGAACAAGATGGCCCTAAATTCTGGAGATTCAAGCACAACTACAAACAAGAAGGAATTTTTGATAAAATCATCCCAATCTACAAAGCAAAAGGTGATGTAGCTGACGCTGATAAAGGTCGAGATTTAATTCTTGAACTAACAAAAGCAAAAACACCTAAAGGTGCGTTCTACACTGTAATTCAGACGGTTATGTATGACGACCCATGTGCTGTTCACGAAGATGAAGATACAATGACCGAATGGGTTAATAATGAACTCACTTGGGAAGATGTTTACTCTAAAAAACCTGCTGAATACCTTGAATCAATTGCCCGTGGTGAAACACCAAGATGGGACTCAGATGCTGGAAAATACATTTATTCTAACAATGAAGAAAGTGAAGTTTCTATGGGTGGTAACAAATCTAAAACTGAAACTAAAGTTGAGGATCCACAAGCAAACGATGAAATTGACGAAGAATTACCATTCTAAATTTTATTAAAAATATGTGGGTATATTGGTATACAATGTACCCACTTTTTCTTATCTTTTTAAAAAAGAATATATGGCAATTAAGAAAAATGACTTTAGTTCGATTAAGAAAAAATTCTCTTCGGACGCAAAATACAAACCACAAAGATACTTTGATTTAGGACCAGCATTTTTGGATGCAGTTGGACTTCCTGGTCCTGCGATGGGACATATTAATATGTTTTTGGGTCACTCTGATACTGGTAAAACAACAGCACTTGTTAAAACAGCAGTTGACGCACAGAAAAAAGAAATACTACCAGCTTTTATTATCACAGAACAAAAATGGTCTTTTGAACACTCAAAACTTATGGGTTTTGAGTGTGAAGAAGTTGTTGATGAAGAAACTGGAGAATTAACTTGGGACGGATTCTTTTTATTCAATAATAATTTTAGTTACATTGAACAAATTACAGACTATATTAATGATTTGTTAGATGCACAAGAAAAAGGTGAACTTGATTATTCACTATGTATTATGTGGGATTCTGTTGGATCTGTTCCTTGTAAAATGACCTATGAAGGTAAAGGTGGTAAACAACATAACGCATCAGTTCTTGCCGATAAAATTGGCATGGGAATTAACCAACGTATTTCTGGGTCAAGAAAAGCAGATTCAAAATTTGAGAATACATTGATTATTGTAAATCAACCTTGGGTTGAATTACCAGACAATCCATTTGGACAACCAAAGATTAAGGCCAAGGGTGGTGAAGCAATTTGGTTAAATTCATCATTGGTATTTTTATATGGAAATCAAAAAGGCGCTGGAACAACAAAGATTACCGCAACAAAAGACAAGAGAACTGTTAAGTTTGCATCAAGAACAAAAGTATCGGTTATGAAAAACCATATCAACGGACTTGGATTTGAAGATGGAAAAATTATTGTTACACCTCATGGATTTTTACCTGGAAAAGACGCAACAGAAGAAAAGAAATCTATTGAAGATTACAAAAAAGATTATGCTGAATATTGGAAAAATATTATTGGTGTAGATGGTGAATTTGATTTAAAAGAAGAAAAAGTTTATGAACAAGAATAAGTTGAAAGTAGTATCATTATTTTCCGGTTATGGAACGCAAGAACTAGCACTTAAATATATTGGGGTTGATTATGAAAACGTTGCAAATTGTGACAATTTCAAACAAGCAAACGAATGTTATGACGTTTTACATACAACAACAAATGGAAATTTAGGTGATATTACAAAAATTGATGAAAATAACTTTCCAGAATGTGATTTATTGACATATTCATTCCCTTGTTTTACTAAAGACACATTAATACTAACAAGTACCGGTTATAAAAATATTGTTGATGTTGAAATTGATGATTTAGTTTTGACACATACTAACACATATAAAAGAGTTACAAACAAATTTGATCAAGGCAAGAAAGAAATTTGGAATGTAACATCACCAATATTTGATGAATTAAAAACAACTGAAAACCATAGGTTCTATGTTGTGTCTAAAATTGATGGAAATAAAAATAATCTAACAGAACCTTATTGGAAAGAATGTAAGGATTTAACAAGTAATGATTATCTTGGTGTTGCGATAAATCAAAATAGTATTATACCAAAGTGGGATGGGATTGATTTTAAATGGGGAGATGGTAGAAAAACCAGACACAAAAATGAATTATCAAAATATATGGATAATAATGATTTTTGGTGGTTGATTGGAAGATATATTGGTGATGGCTGGATGAGACATCAAAGTGGTATCATAATTTGTTGTACTAATAAAAATGATAAAGAACTTATTGATATTAGTGAAAGATTAGAAAGATTAGAATTTAACGCAACTGTTGTTAGAGATGGGTCAACCTATAAAATACATTTACCAAAAAAAGAAATTGGTTTATTTGTTGAACAATTTGGTAAATATGCTCACGGTAAAAGATTAAATAATACTATTTTAGATTTACCGATTAATTTATTAGAATCATTTATTGAAGGGTATTTTTCTGCTGACGGTTATACAATGAAAAATGGTTTAAAAAGATTTACAAGTGTGAGTCGAGAGTTAATATATGGTATCGCACAGTGTGTTAGTAAAGTTTATAAAGTACCATATTCTATCTACAAAACAGAAAGACCATCAACCTACGTTATTGAAAATAGAGTTGTAAACCAAAAAGACACATATCAAGTAACATTTAAAACTGAAGAAATAAAAAGAAATAAAATATTCTATGATAATGGATATGTTTGGTCAAAAATTATTGGTGTTGAAAACACTGAAAAAAATGATTCAGTTTATGATATTGAAGTAGATGAAGATCATTCATTCACTGCAAATGGTTGTATCGCCCATAATTGCCAGGACATTTCAATTTCTGGTGTACAAAGAGGAATTAAAGAAGGAACAAGAAGTGGATTATTATTTGATGTTGAAAGATTATTATCGGCAAATAGACCAAAGTTTCTTTTAATGGAAAACGTAAAAAATCTAATATCAAAAAACCACATAGAAAATTTTCAAAAACATATCTATTTTTTAAGAGGACTTGGTTATAGTTCATTTTGGAGAGTACTTAATGGTGCTGATTTCGGTTGTCCCCAAAATAGAGAAAGAGTTTTTATGATGTCAGTCCTAAATAGTAGTGTTGATGAAGTTAAAGAAAAGATGATGAACGTTGATAATCATAAAAAAACAAGAATCTCTATGAGACCCCATATTGAACAAAATTTTGATGAATCATTAATTGTTAATTGTCAGTTCACACCACACACACCAAAAAAACATACAATTTGTAAATTAGTCGGTAGAAGGGATGATGTTAAATATGATCAAGCTAGAAGAATTTATTCTGTTGATGGTTGTTCACCTTGTTTAACAACAAGTGGGTCTCCGCAAATATTGACAGAAGATGGTAGAGTAAGAACAATTACAGCAAGAGAAGGTTACAGATTTATGGGTGTTAAAGAACAGGATATTGACACACTTCTAACAACATCATTATCAAATACAACACACGTAGCTTTAGCTGGAAACTCAATTTGTGTACCTGTAATGGAAGCAATATTTTCAGAGTTCTTTTCTGATTATATGACTAAAAAAGAACCAGTATTGTCAAACCCACTTAACGAAGAATTTAATGACTAAAACCTTATTGGTTGATGCTAATAATCTATTAAAAATAGGTTTTTATGGGGTTAAAGATTTCTTTAATAAAGGAGAACACGTTGGTGGTATTTGGCATTTCCTTAATACTTTAAGAAAATTTTTAGAGGAAAGTAATTACAATAAAATTGTTGTTTGTTGGGATAGTGAAACAGGTTCTTCACAAAGAAGAATCATCTATCCCAAATACAAACTAAATCGAAAACAAAAAGACGAAGAAGATTTTAAAGAACAATCTTTTTTAAAACAAAAACAAAGAGTAAAACAATACCTTGAGGAAATGTTTGTAAGACAATTGGAGGTAGAACAATCAGAAGCTGATGATTTGATTGCCTATTATTGTCAAATTTCTGAAGATGAGGACAAAACAATATTTTCATCAGATAGAGATCTAACACAATTAATTTCTGAAAAGGTAACCATATATTCACCCCAACAAAAGCGATATTATAAGAATGGTGACGGAATTAAAATATATGAATCCGAAATACCACACTATAATGTTAAAACCTATAAAATATTAACTGGTGATAGTTCAGATAATATTGATGGTATTTTTTATTTGGGTGAAAAAACATTTCTTAAACTGTTTCCTGAAATACTTGATACTGAATTAAAATATACCGATATTTTAACAAAGGCAGAAATGTTACTTTCAGAACAGAAGGGAAATGTTGCTTTACAAAATCTCCTAAGCGGGAAAACCAAAGAGGGAATATTTGGAGAGGAGTTTTTCATAATCAACGAAAAATTAGTGGATCTTGCAAACCCATTAATTTCTCAGGAAGGAAAAGAACTTGTTAGGTTATATTATTCAGAGTCCTTGGATCCAGATGGAAGAGGACATAGAAACCTAATAAGAATGATGATGGAAGACGGGTTCTTCAAATTTCTCCCAAAGGGTGACGACGCTTGGGTAAATTTTTTAAAGCCATTTTTAAAACTATCAAGAAAAGAAAAAACAAATTTTAGAAACAAAACAAAAAAGTAAAAAAATGAAAGATCAAGACGTAACAAAAGTAGAATTTCTTCTTATGTGTAATGATAACATCGTTGTACAAAGATTCTTTAATGTTAAAGGATTTAACAAAAACGCACATAAGTCTGAACAATTCTACGACTACGTTAAATCATTTTGTAATGGATTACAATATGATTTAAAAATGAGATCGGTTGTTTATATGATGGAAAACCAGTATGAAATTATGGAAAATCCAGATGTATTAAACACCTCAATTACCGAAGGACAAGAAAATTTTAACCTTTATATTAAGGTTGAGAATATGACAATTTGTCAGAGGACATTTGACGCAAAAGTATACCCCCCAAAGGTCAGATATACCGTAGACCTACGCCCAAGGCTGAAAAGCATATTATCTGAACTTACTGACATTTTTTCAGGTAGAAAATTTAATTATTTTTACCCACAATTTATTCAAAAGTAATAGTATTTATCATTACTAACAGAAGGAAATTATATGGCGACAAACAAAAATTTTGAATATCTTGGCAACAATTTTCAAATACAATTACTTAACCAAATCATTGTAGACAAAGATTTTTCACACTCAATTATTGAAGTAATCGAAAACAATTACTTTGAAAATAAGTACTTCAAAATCATTATTCAAATGATTAAAGAATACTATATAAAATATGATCACACACCATCATTTGATACATTAGAACAAGTCGCAAAATCCGAATTACAACAAGAAACTGCTGTTAAAGTAGTTCTTGACACAATCAAGAAAATCAAGTCTGCACCTATCGAGGGAGTTGATTTTGTCCAAGAAAAAGCACTTAAATTCTGTAAACAACAAGAATTACAGAAGGTAATGAAAAAAGCTCAGAAAATTATTGACGGAGGTGAGTTTGAAAACTATGACACACTAGAAGAATTAGTAAGAGATGCGTTACTTGTTGGGTCAAAGGACACCTCAATGTTAGATGTCTTCTCAAACCTAGACCAAGTCCTAGATGAAGACTATAGACACCCAATCCCAATGGGAATACCAGGTATTGATAGATTATTGAAAGGAGGACTAGCAAAAGGGGAAATAGGTGTTATTTTAGCACCAACCGGTGTAGGTAAATCAACCATTCTTACAAAGATCTCAAACCACGCATTTAACCTAGGATTTAACGTTCTTCAAGTATTTTTTGAAGACAACCCAAAAGTGATACAGAGAAAACATTTTATTCTCTGGACAAAGATTCACCCTGACGAATTGTCAGAAAAAAAGGAAGAGGTGATGAAAAAAGTAAATGAAATCAAGGAGACGATGCCAAATGAGTTAATCTTAAAGAAACTACCATCTGATACAAAAACTATGTTGCAAATCAAAAATGAAATAAGAAAAATGATTGCAGACGGTATTAAAATAGATATGGTTGTTTTAGACTACATTGACTGTGTTGTTCCGGATAAAAACCTAGGAGATGAATGGAAAAGTGAAGGCTCTGTAATGAGAGGATTTGAAGCTATGTGTCACGAATTAAACCTTGTTGGTTGGACTGCAACACAAGGAAATAGAGCTTCTATTTCATCGGAAGTTGTAACAACAGATCAAATGGGTGGTTCAATTAAGAAAGCACAAGTAGGACACGTTATTATTTCAGTAGCAAAGACATTACAACAAAAAGAAATGAAATTAGCCACAATAGCAATTACCAAGTCTCGTATTGGAGATGATGGTGTGGTGTTTGAAAATTGTAAATTTGACAATGCGATGATTGAAATAGACACAGAATCCACAACCACATTCTTAGGTTTAGAAGAACAAAAAGAAGAAAGACAAAGACAGAGAGTCAAAGAATTGTTGGAAAAAAGACAACAAAAAGAACAAGAAAAACAAAAATCTTAAATAAAATAATTAAATTTGTAAAAAATGAATATTTCACAAAAAATATTGAGCGATATTACGGTGTATATGAAATACGCTAAATTTGTCCCTGAACTAAATAGAAGGGAAACTTGGGAAGAATTGGTGACAAGAAATAAAGAAATGCACCAAAAAAAATACCCAAACATTAAAGACCAGATAGAAGAAGTATATAAAATGGTATACGATAAAAAAATTCTTCCATCTATGAGATCATTACAATTTGGTGGTAAACCAATTGAGATTTCACCAAATAGAGTTTATAACTGTGCTTATTTACCGATAGACCATACAGACGCATTTTCAGAAACAATGTTTTTGTTATTAGGTGGAACTGGAGTAGGATTCTCAGTACAAAGACATCACGTAGATAAACTACCAGAAATTAAAAAACCAAATCCAACAAGAACAAGAAGATACTTAATTGGTGATTCTATTGAAGGATGGGCTGATGCAATTAAAGTATTAATGGAATCATATTTAGGTTACAAAGCATCAACACCAGTATTTGACTTTTCAGATATTAGACAAAAAGGCGCTTTACTTGTAACTTCTGGTGGAAAAGCACCAGGACCTCAACCATTAAAAGATTGTATTCACCACATTACAAAGGTGTTGGAAAACAAAAACGATGGTGATAAATTAACACCAATTGAAACTCACGACATTGTATGTCATATTGCTGATGCAGTATTAGCGGGTGGAATCAGAAGAGCGGCCCTTATTTCATTATTCTCGGCTGATGATGATGAAATGATTTCTTGTAAATCTGGAAATTGGTGGGAATCAAACCCACAAAGAGGTAGAGCAAACAATTCAGCGGTTTTATTAAGACATAAAATAACACAAGAATATTTTATGAGTCTTTGGAAAAGAATTGAGTTATCTGGAGCTGGTGAACCAGGGATTTATTTGTCAAACGATAAAGATTGGGGAACAAATCCTTGTTGTGAAATAGGTCTTAGACCATACCAATTCTGTAATCTATGTGAGGTTAATGCTTCAGATATTGATTCACAAGAAGATTTTGAAAAAAGAGTTAAAGGGGCCGCATTTATCGGAACATTACAAGCTGGATATACAGACTTCCATTATTTGAGAGATGTATGGAAAAGAACAACTGAAAAAGACGCACTTATTGGTGTAGGAATGACAGGTATTGGTTCTGGAGTTGTTTTAGGTTATGATATGAAAGCAGCCGCTGAAGCCGTTAAAGAAGAAAATGAAAGAGTTGCAAATTTAATTGGGATTAATAAAGCTGCCCGTACAACAACCGTTAAACCATCTGGTACCTCATCATTGGTTTTAGGTACATCATCTGGTATTCACGCTTGGCATAATGATTATTATTTAAGAAGAATCCGAGTTGGAAAAAATGAGGCAATATATTCATACCTTGCAATTAATCACCCAGAATTAGTTGAAGATGAGTACTTCCGACCACACGATACTGCGGTAATCACCATACCACAAAAGGCACCAGAAGGGGCTATTATAAGACACGAGTCTGTATTCCAAATGTTGGAAAGGGTTAAAAAAGTTTCACAAGAGTGGATTAAACCAGGACATAGAAACGGACAAAACTCTCACAACGTATCTGCAACAGTTTCAATTAAAGAAGATGAATGGGATTTAGTTGGTGAATGGATGTGGAACAATAGAGATTTCTATAATGGATTATCGGTACTGCCCTTCAACGGAGGTACTTATACCCAGGCACCTTTTACCGATTGTTCTAAAGAAGAGTATGAAAAATTAGTTAGATCATTAACCAATATTGACTTAACTAAAGTAATTGAATTACAAGATAATACAGATCTTCGTGGTGAGGCCGCGTGTTCTGGAGGCCAATGTGAGATTATATAATTAAATTTTAGTATTAGAATGGTGATAAATTAAACTTTACTCACCATTCTAATATTTATTATGTATGGGACGTAAAGGTATTAGTAAATATGACAATTTTTTTCAGTTAGGACAAAAATATGGAAAATGGTTGGTTATTGGAGAAAAACTACAAATAGATAGAGAAGCTAAAATTTTATGTAGATGTTTAGAATGTAACAAAACAGAAAAATATGTTTCAGCATATCAGATAGTCACGGGTGTTTCTAAAAGATGTTCTGTTTGTGGGTATTCATTGAAAGAAGAAAATAACCCAGCTTGGAAGGGATGTGGTAAAGTACCAGGAGAAAAACTCTCAAAAATAATGAGAGGTGCGAGATTAAGAAACATAAATTTTAATCTTACAATAGAATACATTTCTGAACTTTATAATAAACAAAATGGTTTTTGTTACTATACAAATTTACCAATATCCTTCAAAGACAAAACCGCATCATTAGAAAGAATTGATAGTAAAATTGGTTATGAAGAATCTAATGTTGTTTGGGTTCATAAAAATGTTAACATTATGAAGAGGGACTTATCTTACGAAGAATTTTATAATGTATGTAAATTAGTTGTTGAAAATAAAAAAGAAAATATTTAAAATTATGAAAGCAAGTTGGGGAAATAATGTAACACTAACATATCAAGTATTGTTAGCGTTTTATAACCAAAGAAAAACTAACTAAAATGACAGTAAACGCATCAAAAGATTGGGTACAACAGTTATATGTTCAGGAGACAAATAAAAAATCTCCTGAACCTGACTTTTATAAAGATGATTCTGGAAATATTGTTATGACAGAATCTTTCCATATGAGACGAGGTAAATGTTGTGGGTCTGGTTGTTTACATTGTTGTTATTGGCCACCACATATTAAAGGTAATGATAAATTAAAAAAATAGTTAATATTTAACATTTGTGTTATGGTTTATATTTATATAAAAAATATATAAACCATAACATTTTAATAATGCACTTTAATACTAAAAATTTAATTGGTCTTTCTTTTAATAAATTAACACCAATAAAAGTTGTTGAAAAACCAGAACATAATACCAGTAAACGAAGAGGAACATTTTGGTTATGTCTATGTGAATGTGGAAACGAAAAAATTGTAATATCAACAGATTTAACACGAGGAGAAACTAAATCATGTGGATGTGGTAATAAATTTGAAAATTCACACAAATATAAAGGTGTTGGTAAATTAGCACAATCTAAATTTTCACATATTGAATGGGGGGCAAAAAAAGAGGTTTAGAATTTTCAATAACTAAAGAATACGCTTGGGAATTGTATGAAAAACAAAATGGTAAATGTTTCTACACTCAATTACCAATTGATTTAAATACGAGGAATAATAGTATGACAGCGTCTATTGATCGGATAAATTCTAATGAAGGATATATTGAAGGTAATATTGTTTGGGCACATAAAGACGTTAATATTATGAAAAATGTTTTTTCTAATGAATATTTTTTAATGTTATGTAAAAAAATAGTTGAAAATCACGGATAGAACCAAAAAGGTAATACAAACTTAAAAGAATCACTAAGAAATTAGTGATTTTTTTTTATCATCATATTTATAAAATAAAAGTATTATGAAAATCAAAATAACCGAAAGTCAATTAAAAAGAATAATTGAAAGATATACAGATAATAGTACATTAAATGAAGCTTGGTATGACGACGCTTTAGATTTTGTTAAATCTTCATATGAAACAGTTAAAGGTAAAACAAAAGAAGTTTTTAAAGACCTAACGGGTGTTGATTTTGATAAAAAAGATAATATTAAGATTGATGAAGTACCAACAAATAAGGAAATTAAAAATAAAATCGAAGATATTAAAAAAGACGTAAAAATCGGTAAAGATAAAGAAGAAAAAGATACTGAAGAAAAAAAAGACGAAAAGAAAACAAAAACGGAAAGTGGTGGTACTACTGTAGTTATTGGTGGTATAAGTTATGCAACAGCTAATTGGATGAAATCACAATGGGAAAATGCCGGATTATCAACAAAAAATGTTGAATTTATAAACTACAATGAAGGCTCAAAATTAGAAAAACTTAAAGATACTAAAAACGTAACAAAAATTATGGGATTTTCAGCTGGAGGAAGATTGGTCTGGAAAGAAATAGATAACAACCCAAAAGACTATGATTTTATTGGTCTTATTGATCCATCTTCATCAAAAGCGTACACAAAGTTACCGTCAAATGTTAAATCTTTATCAAATAGTGGTAATTGGGGTGGTTATCCTTCGATTAAATCAGTACTTGCTGCAATGGAAAAAAATGGTACATTAACAAAAACCAGTAAAGCACACAGAGACATACCACTAGAATTTTTTAAAAAACACGAAGATAAATTGGATTAATATAATTTATAAGTAACAAACTTAATTATTTATTCAAAATTACTATAATGTATATTTATGTTATATGGCATACGGAACAACATATGGTTTAGCTTTTCCTTTTGAACAATCATCACTTGGTAAGTATCTTGGCGTTACACAAGTTGCTGACGACGAAATAAGAAGTAATTTAATTCATCTTTTATTAACCAGAAAGGGTACCAGATATTTTTTACCAGATTTCGGAACAAGATTATATGAATTTATTTTTGAACCATTAGATAGTCCTACTTTTTCTGATGTTGAATCTGAAATTAGAGAAAGTGTTGGAAGATATATGCCAGGAGTACTGGTCACAAATATTGAAATAAAAGAAGCAACTGCTGATTTAGAGGACCCAGGAGCAACATATATTAACTCCGAAGGTCAAAGAGAATTTCGTGTGCCTGGATTATCACAAAAAGAATATACGGCAAGAGTAAAAATTGATTATAAAATTACAAATAGTGCTTTTGAATCAAGTGATTTTGTAATACTTAATATTTAAAAAAAATGGCAGAAAAGAAAATATCGTACACAACAAGGGACTTTCAAGGAATAAGAACCGAACTTATTAATTTTACTAGACAGTATTATCCAGACCTTGTACAAAACTTTAACGATGCCGGTATTTTTTCGGTATTTTTGGATTTAAACGCGGCGGTTACAGACAATCTACAATTCCATATTGATAGAAGTATTCAAGAAACTGTTTTACAATATGCCCAACAAAGATCTTCAGTTTTTAATATCGCAAGAACTTATGGGTTAAAAATTCCAGGACAAAGACCTTCTGTTTCTTTAGTTGACTTTTCAATCACAGTACCAGCTTTTGGGGACAAAGAAAATTTAAGTTATTGTGGCATATTAAGAAGAGGTGCTCAAGTTCTTGGTGCTGGACAACCATTTGAAACTGTTTATGATATTGATTTTTCATCAGCAGTAAACGCCGAAGGATCACCAAATAGATTAAAGATACCTAATTTTGATTCAAACGGAAAAATAATAAACTATACAATCATTAAACGTGAAGTTGTTGTTAATGGTGTTACAAAGGTATTTAAAAAAGTTGTTACACCCAATGATGTTAGACCTTTTTATGAATTATTCTTACCAGAAAAAAATGTATTAGGTATAACAAGTGTACTAATAAAAGAAGGAACACAATATGTAACAATACCACCTACTCAAGAATTTCTCGGTCAAAACAATAGATGGTATGAAGTTCAAGCCTTAATGGAAGATAGAGTTTTTATTGAAGACCCAACAAAAACATCTGATAGTCCAGGTATTAAGGTTGGAAAATATGTTACAACAACAGATAAGTTTATAACTGAATATACGCCAGAAGGATTCTTTAAAATGACTTTTGGTGGTGGTAATACCTCAGCTGAAGACCAGTTAAGAGAATTTGCAAGAGATGGTCTTTCGTTCGACCTTTCAAAATATACAAACAACCTAACATTAGGTAGTGCATTAAAACCTAATACAACAATGTTCATACAATATAGAGTTGGTGGTGGTAGTAATACAAATTTAGGTATAAATGTAATAAGTCAAATTGGAACTGTTAATTTTGCAGTTAATGGTCCATCAGACAATGTTAATAGAAGTGTTATTAATTCTTTACGATGTAATAACGTTACAGCAGCAATTGGTGGTGCTGATAACCCGTCAACTGAAGAAGTTAGACAAATGGTTTCATTTAACTTTTCAGCACAAAATAGAGCGGTTACAATCAATGACTACGAATCAATAATTAGAACAATGCCATCACAATTTGGAGCACCCGCTAAAGTTACAATTACAGAAGAAAATAATAAAATTAAGATTAAATTATTATCTTATGACAGTGATGGAAAATTAACTGAAATAACATCGAATACACTAAAACAGAATATTGCTAATTACTTATCAAATTACAGAATGATTAACGATTATATTTCTGTTGAAAGTGCTAATGTTATTGATTTAAGTACAAATGTTGATGTTGTTTTAGATGCAAGCCAAAATCAAGGAACAATCGTTACACAAATTATAGACATAATAACACAATATTTTTCACCGGCTAATAGACAAATGGGTGAAAATGTATATATTTCTGAAATTAGAAAACGAATCCAAAATTTAGATGGTGTTATTAGTATATCTGATGTACAATTCTTTAATAAAGTTGGTGGTCAGTACTCGTCATCACAAACATCACAAAGATATGTTGATCCAGCAACAAGACAAATAGAATTAATTGCCGATACAATATTTGCAGAACCAACCCAAATGTACCAAATTAGGTTCCCAAATAAGGATATTAATGTAAGAGTTCTTAACTTTAAGGGTATTAACTTTTCTTGATAATTTATTTATATTGTAAATAATGAATCAAAAAAAAAACAAACTTTTCATAATATCAATATTTTTATATTGTAAATAATGAATCAAAAAAAAACGATGAAAAAAATAGTTAGATTAACAGAATCAGATTTAACAAGAATTGTTAAAAGAGTAATTAAAGAAAGTAACCTTAGACCATATAATGATGAAGATAGGGCCGAAGACGAAAGGATTGGAGAAATGATTGACGAATTTCAAGATTCATTTTATGATGTTTTTGATTTTGACTATAATGAGGCATTTCCAGAATTTAATAAAGAATCATTTAGATTTAACGATAAATTAAATGATTTTATTGTTGATATGGTAGATGAAGACCCAGAACATGCTGTTAGAATGTTACGTAAAGAACCTTGGTTTAGACCATATGTAAAATATCTTAGATAATATATTAAATAAAATTAAAATTAAACCCCAATTACAAGTTGGGGTTTTTTCTTTCTTTTACTTTTTTTATAAAAGGATTATTTTTTGAAAATAGGAAATAAACTATTTATCAAAAAAGAAGAAATTTAATGCCAAAATCATATAGAATAAGAACCCAGGTTGGGGTCGACAAATCAGTTAAAATTAATCTGGACCAAGATTTTGACCAAATCAACATACTTTCTCTTAAAATATTACAGAGTGAGGTTTATAGCAGACAATGTTCTGACTATGGCGTTATTGTTGGTCGTGTATTTGTTAATGGTGGTTTTGGATTACCAAATGCAAGGGTTTCTATTTTTATACCGTTACAACCAGAAGATGAAAATAACCCAGTAATAACTGAACTATACCCTTACCAAAGTTTATCTGATGTAAGTGACGACGGTTATAGATATAATCTATTACCTAAACTACCTTCATATGAAGGTCACGCAGCAACTGGAACTTTTCCAACAAAAGAAGAAGTTTTATTAGACCAATCTTATATTGAGGTATACGACAAATATTATAAGTTCACAACTAAAACAAATGAAAGTGGTGATTATATGATTTTTGGGATTCCTTTAGGAACCCAGACTGTATTTTTGGACGTTGATTTGTCGGACATTGGTTGTTTTTCACTAACACCACAAGACTTAATCCAGAATGGAATTGCCACAGAAAATCAAGTTGATGGAAATACATTTAAGTCTTCTACAAATTTAAATGAACTTCCACAGATAAAAACATTAAATAAAATTATTGATATTTCACCATTATGGGGTGATACAGACGTTTGCCAATTAGGTATTACAAGAGTTGATTTTGATTTAAGTGAAGCAAATATAAGTATTGAACCAAAAGCAGTCTTTCTTGGTTCTATAATATCAACAACTGATGACGATGCGTTAAGAGTAAGTTGTAAACCAAAAAATAATACTGGAAATCTTTGTGAGTTAATTGCAGGTCCAGGACAAATATTATCGATTAGACAAACAATTAATGTTGACCAGTTAGGACTTCCAATACTTGAAGAATTTAAATTACCAAATAATGGAAAAGTAATAGATGGTGATGGTTCATATTTGGTTAATTTACCTATGAATATAGAATATGTTTATACAAATGAATTTGGTGAGTCTGCAATTTCAAACGACCCAAAAGTTGGTATTCCAACAAAAGCAAGATATAGGTTTAAATTTAAGTGGGAAAACGAAGGTGGACTACAAAACGAGTTTCAAAGAGCAAATTTCTTTGTTCCAAATGTAAAAGAACACGGATGGACAACATCAACATATAGTAATGATCCACTTAAAACTGGCACAGTACAGTTACTTACTGGAACAATACAACCAGGACAAGGTACTAGTGTTATATTTGGTCCACTTGGAAATAGTGGTTTAGTTTTTAAAGAAATTGTAAATGTATCAAGTTATTCTGTTGAAGTAGGACCAAGTATTGGTGGACCTTGGACACCATACTATGGTGACACCCAAGTGATATCAACACAAACACCAAATGATTTTATAAATGTAACTTTGGTTCCAGAGGACCCAAACCAACCATCAAACATTGTTTACAAGTTTTTTAATCAAGACTATTTTGATTTATTAAAATCATATTCATTTAGTTTAGATTGGGACGACTACGCAGATTCACAAGCAGCAATAAATTGTGAAGATACTTTTTATGAATTTCACTATAATAAAGTATATACAACAGCAATGTTTCTTGATCGTTATAAAAGAGGTCTTGGAAGAGGAAAACATTTAGGTATAAAAGAAATTGATAGTAGAACTTGTAAATCGGAGACAAATACGTTTCCAGTAAATGATGTTATAAGAAATTTTGATTTCTTATTTTTTGTTTTTAATTTATTTTTATCAATACTTGCACCTCTTGTTTTTATACCATTATTGTTTATCGCACATTTAATTGCGTTTATATGGCCAGTGCTTAAATTCTTGTTAGTATTTTTGGGGCTTTACATAACATATCTTGGTATTGATTCGGCAATTGATTTATATTACTACATAGCGTCAATAGGTGATGCAAACTTAGGTGGTCCAGTAATTTCTGTAGCAACAATTCTACAAATTATAAAACAAGGTTTGAAAGTCATATTTATGGTTGCCGCAGGTATTGCTTTTACTGCTTTTACACTAAAATATTTGATAAATATTGATAACTTCCCAAGACTTGGCTTACCAATGTTATCATATCCCGATTGTTCATCTTGTGACTGTGAATGTGGTAATGCTGATTTTTCAGAAGCAAATAATATAACTGAGTCTAGTGTTAACCAAGGAATATCTGACGCCCAATCACAAGTTGATAGTACTAATTTACCACAAGGAATACCAATAACCGCAATAACTGATAATTCTTTTATTGCACCAATAAACTTACCTTCAGCTTTTCCAACATTATCACACCCAAATGTAAGTCAAGCAGAACCACAAAACGAACCAACTGGCGGGCTTTATTATTATAATGGTCTTAGTTGTACAGTCCCACCATTTAATTGTAATTCATCGTTAGCTTGGAATATACCCTTTTGTGGCCACAAATCCTTAAGTTATTCAATCGGAGAACAATGGATAGACACAAATGTTATTATTGCCGCAACTCTTGGGTATCAAAGATTATTAAGCGGTAGTGAATCACTTGATGTTGGAAATGATTATTATGGTGTTCCAGATAAAACATTTCTACATGCACCAAATCATTTCTTATTATCAGCACAAGAATATAGTGGCAACGCTTGGAGATTTTTTGCAAAACCATATACAGAAACATATTCACAAAAATTAAATGAATTTAATTTAAGACAAAAGTATTTTGACGGTGTAAACCAAATTGAAGCTACCTTTAACACAACAAGCACAAACAATCAAAATACAAAACATAATGACCAAGTATTGGTAATACTAGCAAAAGCTGGAACTGCAAGTCAAATCGGCAATGGTAAATTATTTACATTCCAAGACGGAGTAATTTCATTATGTAATCCAAATTTAAGTGGTGCTACTTTTCACGATGGTAATAATTTTGGTGAAAATCAATTTGGAAATAATGCCGTTACCGGTTTTACATCAACTGGTATTAGTATTACAAATTTAAGTTATGCAAACCCAACAACACCAACCAACTCCCAATCAGTACAATATGAACTATTCTATTCTGGTGAAAGTGAAAATTATTTACAGTACAACATAGATTTAGAATACTTCCAGTTAATTTCCGGATATACGTACAACCAATTTAATTCACTTGCAAATTTCACAAACGCAAATTACTTCCCAAGTAAATATCTAAAACACGATGCTGTTTTTGTTTATCAAAACGGTAATTGTAATTTAACACAAGCACCACCACCAGCAAATAATTACCAATATTCTACTTTTAACAACATTGTTGAAGATATTTCCCAATTTGGTAATTTAGAAGTTTTAATCATTACCAGAGGTGTTGACCCACATTCACCAAAACAAAAAAATAAATACGATTTATCTAGAATTTTTGGTAAGTCTTTTGGTCAAGGACCAATTGTTGAGGGTGAATATTATTTGAATATACCAATACAAGCTACAGGTGTAAAACCAACAACACATATTGTTTCACAAAACGATTCAGCTCCAGATTTATTTTTTGAACCATATAATTTTAGAATTGGTGAAACTTATATTGTAAGTGGTGTTACTTGTAACGAATTTACTGGTTTCACATCAACTTTACCTTTTTATTATTTATGTCCAGATGAATCAATTGCAAGTGGATACAAACCATCATCACTACTGACTTTCCAAACAATATCTTTGTTAAGTCCAAACCAAGATGTAATACTAAGCAATTCAACCGGGAGAGCATTGGTTTTACCAACAATATTTGACGCAACAAATACACCAAATCACGTAACTTTATTACAATCTACTTTAAATTATTATTTTGCTGGTGGTTCTTTTACGGCATCTAATTCATCTGCCGGTTGGATATATCAAGCTATGACTCAAACTTTTCCTAATAATAACGACCAATATTCTGTAGGACTTACAAAATATGCAGTATATTCACCTGCTTACTATAAGTACAATCCGGCACCAATAGTATTTACAGTTGACCAAACACCTGGACAACCACAATATCTTGTTATGAGAAGTGATAGATTACCTACATCAACAAGAACCCAAGAAAATTACGGGGAAACAAGTTATGCTTTACATCAAAATAGCAATTTTCAATATTTCGGTGCACAAGGACAATCTTCACCAACAATATCTTTTGCTCCAGACCCTTCAGCTGGTCAAGCTGTTTATGATGAATCAGAATTTGTACAAGGTTTAACATCAACATTAAGTTGTGAAAATATGAAACCTTTAGAATGTTACCAAGGTAGCGGAACTAACATAAGTATTAACCCTAATTGTGATATACCAGATAATAGAATGGTTAGAGGCTGTTATTGTTTATTAAATAAAACTTTTTTACTTGAATTTCCAGCTGACGGTAGGTTACTTCTTGAGTGGAAAACAAGATTTACATTGAATTTTGCCGCTTGTAGAGGTGTATTTTCTCAAACATTTCAGAATAACTGGGTTAATGGTGTTTTATATATGTTTACATTTAATAAGGCAACCAAATTTAATTTAGCACAACCTGATGAACCACAATATAAGTACTGTCAAGACACTATAGTTTATAACGAATTAACTAATGGTTTTTATTATAGATCTTCACCTTGGAATGGTAATAATTTTATCGGCGTTGAATCACCACCAGCAAGTCAGTTTTGGCCACCACAATTAATAAATGATTTCCCAGGTTTAGGGTATAACGCAAAAAGAATCCAATTTCCAACAACAGTAATGGATATGGGACCTAGAGATAAGTTTATAAGTCAAATATGTAATGATTCAGATTTTAACGGATATCTTGTTGACCAAGTAAAATCAACGTCTTACCAAGATAATTCTGATTTATTACAAATGGGTTTCATCTCAAGACTACTTAATGCCTCAGTTTGGGACCAAATTATACCAGTCGGAAGTCCAAGTGGTGGATCATCAGAAGGTAAAGGGATTGTTCAGTTTTTTAATAGCTCAAGACAAGCAGAAAGAATTGACGGTGACATTGCACAAGCGTTATCAATAAATTCTGAATGGAGAGTTAGTCCATACATTGAAGAAAATTACCCTAATAATTTCTTATACATTGGTTCAGACGCAACATCAGACGCAAAACCAGTATTTGGTATTTTCTTTTCATCATCTACTGAAGATTATAGTTATAGAAGAAAATTATCACCTGGTATTGAAGCTTTAAGTTATAAGTGTGGTGGTGTATTTAGTTATTATGGTTATCCTCACGACCAAAATGTACCACATTATTTATGGAGGATAACAGGACCAACAAATAGTATTTTTGGGACAGAAGATAATAACTGGAATACACAGGTTTTATCAAATGGTGGGTTCTTTAGTAAAACTTATCAAGATTTAGATTTTAATACAGATCCATATTTTAGAAAATCAAATAATTTAGAAAATTTTGGATTTATAACAAACTTTGATTCTAATGATAATCCGGAAATTTTACCAAATGGCGTTGTAAATGGATTACCAAATCAAAGTGTTATTGTTGGAGCGCCATACCATTTCTATTTCGGACTTTCAAATGGAAATACGGCAATTGATAAATTCATAAAAGTTTATATCAACACCGAAGGATAATGCCAATAGATAACTCAACTGTAATAGTACAAAGTAACAAAAGATACCAGGGTGCGCCAGTACTTGATGGTCAACAAAAAATTGTTCTTGAGCAAACATCACACGAACAAGTTGAATATGAAAGATATATAGACGTTAACCTTGAAGAAACTTTTGTTAATGAAAGAGAAGCGTCTAATGTTTTTAGACCAAGCACAAAATATAATCTAATAATAAAAAACAAATATTCTGGAAGTACCGTTTACCAACCATATGTTGATTATTTAGCATACACAAAAGTAACTGAAACAACTGAAAAGATTGCTTGTGGTTTAACACCTATTGAATGGTATGGTTTTCCACAATATTCTGAATTTGATTTTATAAGAACTGATAATAACCAAGTTGGTTACACATCAGGTGTTAATAACCATCAAATTTTTATAAACAAAAGTGCGTCAACCTATAATTGGACACACTATATGACTTACCCATATTCAAACGACTATACAAAAACATTATATGTTCACGACCCACAAACAATTGCAACTTGGACTTTCCAAGCTCAAGACGGCATACCTTATTTAATCACATCAAGAATTAATAATTTAATTACGTTTAGATGTCCAATGAAACACGGATTAAGTACAAGACAATATGTCCAACTACCATTCAGTTATAATGGAACAGACTTATTTGAAGTTGATTCTGTTGGTGATGGTGGTTCTGGTAGTGAAGAATATATTTTTAACATATTTGATATTGGTTATTTAACAACAAATTTTAATCCAGGAAACACTGGTAATTTAAAGAAAGTTTTGGATCCAGTAAATTCTGCCGAAACAATGTCGAAATATTATGTTAAGGTTAATAAGATTTTGACTGAAGTTGGTGATGCAATTTTAACAAAATCTGGATTTGAAGAAAACATTTTTAATTTAAAAACACAATTTGAAAAAGTTTTATCTGGAGGAACACCACTTCAAATTCTAACACCACCAACTTGTCCAAGAACATCAATAGTTGAAGGTTCACAATGTTATACACTATCATTTAATCGAGACATTGATATTAGTAAAATACGAGATAATCAAAATAGACCAATAAACGAACTGTACTTTACAAGTGTTTGGAAAGGATATTGGGGTTGGACAAATAAATTAAGAGAAGGATATGAATTTAATATGCCTTTACAGAATAATGCACCGTCCATTTATTGGGATTTAAATAATGGTCTATCAAATACTAATATTGCAAATATTTCATATACAACTATTGCAGGTTCTGGACCTTTTTACTATAATAGTGATTTAAAAAAAGATGATTTATTATATGGTGATTTTTGTGAGTGGAATGACTTTACACAAGAAGAAAGGATTGTTTCACGTAAAGTTCATAAATTTACATTTAATCAAAATTGGTTTACACAATATGATTTATTTTCATTAACTAACCAACTTGGTTATTACTATTACCCACACAATCCAGTAACAATTAGAGTTTTTTCTGAATATGTTGAAGAAGGTGATGTAAATGTTGTGACAGGAATACCAGATTGGGCATTTTATTCAAATAGTTCAAATGGTTTTAGATGGAGAGATATATATCCTTATGGTTATGTAGATTCTTCTGGATTAGGTGTTGATTATCCATTCACAAATGGAAAACATTATCCTTTTAATACAACAATTTTTAGATTATTCTATGAAGGTATAGGTCAACCAGATATAACACAAATACAAGAACCAACCGAAGATGAGTGTGAATAAATATAAAATAGTGAAATCAGCAATTGGTAAACAAATAGATTTACCAATCGAAATGAAATGGGATTTTTCAGAAAGAGACCAAGCCATTGATACCTACCAAGGTGAAGTACTTGATGAACTTATTGGATTACCAAATGACTTTGAACTTTCAAGATTTTCACATAGTCAGTATGTTGCAACAAATAATGTGGACATACTAACAAAAATAAATTACGAATTTTATTTCTTTGATACTGGAGATACAATAAACAACTCAACATCTTGGCACAACAGTTATCTATATGAAGATTTTACAAAACAAGATGTTTATTACTTTTCAAAACCTTTTACGAAGTCATTTTTTAAATTAGATTTTTATGATACACCAAATGAATCTAACCAAAAAAACTATTTTTCTATAATACTACCAGTACAACAAGGTGATTTTGAAACAGTAACAATTTCAACTTTTTTACAGAACGTACAAATTAGAAAACCAAAAATGGGATTAGATTTTGTTGGGGATAAAGAAGGATTTTTCATTTATTGGTTACGTGAGAATTTTTATATAAACATAAATGAATTTTATATGTCTGCTAAATTTTTTAATGCAAGACGAGGGATTTTTGTTAATATGATGAATCGACCCCAATCAATATTTTCAGCATCAGGTAATTATTATACATTTAATAAAGCAAATTATTTTTACTATAAAGTTAGTTTAAATTACCCGTCAAAAACATATGAGGTTTATGATACAATAACTGGACTTAGAGTTGGAACAGATGTTTCATCGATAAATTGGTATGAATATTTAAACCCATAATATGGAAGAGCAAAAGTATTATTTTAAAATTTCTAGAGAAAACATATTGGGTGATATTGCTCAAGTACCTTACACTGGTGAAACCGATATTACGGTTTCAATAGATCCTTGTTGTCCTATAACATCAACAACAGTAAATACCTTGACTGGAACGACTGGTTATTATTTACCAATGGACTACTTATTGTCTGCAGGACCAAATAATCAGTCATTACTTACTTGTTTAACAGTACCACTTCTTTTCACACAAACAGCAATAGATATTGGATATTACACACCTTTTGATGGTGCCGTATTACAAAAAGATGTTATTATTAATTTTTTATGGTCAGCAGATACAAGCTCACCTTATACTGTAACTTTTTTTAATACTTCAGAGAAAGAACTTAAAAAATTCTTAACACTAAGTAAATACACATTAGATTGGGGTGATAATTCACCTTTAATAACATTAACAAGTAGTTTACCAATAACGCATACTTATGTTAATTCACCACAAGATTATGTTATTAAATTGAAGTCTGAATCACCTTGGGGTATGTCTAACGTAGAAAAACCAATTAAATTACCATATACTGGTTTAACAATCGATAATCCACAAGGTACGGCATATTTTACACCAGCAGGTTGTACTTGGACTGGAACACCAGTTAGTTATGAGTACATATTTACTGGTGACTCAAATACAAACATTCTTGATTATAATAGTAGTAATTACACCACAGTTCCTTTTTTAATTACTGGTTTTACACAAAGTAGTGTAAACGATCTTGCGGTTTATGGCCCAAAATTTAATTTATTTGGTGGAAAATTTAAACTTAATATACCAATAACTGGAAACTCTGGGACACAGGGTGTTTATTTAGGTCCAGACCCAACAAATAGTTATACGGCATATACAATAGACAATATTTTATATTGGGATTTATCCGATGGTACTACAATTTATTTTATTTCTTCTTATGGTATAGATGTAGATTTATTCACATTATCAGCAATAACAAAAAACGAGGCATTACTCAATGTTATTGATGAACCAGCGATTGAATCGGAGTTATTTATAGAACGCGGTAAGGTTTCGGGACTAGAAACAATGCAGAGACTTGGTGAAATAGATAACTTGGGAGATATAACCAAGTATGGTTATGGATTTTTTAGAGTCAAAAAATTCTAAAAGGTCGTATTTATTAAAAGATAAACATTATAAATAATTAAAAGTGGCAACAGGAAATTACGGAACCATAAGACCAGCAGATGTTAGTCCAGAAGATGTTGAAATTATACTAAATTACACACCTTCAAGAGACGACACTGATAATTTTTTACTTACAAAATTAGATGCTAGGGCGGTTCTAAAACCATATTTTCATAATATTAATACTGGTGGAAACGCTAATGTAGAGATTTTGGGCGGGCTTTACAATCTTAAATTACCTGCTGACCAATTTAATAAATTAGGTATATATACACTCTATATAAGACCAGCGGAAATCAGAACAAAAATAACAGATTGTGGCGTACTATCATCATTACCAAACGTTCAAGGAATTGTTATTGATATTAATAACGTACCAAGTACATTTAGAAATAAATTTGTTAATCAAGGTTTAATTGGTTTTAGAGTTGAATATTTGAATGATAACGGAACAAAAATTCCTAACTTTTTTAGACTTATAACATCTTCGTTTTATTGTGAACCAGTTTATGTTAACCTAACAAATACATCACAAAAAGCTGTAAGATATAGATACGTTGAGGGTGTTACAAATTTACTTTTTTGTACTCTTTCACCATCATCGTCACCAACAAACAAACCAAACGCTATTCCATTTATTGGTCAACCAAACCAAAATATACTAATAACAAATACATTTTTTAATCCAATAACAACTGAAATTGAAATTGTTGAACACGATGTCTCAACACTTGCAATTGCCCTTTATGGTAATCAAACCAAATCTATTGATGATGGTGTTTATACAATATACGATAGTCAAAATAACATTTATAAACAATACAATCTATATGAAATTCGTGACCAATTTAATGAATTATTATTTGAAGTTAGACAAGATAGAGGAACAAATATAGACTTTAGTAAAGCATTCAATAACATAACAGGATAATGGCAATAAATAAGTTTACATGCCCACCACAAGCATCCGGTCAAGGATCCTTTTCTGACAATCTAGTTGGTTTACAATTAGTTGACGGTGGTGGACTTACCCAAGCAAATTTTGCCTTCACAACTAATATTACAGAAAAACAAGATAGGAATTTTGAGATTGGTTCGTTCTCAGACCCAATTTCACTTGACACTATGAATATATCTAATGTCGAAGAATCAAAAATGATTATTGCAAATAATTTCCAGGTATATCCAAATTACGATTTATCCCAAGTTACAAACTTTACATTATATGGTTCTTTGGTTCTAAGATTTTCAGCTTCGATTAAAAAGATAATTAATTTTTTTCCAGCAGCTCTTGAAGTTACAAACCCAAGAATAAATTACTTAACTGGAACAACAGCAATAAATATTGTTTACAATTCTGTTGAAAACGAAACAAAACTTGAATTAGAATTAGAAAATATTAATAATCCATTTGGAATTGATTTTACGGTTAACGCAGAAAAAAACTTTCAAGCAACTGAATTATCTATTTCAACCCTAAGAAATTTAAAAACTAACTATTCAAAATATGTCGTTATTGTTGATGATAAACATTATCCAATAAATGAAATTGTACCAGTAACAAATGTAGACCAGGTCTTAACAATTTACGTTGAAGGTAACGCATTTTCTGGTAATTCGGTTAGTTACGACAATATAATAGTTAGACCTAGTGATTTTTATGTTAATAAAGTTTTTAACGAAGATTTTGATGAGGTAGAAAACTTTTTATTAAATAGAAATAACACACCAATCTATACATCTTATTTTTCAGTACCAATTGAAAATGAAGACGGAACTTTTACGTTCAGTTATAAAGCATTAAGATTCCCAAAAAACGGTCCTTGGAATTTAGATTTACAAACTAGGTCGTTTGATAATTATTTGTCCGAACTTAACAGTTTTGCAACAAGTCTTGATTTATATAAAACAAATTTAATTTCTAGGTTTTTAACAACTGCATCAATAAAAGAATTTGATACTGTTGATAAAAAAGTTGAAAAAGTACTACAAATCTATGGAAGAAGTTTTGATGAAACTAAAACATTTATTGATGCTTTATCAACAATGAACTCAGTTAGGTACAATGTTAAAAATGATATACCGTCACAATTGCTTAAGAATTTAGCAGAAACATTGGGTTGGAAAATGAATATGTCACCAATCACTGAAGAGAATTTCTTAAACTCTGTTTTTAGTACAAGCGAAAGTGGTTTTAGTGGCGTACCAGTAGGTAA
>Ga0247843_1001593_pt1 | contig 45132 bp, 54 predicted proteins | sample LaCruzMarch2017__FD_192420 | JGI IMG/M metagenome (GOLD analysis project Ga0247843, IMG submission 192420) | Freshwater microbial communities from meromictic Lake La Cruz, Castile-La Mancha, Spain - LaCruzMarch2017_8m | ecosystem: Environmental > Aquatic > Freshwater > Lake | place: Spain...
CGAAGCTCCGGGAAACGAAGAGTGCTAGAGCCAGATGGGTGACTGAGCGGATCGCCCACGCCAAGGCGTGGAGATCCAAATTCAACGACCGATTGAGCAGGATCGAATACCCACCGCAAACGGGCCTTGGCCCGAGAGAAAAGCGCCTAAAGAGGAAGATTTGGGGACGGAGACGTTTTATCGTTTGACGGAGTACACTAATGGGCGACCCCTTGGTGGGTGTCAGGGTAGTTCGCGGATCCGCAGGTTGCGGAACTCGACGGGGGAACCCTCGGACTCCAGGCATAGGAAGCCGTTGGCGGGCGAGCAGCCGGTGCCGCCGGAGACCTCCTCGCCGTTCACCCAGAGCCGTACCTCGCCGTTGATGGCGCGCACGTAGTAGTGGTTCCACTCGCCCACGCCGCGGCTGAGGTTCTTGCGGGGGAAGCTGCGCATGCTGTTCGGCGCGACCGGCGGGAACGGCGTCATCCGCGCCGGGCCGGTCGGGAAGACATCGCCGTGCGTGGTGAACCAGTCGGCCTTCTTCTTGTAGTCGCGCTCGTACTGCTCGGTGTAGCCGTGATCGAGCACCTGCACCTCGATGCCGTCGGGCAGGCGTCCCCGGCCCGCCTCGAGATTCTTGATGGAGGCCTCGCTGGCCCACAGGAAGATGCCCGAGTTGCCTCCCGACTTGAGATGCCGCCACTCGGCGACCAGCTCAAGGTTGGTGAACGACTGCTTCGAGCGGATGACGCCCACGGGTTGTCCGGTGCAGTGCACCCCGTTGGTCTGCCAGGTGAAGGTGTTGGTCGGGCAATTGACGGCCGCGAAGTCGGCCTCGCCCAAGGCCCGCCAACCCAGCCCGGTGCCATCGATCATGGCCTTGGGGGGCTGTGGAGCAGTCGGTGTCGTCGCCGGCTCGGCCGCCGACAGCGCGGCCGGGTGCAGCAGCGTGCCAAGCAGTATTGTGGAAAGCAGCAGAACGGACCAGGGCCGCCGAGAAGTCATGGCGGCAGGATGGTCTGCCAGGCGCATAGGGCGCGATCCAAAACGGCGCTTGGACGATGGACCCGAGTCTGACCATCGGCTTCCGCCCTCCCACCCGTCCTCCCGTCCATCGATCCTCCGTCGACGATCCGACAACCGGGTTGACGGCAGCACTGGGAGCCGGGCGCGAACCGGATTCAGGAACCGTCCGAAGAGGCTTCCGGACAAGTGCTGGGTTCCGAAGATCGGTCGCCTCCGACCCGACGGGCATCCGGTGTCTCCCGTCTGGGAGGTTCCCGTTCCTCAACGGAGTGTCGCCTGGGCATGGGAAGCATCGATGACAGCAGGATACCATGAGGCCCCACCGACGAAGAGATCGATCCGCGAAAGGAACCGTAGCCAACGATGGCTGGCGGCCGGGTGCGGGTGTTCAGGGAACGGTTCAAGAACGCCCGGCAAGAATCCGAGGACCATTTGGGACGGAGGGGGTAGATCTTTTTGGCGGGGTGCATTCGAAGCCATTCCGTTCCAGCAGCGGTTGTGTCGTTTTGGCGCGTGTGCCGGGACAATCCGGCTCCGTTGGCTCAGGGCGGAGGGATTCATTAGAAAACTGCGGAAAGATAACGATAACGATTCCTTCAGATCGGCGCCACCAAGCTGGCATTTCTCAAGCAGAGAGGGGGCATGAGCCCGCAACGGCTCGAGAAATAACACAACCAAATAACCAAGACTCGACCATGAATCCATTGACGACTCCGCGTTCGACCCTCCGCTACGTTTCGCCACTCTCGCCGTTGTTTGGGCGCGATTTTGAGCGGTTCATTGCTGGTGCCACCGACCTCGACGGGGCCTATCGCCCCGATCTGGACGTGCATGAAGACTCCGACGCGGTCACGGTGACCGTGGATCTTCCGGGGGTGGCCCGGGAAGATGTGCAGGCGACTTTCCACGACGGCGTGCTGACCATCACCGGTCAGCGGAAGACCGAGGGGCGCGCCGACGCTCAGGAGATCCAGAAAGCGTACCGCGAGCGCGCGTTCGGCCGCTTTGAACGTCGGGTGATCATCAAGAGCCCGATCAACGCCGATCAGGTCAAGGCCACCCACAAAGACGGTGTCTTGATCGTGAGACTTCCCAAGGTGGCCGAGGTCCGTCCCCGAACCATTGAGATCGCCACGGCCTAAGCAACCCCGCCGGGATCGGATCCGTCCGGTCCCGGCCAACCCGTCGGTCGCATCGGGTGCGGGTGCACCGCTAAGTTCGGGATTCAGTTGCATTCTTTGGAGGTTGGATGAGAGATTTTCATCGTGTTTCGACGCGCATGAAAAAAATTGAAGCCATCATCAAGCCTTTCCGCCTAGAGGATGTGAAAGCCGCGCTTCAGTCGGCGGGTTTGGTGGGCATGACGGTCTCCGAGGTGAAGGGCTTCGGCCGGCAGCGGGGGCATACCGAGATCTACCGGGGATCGGAATACACCGTGGATTTCCTGCCCAAGCTGAAGATCGAGCTGGTGGTCGCCGATGCGATGGTGCAACCGGCGGTCGATGCGATCCTCCAAGGGGCCAAGACCGGCAAGATCGGAGACGGCAAGATTTTCGTCTCCACGGTTGAACAGGTCATCCGGATCCGAACGGGCGAGCACGGCGATCAAGCCGTCTGACTCCCATCCGGCTCTCACGTCACGCCCGCCAGCTCCGTCACACCGGCAACGGCCAGGAGAAGGTGGATTTGAGCGGGATCGTCCGCCCCGTCGCCGACGAGGCGCGAGCCGCAGTGATGATTTCCAGGACGTGGAGAGCCTGTTCTGGGGTGGCCAAGAGTTCACGGCCCGTGGCGAGGCATTCCGCCGCCAGGGCAGCTCCCTGTTGCCAAATATATCCGCCGGGTTCAGTGCATTCCCGAACCAGTTGGGGGCGCTCCAGCGTGGCCCACTCCACGCCCTGCGGAGCCCAATCGTAACCGACCAGACCCACGTACCCTCGACTGCCGGTGATCTGGATCGTGTGCCGCTTCTCCCCACTGCCATCATGCCCGTGGGGGTTGAAGTAGTTGAAGCCCGACTGGACATGCGAGAGGACGCCCTTGCCGTGGTCGAGCAGCACCATGGCGTTGTCCTCCTCGGTGACCCGGATCTTGCCCTTTTCGTGAATGGTCCGCTCCGGGGTGACGATGCTCAGGAGGGCGGTGACCCTCCGGACCGGTCCCAGCAGTCCGGTGAGGCTGGTGAGGTTGTAGACCGCCAGATCCGGCAGGCTGCCTCCGCCCTTTTCGTAGAAGAACGACGACCAATCCGGCCCCTCATGCCCATAGAAGGCGTGAGCGGCGGCGATGCGTCCCAAATCGCCCGAGGCGATCTTTCGAGCCATGAAGGCGAACTGGGGACTTTGCACGGTGATCGGAGCGCCCCAGAGCCGGAGCTTGCGCCGCCTCGCCATCCGAAGAAGGTCCTGGCCTGCATCAAGACTGTTGGCGATGGGCTTCTCGCTCCACACATGCTTGCCAGCCTGAAGGGCGCGCCGGTTGATGGCCTCATGGGCCTGCATGTCGGTGAGGTCGATGAGGAATTCGAACGGTTCCCCGGCCAGCATAGCCTCGATGCTCGGGTAGTGGTGGGGGACCTGATACGCTTCGGACTGTTTCCGTGCCCGCTCCGGTCGGATGTCAGCGACACTGACCAGATCGACAAACGGACAACGCTTGAGGACAGGCAGGTACTGGTTGGAGACGCTGCCGCAGCCGATGACTCCGGTCCGGATGCGTCGGGTTCCGGGCTCCGCAGCCTTCAGCGAAGACTCCCAGGGAGCCGCCGCGAAAGCTCCGGCTGTCAGGAGGGAAGCCTTGGCAAAGTCGCGACGGGAAATGGTGGCAGAGACGGGTTCGGAAGAGTTCACGTGGGGTGGGGTATGTGTTTTTCGAATAGCTCCCAGAACCGGCCCCTGCAAGGTGAGACTGAAGAGGCAGGTGCACGACGAAGGCCGCCCGAAGTAATGGATCGTGCCCGATTCCGGGCATCGACCCGATGTGGATCAGCGCCCCTTCACGGGCTTGTGTCCGGCTGCTTCCCACGCGGTGATGCCGCCCGAGAGGTTCAGTACTTTTTCAAACTTCAGGCCGTCCATCTGGCCGCAAGCCTTGGCGCTGCGCCCGCCCACGGCGCAATGGACAAGGTAGGTCTTGGATTTGTCTAGGTCCGCGAGCGTCTCGGCGAATTTGCCACCGCGAATGTCCAGATTGATGGCACCCTTCATGTGACCGTCGGCGAATTCTTCGGCGGTGCGCACATCCAGCACCACCACCTTCGGGTCCTTCCGCAGCGTCTCCCACTCCGCGACATCGATATTGCGGAACCGCTTGGCGGCGGGCGCCTCAGCCGGCGTCTTCGCGGCGGGTTTGTCCGCGGCGGTCGACGGGAGGCACAGGCTGGCCATGGATGCGGCCAAGAGGCACAAGAGGTTCTTCATTTATCGGGGCGGTGAGGGGCTGAGTCTGTTTGATCCGTCGTTCAGGAAAGCTTCCAACCGGGGCGGTAGTCGTGGTGGATCCAGCGGTCGGCCTCCGGCAGGCCTCGGGCGCGCATCTTCAGGGCATCCCACTCGATGACCTTGCCGGTTCGGAAGGCCAAGTTGCCGAGTTGTCCGATTTCGGTCAGGTGGCAGCCGTAGGTGAGGGGGGAGTCGGTCTTGCCGACGCCCTTGCAGGCGGCGATCCACTCTTCGTGATGGCCGATGGAATCCGGAATGGAGCGGGGCGGGGGAGTCGAACCGCGGAACTGATCCTCGGGCAGCAGGACGTAGCGGCCGTAGTCGGCCAGGAGCATCCCCTTGTCGCCGACGAATAGTGTGCCGCCACCCCATTTGGAAAGGTCGGGAGCTCCGGGAACCTGGGGACGCTTGGCCCCGCTGTACCAGTGCATGCGGACTGCAGGAGCGCTGCCCCGGGCCGGGAAGTCGTAATGAACCACCATCCACGGCGGCGCGCAGTGGGCATCGGGAGCGGGACCCTCGGCCTCGATGCGTGAGGGCAGGCTGAGGTTCAAGGCCCACACCCCCAGGTCCATGTGATGGCAGCAGAAGTCCGATAGCGTGCCGCCGCCGAAATGCCACCAGCGACGCCAGTTGAAGTGCACCCACTCCGAGCTGTAGGGCATGGGTTTCACGGGGCCCAGCCAGAGGTCGTAGTCGATGTTCGACGGAACGGACTGGTGCCCGGGCAGGGGCTTGGTCTCCCAAACTGATCCGGTCCAGTGATGCACTTCACGGACCGCTCCGATGGTGCCCGCACGGATCAATTCGACCACACGTCGGTAATTGGAGCCGGAGTGGATTTGATTGCCCGTCTGGGTCACCAACCCGGACCGTGTCACCTTGGCCGCCAGGGCGCGGGCTTCGGAGATGGTGTGGGTGACGGGTTTTTCGCAGTAGAGCGGACGCCCGGAGGCCAGCACCGCGGTGGCGATCACCGCGTGGCTGTGGTCGGGAGTGCTCACCACGATTCCGTCCAGGTCGGTCCGGTCGAGCAGGCGACGGTAGTCGGCGTAGCGGGCGGCTCCTGGATGCTTGGCGGCCGCCGCTCCGAGTCGGTCCGAGTCGATGTCGCACAGCGCGACGATGTTTTGGCTGGAAACGCCGGCCAGGTTTTCTCCGCCGCGTCCGGCCACCCCGATGACGGCCAGGTTGAGCTTCTCGTTCGGGGACACCTTGCGGGCAACCCGTGGCGCTTGGCAGCCGGCTGCCGCTGCGGCCCCGGCGATGGCGGCGGAACGAAGGAACTGACGTCGATTGAGAGGCATGGTGGATTTCCTGGGTCTGCGGTTCAGTCGAAAGGGCGAGCCGGATCACGGCTTGGGCGGCGGGAAACTCGTCCAGCACTGTTCCATTTCTTCTCGGGAAGGTACCTTCAACGGGCGGACGATGCGGAAGCCCAAGAACTGGGCATCGGTCAGGTACCACTTGGATTTGGGCAGCTGCGGATCCCGCATTTTCCAACTTGCATCGCTGGCACGACGGGCGGCACTGCGGAGGGCCTCCGGTTCGTCATCCCAGGAACCACCGCGGGCCACATGGGGATACTCGGCGGCACCCGGCGTGTAGGCAATATCACCGACCTTGGAATAATCCTCCACGTAGGCGTCCAGCACCCACTCGGCGACATTGCCATGCATATCGTAGAGTCCCCAGGGATTGGGCTTCTTCTTGCCGACCTGCTGGTATTTCTCGCCGGCATTGGTGAAGTGCCAGGCATGTTCACCGAGCTTGGAGTCGTCGTCGCCGAAGGAATACTTGGTGGTGGTGCCGGCCCGGCAGGCGTACTCCCACTCGGCCTCAGTTGCCAAGCGGTAGAAGTGGCCAGTCTTGGCGGTGAGCCACTTGCAGTACTTCACGGCCGCATAGTGGGTCATGGAGATGGCCGGGAAGTTTTCTTTGCCCATGCCGAAGCTCATTTCGACATACGGGGTGGTCGGACGGGAAACTGCGTCGGATTCCTTGCCGATGTACGGATTGACCCCGGGCTGGGCGTTGGCCGGCAGCAACTCGGGCAATGCCAGCCAGAGTTCTCGTTCCATGCGTTCGGTGGGGACGTTGGTTCCCTTTTCCAGCGAGGGGAACTGGAAGAGTTCGTACTCATTCCAGGTGACCTCGGTCTTGCCCATCCAGAAGGGCTCGATCTTCACTTTGCGCTGCGGACCCTCGTCCGTCTTGCGCTTGCCCTCGGAGGCAGGGCTGCCCATGAGGAATTCGCCTGCGGGAATCGGCAGCATGTCGAATTTGACGTCGGAGCCCGCGATGGGGTCGCTGTAGGCCTTCATGTCGGCGGCACTGGACTCTTTGGACACAGCCAGCACCCGGGCATGGATGGCGCTGATCATGGCGTCGTTGTCGCGGGTGAGCAGGGAGGCGGCCTCCTTCTGGCTGAGGGTCACACCGTCCGGCCACTCGGCGCCTTGGTCGATCCAGTCGCGGATGAGGTCGGTCTTGGACTTCGGCAGCGGTCCGCCCTTCTTGGCCGGCGGCATCAAGTCATCGTGGTCGGCCGGCAAGACGGTGGTGGTGTAGACCTTCGAGGCTTCGGCATCGCCCTTCACGATGGTTTTGGAGGCGAAGAATTCAGCCTTGGAGTCCATCCGGAGATCGCCCTTGGCATTGCCTTCCTTATGGCAGGTGACGCAATGGACCTCAAAGATCGGCTTCACTTCCTTGACGAAGTCCACCTTCTGCTTCTGCGAGAGTTTGATGGTCTCGGGCCAAGCAGCACCTTCTTGAATCCAGGTCTTGAGGGTCTCCTGCTGCTGGGCATTGAGCCGCTCGCCCTTGGGCGGCATCAGGTCATCGTGCCCGTCGGGCAGAGTGGTCGTTGTGTAGATCTTGCTCTTGGCCGGGTCGCCTGGGACCAAGGCCGTGCCACTCTCACCCCCCTTGATGGTGTCGGCACGGGTCACCATGACGAGGTCACCCTTGGGCTTTTCGGTGCCGTGGCACTTGAGGCAGTGCACTTCGAGAATGGGGCGGACCTGTTTCTTGAAATCCACCGGGTCGGCCGCGTTGAGGAGCAGTCCCGCGGTCAGGGTGGTTGTGATGGCGACGAATCGGTTCATGGAGTGTTGTCGGAGGAGAAGATACCGCCGGGCCTGTTGCCGGTGTCAAATGCGGTGACGCCCCGGAAGCGCGAAAGCTTCAATGGGGATTGCAGGTTTATTCCGCCGGCAAACGGAGGTAGCGGAACCGGGTGGAGGTGTTTTCTATTGCCCTCCGCCGATCTTGGGATCGAGCCAAGGGGTTCCGCCCCAATACCAGCGGGAGCTCTTGAGCAGTTCGACGTGCCCCTCGCCAAAGGCCACCACGCTCTTGCCCGTGTGGCGTAGTAGGGGCCCGCCCCAGTTGGGGTCATCGGAAGTAACGCAGCCGCCGCAGGGGGCGTCGTTGATGGGATCGTGCAGCACCCAGGCACCGGATTTCTCGGGCGACTTTTCGGTGACGCATTTTAGCGGATCCCGGGCGTCGGCCGTTCGGGGCTTGGAGCCGCCGTCGGTGATCACCACGGTGGCCGCGGGAGAAGCCATGCCCGAGTCCTTGATCGGGGGGTAGTCCTTGACGTCCCAGGCGTTCGGCCAATCGCAGCCGCCGACTTTGAAGTTCATGGAGTAGTTGGAGATCATCTTGTCCGGTTGATCCGAAGCATAAATGGCCCAGGTCTTCTTGAACCCCGGGGTTTTGGTCGGACAGATGACGATGTTGGTCGTCTGCAAATACGGCTTGAGGAAGTTGAACCAGAGCCGTCGATTCACATTGTCGCCCCGGACCCAGAAAGTGTGTGTGAAATATCCCTGATTGTCTGAAGCATAGAGAGCCTCGGCAATCATCACCTGCCTGAGGTTGCTCAAGCAATTGGAGGACTTGGCCTTCTCCTTGGCCCGCGCCAGTGCCGGCAGGAGCATTCCGGCCAGGATGGCAATGATGGCGATGACCACGAGCAATTCGATCAGGGTGAAACCTGACTGACGTCTGCGGGGATGCATGGAGCGATTCTCTAAACGGAATCGGCTCTTTTGTCTCCAACGAAGATGGGGCGATCAAGATTCTCCACCCCTGAGCTTGATTCCGGGGCCGCGAAACTGCATTCCGGCCGCAGGTGATCACGTTTTTGAGAGGCAAGTTGGTTGAGTCGCTGCCGACCCAGGTGGTGATGGAGGTCCACGGCGTGGGGTACGAAGTCTTGGTTCCGCTATCCTCTTACGACCGCCTACCGGCCGCAGGAACCGAAGTGCTGCTCTTAACCCATTTGGCCATCCGGGAGGATGCGCACTTGTTGTACGGATTCCTGACGGCGGCCGAACGGGACTTGTTTCGACTGCTGATCCACACGGTCAGCGGCATCGGACCGAAGATCGCCTTGGGCGTCCTGAGCGGCATGAGCATTGCATCCTTCCGCAGCGCCGTGGCCGCAGGCGACGTCAAGGCCCTGTCGTCGGTCCAAGGAGTCGGACGCAAGACCGCCGAGCGGATCGTGGTCGAACTCCGCGATAAGCTCGGTGGCTTTGGTTTGGTCGGATCGGTTCCGTCGCCGGTGTCCGGGGGCTCTGTCGCTGCGATTCCTGGTGAAGATACCCGGGGAGTCGATGCCGTGGCCGCCCTCATGGCGCTGGGAGTGAAACCAGCCGAGGCTCATGATTCGGTCCGGGCGGCCTTGGCCATGCTGGGAGCAGAGGCCACGGTCGAGCAGTTGATCCGGGCCTGCCTGCGTCGCAATGCCTGAACCGGATGAGTGCTCATTTCCGTCCAAAACGTCCCGTTTCAGGCGTGGTGGTCCCAGAGGCCGCTCGCTGGCATGGTCGGCTGGCTGCCCGGATCATCGCGACGCTGGCCCGATTGCTGGCCTCCAGTTTGCGATGGCACTGGACTGACCATTCGTTCTTCAACGATACGGGTACCGAGCAGCGGGCCATCTTTGCCATCTGGCACAATCGGCTGGCTTTGTCCGTGTTCCTCTACCATCGCCATGTCGCCCGCTGTGGTCGGCGTCGGCGTCTGGCGGCGTTGGTCAGCGCCAGCCGGGATGGAGGCCTCTTGGCCCGGGTGCTCGAACTATTCCAAGTTGTCGGGATCCGCGGGTCGACCAGTCGCCGCGGTGCGCCTGCATTGCGCGAATTGGTCTCCGCGGCCTCCGAGGGGTGCGATCTGGCTGTGACTCCGGATGGCCCCCGAGGGCCCCGCTACGAGCCTCATCCGGGAGTGATTTCCTTGGCTCAGATCACCCAGCTTCCCATCGTGCCCGTTTCGTTCCGACTGGGTTGGAAATGGACCCTTCGCAGCTGGGACCGGTTCCAAATCCCCATCCCGTTCAGTCGGTGTGATGTGGTCTTCGGAGAACCGATCTGGGTTCCCCGGTCTACTGATGAAATCGGCCGCGAACAGAGCCGAATCCTCCTGAAGGAACGACTCATGGCACTCACCCGGGACTGACCTCAAGCCGCTCTCTGTCGAGGAGCCCGGCTCTCTCTTGAATCACTTGCGCTTCAGCTGTTTCTTGGTGGCAGTCTGAAGAGTGTCCACTTCGTCCCGCACCTCGGAGCGGTTTTTGGAATCCATCCGGTCAATGAAGAGGACCCCATTGAGGTGATCCACCTCATGCTGGATGGCTCGAGCCAACAGCCCTCCCGCCTTGAATTCGAAGCTTTCGTTGCGGTCGTTGATTCCCCGGACCTCCACCTCGGCCGGTCGGCAGACGTCTCCGTAGATTTCCGGGAAACTCAGACAGCCTTCCGGTCCAACCACCGCTTCCCCAACTGGCCGGATCGTCGGGTTGATGAGCACCAAGGGCATGAACGCATCGACATCGGCCGGTTGCCCGGAAATCCACAGTTGGCTTGCGCGGTCCTTGACGCCGCGGACATCGATGACCGCCAACTGCAGCGCCAGACCCACTTGTTGGGCCGCCAGTCCGATTCCGTTGGATTGGTACATGGTGTCGAACATGCCGGCGATGGTGCCGCGCAGGGTTTCATCCACGGATTCAATGCGCACTCCGCGCTGGCGGAGGATGGGGTCTCCATAGTGGACCACGGTGAACTTCATGAGAAGATTCTGGCCCAAAAGCCGGTTCCTGCCTAGTCCGTGGACGCTGGGTTTCATGGTTTCTCACTCGGATCTCAGAGGGCCAAACCGGGCGGGGCCAGTTGCCTCGATATCGCCCCCCGAGCCGTACTTCAAGGAGTCGGGGCCGGCTTCGGTGAGCCTGGCGATTTTCTGTAATTACTCGCAGGTGCTTGACTCAAATCGTCCACTGGCTAATGTGCGCGGCTCCGCGGGCCAGCACGTCGGCGGATCTACAGCGATGAAACGTCAGTACCAACCGTCGAAAATCCGCCGTCAGCGTCAACACGGTTTCCGTGCTCGCGCGGCAACCAAGAGCGGCCGCGCCATCCTCAACAATCGTCGTCGCGTGGGCCGTCGGCGCCTGACTCCAGTGTGAGTCGCTCGGATTGGGCGGGCCAATCGGGCCATAGCTTGCCTCGATCCCTGCCTGAATCCTTGCCGCAATGAACCCGCCACTGCGGCTCCAATTCTCCCGTCGGCGTCGGATCAGCCGGTCGTCCGACTTCGCTCGGCTCAAGGAGGAGGGACGCCGCGAGATTTCCGGCACCCTGATCTTGAATTGGCTCCCTTCCAAGGAGTTGCGCTTGGGGGTTGTCACCAGCCGAAAGGTGGGTTCTGCTGTGGTCCGTTCTCGCGCCCGTCGGTTGATGCGTGAGGTCTTCCGGCAGCACCAGCATGAGGTGACCGAACCGGTCTCCATGGTGCTTGTAGCCCGGAAGTCGATCACAGAAACGACCTTGGAGACTGTGCGACGCGATTACCTGCGGGCACTGTCTCGGGCCAAACTCCGGAAGTCGATTCCTTCGGCCCCATGAATCTTGTTCGACAGGCCTTGTTGGTTCTCATCCAGACCTACCGTTGGGTGGGTTCACCGATGAAGCGTTTCCTGATGGGCCCAAGTTCAGGGTGCCGATTTTCCCCCACCTGTTCCGCTTACGCGAAGGAAGCCATCGAGCGGCATGGCGTGTACCGCGGGGTGGCATTGACCACGGGGCGCTTCTGCAGGTGCCATCCGTGGGGTGGCAGCGGTCATGACCCCGTGCCCGCGGTTGCGACACACAGTCTGTCTCCGAGATCACTAAAATTTCCCAACTAGACCATGGATCGAAAAGGTATCGCGTTTATTGCAGTCTGCCTCGCCGGAATGGTGGGTCTCAAATATGTGGCCGATTTCATTTGGCCCACATCGACAGGCGCTCGCCCGGCTGCTTCAGCCACCGCATCCAGCAACGCACCGCTCTCAAAGGTCAACGCACCGCCGGCCAGCACTGCGCAGATGGCGCCGGCTTTGCCTGTGGGTCCTGTGACCGCACCGGCCTTCCAATCGGCCGAAGAGTCCCTGGTTCTCGAAAACGACCTGCTGCGCCTGACCTTCACCTCGCATGGGGGCGGTGCCCGATTGATCGAGCTCAAGAAATACCCCGCCTCGGTCGATTGCAGCGACACCTCGGCCAAAGGCGTCCCCTCGGCCTTGAACCGCTTCGCTCCGCTGCCGGCACTGACGCTGGGAGTGGGCCCGCTGACCGGCGATGGTCTTTTCAGCCTTCGCAAGACCGGGGCAGGAGTCCATGCCGAGAAGGCTCTCTTGAATGGCTTGGTGGTGTCTCAGGATTGGGCTCTATCCAACGGCTACTTCTTCGAAACCATTGTCACGGTCGAAAACCGGGGTGCGGCCGCCGTGTCCCTCCCTCCGCACGACTACGTTTTGGGATCGGCGACTCCCATGGATCGCCATGACATGGCAGAGGTGCAGGGAGCCTATTGGTTCAATGGTGAAAAGGCCGAGCAAATCAACAAGGCCTGGTTTGCCAACGCCACTCTGGGTTGTTCGACGATCAGCACTCCGCGGACCGAGTTTTCCGGCGGCAACAGCAATGTGGTCTGGGCTGCCGTCCACAATCAGTTCTTTGCGCTCATCGCCCAGCCCGATCAATCCCCAGCGGGTGTCCGAGTGGTGGATGTGCCCCTGCCGGCACCGTCTCCGTCGGAGCTGGCGGCCGATGGTCGGTTGAATCCTCAGCCGCACGCCTTCCACACCAGTCTCACCTATCCGGCCCAGACCTTGCAGCCGGGTGAGAAGGTCACGCGTCGTCACACGATCTACGCTGGGCCCAAAGAATACAGTCAGCTCAAATCGAGCGAGAAGCAGATCGATCTCGTGATGGATTTCACCGGCATCACCGGCATCTGCGCCAAGGCGCTCCTGCTCCTGCTCAATGCCGTCCATTCGCTGATTCCCTCCTACGGAGCGTCGATTGTCGTGCTGACCATCCTCATCAAGCTGGCTTTCTGGCCCCTGACCAATGCCAGCACGCGGTCGATGAAGCGGATGTCCACCCTTCAACCGCAGATGAATGCCATCCGGGAGAAGTACAAGAGCGACCCGGCCAAAATGAACCAGAAGACCATGGAGTTCATGAAGGAGCATCGGATCAACCCCATGGCTGGATGTCTTCCGCTGGTCCTGACCTTCCCGGTGTTCATCGGGTTCTTCTTCATGCTGCGGACAGCCATTGAACTGCGCGGCGAGAGCTTCCTGTGGTGCTGTGATCTTTCACGGCCCGACAGCATTTATGTCGTTCCCGGACTGGGCTTTATCCCGCTTTTGGGAATCCCTGGCATCGGGCTTCCGCTCAACATCATGCCGGTGCTTTACCTGGCGACAGCCTGGTGGCAGTCGACGTTGACGCCGGTGTCGCCGCAGATGGATCCGGCCCAGCAGAAGATGCTCAAGTACATGCCGGTTTTCTTTGGTGTGCTTTTCTACAACTACTCCGCTGGCCTGACGCTGTACTGGACGACCCAGAATTTGATGACCATCCTGCAGACCAAGATCACCAAATCGAATGAAGGGCCCGGGACTGGAACCGGCGCTGCCGTCGTTGTGCCTGTCCAGCCCGGACGTCGAAAAATATCTTCCAAATCTCCATGAGTGCCAAAGACACCCTCTGCCAGATGCTCAAGACCCTGGGTTTCGAAGCCACGGTCACCGAGCAGAACTACGAGGACATGCTTCTGCTGGACATCCAGACCGATGAACCCAATCGACTCATCGGTCGGCAGGGCCAGACGCTGGGCGAGATCCAGTACTTGCTCAACCGCATCCTCCACAAGGGGGATGATTCGGTGCCCAGAGTGATGCTCGATGTCGGCGGTTACCGGCGTGAGGCCCGGGAGCAACTGGCCAAGAGGGCCGTCGAGTTGGCGGACAAAGTGCGCCGGTTCGGTGACATCATGGAGATGGAGCCCATGAACGCCTACGACCGCCGCATTGTGCATCAGGCTCTGAAGACGGACCCGGACATCGAGACCCACAGCGTCGAGGTCGATGGGAGCGACAAAAAGGTGATTCTCTTGCGCCCCCGTCGTCAGGCTTCGACTTCGACCGCCACTTGAACTTTGGCGAGTTGGTAGCCCTCCTCTGGGAGGATTGAATGACTCTTTTTTGTGGCTCATGGTGAGAAGGGCATGCCCCCTCACCTTGACTCTTCTGCTTCCTGCATCGATATCTGCCCAGCAAACTATGGTCTGCCAGTTCTGTAAGCTGAAGGAGGCGACGGTCCACGTGACTGAAATCGCCGACAATAAGGTCAAGAAGGTCGATGCCTGCGCCGCATGTGCGAAGGAGAAGAACTACAATGACCCGGCCGCCTTCGCCATCGCTGATCATCTTCTGGGTCTGGGTGCTGCCCAGAAGATGGAAGAGGCCTCCGAGGCGGTGGGAACCATCTCTTGCGACCAGTGCGGGTACACTCAGGCCGACTTCAAAAAGAGCGGCCGTTTGGGTTGCGCCCATTGCTACGACATTTTTTCCGACGGCTTGGATTCGGTGCTCAAGACCATGCACAAAGACATCCGCCACCGAGGCAAGGTACCGGCCGGGATACAAAGTGCCTTGAAAGGTGCGCACAGACTTCAAAGCCTGAATCGCGACCTTCAGGTCGCTATCGCCCAGGAGGACTTCGAATCGGCCGCCCGGCTGCGCGACGAAATCAAGGCCTTCAAGGCCGCTGAATGATCCCCCCTGACATGAGCATCCTCGATTTTCTGGTCCCCGCCTCCGAGGCCTGCCTGCGCAGCGGCCCACACGATAAAATCGTGCTCTCCAGCCGGGTGCGTCTGGCGCGCAATCTCCGAACCGTTCCTTTTCCCAGCCACTCCAAGAAGGCGGAGCGAATCAAAGCCTTTGAGACGCTGATGCCGGCCGTCAAATCCCTGAGCCTGTTGGGGGATGAGATCTTCGCCGAATCGATGGACAAACTACCCTCCCTGGACAAGCAAGTTCTGGTGGAGCGTCACCTCATCAGCCGTGAACACGCGGCCAAGAATGCCGGCAGCGGCATCGTGCTGAACCGAGAGGAGAATGTCTGTGTGATGGTCAACGAAGAGGACCATCTGCGGATGCAGGCACTGCGGCCCGGGCTTCAACTGAGGCAGGCTTGGATGGCCATTGACGCTGTCGATACGGCCCTGCAGGAGAAGGTTGAGTTCGCCTTCACCGAGCGTTACGGGTTCCTGACAGCCTGCCCCACCAATTTGGGCACCGGCATCCGCGTGAGCGCCATGCTGCACCTTCCGGGCTTGGTCTTGGCCGAGCAGATCAACCAGATCATCCAAGCCGTCAACAAGCTGGGATTGGCGGTGCGCGGGCTCTATGGCGAGGGCACCGAGGCGCTGGGCAATGTCTTTCAGGTCTCCAACCAGATGACCCTGGGTGAGCCAGAGAACGACATCGTCGAACGCATCAACAAGGTTCTGCTCCAAATCATTGAGCACGAAGAGAACGCGCGCCTCTCCCAAATGGAGAAGAAACCCGCCGTGTTGCTCAACCACATTGGTCGTGCTTACGGCGTTTTGGGAAACAGTTGGAGCATTTCCTCCAAGGAGGCCATGAATCTGATTAGCTTCCTGCGGCTGGGTGTTGACCTGGGGGTTTTCGGCAAAACGCCGAAGTCGCTTACCGATGAGTTGTTTCTCCGGAGCCAGCCAGCACACCTTCAGTTGGCCCATCCGCTCCGCGAAAAGCTCGGTTCCGACGAGCGAGACCTCTTCCGGGCTCAGATGCTTCGTGAGCGCACAGCGTTGATCCCCAAGCCCGATCCCCAGGCCTTGCTGGGGCGGCGCGAAGAGGGCTCCCCCGAATAGTTCTGAGCGAAGGCAGTGCCTCGAAATCACTGAAAAGGTCAGAGCCGTTTCTGGCGGTGGTATTTGCCAATTGTCGCCCCGAGTGCAGTTGGCGGTATCGAGATGGTTTTAAACCTCGCCGCAGCTTTCGGCATGTCTCGCCGCAGCTTTTGGCCCATCTCGGCGCAGCTTTTGGCCTTAATCCCGGCGTAGATTTTGGCCCAAAACTCGCGGCTTGGACTTCGGGTTTTCTCCCGAGTCTGGAAATCAATCCGGCAAGCGGATTCCCAGTTTCTGTGCCGCCTGCATGACGTCTTTGTCGCCGCGTCCGGACAAATTCACGATGATCAGCGCATCCTTGGACATCGTGGGGGCCCGCTGGATGGCGCCTGCCACAGCATGGGCGCTCTCCAGCGCCGGGATGATCCCCTCCAGCTTGGCCAGCCGTAGGAAGGCATCCAGAGCCTCCGTGTCGGTGGCGTAGGTGTACTCCACGCGGTTGCGGTCCTTGAGCCAGGCGTGCTCAGGTCCAACCGCGGCATAGTCGAGGCCCGCGCTGACGCTGTGGGTGAGCTGGATTTGTCCGAACTCGTCCTGAAGGATGTAACTGCGGGTGCCTTGCAAAACGCCCAGAGAGCCGCCCTGGAAGCGCGCGGCGTGCTTCTCGGGCGCAATACCTTCGCCACCTGCCTCGACTCCCAGCATTCGCACGGAGGGGTCATTCAAGAATGGGTAGAACAATCCGATGGCGTTGGATCCGCCGCCGACGCAGGCGATGAGCAGGTCTGGCAGACACTTTTCGCGTTCGAGGATCTGGGCCCGGGCCTCGTCTCCCATGATCCGGTGGAAATTGCGCACCATGACCGGGTAGGGGTGCGCTCCGTAGGCGGTGCCCAAGATGTAATGGGTCGAACGGACATTCGTGACCCAATCGCGCATGGCTTCATTGACCGCTTCCTTGAGCGTTTGCTGGCCGGCCTTCACGGGCACAACCTCGGCTCCCAGCATCTTCATGCGGTAGACGTTGAGTTCCTGCCGTTTGCAATCGACCGCGCCCATGTAGATGACGCAATTCATGCCGAACATGGCCGACACCGTGGCCGTGGCCACACCGTGCTGACCGGCTCCGGTTTCGGCGATGATCCGGGTCTTGCCCATGCGCTTGGCCAACAACACCTGTCCCATGGCGTTGTTGATTTTGTGGGCTCCGGTGTGCAGCAGATCTTCGCGCTTCAAGTAGATCCGCGCTCCCCCCAGAGCCTTGGTCAGGCGCTCGGCGAAATAGAGGGGAGTCGGACGTCCCACAAACTCCTTGAGGTAATAGTCGAGTTCCCGCTGGAACTCCGGATCTTGCTGGGCGCGCCAGTACTCGTCCTCCAGCTGCTGGAGCGGGTGAACGAGGGTCTCAGGCACATAGCGTCCTCCGAACGGCCCGAAGTGGCCGGTCGAATCAGGCATGGCCGGTGAGGCGAAATCAGTGGCGGAAGTCATATCAGGCAAATTGATGGGGGCGGAAATTTACCGGGTGTGCACCCGGGGAGGTGCCAGGGAGGTCAGGGTGAGGCTGGGATGATTTTGAGAGAAATATCCCAATGACCACTCGCTGGGGAACAGCACCACGGGGTTGGAATCCACGTCGAAAGCCAACCGGGCTCCCGTGGGCAACGAGAGGGTGTCCAGCGCCTCGGTCGGCGTTCCTTGGGGCAGCCAGCGGACCGTGGTGAACGGAGCACTCTCACGGCGCGTCTCGGCATTGTATTCCGTCTCGAGCCGGTACTGAAGCACCTCGAACTGCAATGGGCCGACCGCTGCCAGCAGCGGCACGCGGCTGGCAGTATCCTTCAGGTGGAAAGCCTGCGCTACCCCCTCGAGCAGCAGTTGGTCAAGCCCCTGACGGAACTGCTTGAATTTGGCCGTGTTGGGGTTGTGAAAATACTCGAACACCTCGGGAGTGAATCGCGGGATCTCATCGAAGCGAATCTTTGGATCGGTGCTCAGAGTGTCTCCGATGCCAAAGCCATCGTGGCCCACTAGACCAATGATATCTCCGGGATAGGCTTCATCCACGGTCTCCCGCTCGTTTCCGAAGAGCTTGTGCGACGAACTCAGGCGGACTTTTCTTCCTGATTGGATGTGGATCACGTTCATGTCCCGCTCGAATTTCCCGCTGACGATCCGCACAAAGGCGATTCGATCCCGGTGCTTCGGATCCATATTGGCCTGGATCTTGAAAATGAAGCCCGAAAAATGCGGGTGGTCTGGGGCTATGAGTCGTCCGTCGTTCACTTGTCCGCACACAATGGCCCCGACCGCCCCCTATGACAATTGCCGGCTTTTCTCGAAAGCCCCGGTCAGACTCAGCGTCAACTTGCGGTGGGCTGAGGTCATGGCCAGCGACTCCAGTTCAGTGGCTGTGGCCCAGAGCCAGGTTCCCTGGGTCCAGTCGGGTGAGGGCAGGAAGCAGGCGCACCGAACCCGTTGGGTCATTCGGTATCGGGTGATGTGATGGCGCAGGTCGGGGAGTGAAGACCAATGGTTCGGTGGAATACCCAATTGCTCGCTCAGCACTGCCTCTGGCGAGTCCGAAGACCCTGTCTCCCAGTTGGGGAATTCCCAAAACCCCCGATTTACCTCCGTATTCTCGCGCAGTCTCAGGAGGTATCGCCCTTGATGCTCGATGATTCCGGTGGCAAAGAAACGCGCTGTGATCGGGACCCGTGGCGGCAGCTCCGGGAATCGTTCCACTTGGCCCCGACGGCGCGCCTCACAGGCATCGGCCAGGGGACAAACACCGCAGGCCGGCTGCGCTCCCGGGGTGCAGACCGTGGCGCCTAATTCCATGAGGGACTGGTTGACCCGCGCGCACCGCCGATCGCCCAGCCGCTCGGCGGAATGGGCCGCTTGGACTAGCGCGGCCGCCAGTTCCCATAACCGATGGTTCAGAGGCCGAGCCTTGGGATCACCCTCGAGAGCGAAGAAGCGAGTGAGTACCCGGATCACGTTCCCATCCAGGATGGGCTCGGGTTGATCCAGCGCGATGGATGCGATGGCTCCAGCCGTGTAGCGCCCGATTCCCGGTAAAGACAGAATCGTGGCAGGATCATCAGGAAACACCCCGTTGTGTTCCTCCAAGATTTGGCAAGCCGCGCGCTGGAGATTGCGGGCACGGGAGTAATATCCAAGACCCTCCCAAAGTTTCAGAACCAGCTCTGGCGGCGCTTCGGCGAGTTCGCGGATTCCCGGCAGATGATCCATCCAGCGGCCCCAATAGGGGATCACCGTTTGCACCTGCGTCTGCTGCAGCATCACTTCAGAGATCCACACCGCGTAAGGATCTTGCGTCTTGCGCCAGGGAAGATCTCGGGCCTTCCGATCAAACCAGCGGGTCAATCGCTCTGCGATCCCCGCCAGGGCTGTCTTGGGATCTTGCCCCGTGTTTCCAAATTTCAATATCCCTTCCAAACCCATGGGACGGAAGCTGACGTGCCGATCGGCCTAGGGCCAGTTCTGACTGGACATCCCGCCCAATCTGGGGCCCACGGTGTTGGGTGACCAGTCACACCGCGACTCTGACAACCGATCAGGCCACCCGACTCGAAACGCTTGTGCAATCCGGTGGCTACCAACTCAAGGAGGTGCCTTATGCCCGCATTAGTGGCGCCAAAAAAGATCTCAATGTGACTCTCTACCTCAGTGGAAAACTGGTGGTACAAGGGAAGGGGACCCGCGACTTCGTTGAGTTCGTGCTTGAACCGGAAATTCTGGGTGCCGCCACCCTGGGCTACGAAACCACGCTGGATCCAAGCCTCCTGGAAGCCCGTATCGGCGTGGACGAATCCGGCAAGGGAGACTTCTTTGGACCGCTTTGTGTTGCCGCTGTCTATGTCAACAAATGGGTGCTGGAGGCTTGGAAGACGGTGGGTATCCGTGATTCCAAGTCGGTCGGCAGCGATGCACAGATCCATCATCTCAATCGAACCATTCGCGATACTCCAGGCTGTCAGGTAAGCGTCATCGCCATCGGCAACGAGGCTTACAATCGCCTCCACGCCCGCCACGGGTCAGTCAATACCGTGCTCGCCTGGGGGCATGCTCGTGCCATTGAAAACCTTCTGGAACGGGGAGATCTGCTCAACCCGCCGCCAGTCCGCGCCATCAGCGATCAGTTCGCCTCCAGCAAATCCACGGTAGAACGAGCCTTGATGACCCTTGGAAAAGGCATCGAATTGGTGCAACGCCATCGGGCCGAAGAAGACATGGCCGTCGCGGCAGCCTCCATCGTGGCTCGCAACGAGTACCTTCAGCGCATGAAGAACCTCGAAAAAGAGTACGCCCTGCCCCTGCCTCGCGGCGCATCAGCAGCCGTTGAAGACGCTGCCCGCAACCTCGTGGAGCGCCACGGACCAGAAGTTTTGCCCAAGGTTTGCAAAATGCATTTTCGAACCCGATATCGAGTGCTTGGAGAGCCTGAGCCGCCCAAAAACCCCTGGAAAAAGCCCACAAAACCCGGCCTCAAAGAACCATGAAGGCCTCCAATTCTTGAGATCCATTTGCGCTCCTTCCGAAAAAACTTTCAGAAAAGTATTGAAGGTCACACCAGAAAGAATACGCTCTGCGCTCCCGTTTAACACTTCCCAGTGAAAAACGAAACTGCTTCGCCGAAAACCGAGTTGCCCGACGCAACAGGGAGTGATGGCGAGGCACACGAGGGTTAGCGCCCCGTGCAACGATTATTTTGCAGTGAAAACGTTTAGACCGCTTACGCCGTCCACACGGTATCTGACCGTGCAGGACTATTCGGACATCACGAAAGTGGGTCCGGAAAAGTCCTTGGTTTACACCAGGAAAAAGACAGGAGGCCGCAATAACTACGGCCGGGTGACCGTTCGTGCTCGTGGCGGTGGCCACAAGCAGAAGGTCCGCACCGTGGACTTCCGCCGAAACAAGATCGGCATGGAGGCCAAGGTGATCGCCGTCGAATACGATCCGATCCGTAGTGCTCGTCTGGCTCTTCTGGAGTACGCAGACAAGGAACGTCGTTACATTGTTTGCCCCGATGGTCTGACCGTGGGTGCCACTGTGATGAGCGGACCTTCGGCTCCTCCGAGCGTTGGTAACGCGCTTCCGCTTTCCAAGATTCCCGTCGGCATCGCCATCCACAACCTGGAAATCGTTCCGGGCAAGGGTGGTCAGCTGGTCCGCTCGGCGGGTTCTTCGGCGACTCTGATGTCCCGTGATGCTGGCTACGCTCAGCTGCGTCTGCCCTCCGGTGAAATCCGCAAGTTCCACGAAGACTGCATGGTCACCGTGGGTGCCGTCGGTAACGCCCAGTTCGAGAACGTGGTTCTTGGTAAGGCGGGCCGAGCGATCCACCGCGGTATTCGTCCGCTGACCCGCGGTATGGCTCGCAACCCGGTCGACCATCCGAACGGTGGCGGTCAAGGCAAGTCCAAGGGCGGTGGTGGTCGTCAGCACTTGGCCTCTCCTTGGGGTGTGCTGTCCAAGGGCTTCCGCACTCGCAAGAAGTTCAAACTCTCCAACCGGTTCATCGTTGTTCGCCGCGATGGCCGTCCAATGAAGCAAAAGTAAGCTGATATGGCTCGTTCCCTCAAAAAAGGTCCGTTCATTGACGGTCATCTGCTCTCGAAGGTCGAAAAGGCCCAGGCAGCGAAGTCCAAGACTCCGATCAAGACTTGGTCGCGCCGCTCCACCATCACCCCCGATTTCGTGGGATTGACGGTGAGCGTCCACAATGGCCGCGCGTTCAGCCCGGTCTTCGTCACAGAGAACATGGTCGGGCACAAACTCGGTGAGTTTGCCTTTACCCGCACGTTCAAGAAACACGGCGCTCACACCGCCAAGGCCGAAGCCAAATAGTCTAAGGTCTAGCAGTAAGGAACCGACGTCATGGAAGTTCAGGCCATACTCAAGAATTTCAGAATGTCTCCGCAGAAGGTCCGGGAAGTCGTACGACAGGTCCAGGGTCTTCGCGCGGTGGACGCGCTCGCGGTGCTCAAGGTGGTGCCCCGCAAGTCTGCACGGGCGGTCGCCAAGACCCTCGCGTCAGCCATTGCGAATGCAGAAAACAATCATGGTTTGAAGGCGGAATCGCTCATCGTGCATCGGGCCTATGCCCAGACTGCCGGAAGCATCAAGCGCTTCATTCCCAAGGCTCGCGGTTCGGCTGGTCCGATCCTCAAGCGGAGCAGCCACATCAAGATCATTCTCACGGACAACCAATAACATGGGCCAAAAAACCAATCCGATCGGTCTGCGGATCCCCGTAAACCGCGAGTGGCGCTCCAAGTGGTACGCCAACAAGAGAGACTTTGGTGCCTTGCTGGTGGAAGACATCGCCATCCGCACCGTTCTCAAAAAGAAGCTGGGATCTGCTGCGATTCCCAAGATTCACATTGAGCGCGCTGCCAACCGCTGCCGCGTCACGATTTTCACCGCTCGTCCTGGTGTCGTCATCGGCCGCAAGGGCTCCGAGATCGACAAGCTCAAGGAGGAGCTCTCCAAATTGACCGGCAAGGATGTCTACGTCGACATTCAAGAGGTCAAGAACGAGAAGGCTGATGCCCAGTTGGTCGCCGAAAACATCGCCGTCCAGTTGGAGCGCCGGATCGGATTCCGTCGCGCCATGAAAAAGGCCATTCAGGAAGCCCGCATGATGGAAGGTGTCGAAGGCATCAAAATTCGCTGCGCTGGTCGTCTTGGTGGGGCTGAAATCGCCCGAGTGGAAGTCCAACATGAAGGTCGGGTTCCGCTGCACACACTCCGCGCCAACATTGACTACGGGTTCGCCGAGGCGAACACCATGTATGGCAAGCTCGGGGTCAAGTGCTGGATCTGCAAAGGTGAAATAAAGAAGGCGGATGTCCGCAAGCCCGAGGAGAAGCGTCCTGAGGCTGTTCTGGTCAAATAATTAACCATTTTCTAGGAGACCGTTTATGGCATTGATGCCGGCAAGGGTAAAATATCGCAAGATGCAGCGCGGAAGCCGCACAGGCTTGGCTTCCCGTGGCAACACCGTGGCTTTCGGTGAGTATGGACTCCAGTCGCTTGAACGCTGCTGGATGGACACCAAGCAAATCGAAGCAGCACGCGTTGCGATCACCCGCTACATGAAGCGTCGCGGTAAGGTTTGGATCCGTATCTTCCCTGACAAGTCGTTCACCAAGAAGCCTCTCGAGGTTCGAATGGGTACGGGTAAGGGTGGTGTCGAGTCCTGGGTGGCTGTCATCCGACCTGCCAGCGTTTTGTTCGAAGTCGACGGTGTTCCTGAGGCGATTGCCCGGGAAGCCATGCGCTTGGCCTCCACCAAGTTGCCGATTTCCACCAAGTTCATTTCACGTCACAAGATGGGTTGAGGGACGATCATGGCTAAAAGCAATTTTAAAGATCTGACGGCGGCGGAACTCGCTGCCAAATGCCGGGATCTCCGGCAGGAGTTGTTCAACCTCCGTCTCCAGCAGGCAACTGCCCGCTTGGAAAAGCCTCACCGTATCCGCGAGATCCGCCGCGAAGTCGCGCGTGGTGAGACGCAGTTGACCCAAATTTTGAAGAAATCTTGACCCGTATGTCACAGACATCCACAGAACGCGGACACCGGAAGGAGCGCATCGGCGAAGTTGTCTCCAACAAAATGGAGAAGACAATTGTCGTAAAGGTGGAGCGCCGCTATCGCCACCCCCAGTACCGCAAGGTGGTCACGAGCTTCAAGAAGCTTTATGCCCATGATGAGACAAAGCTCGCCCAGGTGGGTGACTTGGTCCGCATCCAAGAAACCCGCCCGCTTTCCAAGCTCAAGGCTTGGCGGTTGGTGGACGTCCTGAACCCGGATGGTTCCGTCAAAAGCCAGTCTGAAGGTTCAGTCAAAAACTGAGCAGAGGTAATTTCAATGATCCAAATTCGTTCCAGTCTGGATGTCGCAGACAACACCGGTGCCAAGGTGGCTTGGGCCATCGGTGTGCTCGGCAGCAATCAGCCCTACGCCCACGTGGGCGACGTGATCAAGGTCCACATCAAGGAGGCTGCTCCGGATGGGACCGTCAAAAAGGGCGAGGTTCAGAACGCTGTCATCGTTCGCACCCGTCATCCGGTGCGCCGGAGCGACGGTTCATATGTCCGCTTTGACCGCAATGCAGTTGTGATCATCGACAAGGAAAACAACCCTCGCGGAACCCGTATTTTCGGCCCTGTGGCGCGTGAGCTTCGTGAGAAGAAGTTCATGAAAATCATTTCGCTCGCCCCGGAAGTGATCTGATTCATTGATCTGATTCAAAGAGGAATAGACATGGCATCCAAATTTCATGTGAAAAAAGGTGACGAAGTTGTCGTCATCACCGGATCGGCCAAGGGCCGCCGCGGCAAGGTCGCCGAAGTAATGACTTCACGGCAGGCTGTGATATTGGAAGGCACCGACGAACGCTCCAAGGAGCAGGACGATCGCCGCCGTCTGGTCAAGCCCATGCTGCACTACGTCAAGAAGAACCAAGAGAACCCGAGCGGCGCGCTGCTTTGGTTGGAGTCGCCGATTCACGTATCCAACGTGATGAAGGCCGACAAGTACGACGCCCGCAAGTCGAGCAAGCGCTGAGACCCATGAAACCCCGTCTTTACACGAAGTATATCGAAGAAGTTGTCCCCGCTCTGACTCAGAAGCGTGGTTACACAAACGTCCATCAGGTCCCTCGCATCGAAAAGATCGTAGTGAACATGGGCGTCAGCGCTTCCCTTGAGAAGGGCGCCCTTGAGGACGCTGTCAAGGAGATGCAGATGATCACCGGCCGCAAGGCGGTCGTGAACATCGCTCGCAAGAGCATCGCTAATTTCAAACTCCGCAAGGGCCAGTCGGTTGGCTGCAAGGTCACCCTGCGCCGTGAGGTGATGTATGAGTTCTTTGACAGGCTTGTCTCGGCTGCTCTTCCCCGGATCCGCGATTTCCGCGGAGTCGGCTCCAAGCAGTTCGACGGTCGTGGAACCTACTCCCTCGGTGTTCCCGATCAGACGATCTTCCCGGAAATTGAACTGGACAAGATCAAGAGACAGCAGGGCATGGACATCACCATCGTGACCTCCGCTCCGACGAACGAGGAGGCCTACGACCTCCTGAAGATGATGGGAATGCCGTTTTCAAAATAAACAATCTATTCTATGGCCAAGAAATCCTGGCTTGCCCGGAACAAGAAGAAGTTGGAGACCGTCAAGAAGTATGCCGCTCTCCGCGCTGAACTGAAGGCGAAGGGCGACTACGCCGGTCTGTCCAGCCTACCCAAGAACGCGAGCCCTGTTCGCGTCGTGAACCGTTGCCTCGTGAGCGGTCGCCGTCACGGATTCATCCGTAAGTACGGTGTCTCCCGTCTCTCCTTCCGTGAGGCGGCGCTTCAGGGGTTGATCCCGGGCGTCACCAAGGCCAGCTGGTAATTCGAGCCATAACTACATCCATGAACGCTGATCCAGTTTCTGACCTGCTCACGCGCATTCGCAATGCGGGTATGGCGCTCCACCCATCTGTTTCCCTGCCTCACTCCCTTTACAAGGAGGCGATTGCTAGGGTTCTGAAGAGCGAAGGTTACATTTCCGACATCGCCGTCGAGGGCGATAAGCTCAAAACCCTGAAGCTTGGTCTTAAGTATCAGGGTCGCAAGGCGGTTATTCAGGGCCTCAAGCAGGTGAGCACCCCAGGACTGCGTCGCTACGTCGCCGGTTCCGAGGCACCCCGTGTCTTGGGTGGGCTGGGTGTGGCCATTCTTTCAACTCCTCAGGGAGTGATGACCGGTTCCCAGGCTCGTCGCCAGAATGTTGGCGGTGAGATTGTTTGTTACGTCTGGTAAAGCATTTTGTTATGTCACGTATTGGAAAAAGCCCGGTACCCATTCCGGCCAAGGTTAAGGTCTCCGTCAGCGGGGACCGAGTGACAGTGGAAGGCCCCAAGGGAAATCTGGGTCTCTCTCTGCCGCGATTCACGAACGCCAAGGTGGACGGAACCAGCGTTTGCTTGGGACGCACCGCCGAGACGGCTGAAGCCAAAGCAATGCACGGCTTGGCTCGCGCCCTCGTCAATAACATGGTCAAGGGAGTCTCCGAGGGATTTCAGAAGAAGCTCGAAATCCAAGGGGTTGGTTTCAAAGCGGTCCTCCAAGGGTCGGTGGTGAATCTGGCTTTGGGTTACAGTCACCCGATCAACTATCCGGTTCCTGCTGGGATCAAGGTGGTTGTTGAGGAGGGCACCAAGCTGACAATCGATGGCGCTGACAAGGAGCTCGTGGGCCGCGTTGCCTCTGAGATTCGCAGCTATTATCCGCCGGAGCCTTACAAGGGCAAGGGTGTTCGCTATGCCGGCGAGAAGGTCATCCGCAAGGAAGGCAAGACTGTCCAGTAATTCGGTTTGTCGTTAATTTTGCTAGAATGAGAACAGAGTACAAACATCGGTTGGCCCAACTGCGCCACTGGCGGGTCAGAAAGACCGTTACGGGTACCGCAGCCCGCCCCCGCATGAGCGTCAAGTTCACCGGGCAGCATATTTACGTGCAATTCATCGATGATGTCGTTGGCAAGACTCTGGTTGCTGTTGGCACCCGTGACAAAGCCGCACCGACCGAGGTGAAGGGTGCTAACGCCGCTAACGCGGTCTTGACCGGCAAGCGCGCTGCCGCTGCCGCCAAGGACAAGGGCATTGAATCCGTGGTCTTTGATCGCGGAGCCTCTCGCTATCATGGCAAGGTGAAAGCCTTGGCCGATGCCGCTCGCGAGTCGGGTCTCAAATTTTGAACTGAAGGAATCCTGTGGCAGACCAAAAAGACATTTCAGCAGCCCCGGCTGCTCCCGCCGGCCCAGCGTCAGGTGGTACTCAGTCGTTCGGCGGTGACCGGTCCTCCCGTGGTTACTCCGACGGCGGACGCGGACGTGGTCCTCGCAGGTCCTCTAGGGACCAGCGTGACAACGATGAGCCCAAGGACGGCCTAATCGAGAAGGTGATTCACATCAACCGCTCGTCCAAGGTAGTCAAGGGCGGCCGCCGATTCTCTTTCAGCGCCCTCATTGTGATGGGCGACAAGCAAGGTCGTGTCGGAATGGGTATGGGCAAGGGAGCCGAAGTCAGCGAGGCGATCAAGAAGGGCGGCGAAAACGCTCGTTCCCGTGTCGCCGCGGTGTCTCTTTCGGCCAGCACGATTCCCCACGAAGTCTATTCTGAATTCGGTGGAGCCAAGGTCCTATTGCGTCCGGCCAGCCCCGGCACCGGTTTGATCTGCGGCAAGACAGTCCGAGCGGTTGTTGAGTCTGCGGGCGTCAAAGACGTCCTCTCCAAATCGCTCGGTTCCAAGAATTCCTCCAACGTGGCCAAGGCCACTCTGAATGCACTGCTGAGCCTCCGTACTCGGGAGCAGATCCTGAAGGCGCGTGGTTTGGAAAACCGCCTCACTGCGACCAAGACTGCCTGATTTTTATGAGACTTCACGATCTTAAACCCCGTCCGGGATCCAAGCACCGCAAGAAGCGTCTGGGTCAGGGCGAATCCAGCGGCCGAGGCAAGACCTCGGGTCGTGGCGGCAAGGGTCAGAGCGCGCGTTCTGGTAGCTCCATCCGCATTGGTTTCGAAGGCGGACAGATGCCGCTGATTCGTCGCATCCCAAAGCGTGGATTCAACAACAAACGCTTCAAGGTGGTTGTACTGCCCGTCAACCTCTCGGACTTGAACGTTTTTGAAGCGGGTTCCGTGGTGGACCTGGCCGCTTTGCAGCAGGCTGGTTTGACCAACGGTACTTACGATAGCGTCAAGGTTCTCGGCCGCGGCGAGTTGACTCAGAAGTTGACAGTTCGCGCCAACGCCTTCAGCGAGACTGCCCGCGCTGCCATCGAGAAGCTGGGTGGAACAGCCGAGGTTGTCTCCTAAAGCCACTGCATCACCGCAGTGAAATTTTAATCAAACGCTGTCAATGATTGGCCAACTGTTCAACACCCTCGCGAATTGCCTGAAGATTCCTGAACTTCGTTCCCGGATCATCTTCACTGCTGTGGTTCTGGCTGTGGCTCGTGTCATTGCTTTGACACCGGTTCCTGGCCTGGATGGGTCCAAGTTGGCGGCGTATTTCGCGGAATCGGCCAAGGCTTCTGGTGGAGGGGTGTTTGGCTTGTATGCCATGTTCACGGGGGGCGCACTCGAGCAGTGTGCCGTCGGTGCTCTGGGCATCATGCCCTACATCAGTGCCACCATTTTCATCCAATTGCTGACCGCAGTGGTTGCTCCGCTGGGCAAATTGGCACGTGAAGAGGGCGGCAGGGCCAAGTTGGTGGCTTACGGTCGATATCTGACGGTCCTTCTGTGCTTGGGTCACGGTTTGATCGTGGCTCTGGGATGGGAGAATCCGGAGAAGGCATTCCAAGGGTTTTCTGGTTCCTTGGTGACCGCCGAGAACTTGTGGCTGTACCGGATCCAGACCGTGATGATTTTGACCTGTGGAACGCTCTTCCTGATGTGGTTGGGCGAGCAGATCACAGAGCGGGGTATTGGCAACGGTGTCTCTCTGTTGATCACCGTTGGTATCTTGTCTCGTCTCCCGATTGCTGGGAAGTCGTTGGTCGCGATGTTTCAGCAGGAAAACGCCAAGTTTTTGCAGTTGGTTTTGCTGGTCTTGGTCTTGGCAGTCGTAGTGGCCGGGGTAGTTTTGATCACTCAGGGACAGCGCAAAATTCCTGTTCAGTATGCTCAACGCGCCGTCGGCCGAAAGATCATGTCGGGTGGCACGTCGTTCATGCCCCTTCGAGTCAACTACGCCGGTGTTATGCCGGTGATTTTCGCCCAGGCCATATTGATGTTTCCGGGGATGATCTTTGAAAAATTGGCCGCCATTCTGCCGGCCGGCTTCGGGAAACAGGTGTCCATCTACATCGCCAGCCACCTGGGGCGTCAGGGGTTCACCTACTTGTTCCTTTACGGTCTGATGATTTTGTTCTTCTCGTATTTCTGGGTCGCAACCCAGTTCAACGAGCTTCAGGTTGCCGACGATCTCAAGAAGCACGGTGGGTACATTCCGGGTGTTCGGCCGGGCACCGCAACGAGTGACTTTCTCCACAACACCATGAGCCGGATTACCTTGGCTGGCGCGGTGTTCCTGGTGGTTATCGCAATCATTCCGACGGTGATGAGTGCCTACCTCAAGATCGATCCTTTGGTGGCCCAGTTCTTCGGCGGCACTTCTCTGTTGATCACGGTCGGCGTCCTATTGGACACCATGCGGCAAATGGAGTCTTACCTTTTGATGAGGCACTATGACGGCTTCCTGAAGAAGGGTAAAGTCCGCGGCAGGGCCTGAATTTTTTGTTCTTTGTCAGTTTTTGGTTTCAGAATCAATTTGAATTGGTAGGGGAGGGTGGTAGGTCACCTGAATAGAGAGCGAAAGCGCTGAACTCATGGGTAGACCCATCATCAAGACTGCCGAAGAGATCCGGGCAATGAGGGCTGCGGGCCGCATCGCCAGCAAGGTCCTTCGTGGGGCGGCTATGATGGCGGCTCCGGGTTTGACGACCCGGGAACTCGATGGCGAAGTCGGGCGCTTGATAGCCTCCCATGGTTCAGTCAGCGCTTTCTTGGGGTACCGAGGTTTCCCAGGGCAGTGTTGCCTCTCAGTGAATGAGGCAGTGATCCACGGCATCGGGGATGGACGGCGGTTGCAGTTCGGAGACTTGCTCAAGATTGATGTTGGGGTGCGTCATCAGGGTTTCATCGGCGACGTTGCGATGACCCTGATAGTCGGTGGTGGGTCGCCGAAGTTCCAGAAGTTGCTGGATACCACTGTCCAGTCCTTGTATGAAGGGATTTCCGCTGCGCAATCCGGCGCTCGGGTGTCCGACATCGGTCGAGCAGTAGAGCGGTGTGTAGTCAGTTCAGGTTATGGGGTGGTCCGCGAGTTCTGCGGTCACGGAGTGGGTCGGAACGTTCATGAGGAACCACAAGTTCCCAATTACGTCGATCCGAAGTCCGTAACTCGACTTCGGAGTGGGATGACCATCGCCATCGAACCTATGGTGACTTTGGGCAAATCGGCGGTGGAGATATTGGATGACGGTTGGACAGTTGTAACACGGGATCGGCAGGTTTCTGCCCATTTCGAACATACGGTGCTTATCACCGATTCTGGGCCGGAAATTTTGACACGAGACGAAGAGAGTCACTTGTATTGACGGGTTTAAGATTTCGAAAATGAAAGTCAGAGCTTCAGTTAAGAAACTTTGCGAGAACTGCAAAATGGTCAAACGCAAGGGCGTGATCCGTGTGATCTGCTCCAATGCGCGCCACAAGCAGCGGCAAGGCTGATCATAGGAAACGTTTTATGCCACGAATCTTGGGAGTTGATATTCCTGCGGACAAGCGAATCGATATCGCACTCCGCTACATCTACGGAATCGGTCCGGTCAATGCGCTCGAAATTTTGGAGCGGGCCAACATCGATCCGTCTCTTCGCGCCAAGTCCCTGAATGAGGGACAGCTGTCTTTGATCGTGAATGCGATCCAAGAGGGCAAGTATGTGACTGAGGGTGATCTTCGTCGTGAATTGGGCATGAACCTGAAGCGACTTCAGGCCATCAAGTCCTACCGCGGTCAGCGCCACAGCCGAAGCCTGCCCGTCCGCGGTCAGCGCACACAGACCAATTCCCGAACCCGCAAGGGTCCCCGCAAGACGGTGGGTGTTCAGAGAACCCCGACCGCCAAGACTTAATTTCATCGTTTAACTGATTATGGCAGAAGAGACAAAGGCGAAGAAGGCCCCCAAGGCCGAGGCCGGTGAGGCTACCGCCGAACAGGCCGCTCCTAAAGCAGCTCCCAAGACCAAGAAGGCAGCAGCTGAAGCGCAGGGTGTCGCTCCGGCAGCCGCGGCCGCTCCGGCTCCGTTGGCAGCTGCCGCAGCACCGACAGCCGCTGACCTGCTCGGTGATGATCCTAATGCCAAGAAGATCATCCGAGCAAAGGGTGCCAAAAACATCACACTGGGCGTGGCTCATGTGAAGGCGACCTTCAACAACACCCAAGTGACCATCACCGATATGCAGGGAAACCTCATCGGCTGGAGCACCGCTGGACGAGTGGGTTTCAAGGGGTCTCGCAAGAGCACCGCCTTCGCTGCACAGCAGGCCGCTCAGGACGCTGCCCGTCAGGCAATGTCCCACGGAATGCGTGAAGTTGAGGTCCGTGTCAGTGGTCCCGGTTCCGGTCGTGAGTCTGCGATTCGGGCGCTGCAGGCCATCGGTCTGGAAATCACCGTCATCAAGGACGTGACTCCGGTTCCGCACAACGGGTGCCGTCCTCGCAAGAAGCGCCGCGTGTAATTCAATTTTAAACTATCTTCGACAATGGCTCGTTACACTGGTCCTCGCGTTCGCATCAGCCGCCGGCTGGGAACACCGATTTTCGGCACCTCCAAGTATTTGGAGCGCCGTCCTTATCCTCCTGGCGCCCATGGCCCGAAGTCTCGTCGTAAGTACAGCGACTACGCTATCGGTTTGATGGAGAAGCAGAAACTTCGCTTCTTCTACGGGCTCCAAGAGAAGCAATTTCGTAATGTCTACGAGCGGGCGCTCCGCATGCGCGGTGTGACCGGCGAGAAGATGTTGCAGATCCTTGAGACTCGTCTGGACAATCTGGTCTACCACGCCGGGTTCGCGTTGACTCGTCCGGCTGCCCGCCAGTTGGTGGGTCACGGACACGTCCGGGTGAATGGCCGCAAGGTCAGTATTCCCAGTTACGCTGTGAAGGTGAACGACCTGATCCAGGTCAAGGATCACGCCACCTCCAAGACGATCGTCCAGAAGAATGTCGAGGGTTCCACCAGCCGTGTGGTTCCTGATTGGGTTCGCTTGGATCGTGAAGCTCTTTCGGCTGCTCTCCTCCGGATACCGTCCCGCGATGAGATCAACCCGATTGCCAACGAGCAAGCAGTCGTCGAATTTTATTCCCGCTAAACGGACCGGTCGCCGTACCGACCAAAAAAGCAATTACACGGGATCACATTCCTTCGCGGGAGTCATCGGGAGTGAGATTCAGATTAAAATTGCACCTATAAATTATGCCTGTTCGCTTAGGACGCTTCGAAATGCCGAAGCGGTTGTCCAAAGAGGAGACAACCGCCACGGATGTCTATGCCAAATTCATTGCCGAGCCGTTTGAGACCGGTTACGGACACACCATCGGCAACTCGATCCGACGTGTTTTGTTGTCCTCTCTAGAGGGGGCGGCCATCACTTCTGTAAAGATTGATGGTGCGATGCATGAGTTCACCACTGTCGATGGCGCCGTTGAGGATGTCACCGACATCGTGCTGAACCTCAAGCAGGTGAAGTTTATTTCGCATTCTCGTGAGCCGCAGTTGCTGCTGCTTTCGGTGAATCGTGAGGGAGCGGTGACCGCTGCGGACATCGAGCTCAACCAGAACATCGAGATCGTCAATCCGAATCAGCTCATCTGCACGCTGGATCGCAAGAAGAAGCTGGAGATGGAGCTGGAGGTTCGCGTCGGACGTGGCTTTTGCCCCGGAGACGAGAATAAGAAGCTGGACCAGCCAATCGGCGTTATCGCTATTGATTCGCTGTTCTCTCCGGTGACTCGGGTTCGTTATGCCGTAGAGGCAGCACGCGTTGGTCAGCGTACCGACTACGACAAGCTAATCATCGAGATCTGGACCGACGGTCGGATTTCGCCGGATGACGCTTTGACTCAGGCTTCGGCAATCCTCCAGCACCATCTGGATGTGTTCGTCGGCTATGACAAGAATGCCGTGGAGTTCGAGATCGAGGTAAAGCCGCAAGATGACGAGAAGGCCAAGCTCAAGAAGCTGCTCAACATGAGCGTCAATGAGATCGAGCTGAGCGTTCGTGCAGCCAATTGCCTCAACAATGCCAACATCACTACGGTGGGTCAGTTGGCGATGAAGTCCGAGCAAGAGATGCTCAAGTATCGGAACTTCGGCAAGAAGTCTTTGAACGAGATCAAGGAGAAGCTGACTGGCTTGAACCTGACTCTCGGAATGAATATTGATCCGGCTCTATTGGAGATGCCGGTGGAAAACAAAAATCCTTAACCTGACTGAATTATGCGCCACCTTAAGCGCAACAAGAAACTGGGTCGCAAAGGCGACCACCGAAATGCCATGCTGGCCAACTTGGTGAGTTCGCTCATCAAGCACAAGCGCGTCACCACCACCTTGGCCAAGGCAAAGGCGGCCCGTCCGGTCGCCGAGAAACTTTTGACTTTGGGCAAACTCGCCAACGAGGCTCTCGCCACCGCGATTTCCACCTCCGACGCCGCGGGCAAGGCCAAGGCGACCGCTGCCAATGTCCACAATCGCCGTCTGGTGGCCGCTCGTCTGCGTCAGCAGGCTCGCAGCCATTTCAAGGGCACCCCGTCCGCCAAGGGTAAAGAACTCCGTGAGGCCTGGAAGCAGGATCACGACGTGGTTCACATCCTGTGCGACACCATTGCTCCGGCTTTCAAGAGCCGCAACGGGGGCTATACCCGGATACTTCGATTGGGTCAGCGTCAGGGTGACGCTGGTCAGTTGGCTATCTTGGAGTGGGTCGATTTCAATGCAGTGGCAGAGACCGCTGCCCCTGCCCCCACGGCCTAAGCTCCCACGGCTTAACTCAGCTCGAAAGGGTTGGAGATTTTAGAATTTATTCCGAGGTCTCAAAAAACAGGGCCGCCCCGCAAAGGGCGGCTTTTTTGTGCCCGCCACAGCTCATTCTACGGTTTCAAACTGAATGGGTATATCGTGCAAGGCGATTGCCGAGATGGTTTAGTGACCGATGCAGGAGTTTTAGGCTGTCGGTGAGTCGATAGCGGTGGACCGAGACTCGCCTGAGTTATTGATTCGGTTGCGTAGGAATGCCTCGCGAGAGTTTCGATGCTGATGAGGGCTGCGGATGACGGGCCTGACGGGTTTGGGATTCGCAATGAACAGGATAATTCCGGTGCTTGTGACTCAACGGTTGAGAGATTCGGAAATCCGATCTGGCCAGGAAATCCCTCGGGTTTCAGAACCTGACAGGGTTGGCGGTAGCCCTAGGGCGCTGTTCCAGCCTCCCCATGCCCAGGAAGATGGCGGACTGGATTGCAAATCGTCAACGGAGTGACGACGAACCGAGGTGGATTGCCGACGAAGGAGGAGTGGTCGGGACGACAGGATTTGAACCTGCGACGTCTTGGTCCCAAACCAAGTGCTCTACCGGGCTGAGCTACGTCCCGAACCGAGATGAAAGAGTCGCTTTGGATTTCGCTTGAGGCAATGCTTTTCGGTTCAAAGGTCCTGGTCCAACAGGGCCATGCTGCTGAGTCATCCATGAAACTCCTCGTCTTTGCACATGTGCCGCCGCCTCACCATGGGCAAAGCCAGATGGTGAAGTTGATGGTCGACGGTTTTCGAGCCCAGCCCGATCTAGGGATCGAGGTGCTCCACGTCGACGCCCGTCTCTCGTCTGGTATGGCCGATGTGGGATCGGTCCGAGGAGGCAAGGTTCAAGCCCTTCTACGCTACTGCAGGCAGGCGATTGCGTTGTCGCGAAAGCATGGATGCCGAACGCTGTATTACATTCCGTCCCCACCGAAGCGGTCCTCATTGTACCGCGATTTTCTGGTGATGGTTTTGATACGGTGGCGATTTGAGCGGGTGATTTTGCATTGGCACGCGGTCGGGCTGGGGGCCTGGCTCGAAAGTGAATCCTGGTTTTGGGAACGGTGGTTGGCTCGGCTTTGTTTGGGGCGGGTGCGGCAAGCCATCGTGTTGGCTGCAAGCAACCGGGCCGATGCCGAGATCCTCCGTCCGCGATCCGTGGCGGTGGTGAGCAATGGGATCCCAGATCCTTGCCCGGATTTTGCCGAGACCCTGGAGGCGCGTCGTGCTGGCGGAGCGGTCCGATTGGAAACGCAGGTTCTGTTCATGGCGCATTGCACGCGCGACAAAGGCCTTTTTGGGGCAGTCGAGGCGGTGGTGATGGCCAATCGGATGGGTGACTCGGGGCGTCGATTCCGACTCACCGTTGCCGGGAGTTTTCTCTCGGAGTCCGAAGAGGCTGAGTTTCGGGACCGTATCGGTCGCTCGGATGCAGCCGGATGCGTGGAGATCAAAGGTTTTGTCTCGGGGTCGGAGAAGGATCTCTTGTTTCAGCAGGCGGACGTGTTCCTGTTTCCCACCTATTTCGCCAATGAGGGGCAACCGTTGAACCTGATCGAGGCATTGGCCTACGGGTTGCCGTGCGTCACGACCCGGTGGCGTTCCATCCCGGAATATTTCCCAGCAGACTATCCTGGCCTGTGCATTCCGAGGGATGTTCCGGCTTTGGCTCGCGCCCTGCACTCGGTCGTGGAGCGTGTGGATGGCAGAAGTCTTCGCCATGAATACGAGCAGCGCTTTGCGGTCGGTTCTCACTTGAGTGCTCTGGCCGCAGCCATTCGGGTAGGCTCTCTGGAATGAGCGGGGACCTGGGGCGGATTTGTGCCGCGATATCGAGTGGAACCTTCCCTGGGGGTATGGCCCGTCGCGGCTGGGTGACCTCGTGAGATGCTTTGGACGGCCTGTTTACCGCGCTCAGAACTCAAGAAAACGGCGCCGACTCCCCCAGGGGGAGCGGCGCCGTTCGAGGTTGTGGGTAGTGACTTACTTCGCGGCGGCGTACAACGCTCCAACCTTGTTCCAGTCGATCACGTTCCATAGGGCCTTGAGATAGGCCGCACGCAGGTTCTGATACTTCAAGTAGTAGGCGTGCTCCCAGACATCGATACCCAGAACGGGTTTGCCTTCGCACCCGGCGATGGCTTTGCCCATGAGCGGATTGTCTTGGTTGGCCGTTGAGGCGATTTCCAACTTGCCGCCATTGACCACCAGCCAAGCCCAACCTGAACCGAAGCGGCCAATGCCGGCGGCCTCGAACTTGGCTTGGAATTCCGCGAAGGATCCGAATGCAGCGTCGATGGCGGTGGCGAGATCGCCGGACGGCGTGCCGCCCGCTCCGGGGCCCATGAGGTTCCAGAAGAAGGTGTGGTTCCAGTGGCCGCCGCCATTGTTGCGGACCGGGTTTCGGATGGCGTCAGGGACACCGGCCAGATCGCCGATCAAGGCCTCCAGCGACAGGGCCTCGACCGGAGTGCCGGCGATCGCCTTATTGAGGTTGTCCACGTAGGCCTTGTGGTGACGTCCGTGGTGGATCTCCATGGTGAGCGCGTCGATGTGGGGTTCGAGCGCGTCCTTGGGGTAGGGGAGGGGGGCAAGTTCGTGGGCCATAAATGAGATTCGATTTACCGGACTTGCAGTGTTGCTCGCCGGCGGGATCAGGACGGTAGCAAGCTTCGATCAGGGCGCAAGCAGCAGGGCGAAGGTTGCCTCCGATCTTGAAATTCTCTCGCCTGCTGTTCGAGCCGACCGATACGGTGGCTGCCTCAAAGAATCTGCACGCATGAGCAACCCCACTGGAGACATCGCACTGATCGGCCTGGCGGTCATGGGCCAGAACCTGATCCTCAATATGAACGACCACGGCTTCACCGTCGTGGCTTACAACCGGACGACCTCCAAGGTGGATGAATTCCTGGCCAGTGAGGCCAAGGGGACCCAGGTCCAGGGAGCCCATTCGATTGCCGAATTGGTGTCCAAGCTCAAGACGCCGCGCCGGATCATGATGCTGGTTAAGGCCGGACAAGCTGTGGACGACTTCATTGAGCAACTGATGCCGCACTTGTCTGCCGGGGACATCATCATTGATGGCGGCAACTCGCTCTATGGCGACACGGAGCGACGGGTGAAGTACTGCGAGTCCAAGGGGTTGCTCTTCATCGGAACCGGTGTCTCGGGTGGTGAAGAGGGCGCCCGACGTGGGCCCAGCATCATGCCCGGGGGATCGGCCAAGGCTTGGCCTGCCGTCAAGGACATCTTTCAGAGCGTGTCCGCGAAGGTGGATGGAGGCGCGCCCTGTTGTGATTGGGTCGGAGATGGTGGGTCGGGCCACTACGTGAAGATGGTCCACAATGGCATCGAGTACGGTGACATGCAGTTGATCTGCGAGGCCTACAATATCCTCAAGAACGGCCTGGGCCTGACCGCCGACGAGATGCACCAGGTCTTCGCCGACTGGAACCAGGGAGAGTTGGACAGCTTTCTCGTGGAAATCACCCGCGACATCCTGGCCTTCAAGGACGTCGATGGTGGGCCGTTGGTGGAAAAGATTCTCGATACCGCCGGTCAGAAGGGCACTGGCAAATGGACGGTCATCGATTCGGCCAATTTGGCCCAGCCCGTTACGTTGATCGCCGAGGCGGTTTTCAGCCGCTGTGTCAGCGCCATGAAGGACGAGCGAGTGAAGGCATCCCGCAAGCTCAAGGGACCGAAGCCGTTGCTGAGCGCCGCCAAGAATCCCAAGGCGCGGCAGGCTTTCATCGAAGACATCAAGAGCGCCCTCTATGCTTCCAAGATCGTCAGCTACGCTCAGGGTTACATGCTGATGCGTGCGGCGGCCGCGGAATACGGATGGAAGCTCAACTACGGTGGCATCGCCCTGATGTGGCGGGGTGGTTGCATCATCCGTTCCCGTTTCTTGGGCAAGATCAAGGAGGCCTACGACAAGAATCCGAAGCTGGCCAACCTGCTGCTCGACGATTATTTCCGGGCTGAGATCAAGAAGAGCCAGAAGGGTTGGCGCAACGTGGTGGCCTCGGCGGCCAAGAAGGGCATCCCGGTGCCGGCCTTCAGCACGGCGCTGGCCTTCTTCGACCAGTACCGTTCGGCCACCCTTCCGGCCAACCTGCTCCAGGCGCAGCGGGACTACTTCGGGGCCCACACCTACGAACGGGTGGACAAGCCTCGTGGGCAATTCTTCCACACCAATTGGACCGGGCGAGGGGGCAACGTCAGCTCCAGCACCTACAACGCCTGAGCTGCTGCAGGTAGCGGGTTATCTTTCGAACCTTGTGAGCAACGATTTTTCACCGGATGCCGAGCGAACTCTGAAGAAGTTCTTCGGCATCTTCATCGCCACGTTGTTCCTCTATGTGACGATCTACGGAGGTTGCGAGGCGTACCGGGTGCGCAACGGGGCCTGGCACCTGACCTTCGATAAGCAGCCGGACGGAACCCCGGTCCTCCGGATCGATCACCCGCGGCTGTTGACCGGTGGGCCGGTGTCGATCCGGTTTCCGGGCGAGAATGCGCCACGGGTGACCAATGGTCCGATCACCTACATCTACAGTCGTCCGGACACCAATTCGACTCCGTTTGGTCCGGTGTACTTCGTGGATACGACGCAATTGCCCGGAACGGTGGCGCTGGGAGCTTTTGGTCACGTGGTGGAGATGGTGCCGCGGACATTGTTCGTCGACTTCAGGGAGGTGGCGTGGGGCTCTGAGACCAACATGACCTTGCTGCCTGAGGGCAAGCCCTCACCGGAACGATTGAAGGTCAAGAACCAGCAGTGGAACGGCCGTTGAGCGTCGGTGGATGTTTGGGTGCGGATCCTTGAGCGATTGCTTCCAGACTTTCCAACCGATGCCCGGGCCGGCAGCGTTTGGAGATGTTCCCTGTTTTCCGTCCCCTGTGGCCCACCGCCACGCCATTTCTGGCATCGCTCCTCCTGATGGTGCTACCGGTTGCAGGAGCGGAGCCTGGATCCAGACCGATCTTCAATGGCCGGGATCTGCGCGGATGGGTCAATGTCAACTGCGCCCCGGAAACGTTCACCGTCCGGGAAGGCATGATCCACTGTGATGGCATTCCCACCGGAGCTCTGCGCACCGAGCGCCAGTATGAGAATTTCATCCTGGAGTTGGAGTGGCGGCACCTCAAGCCGGGCGGCAATGCGGGGGTCTTCATCTGGTCGGGTCCGATGCCGGCGCTGGGTCAACCGTTCCTGAGAGCCATTGAGGTTCAGGTCCTCGACCACGGGTATGGCAAATCGGACTGGTTCACTACTCATGGTGATATCTTCCCGATCCACGGATCGACCATGACGCCGTTTTCCCCCAGCCGCGGTGATCGCAGTTTTCCAAAAGAATCCCGGAGCCTGGGTGCTCCGGAGTGGAACCACTATCGGATCGTCGCCACCAATGGGGTCATCCGACTCTCCGTCAACGGCGTCGAGGTCTCCGGTGGTACCGGTTGCAATTGGCGGCGTGGGTACATCGCCCTGGAGTCGGAAGGAGGCATCGTGGACTGGCGCAACCTGCGTCTGCGGGAGTTGCCCTCCACCAAGGTTCCGCCTGGGCAGTCGGCACCCGATGCCCAACCGTGGAAGAGCCTCTATGACGGGCGGTCCTTGCGTGGGTGGCGAGTCCCTGCCGGGTCCGAGGTGTGGAAGGCCGGCGACTGGACCCTGAGGAGCCGAGCCGGGCTTGGAGGTGAGGCGTCGATCCTCTGGTCGGAGACCCAGTTCAATCGCGATGAAGTAATCTTTGACTGGCGCTGGGAGGGGAAGACTGCCGACCGGGTGCCTCCGCTGGTCTTCCGACCGATCCGCGGTGGGGCGATCATTCGCATCCCAGAGCTCACGGCGCTTCGAGGCGACGGATGGAATCGTCTCCGGGTTCGCCGCTCCGGCGGGGTACTGAAGGTTTTGGCCAATGACGCGGACGAGGTCTCGGTGGAGGTCCCGCGCGGCCGGTTGGAATTCGGGTTCTCACCCGCTCCGGTGCCGATTCAGATTTCGAGCGTCTTCTGCCGCTAAGCCGAACGATTCAGTTGGGAGGAACCTGATGGCGTGCCGGATTCTTTCGCACGACGCGGCAAGAGCGCGGAGCGGGCCATGATGAGACCCGTAACGAGCAAACAACGACGATCTTGCAGAAGAAGGCGCAGTCAGGACGACTGATTCTACTGAAACCGTTCCGGCGTGGCGGTCCGATGGTCCGGGGGGGGTGGCGAGAGTGACCATGGCAGTGTTACCGGAAACAAATCCTGCTAACGGCATCATCGAAACCCTGGGCCCCGGCGATGATCTTGATTTCCACTCGCATGAAGTAGATGGGCAGGTCCCGGCGGTCGAGCTTGGGAAAGCGGACCGCATCTTTCTGAGTGGTGACCAGCATGTCCGCCCGGCGCTTCTTGCCACGGTTCACGGCGTCCAGGACCTCCTGCTGGGTGAATCGGTGGTGGTCGGCGTAGCGGCGGGCCAAGACGATCTCGGCTCCGAGTTCCGAGAGTTTCGACTCGAAGCTCTCCGGTTGGGCGATTCCGCTAAGACTGGCCACCCGGCGACCTTGCAACAGTTCGAGGCCGCGGCGTTCGCCGGTGAAGACATCCTCGAAATACAGCGGGTGATGCACGCACTCGATGATCCCGGCGCGAGGGTTGAGTAGGGCGATGCGATCGCGCAGTGCGGCCGTCTTGCCGTCACTCTTGGTCAGGAAGATGACGCTGGCCCGGGCCAGGTGGGAGGGGGGTTCCCGCAGGGTTCCGCGCGGCAGCAGGTGCTCATTGCCGAAGGGTTGCTGGCAGTCGATCAAGACCACGTCGGTGCGGCGGCCGGCGAGTTTCCAGTATTGGAAGCCGTCGTCGAGCAGAAGGGTGTCGCAGCCGAAGTGTTCCACGGCATAGCGACCGGCTTTGACTCGGTCCTTGTCGACCAGCACCACCACATCCCGCAGATTCGAAGCCAGCATGTAGGGCTCATCGCCGGCCGTCTCGGAGTCGAGGAGTAGCGACTGGCCGTCGGAAACGATGCGGGGTGGTGTTGTGTCTTCTCGGAGCAGGATTTTGTCGAGCAGGCGCTCCGACACGGGCTTGGGCTTGGATCGGTATCCGCGGGATAGGATGGCCACCTTGCGACCGGCATCCTGGAGCGCACGGGCAAATTTCTCGACGACCGGAGTCTTTCCGGTGCCGCCCACTGTGAGATTTCCGACTGCGATGACCTGAACGCCCAGGGTTGAATCGCGCAGGATACGAATGCTGTAGAGCAGACGTCGCAGCTTCACGATGCCCGCGAAGACATGGGAAAGCCCCGCGAGCACGGCCCGGATCATCGAGGCCTTGCGCCCGGGTAGGTTCTCGAGGATCACCGCCAAAAGGTAGGTTTCGGCGGTCTCCGTAAATTTTTGCCAACGCTCTCGCACTGGTTTTGAAGCATGTCATCCGGCGACGATTTCGGAAAGATTTCGTGCAAACCGGTGAAATCGGGTTGTCAAGAGCCGGGTCGGGGCATTATCTCAAAGAGAGTTCCCCGGTCGGAGACCTCATGAATCCATGTCAGGCTTTAGCGATTCCGGCACCGTCCCCTCATTCGGCAGACGTCACTGGTCGATCCAGAAGGCGCCCTGGCCGGCTTCAGCCATCGAGGGCTTTGCTGAAGGTTTTCGATCGAGTTTCCCGTCATCTGCAGGCTATTTTCGAATTTCTGATGCATCGGGCCGGTGAGTCCCCTTAGTTGGGGAGTCAATGGTTCCAGTGAGTCGGACCTACAAACACAACAACAACAAACTCAGAGTGAAACCAACCGAATCCAACTGCGAAACCCGGCTTGCCCGGACCTGCGCCCTGGCCGCCGCAAAGGCGCCCGTCAAGAAGGCCGCTCCTGCCAAGCCCGCGGCTCCGGCCAAGAAGGCTGCTCCTGCCAAGGTTGCGGCTCCGGCCAAGAAGGCTGCTCCTGCCAAGGTTGCGGCCCCGGCCAAGAAGGCCGCTCCCGCCAAGCCTGCGGCTCCGGCCAAGAAGGCTGCTCCTGCCAAGCCTGCGGCTCCGGCCAAGAAGGCCGCTCCTGCCAAGCCTGCGGCTCCGGCCAAGAAGGCCGCTCCTGCCAAGCCTGCTGCCCCGGCCAAGAAGGCAGCTCCTGCCAAGAAGTAAATGAGTCGCCCAATCCGGCGGTTTTGCTTTTCAAATCCGCCGGATTTTGGGTGTTTTTGGCAGTTGTTAACAACTTGGGAACAACACCCAAAAACTTGTTCTCGCGGTACTCGGAGCTTTGCCATAGAAGCCTCCCCCGTCGTGGAAGAAATCACGATGGGTCCGAGAAGAAACTGCACTGAATCATGTTCCACCAGATGCCTACAAATGTGTTGAAATCCCAAGGTTTTCGGCTTTTTGATGCGATTTCAGCGGGTGCTGGTGCGGGTTTGATGGTCATGGGTTGTTCGCGGGACTTCATGAAACTGTCACTAAATCAGGAAGACTCGATTTGCCTGTAAATGGTGGTAGTGAATAAATCCGTAAATTGCCCGTTTTTAGGTCCCTTTGAATTATCCCATGTCCGATCAACCTCAAGCACTGTGGCTGGCCGCCCAGCAAACCCTCCGTGGAATGCTGAAAACGGAGTTGTACAATCTATGGTTTGCCCCGGTCACTGCCCGCTGTCTGGACGGAGATACTCTGACTCTGGAAGTTGCTGACGAGTTCTGTGAGTTTTGGTTGAAGGACAATTATTTGGATGTTCTTCGATCTGTTGTCAGTCGCACAGCCATTCGGCCTATCCAAGTTGTTTTCGCTATCCGCCCCGCCGAGGCCGCAGTTGCGGTCCCGGCCGATTCGGCCTCCGAGCGTCCCATGTCTGCCGAGACTTTGATGGAGCGGGTTGCCTCAACGGAGGTCCGGGTGTCTGAACCTGCGGTGCGGGAGATCCCTCGGAAGTCGGAGCCCCTGTTTAATCCGAATAATACCTTTGAAACCTTCGTGGTGGGTTCCAACAACCATCACGCGCATGCAGCCTGCATGGGCGTGGCTCAAAAGCCGGGGCACACCTACAATCCGTTGTTTCTCTTTGGCGGTGTGGGATTGGGCAAGACGCACCTGCTTCAGGCGATCGGTCATCACGTCTTGGCCAACAAGAAGAATGCCCGGATCGGATACTTGTCGTGCGAGCGCTTCACCAATGAGTTCATTGAGGCTCTGCAGAACAGCCAGTTGCCCAAGTTCCGCAAGAAGCACCGGGAGTTGGATGTTCTGTTGATCGACGATATCCAGTTCCTGCAGGGCAAGGAACGCATCCAGGAGGAGTTTTTCCATACCTTCAACGCCCTCCACGACGCCCATAAGCAAATCGTCCTGACCTGCGACCGGCCGGCCAACGAGATTCAGGGCTTGGAGCAGCGGTTGATTTCCCGCTTCGAGTGGGGAATGACCGCCGACCTCAAGGCACCGGATGTCGAGACTCGGTTGGCGATTCTCAACAAGAAGGCGGCCGCTCTCAGTGTCCGGTTGCCCGATCAGATCATCATGTTCCTGGCCAACCGTATCCGGACCAACGTCCGACGCTTGGAGGGTGCTCTGGTCCGAGTGGCCGCCTATGCCCAGCTTTCCGGCAAGATCCTCGACCTCGAGACTGTCGAGACGTTGCTGCGCGAAATCCTTCAAGAAGAAGGCAAGGTTGCCATCTCGGTGAGCGAGATCCAGAAGCGGGTGGCCGATTACTTCGATATCCGTCTGGCTGACATGACGAGCAAGCGGCGGCCCGAGAATATCGCTTTCCCGCGGCAAATCGCCATGTACCTGACCCGTCAACTCACCGAGCACTCGCTCAGTGCTATCGGTGAATCCTTCGGCGGCCGCGACCACGGCACCGTCTTGCATGCCTGCCGTCAGGTGCGGGATCGGATGGAAGTGGAAGCCAAGGTCCGTCAGGATGTCGGTTATCTGGAGAAACAGCTCACCCGCTGACTTGGGTTCCTGCCGGTGGAGCAGGGAGCGGGTTCCGGGGCTTGTTTGGGTGACCGGCGGGTTTTATGCACTTGTCGCTAGCCTTGTGGTTCGCCATGGGCAGGCCCGGAGTTGTCAGCTGGAGTTCTCGGCTGGAAACCCGGATGGGAAGCCGCGATGATAGCGACGTGTCACCCCGCAGGTTCCATTGTATCTTGCTGCTGCTGATTGGTTTTCTGACCAACCGGGTCGTTCTGGGGGATGCCTCGGTGGGCTTCGATTTGCTCAAAGCCGACCTGACTGGACTGGTGTTCACCAATTCGGTCCCGCCTTCGCGTTATCTGACCAACCAAATTCCGCTCAATGGCTCCGGTGTGGCCTTGGGTGATGTGGACGGAGATGGTCGCCCTGATCTCTTTTTGGCGGCTTATTCGGGTGGGAGTGTATTGTTTCGCAATCTGGGGCAGATGAAGTTCACCCCTATCACGGAAGCGGCCTTTGGAAAAACCACCCTGTCATCGCTCGATGGAACCGGTGTCGTCCTGGCGGATATTGATGGGGATGGGGATCTGGATCTCTTGCTCAACACACTAGCCGGACTTTCGCTACTGGGCACTTTGAAAGTGACAAACCCCAGCAAACGAGGGGTTCTCAGGTCAAAGGTCTGCACTACATTGGGTCTGTCGACAGGTCGGCTTGTTGGGTCGTGATCCGGGGGCGGGGTTGCTCCGGCAACACCAACCGTAACCGGTCCATCAGCAACCGTTGCTCGGCTGACGGCTCCGTGTAGCGGGACATTACCAACTCACGTCCGTCATTCGTCGGCACGTGGACGTCCACCATCTGCATCTGGCCCAGCTTCTCCAGCACCGATCTCGGAGTCAGACCCGGTGCCAATCGCTCCAGGCGGACCTTCAGGCTCACCTGCAGGCAATAGGCCAGAAAACTCACGAACACATGCGCCTCGATCCGCTGGCCATCCCGGTGCCAGATCGGCCGAATGCCCAGATCTCCCTTCAGGTTCCGGAACGCTTCCTCGACCTCCACCAGCCGCATGTAGTGGCCCCACAACTCGGCAGGATCCTTCCCGACCAGGTTCGTCCTCAGCAGGTAGCTGCCCTCCCGTCGTCGTGATCGTCTCAATCGCTGCCGGTCCAAACGGTATCGGACCGCATAGGCACCCGCAGCGTCCGGCTTCTCGTCCACCGTCACCATCACGTGACGACCGTCTTTCCCTGCCTCCTTCTCGGCAGCCCCGACGGCCCGAAGCAGGTTGTCGCGCGTGCGCGGTCGCATGCTGGGAGCAGCCAGCTCCTTCAACCGGTTCAGAAGACGGCGCAGACGGCGGCGGCGCATGGCCCGTTCCTTGGCGACGCGATCCCGGCTCCGAGCCAGGACGTAGGTCTCATGCTCTTGGGTCAGCAGCTTCACCTCCACGCCTTCCCGAGCCTGCTGCCAGGGGCGATTGGCCAGATCGGCTTCCAGCTTGTTCAGTCGACCCTTCGGCGTGCCCACCAGATAGGCCGTGGGTGGATCGCTACGCTTCATCTCCTCGAGCACCTCTTCGGTCGGAATGCCACGGTCCATGAGCCAGAGGCGGCGGGCCTTGCCGTATTGGCGTTCGATGCGGCCGAGGAAGTCTCGCAAGGTCTGGTTGTCGGTGGTGTTGCCCGGCAACACCTCGTAGGCCAGAGGGAAACCTTCTGGGGTGATGACCAGGGCGATGACAACCTGAACGCAATCGCTTCGGTGGTCGCGGGAGTACCCATGCCGACGCTTGTCACCCTCCGGGAACGGCGGATCGCTCTCGAAGTAGGTGCTGGTCAGGTCGTAGAGCAACACCTCGTGGGTGGCGT